>Ga0209323_10000617_pt1 | contig 22985 bp, 17 predicted proteins | sample Rifsed19ft2_FD_184014 | JGI IMG/M metagenome (GOLD analysis project Ga0209323, IMG submission 184014) | Soil microbial communities from Rifle, Colorado, USA - sediment 19ft 2 (version 2) | ecosystem: Environmental > Terrestrial > Deep subsurface > Rock core/Sediment | place: Rifle, Colorado...
CTACGGTAACGCCAAAATTGATAGGGATACCGGTGTACTTCATAAAATAGCGGACGGTAAGCTTTTTAAATTCATCCCTCGTATAAGCGGCAAGACCGGTTACCTGTCGAATACGATGACATAGAATGTGCGTATCCTGGCCCGGCTTTGCCTTGACCAGCACAAAGGTCATCAGTTTGCGTTCGCGTGGTGCAAATATGGTTGCCCGCGAGTATGTGGTGTAAATGACCGGTTGAGATTGGAACGTCCTCGTTACCTTGCAAACCCCAACAACTACGGCGCGATGGTCATTCAGTTCCATCGTATCTCCAATTTTTAAGGGTTCACGTCTTCCGTCAGGCATGACCCTGGCGAGTCTGTCCTTGACACTGAAGCTGTCAACGATAATGGCGTCGCTGCGGCGCAGATCGGACAATTGCCCTTGCAGCATCTGAGGAGGACCGCCGATCAGGGTTTCGTCGTCAAGACCGACAACGTTACACGTCTGGAAAGTCCCGTTGGGAAGCCTGGCCTTCAACAGCCCTTTGTACATGGGGACTGCCCATGCGACGCCTTCCACGCTCCGGACCCTGAGTACTTCCGTTTCCTTCAGAGGTTTAAGGTCGTCAATGTACTGCACCTTCGGGTCCATCACCCATATATCGGGTAGAGTCGTGTCGGTAAGGAATCCAAACGTGCGTGTCATTAGACCCAGGAAGATGGCAGATTGTTGGGTAATGAGCAGTGATGCAAACATCAGCCCCATGATAATGCCCAGATATTTGGCTCGATCACCGATAAGCATTTTTAAAGCAATGAAATTCATTTTTTCTTCGACTCCAACTGTTTTTTAAATTCTTTCATAGCGCCAAGCGAAAAGCCGGTTATGTGGTCGGCCAGCCGGTCGACGTCCTTAAGAGTATATTTCTGGTTAGGATACAAACGGTTTACCACAGGCCTTGCATGATGGTAAAATACGCATTGAGCCACAATGCTCATGGTGCACAGACGAACCAGTTCGCTGTTTGTCCGGGCGCCGAGTAATCCGCTTACAATTGATTCTAGTTGTTGCGCAAGGGGTCGTATATTGTTTTCTACAAGCGCATCTAAAGCGCAGGTTGGTTCAAACATCTCCCGTGACATCAGTTTGCCATGCCAGGCATGGCGGCCTTCATCGAAGATGCGAAGAAGGAGCGAGCGAACAAATGCCTGCAACCGCTGTTCAAGGGTTGCGTCGCCGCGAAGACCAAGCTGCGGCGGATACTTTTCACAGGCGCACTGATGGGCATATTGCAGAACGGCTGTGTAAAGCCCCTCCTTATCGCGGAAGTGGTAATTGATAGCGGCGACGTTTGCATGTGCCCGTTTACAGATATCCCGAACGGTGGTTTTTCTGAAGCCGTGCTCCGCGAACACCTCAACCGCAGCCTCCAGCACCCGCTGCCTCGTTTTTAGATCGGGTATAGCAGGATTTAAAATATACATTTAAAACGATTGTATAAAACAACTGTTTGAATTGTCAATATAAAAAAATGAAAGCAACGACAATACGCACATATTGTCGTTGCTTGCTTGATTACAAAAAACCACGAAATCACCGAACTTAAAAGACACGGAAGATTATTATATTCTGCGCCTCCATAATTCGTATTTCAGTGGTTACTTTTCCAACTTGTTCGAGTTAGGTCTTTTATTCACACATTTTTTGCTTGCTTTAAGCATTTTAATAGATAAACTGATTTTTAAGAAATTCTGTAAAATTCAAATATTATTGAGATGTACAAAAATTATCCATGTTTCAATCGCTTTTTGCGCGTATTTTAATTACGCATAAATTTTAATTTTATTAATTTTATAAACTTTATTTGGTGTCGGTCTTTAATCTTGACATAAGTGAAAAAACTACAAATTATTAATCAAAATGGAGGTGTTGCGTGTCTAAACTTAGAAAACAGATTTTTGAGAAAGCCTTGAAATTGCCGCCCACGGAACGTGCAGAACTGATAGAGAATCTGTTGACTAGTTTTGAGTTCCCTTCCAGGGAAACCATTGATGACTTGTGGGCTCAAGAAGTTGAAAGCCGTATCGAAGCATTTGAAAGAGGCGAAATAAGTGCAACTCCAGCAATGGAAGTTTTTAAAAAAATTGAAAAACCCAAAGAATGATGGAAATTAAATTTCTTGCTCCTGCAGAAAATGAATTTCTGGATGCTATTTCTTATTACAATATGCAAAGTGAAGGACTTGGTTATGAATTTGCTGCGGAAGTAAAGAAAACAATTGAACGAATTATTCAGTACCCCGAAGCATGGGCTAAGCTTTCAAAACGTACCCGTCGTTGTCGAACCAATAGATTTCCCTACGGAGTAATTTATCAGGTCAGAGAAGAGACTTTACTTATTGTAGCAGTTATGCATCTGGGCCGAGAACCTCAAGGCTGGAAATCCAGACTCAGAAATGAGGAACTATAAAAACCGATTAACTACACGCTGTACATAACGAATGCCACTGTCGGTTGTTTATTGTATTAACCCTCTAAGGATTTCCAGATTGACCACGTCCATATTGCCCTTCTTTGGAGTCTCGATTACTTTTGGTATATGCGTAAATCTGTTCATGATCTGCCTGAAAGGTTCCAGGCCCAGTTTGCCTTTTCCAATATGTTCGTGTCTGTCGAGGTTGCTGCCTAATTCACCCTTCGAATCATTCAGATGAATGGTTCGGAGGTTCTTGAGTCCTATAGTGTTGTCCAGCTCTTCCATAGTTCCTTCAAATCCGCCTTTTGTTCTTATGTCGTACCCGGCTACAAAGGCATGACAGGTATCGAAACACATGCCAATCCTTGACGAAGCAAGTCCATCCATAATTTGTTTCAGGTGTTCAAAACGATAACCAATACTTGAACCTTGACCGGCAGTATTTTCCAGCAAGATTTTCACGGTTGAGTTTTCGGTTGCATGGAGTGTGGTTTTCAGCGCCGTAATGATCTTTTTAATACCTTTCTGTTCGCCGAGTTCTTTTGCAGAACCGGGATGCAGAATGGTAAAATCGAGTCCGAGGTCGCGACATCTTTGAACCTCACCAATTAAAGCCTTTGTTGAGCGCTCCCATAGAGTATCGTCATTGCTTGCCAGGTTAATAAGATACGAGGCATGAGAAAAAATCATTTTGACACGGGAAGTTTTATAAGTATTCAGGAACCTTGACTTTTCCTCTGTGTCAATAATTTTCTCTTTCCATTGCCTTTGATTTTTGGTAAAGACCTGAAACGTGTCTATACCCAGAGATTCTGCTTCGTAAAAGGCATTATGCAGGCCACCCTTGATTGAACAATGTACTCCTAAAAGCATACGTCGGATTTTAAATGGTTGTAACAGTTGTTAAATACCTTAAATTCTCAGTTTTATTTTTTGACTACAAGATGATAATATAGTTATGAGGGAAAATTCCAGAGTTTTATGTTATGCCCTTTAATTTTCAAAGAACACATTCTTGCTAATTTTCTTAAAACCTTGAACAAGACAAATTTTGTAAAACTTTCAGGCCTTTCTTTTCTGACTATTCTCCTGCTGTGTCTCTCCTTTCCTCCCGCAGACATGGGCTTTCTGGCGTGGATTGCCCTTATTCCATGGTTCATACTTATCGTAACAGAGGAGAGATATGTTTATTTTAACGCCCTCTTTATTGGGACAGTATTTATATTTATTCAGCTTTCGTGGCTGCGTCATGTTACTTATATTGCCTGGATATTGCTGAGTTTGTATTGTGCTGCCTATTTTTTATGTTTTGCGTTTTGCACCCGGTTCATTATTTCTAGATTGAGATTGCCGCTTGTTATTATTGCACCGTGTGTATGGGCCACGCTGGAATTTATACGTTCCTTCTTTCTCTCAGGATTTCCATGGTTCTTCATTGGACACACTCAATATCAATTTTTGCCGATAATACAGGTCTCTGACATTACCGGTGTCTACGGTGTTTCTTTTATTATCATCATGGTAAATGCTGGTATTGCGGATCTGATACTCTATATTGCAGCGCGTCGAGATACAATTAATTCTCCATATTTGTATCGTTTTCCTGGTCGAAAATTTGCATTCTTTGGTCTGGCCTGTATTCTGCCTTTCGTACTCTTAGCAATTATCTTATCGTATGGTGTTTACTGGCTTAGCCATTACAAACCGAAAGAAGGGCCGACAGTATGCATGGTACAGGGGAATATACCACAGGATATGAAATTTGAGTCCAATGAAGAGGACGAAATCAATATTCTCAAGCAATATACTGACCTGTCAATGAGCGTGAAAGGCACACCGATTGACCTGCTTGTGTGGCCAGAAACCATGGTGCCTGGATTACTCAATATTGATCCCGAACTTACAGGCAGAAAGATTGACGTCCTGTCGCAGCTCACGCCCATTCAATTGTCGCAGGAACTCAATACAAACTTACTCCTGGGTGGTATTGCATTAACTCTGGCCGGTGACGAGCAAATTTATTTTAATAGCGCCTATTATTATAACAGGGAGGGGAAATCAGACGGTTGCTATGACAAAATTCACCTCGTACCGTTTGGGGAATTTACGCCTCTGAAGAACTATTTCCCATTTTTGACTAAGCTTGTGCCTTATAAAATTGGATTGACTCATGGTCGCCATCGGACATTGTTTCGCCTGGACACTCTGCAACACGAGAGCTTTGATTTTGGTACATCCATCTGTTATGAGGACACCGTGCCATCTCTTATCAGGAAATTTAAGAAAGACGGGGCGGATTTCATGCTGAATATAACGAATGACGGCTGGTTTCGGGATAGTGCGGAGCTTGATCAGCATCTCGCCATTATGGTGTTTCGGGCGGTTGAAAACCGCTTCTGCATGGCACGCGCTGCCAATACTGGTATATCGTCATTTGTAAGCCCTGATGGCGCAATCTACGCTAAATTATCAGACTCCAAAGGGAAATATCGGGAGATAAGCGGTACACTTATCGGTCGCATAAAATTAGTCGAAAAATATAATCCTTTCTATACTACGTGTGGCGACTGGTTTTCAATCCTTTGTGTAGCAGCATTAGGAATCATGCTTATCATGTCCGTTGTTAAAGGGCGAATTGTCTGCCAAAAAGTTACAGAGCCAAAATGAGGTTGAGAAGATGAGAAGAGAGGAAAATGGGAATCTCTCAAATTCTCAATCTCCCAACTTCTCAATTTCTTTTTGTATTTTGTGGCTGATAATTATGGACAAAGAGAATGGACTTTCCACTTGACATTTTATAAGCATTAAACATATAATCTGATTTACTATTCACTAACTATAAAAATCAACAATACTTGTGAAGAAAACCGAACAGCACACGAGAAACTTCTCCCGAGAAAAAAGCAGGACATAAAATCCACCTAATCACCTTTTCTTCGTGGAGGATTAAGGCTATTGCTGGAGTAAGAAAGATAATGCATCCATTAGATTTTGTATTGGGTTTCGTTTCGACTGACATGGGAATTGACCTTGGCACGGCAAACACGATTGTTTGCATACCTGGTCATGGAATTGTGCTGTCAGAACCGTCAGTTGTAGCAGTAAGACCTGGAACGAATAAAGTTCTTTTAAATGGAAATGCAGTAGGAACCGTTGCCAAGGCCATGCTGGAAAAGGCGCCGAGCAGTATTTCTGTTATACGTCCACTCAAAAATGGTGTTATCGCAGACTTTGATATTACCGAAGCTATGCTTAAGTATTTCATCACGAAGGTTCATAAACGTAAGTGGGGGGTTCGGCCCAGAATATTGATTGCAATTCCGTCTGGCATTACAGCTGTAGAGAGACGGGCGGTAGTCAACTCCGCTGAGCGCGCAGGAGCCAGAGAAGTGTATCTTATTTCTGAACCAAAGGCAGCGGCGATTGGTGTAGGCCTCCCCGTAGGTGAGCCGGTAGCCAGCATGGTAGTTGATATCGGAGGTGGAACTACAGAAGTGGCGGTCATTTCACTAGGCGATATATTTACGCACGAAAGCATCAGGATTGCGGGAGATGAATTTGATGAAACCATTGTCCAATACATACGGAAGACTTACAATCTGGACATCGGACATCGAACGGGGGAACAAATTAAGATTGAGATTGGTTCTGCTTATCCCTTAGAAGAAGAATTGACGATGGAAATAAGAGGGCGTGATGCTATTGCAGGCTTGCCAAGGGTGACAACTATTACCTCGGAAGAAATTCGGGAGGCGCTAAAAGAACCGCTCGATAAAATTGTAGGCGCTGTGAAATCTACCCTCGAAAAGACGTCACCCGAATTGGCGTCGGACTTAATAACAAACGGGTTGGTGCTGGTAGGTGGAGGCGCCTTGATTCGAGGGTTGGACAAGCTCCTAGCGCAGGAAACGGGGTTGCGGGTGCAGGTAGCCAATGACCCTTTAACAGCCGTTGCGCGAGGAACGGGCTATCTCCTCGAAAATCTTGATTTATACAAAACTGTTTTACAGGATGAGGACATCCACTCCTAGTTTTAGCGATATCTTAAAAAATCCCGTTGCAACGATAATCATCCTTTTGGCAATATCCCTTAGTTTTTTGTTTTTGCCGCCAAAGCTTTCCAACCGTATCAAAATGACCTGCCTTGTCCCTGTGAGACCGTTACAATGGGCAACCTGTTTCTGCAGTAATTCAGCCAATAATTTTTTGGATAAGGCGCTTTCTGCCTGGCGTGATGCTCACATAAAAAAACAACTGGAAGAACAAGTTTCCCAGTTCAAAAATAAGATAATAGAGCAGCAGGATACAATATACAAGTTGCAGAGTAAACTGCACACCCTTTCGGAATTCCCGGCTGAAAATAAGAATAAAACAAAGCCAATACCAGCGGACATCATCGGATACGATTCATTGACTTTTAGGAAAAGCATCACGGTCAATGCAGGTTCTAAACATGGCGTAAAACCGAACGACATAGTAGTATCAAATAATGCGCTTGTGGGGAAGGTCGTTTTGGTAAGCGGAGGAAGTAGTGTTGTCCAGTTAATTACAGATCCGGCTTCACGCATACCGGGAAGGGTTCTTCAAACGCGTGAACAGGTAATCATCGAAGGGAATGCCACAGGGTTTTGTCAATTAAAATATGTGCCGCGATGGGCAAAACTGAAAAAAGGTGACGATATTATCTCCTCCGATATTGGTGGGTTTTATCCCCCTTCTTTACCTATTGCTACTGTTGTAGAAACTGAAGTAAAGGGAGGCGCACTCTTTCAATCGGTAAAGGTATTACCCAAGGTAAATATTTCAAAAATTGAGCATGTATTCGTTATAATAAATTAGGCCTTCGGCAACTTTGTAACGCCACTAAAACACCAAGGCACAAAGAAAATACTTAGCGTCTTCGTGACTTTGTGGCTAGTTTGAAATTCCTATACATTAAATTATGCGCTGGTTCACGTTTTTTTGTATCCTTATTGGGATTTCCCTGTTTCAGTCGACCCTGATGAACTGGATTAACATCGGGTCAGCGGCGCCTGATTTGTATTTTCCGTTGGTGATATTTTATTCCTTCATGGCAGATATCAAACGGAACACCATCACGAACTGGTTTGTGGGCATGTCAAAAGATTTGTTTTCGGAAGGGAGTTTTGGAATAAACTCCATTTTTTTTGTCGCCATGGGCTTTTTCGTCTGGTCAATCAGGGGAATATTGTTTCGGGAACATTTAGTTACCCAGGTGCTGGTCACATTCGTCTTTTCATGTATCTACAACATACTGTATGCGGCGCATGCTACACTTTCTTTTCACTCGCTCAGTCTTTCTGCAACCCTCTGGACAATTTTTACTTGCTCGTTATATACGGCTATGTTTGTTCCCGCGTTGTTTTGGATATTCAGTAAATTACAGCCGACACAGAAGTTTTTTTATCAATAAGGGATTGATGAGCCATGTATCCTTACCGTTTCAAAATCACACTCATTATTTTCATTGTATTTTTTATCGGTATCGTAGTACGGCTCTTTCAACTCCAGATCATTGAAAGCAATAAATATAAAGGCATTTCCCAAAATCGCCGTATTGTTACGTATCCGCTGGAGGCTACACGAGGAACTATCTTCGACAGAAACGGAAAGATGCTAGCTGTGGATCAACACACCTTTGATATTGCTGTCCAATACAAAAATCTCCTATATTGTTACGTTCGTGATAACAATGCGGTGTCACGCATTGATGGGATGAAGGTGCATAAAAATGCAAAAAAAACCTGTGGTGAATGTCACGAAAATCAAGACGTATGGGTAGAAAAATTGTCCCAATTGTTAGGAATCCCGCAGAATGAGTTGCTGAGTCATGCAAAACAAGCCGTTGAAAAAGTGGAAAGACTCAAGCAAAACGTGGAGCAAAAATCAGGACGGGCAACCCGTATCAAGGAGGAAGCGGGCTATTATCCTATAGCTTCTGATGTTACATGGGAAAAGGTTATTCAAATAGAGATTAATCAGAACAGTTATTCCGGCATACGCGTCACTCCCAGACCAAAAAGGATTTATCCTCAGCAAGAACTTGCGCCGCACATCCTGGGGTATATGAGCAAGCTGAATGAGAAAGAATGGAAGATGTACAGCGACAAGTGGAATAATTTTATTTTGAGTTCCAATATTAAAGGTACGGACATTACGCCATTGCTCTACGATGGGTATGCCGAAAACGACTATATAGGGAGGTCAGGGGTTGAGTTGGAATATGAAAATGAATTACATGGCGAGCGCGGTAAACGGTTTGAGGAAATCACCTATAAAAATACCCAGGTTGAAAAAGTAATATTGGAACGACCACCTGTTTCCGGAAACGACCTCTATTTGACCATTGACACTCAAATTCAGGCTTATGCAGAAAAATCGCTGGGTAAGAACCCTGGGTCAATTATCGTTATGGACCCGTGGACGGGCGAGATACTCGCTATGGCTAGTTACCCGTGCTTTAATCCTAACGATGTGAATAAAGATTTTAAAAAGCTTATCAAACATCCTTCAAAACCATTCCTCAATAGGGCCATACAGGGCGCCTTGCCTCCGGGATCTATTTTTAAAGTTATTACAGCAACTGCCGCCCTGAGCACAAACCGCATTAATACCCAGACGAATTATGAGTGTCATGGTTATACCAATTACCAAAATGTCATTTTTAGATGCTGGTCGGAATACGGACACGGACTGGTTGCCATACAGGATGCCATACCCTATTCGTGCAATGTCTTTTTCCTTGAAACAGCAAAGATTTTAGGTGGAGATTCACTATACACATGGGCAAAGAATTTTGGTATTGGTGAGAAGACAGGTATCGATCTTCCGCACGAAAGGAGCGGAAATATGCCCAAAATGACGGACACGGCAACCGTCATGAACGTTGCTATCGGCCAAGGGGCATTGCTTACCACACCGCTTCAGTTAGCTCGGATATATGCGGCAGTGGCAAATGGCGGCACTTTGGTTCAGCCCCACTTACTATTAAAACTCACCGATGGACAAGGAAAAATCGTTCGTCTATTTAAACCGGAAAAGAAACAAAAACTTCCCATACAGCCTGCCACCCTGGATACCTTACGTACGGCACTTTTGGATGTGGTTACCCGTGGTACGGCCAAAAATACGGGCTTGGAGTTATACAAGGTTGCCGGTAAAACAGGCACCGCGGAAACCGGGCGTCAGGAAGACAACCATGCCTGGTTTGTCGGTTACGCCCCGTATGACAGCCCGCAGTACTGCTTTGCCATACTTGTAGAGCATACGCCAGGTCATGGGGCGGAGATCACAGGGCCTATTGCCAGAGAATTAATGTCGTATTTATTCCCGGAGCTAAATGAGGCGTCATAGAGGCCTGTTTCTGATTCTTTGGAGTATTACCGTGCAAAAACTTCTTTTTTTGGAAAGTTTTTATGAACCAGTATGGATGTGCCCATTATGGGGTTTTATTTCCGGAAATAAATGTTTGAAAGATGTTCAATGAAGCAATTTAAATTATCGCTTAAAGAAAAGGCATTCATAGGGATTGTTGCTACACTTATTCCTATCCTTACTACGTTCATTCTGGTTTACCGTCAGAACAGGGTATATTTGACGAACCGCACCCTCGACACCTTAACCATTATTGCTGAGGCATACGAAGGACAGGTCTATCAGTTTCTGGAGATGGCAAAACGACGCACCCAGGATTTTTCCAGTGACGGTTTTATCAGAACTCAACTACAAAAAGTAATCAGAGGCAATCTATCTACAATTAGCAAACTGAATAAACATCTTGTCAGGAATAAGCTTGTCCTTGATAAAACGATAAATACCATCAATATCCTTTCTTTAGAGGGACGGGTCGTTGCCTCTACGAACAACGCTGAAATTGGAAGGGACCTTTCCCGTGAAACCATTTTTTTAGAGGGGAAAGAGACTGTTACTATGGTAGAAAAGTGTTTCGGACATTGTGAATTAACCGAAATTGCAATCTCAGCTCCCATCTTAAATAAAGATACGGGCAGGCTTATAGGTGTTATAGTCAACTATATCCCAATTGCGGAGCTAGATAATATTGTAACCGGAAGATATTCGCATCACTTGGAAGCAGCCTCCTGGGCTAAAGGGAAAGGGGCATGGAAGACGCTTGAGATATATCTGGTAAATAGAGACAAGCTCATGATTACAGAATCCATATTCGTGAAGGATGCCGTATGGAAACAGGTAGTAGATACGCTGCCAATTAACGAAGGCTTAACGTCAAATAAAGAGATAACCGGATTCTACAGAGATTACAGAGGCGTTGAGGTTGCGGGCGCATCCATGTATATTCCATCAGTGAAATGGATACTCCTTGTGGAAATTGACAAGAGTGAGGTGCTTTCTCCGATAAAACATGTACTTGTAAGCGCTTTAATAACAGCAGCAGTTGTTATTGTAATGATTGTCTTGCTCTTTGCTGGTTTCATGAAAAAAATGGTGATGCCTCTTCGGAAAATATCCGATGCTGCAAAGAAAATTGCCAGCGGCAATTTCGATGTTGTCGTTCCGGTTCAGACGCATGATGAAATTGGCGTACTGTGTGAATCGTTTAATTACATGACCGACCATATTAATGCCAGGACGACGGCGCTTGCAAGGAGCGAGGCGCGTCTTGCCGAGGCGCAGCGAATAGCCCAGATTGGAAATTGGGAATGGGATGTGATTAAAAATGAAGTATCCTGGTCTTGTGAGGCATATCGTATCTTTGGTCTGACTCAAGAAAGCTTTGTCTCTCCTGTTGAAACATTTATCAACCACGTCCATCCCGATGACAGGGAGTTTGTAAAAAAATCCGTTGATAATGCACTCGCAAATAAAAAACCTTTAGACATCGATCATCGTATAATTCTTAAAGATGCAACAGTGCGCACGGTTCATGAAAGGGCTGTGGTTATATCTGATAGTAAGGGCAGGGCTGTTCAAATGGTCGGAACGGTTCAGGACATCACCGAGCGCAAGCGAGCGGAAGAAGAAGTTGTTTTATTGAAGACATTGATTTTGTCAATCAGCGAGTCCAAGGATTTACACGACGCTCTGATCGTCACACTGGAGCAGGTGTGCAGCGCAACCGGATGGATTTATGGGGAGGCGTGGATGCCTGATCCTGAGGGTAAATGCTTAGTGCGCGATCATTCATTTTACAGCAAAGTTGATACCCTGGAAAAGTTTAGCGAATTGAGCGGTAATTTTACCTTTGCTTATGGGGTAGGGCTTCCCGGACGTGCCTGGTCTATAAAAAAGCCCGTGTGGGTACAGGATGTTACCATTGATTCAAATTATCTGCGTGCGGCGATTGCCAAAGAGGCTGGACTAAAGGCAGGAGTTGCTTTTCCCGTCTCTTCCGATACTGAAATAGTTGCCGTTCTTGTATTTTATATGCTCAAGACGCTCGAAAGAGACGAACGACTCGTCGGCTTTATCTCTTCTGTGGCGGTTCAACTGGGTGAGGTTATTAAACGCAAGATAGCAGAGAAAGCAGTGATGGAGAGATCGCGACTGGCAACTTTGGACGCTGACGTGGGTTTTGCTCTCATACAGAAGAGTACTTTGCGTGAAAGCTTACAATTATGCGCTGAGGCCTTGGTACGAAATCTTAATGGAGCATTTGCTCGAATCTGGACTTTCAACAGAGAAGAGAATGTGTTAGAGTTACAGAGCAGTGCAGGGATGTATACCCACATCGATGGCCCACATAGCCGAGTGCCCGTTGGCATGTACAAGATTGGTCTTATTGCTGAGGAACGCAAGCCTCATCTGACCAATAAAGTCATTGGAGATACCAGAATACATAACCAGGAATGGGCAAAGCAGAAGGGAATGGTAGCCTTTGCAGGTTACCCCCTGATAATTGAAGACCGTCTCGTGGGAGTTATGGCGATGTTTTCCAGCCAGCCACTTACAGAATTTACCCTAAGAGCGCTTGCGTCTGTGTCGGATGTAATTGCACTAGGCATTGAGCGAAAGCATATTGAAGAGACCAGAGCCAGATTATCAGAAATTACAGAGACAACAACAGATCTCGTTGGGACCGCCACAATAGATGGACGCGTACTTTATATAAACAAAGCGGGGAGAAAAGTTATTGGTATTGGTGAGAACGAGGATATTTCGAATTTGAGGATTTCTGATTGCCATCCCCAATGGGCAAGCGATCTCATTCTGAATGAGGGGATACCTGATGCAATCCGTGAAGGCGCCTGGATTGGAGAAACGGCATTTCTGAGCCGTGATGGCCGTGAAATACCGTTTTCGCAGGTAATTATTACTCATAAAAATCCGGATGGAACAGTGAGGAATCTTTCTACCATAGGACGCGATATTTCAGAGCGTAAACGTTTTGAGACGCAGATTATGTTTATGGCGAACCGCGATCCGCTTACCAACCTCCTCAATCGCCGCCGTTTCCACGAGGACTTGGATAGTTGGCTTGCGCAAGCACGGCGATTTGGAATCAAGGGGGCGGTGTTGTTTTTGGACCTTGATAATTTTAAATATATTAATGACTCGCTTGGTCATCAGGCGGGCGATAAACTCCTTATAGCTATTGCCGATCTGTTGAAAGAACGGCTGCGCGAGACAGACATACTGGCGAGGCTTGGGGGTGATGAGTTTGCCATTATCCTCCCACACGCCGATGTAAACCTTGCGGAATCGGTTGCAAATCAGATACGTGAATTGGTGCAATATCATGCCTCTGTTGAGGAAAATTATCCCCCGGGCATTACCGTTAGTATTGGCATTGCCATGTTTCCCGGTCACGGCGATACCGTGGAAACACTCCTTGCTTATGCCGATCTTGCAATGTACCGGGCAAAGGAAGAAGGGCGCAACCGTGTTTGTATCTATACACCTGAACAAAAGACACAGATTGAATCGCGGCTGGTCTGGGAGAAACGCATCCACGAGGCGCTGGATAGAGATAACTTCGTATTGTTTTTACAGCCTATTATGGATATTCGCCAAAACCTCATTATTGGGCATGAGGCGCTGTTGCGGATGATGAATGAAAAAGGTGAGGTTGTAGCTCCATCTAACTTTCTTGATATTGCAGAGCGCTTTGGGCTCATCCATGACATAGACCGTTGGGTGGTGAGAAGGGCTATCCCTCTCATTAAAAAGCTTCAGCATGATGGCAAACCCACATATCTTGAAGTTAACCTTTCCGGCAAGGCGTTTACCGATAAAAAATTATTGCCTTTGATCAGAAGTGAATTGGCCACGACGGGCATTGATCCTGTAAATATTATCTTTGAAATCACAGAAACCTCCGTTATTGAAAATATAGCCGTTGCACGGCATTTTATTGTTGAACTCAAGTCTCTGGGATGCCGTTTTGCCCTTGATGATTTTGGTATTGGATTTTCTTCGTTCAATTACCTCAAACATTTGCCGGTAGATTATCTGAAAATTGGCGGTAGTTTTGTTAGTAACCTGCCATACGACACCGTGGATCAACATCTGGTTAAGGCTATGGTGGAGGTGGCGTGTGGATTGGGGAAAAAAACCACTGCCGAGTGTGTGGAAAATGAAGAGACGCTGCGCCTGTTGCGGGAATATGGTGTGGATTATGCACAGGGCTACCATATTGGCACGCCGCGTCACATGTCTGAATTCTAAGAGGTATAAACACCCGTAGAGACAGGTTTGAAACCTGTCTCTACAACTAAAACTATGATACGTAGCGTAAGTCCGAGAAATTTTGATTGGGTGCTGTTTCCGATAATTTGCATCATTTTGACAATAGGAGTGCTTTTTGTCTGGAGTGCATCGTCTGAAAAATTTCTATTTAAACAACTCGTCTGGATTGCGATGGGACTCACCCTTTTTTTTATCCTCCTCTATTTTGATTATCTTTCCTTTGCTCATTATGCCTATATTATCTATGCATGCGTGCTCTTTCTTTTAATTCTTGTTTTGGGTATGGGAGGCGCTGTGAAAGGCTCACAGCGGTGGTTCACCATTGGTTCTTTTTCGGTTCAACCTTCTGAATTTATGAAAATTACTTTAGTGCTTACCCTCGCAAGGTTTCTCAGGTACAAGAAGTATGGGATCGGGTTGTTTGATATCGGGGTGTCTCTCCTTTTAACATTCATACCAATGGTGCTTATTATGAAACAGCCGGACCTTGGTACGGCGCTAGTACTTGTTCCCATTTTGCTTTCTATTTTATATACTGCTGGCATCAGACTTTACCACCTGTTTATGCTCATCGGTGCGGGTCTGGCTATATCACCTTTAGTCTGGATGTTTATGTTGAAATCCTACCAAAAAATGAGGATTATTGGATTCCTCTGGCCAGAGAAGGCTATGGATTGGGGGGCAGGTTATCACAGACTCCAATCACTTATCGCCGTTGGTTCGGGAGGTTTGTTTGGTACCGGATGGGGGAATGGCGTACAGAATCAGATGAAATTCCTGCCAGAACGGCATACAGATTTTATCTTCGCCGTTATTTCTGAAGAGTGGGGGTTTTTACGGGCTTGTTTTGTTCTGTTTCTTTATATCATGTTCCTCACGTGTGGTATTGGTATTGCGCGAAGCACACGTGAACCTTGTGGAAGACTCATAGTGATCGGGCTTGTCACTATGTTTGCAACGCAGATTGTAGTCAATGTTGGCATGTCCCTCGGGATTGCCCCCATTGTGGGGATTACGCTTCCTTTTATCAGCTACGGGGGTTCCTCTATGCTCACGTCCTTTATTGCCCTCTCCATCATTTTTAACATCAAGATGCGTTCGAAGATCGATCTTGCATCGGAACACCATTACAAAACAATCCGGTAGAAGGTAATTGCCCGATTTATGACGTTGCCTCAATGTAGGGGTTGAAGATTTTCAACCCCTACTTTATTGATTCGAAACGGGACTTGCTTAATATTTAAATTCTTATTATGATAAAACCACTATGAATGATTTGAAACATTTTGTGACAGAAAACATATTGCCGCTGGTGGAAATGCCGGGACAGTATATCGGGGGTGAGTGGAACTCCGTTGTTAAGAATCACGCTGAAATCGACGTAAAAGTCGCACTGGCATTCCCCGATACCTATAGTATAGGCATGTCTCATCTGGGGATTCAGATTCTTTACGGACTCCTCAACGAACGTGAAGACACGGTCTGTGAGCGGGTTTTTGCCCCTCTGGATGACATGGAGTCCCTCATGAGGAAGCACAAAATTCCGTTATTTTCGCTGGAAACATACACGCCTTTAAGAGAATTCGACCTGGTGGGTTTTTCGCTCCAGTATGAGTTGTCTTATACCAATGTCTTAAATATGTTAAACCTCTCAGACATTCCTATCATGGCCTCCGAACGTGATGAAACAGTTCCGCTCATCATTGCAGGCGGGCCTTGTGCTATCTCTCCGGAGGCAGTTGCAGATTTTATCGATATTTTTCTTGTGGGTGATGGGGAAGAAAGCCTGCCGCAACTCATTGAGTTATTTAAGGACATGAAAAGCAGAAAACTTTCTCGCAGGGAGAAGATCGTTTCTATAGCCCAAACTCTGAGAAATGCCTATGCTCCATTGCTCTATGAGGTCTCTTATTATCAGGACAACACAATACGTGAAATACACCCAAAAATATCTGGTCTGCCACTGCTTATAAGGTCAGCCTCTGTAAAGGATTTAAACAAGACGTATTATCCAACCAGGCCTATTGTGCCGTATGTAAAAACCATTCATGACCGCATTACCATTGAGGTCATGCGTGGCTGTACGCAGGGATGCAGGTTTTGTCAGGCCGGTATGAGCAAACGGCCTACGCGGCCTCGTACGGTAGAAAATGTCTTAAAACTGGCGGAACTCTCTTATGTAAATACTGGACACAACGAGATTTCCCTGGCGTCTCTTTCTATCAGCGATTATCCGTTCTTAAAACGTCTGATGGAACAGATGAACCAGGTATTTATTCCGAGGCATGTAAATATCTCTTTTCCTTCGTTACGGGTGAATGAGCAGCTTGTCCTATTGCCTTCCATGCTTAATACAGTTCGCAAATCGGGGCTTACTCTAGCGCCGGAGGCGGCAACTCCTGCCCTGAGAAAAATTATTAATAAAAATATTACCGATGAAGATCTTTACAACGGTATCGAAGAGGCATTTAAACAGGGTTGGAATATGGTAAAACTTTATTTTATGGTGGGACTTCCTACAGAAACGGATGACGATATTGACGCCATTGCACGGCTTGCCTATAATGTTTCTGCCCTGAAAAAGCGTATAAATGGCTCTTTCGGGCAGGTTAATATCAGTATTGCGCCCTTTGTGCCTAAGGCGCATACCCCTTTCCAGTGGCACCCGATGATAACCCTGCAGCGGATAAAAGAGATCAGAAATAGATTGTTTGACAGGATTCGGAGAAAAAGCATTCGCATAAAATTTCACAATGCGGAGCGCAGTATCCTGGAAGGCATTTTTGCGCGGGGAGACAGAAGGCTGGGAAAGGTTATTTATCAGGCATGGCAGGTTGGATGCAAGTTTGATGCGTGGGAAGAACATTTCCAGTTTCAAAAGTGGCTGGAAGCATTCCAGAAGGCTGGGGTTGATTGGACATTTTATGTGCACCGCCAGAGAAATGACGATGAGGTCTTTCCCTGGGATCATATCAGTTGCGGTGTTGTAAAACCTTTTCTTATGCACGAAAGACAGAAATCTTTACATGAGGAAATTACACCCGATTGCCGTATAGACGAGTGTCCCGAATGCGGGAGTTGTGTGCGTTCCACTAATTTTTGTATTGTTTAAGGTTTCTTACAAAAAAGTCTGTGGAATTAAAAATTAGTAATAGTTCACCGCAAAAGGCGCAGAGAACGCAGAGTTACAACCCCCCCAAATCCCCCTTTGTTATGGGGGACAACCGCAATAATCCCCCTTAATAAAGGGGGACTAAGGGGGTTGTTATGCGATCTTAACGTTCTTTGCGGTAATCTGAACTTTCACGAAATTATCATGGTGAACGTTTATGTTGGTCTGGGGTCGAATGTAGGTAATCGGGAGAGAAATTTATTCTATGCGTATGATAGGATTGTTACCATCAAGGGAGTAAAGCCTATAAAACTTTCACGATTTTACGAGACAGCGCCAGTAGGAGGACCTATACAGCCGATGTTTTTGAATGCGGTTCTTAGTATAAAGACTGCTATATCTCCCTTTCGACTGCTCGAACACTTCCAGCGCATAGAAACACTTATGGGCAGGGTTCGCACGGTAAAATGGGGACCCCGAACCATTGATATTGATATATTGCTGTATGGTGATAAAATCATAAACAGAGACGACCTTGAAATTCCTCACCCATTGATGCATACACGGTTATTTGTTTTAGAACCATTGGTTGAGATAGATCCCAATGCAGTTCATCCCCTATTGAAAAAGACAGTTTTGCAATTATATAAAGAATTATGTTTTCAAGATTAGACAACTATATACTGAAGGCTTTTATTCCCACGTTTTTCATGTGTCTGCTCATTATTTCGGGGATATACATCGTTGTCGATCTCCTTCAAAAACTGGGGGAATTTGTGGATATGGGGGGAGAAGCCTTTGGCACGGGGATACGATATTATGCGTATCTCTTCCCTGTGATTATTTTCCAATTTTTTCCTGCCGTTACTTTAATAGCAATGGGTGTTGTGCTGGTAAAACTCTCAAGAAATCGGGAAATACTCGCCATGCAGGTTGCCGGTATTTCACTGTACAGGATATTGCTTCCTGTCTTTATTGTTTCGGTAGTTATGTCCTTCGCTTCATTTGGAGATCAGGAGTGGCTCATTCCACGGTTTGCTGAAAAGTTAGAAACATTACGGCAAACCTCATTCGATGATAATATCCAAAAAAATCTCCTTTTGGATGATAAGGAAAACAACGCCTTGCTTCGCGTTTGGAGATATGGCAAAAAAACGCAGCGCATGCAATCGGTTTTTATTCTTGCTCGGTATGAGAATAGAAAAAAGAAATTTACCCTGAGTGCAGAGGAAGGAAGATGGCTGGGAAATAATAAATGGTTGCTTGCAAAGGTAGTGAAGCACGTTTATGACGAACGTGGGAGATGGATTGCACCTGTACAACAAATCGATAGTCTGGAGTTTGAATCTATGATAACTCCTATGGAACTGGGGAAAATAAAGCTAGATCCTAGTTTGTTAAGTTTTGAGCAATTAAAGGAACTCTGTAAAACCGAACCTGATAATCCAAGAAACAGCTTATTGTTTCATTCCAGAATTTCGTATACCCTTACTCATTTTGTGTTGCTTTTACTGGGTATCCCGCTCGTGGTCGGATTTGAACGACTGAGTAAAAATTTATTTTTACGTGTGGGGTTGTGTGTCCTTATTTGTGGTATTTTCTATTCGCTAACCTTTGTCTGCTCAAACCTGGGCACCACAGGAATGCTTCACCCTATATTGGCGGCTTGGTTGCCTACCATTATTTTTGGTTCTGTGGGATTATTGTTTTTTGATATGATGAATATGTGATATGGCTATAACTGACTATGCACATGCCTTATTAGACCTCTTTTATCCTCGATACTGTCTCCACTGCAAACGGAATTTGAACGATTCTCACGAACTCTATATTTGTGAGGATTGTAATAAACAGATTCCCCTTATTAATGAATTTCTCTGTATTCGCTGCGGGTCGGCCATAGGACCCTATAGTGCATTGATGGCGAAAGAAGGTTGTACTGTGTGCAAAGGAAAGCATCTTCACTTCGACACCATGACAGTCATCGCTCATTACGATGGGGTCATGAAAACGATGATACACAGGTTTAAATATGCCAGGCAGAAATTTTTATTTCGCATCCTGAATGATTTCGTGATAACACATAAAAAGCTGAAAGAGATTGTTCCAGATATAGATGTTGTCGTACCGGTGCCGCTTCATTGGTTAAAAAAAATACATCGGGGATTCAATCAGTCAGAACTTCTGTCTTTTGGAATTCAAAGATACTTTTCGAAACCCATATCCACAAACAACCTCTGCCGTATTAAAAACACGGAGTCACAGACACATCTATCAAGAAGTCAACGGCAGGTAAATATCCACAATGCTTTTTTTGTTAAATATCCAAGATTATTTCAGGGGAAAAAGATTTTACTGGTAGACGATGTCTTAACTACTGGGGTAACCGCATCGGAGTGCGCGAAGAAGCTAAAAGAATCCGGCGCCAGGTCAGTTCATTTACTTGTCATTGCAAGTGCGGAACATAATCGTTAGGGCATGTAATTTTAATTTCCTTGACTGGTAATTTTTAATAAGTAAAATAATATATTTTAGAATGTTCAAATTATTTATATTTTAAGAAAGGATTTTACCATTGGAAAATATTACAATTGTTGCCAGGCATCTGGGTATAACAGAAGCAATTAAAAATTATGCCTTGCAAAAGGCCGAAAAAATAAAAAAGTTTTTTTCATGGATCTTGCAGATACAGATTACTCTGGGTATTGGCGGTGACAATAGCCATATTGTTGAAATGATTGTTTCTGTATCGAGAGGACCCACATTGGTTGCGGAGGTAGCGAATCCTGACATGTATCGTGCGATTGACCTGGCAGTAGATAAGGTTGAAGCTCAACTGAAAAAACACAAAGGTAAAATCCAATCAAGGATTGTTCGCAGAAAAAAGCCTGCAATCACTGAAATGGGGGGGACAGAAACTGGACCGGAAACATAATGGAAAGCAATTCTTTTGGAGGAATTTTGTAGTATGAAATTGACCGATTTTATTGTGGAGGACGCTATTATTACTGATCTCAAAGCTACCGAAAAAGAGGCAGTAATTAAAGAAATGGTGTGCGCGCTGAAAGATGCACGGAAAATTAATAGCAAGGATGTTGAAAACGTCATCAAATCTCTTATGAAACGGGAGGAATTGGGTAGCACGGGCATAGGGAAAGGTGTGGCTGTTCCACATACAAAACACGACTGTACGAAAAAGATTATTGGAACGATTGCACGATCAAAGCAAGGGGTTGATTTTAATGCCCTGGATGGCGAGTCCGTACATCTCTTCTTTCTTTTGCTTTCCCCGAACGATTCTGCAGGTTTACATCTTGCCGCACTTGAAAGAATATCTACCGTTATCAGGGATAATGATTTCCGTCGCTTTATGCGTGAAGCTAATGGTAAAGCGGGAATGATTGAGATATTAAAAGAGGGTGACGGTATCCACGTTTAACCTAAAAACTCCCTAGTTCTCTTTGCGCCGGAAAAAAAGAAAAGGTGCTTTTGTTTATTTAACCGGGAAAAGAGTTTAATTATAAAAATAAACTTCCTATGTCTTGTAGTATTTCACGAAGGCGTGGGATTCTGTATTAAATTTTTAAAAAAGATGTAATGAAATAGTTTGTTATGGATACGTTTTTAATAAATTCTAAAGTATTAGAACGAAAAGTAAAAATCTCGAATTCCAATGGGATGCATGCCCGGCCTGCCACCAAATTTGCTGAAATTGCCAATAAATATAGTTCGGAAATTCACGTAAGAACAAAGAACAAAGAGGTCGAGGGTAAAAGTGTTATCGATCTCTTAACACTCGGGGCAGAAAATGGCACAGAAATAGTAATCTATGCAAAGGGGATTGATGCAGTAGAGGCGCTGGATGCCCTGGAAGGGTTGGTGAAAAGTAAGTTTGAAGAAGAATTCATGGAAATCAGAAAGGGGATCGCAGTCTCTCCAGGTGTAGTTATCCGTGAGGCCTTTTTGTTTGAAAGTGAAGGGTACCGCATCCCGCGCCATATTATAAGAAAAGAAGACGTCGAAGGTGAAGTTTTTAGGCTTGAAAAAGCCATTGAAGATTCAAAAAAAGAAATTGACGATTTAGAGAAGAAGGTATCCGAAGATTTAGGTTCTGAAATCGGCTCAATCTTTGGCACCCACAGAATGATTTTACAGGATGCGCGTCTGAAAAATGAAGTTATTGAAAAAATAAAGAAGGTCAATTTTACGCCAGAATTTGCGGTATCTCTGGCGTTGCGTGTTTACATCAGAAAATTTCAGGATGTTACCGATACTTACCTGGCGGAAAGAGTAAGTGATATCTTTGATGTTGAAAGAAGGCTTTTAAGGAATTTATTGGGTGAAAAAAGGGAAGAGCTTAAAAACCTTGCCCAGGAAGTGGTGTTGGTGGCGCACGATCTTACCCCGTCGCAAACGGCCTCGCTTGACACCGAAAAAGTTAAAGGGTTTGCTACCGATGTAGGCGGTAGGACGTCGCACACTGCTATCGTTGCCCGTGCTTTGGGTATACCCGCAGTGGTGGGGCTTGGCACAATCACCACAGATGTCTTTGGCGGTGATACCGTAATTGTAGATGGCAATCAGGGTGTTGTTATTGTTCGGCCTGATGCTGAAACATTAGCAACGTATCAGAGCAAGGTCAAAAGTATCCATGTATTTGAGGAAAAATTAGCTATAGAACTAAAAGACCAACCATCTACAATGCGGGATGGCAGACATATAGGCATTTATGGAAATATCGAGTTTCCAAGAGACATCAATGTTAATGTGAAATACGGCGCTGAGGGAATTGGGCTTTACCGAACAGAGTTCCTTTACTTAGGTTCACCCAGACCGCCGACTGAAGAGGAACATTTAGAGGCATATACCACGGTTGTGCGAGAATTAAAGGATAAGCCCGTTATTATTAGAACACTTGATTTAGGCGCTGACAAATTTACGTATGGAGATGACAGAAAAGAAGGTAACCCCTTTTTGGGTTGTCGTTCTATTCGTTATTGTTTTGAAAATCCATCTATATTTAAGATACAACTCAGGGCAATTTTAAGGGCTTCAGCCCTGGGAAATGTAAAAATCCTATTCCCCTTGATTTCCTCGCTTCAAGAATTACGGCGTGCAAAGCAAATGGTCTGGGAAACTATGGAAGAATTGGACAAGGAGAAAATTCCATTCAGCAAAAACATCAATATGGGGGTAATGATTGAAGTTCCTTCCTCTGTTATGATTGCCGACATGCTGGCAAAAGAATGCGATTTCTTTAGTATTGGCACCAATGACCTTATTCAGTATTCTCTGGCAGTTGATAGAAATAATGAGCGGGTAGCTTATCTCTATTGCCCTGTGCATCCTGCAATTTTAAGGCTTTTAAAAATTGCAATAAAAGCAGCCGAGGATAATAACATTCCTGTTGGGATATGTGGGGAAATGGGAAGTGAAGTTGAATATGCCGTGCCACTCATCGGGTTAGGTCTGACAGAATTCAGCGTCTCACCAGCGACGATCATACCGGAAATTAAAAAAATAGTCCGGTCTGTTACCTACGAGAAAGCGAAGGAAGTGGCGGATACGGCGTGTCAATTTGATGACCCGGAAAAAACAATTAATTACCTTAGGAATATTGCTATAGAAATATTGCCTGAGGCTTTTTAATAACCAAAATATCCTTGACAGGATGAAATAGCATTATTAAAATTCACCATAAGTATTTTAATTTATTAGATTTGAAATTTACAA
>Ga0209323_10000620_pt1 | contig 22924 bp, 31 predicted proteins | sample Rifsed19ft2_FD_184014 | JGI IMG/M metagenome (GOLD analysis project Ga0209323, IMG submission 184014) | Soil microbial communities from Rifle, Colorado, USA - sediment 19ft 2 (version 2) | ecosystem: Environmental > Terrestrial > Deep subsurface > Rock core/Sediment | place: Rifle, Colorado...
CTTAATAGCTCATATTAAAACATCAGTGAACTAAATCTGTATTTGCTTTGCTTCCATAGCGAGCCGATTAGCTTTTAATATATCACTTTTCATTTTAATTAGCTTGTCATGTAGGGTTTTTGGATTCAATTTTTCGTGTTCAATTTTTAATTTTGTTTTAATTTCTTCAGACACCCTTTCATTTTCACAAAGTCGTTGGTACCGGTCAACGATGAAACTGCTCTCCTCTTGGGGACATTCCGGAAAAGGCTTCTACTATGGGCTTAAAATGAACATGACGGCTGATGCTGATCGAACTAAACTTCCGAAATCTTAAAATGTTGTATGCGTTTCTGACTTCGTTTCCGAGATCCATTGACGGCTATCTTGCCAATTATATTTATTCAATTCTCGCCTACGCGCTTAGGTAGAGGAGTTGTTTTTGAGAAAAACGAAACTTCTGTTTCAAAAATTCAGACAGCTGAAGGTATTTAGACATGGCTGGGGAAAAGTGAGGTTTGCTTGTTTCGTAATTCAGAGTCCTTTAGGTTATCCACATTTGAGTGTGAGGGGTTACAGGGATTTTTGTTGACCACCCCTAAGAATAAATGGTATTATTCTCATATAATGAAGATGTGTATGGAAAAAGAAAATAGTTTAATTCGGCGGGTTTTTTCCTCTCTCTCTCTCTCTCTCTCGTAAACGCACCAGTCTTAGTATTGGTATTGCTTTTTGCATCTAGTTTTCTCTCTCCTAATTTGGTTTTTGCTTCTGATACGAATGGCACGATTGATTCTACTTATAAATATGCTTGGGGAGAGAACATCGGCTGGATAAATTTCGGCTGTGATAACTGCGATGTGAGTGTTACGGACGCGGGACTTTCTGGTTATGCTTTAAGCGAAACTGTTGGTTGGATAAATTTGGGAGATGTGGTCAATGATGGAGAAGGAAATTTATCCGGTTATGCTTGGGGCGAAAATGCGGGATGGGTAAAGTTTGATCCGACTAATGGCGGAGTAGTTATCAATTCTTCGGGAGAATTCTCGGGCTCGGCTTTGGGAGAAAACATCGGCTGGATAATTTTTGGAGGGGATTACAAGGTTAAAACCGATTGGCGGCCACAAAACGCGAGGCCTGCCTGCAATAACTCGGGAGACGATGATGGCGACGGCAAAACCGATTATTCAGCAGACCCGGGATGTTCTTCACAGGACGATACAGATGAGACGGACCCGCCGACTATTACAGGTTCCGGTTCCCGAGGCAGTCGTTCCTACTACCCGCCGACTCAAAACTTAACTGCGAATATTACCGATGGACTGACTTCTGTTGTGGAATCGCTCATCCCTGATTTTTTTAAGAGAACACCAGAGGTGGTTCCTACAATACAGCCAAGTCAAGAAGGATCGCTATCATTTGAAAATTCCTGGGATTATTTGGACGCTTCTTTGGTTAGGAACTTTATTTTTGCTCCATTACCGTCGGAGCTGGCTGTCTTTATCAAGAAATATCCCGATTTGGGTAAGATCTTTACCAAGCTCGGAGTGAACACGGTTGCTGATATGGATAAGCTCAAAGGCGCGGTGGTTTCTTTACCCTCTGTTGCCAATCTCAAAGACCTTTCGCATGAAGTGGTCGTTGCTCAAGGCGGAATGGGAAAAATAGGTGTCACTTCTTCTCTTATTCTCGATGAGACTGGTAAAGTCGAGCAGAGAATTCAAACGACTTCCAACACCGCTATAACTCTTGCCGTGAAGCCAAGTGGCCCGGTAAATTCTGTAAACGGCTATCTTATTTTTAAGGAAAGCGCCCCAAGAAAGATTGTGACAGAATTGCCTTTTAGCATGCAGATCGCTTCTGCCATCTTGGCATTTCAAGGAACTTCTTCTCCCGCGCCAAATATCCCCGATCGAGAACTTTTGGTTCAGGCTTTTTCATATGAAGATACTAATAATGATGGAATATATACTGCAGATATTAAAACGCCAGCCGCTCCCGGCACATATGAAGTCATTACTCTTATCAATTACACAGATAAATCTCTTGGGACAAAAGAACTGCGTCTTGTGACAGTAGTCGATCCGGAAGGGTATGTGTATTATCTAAATCCAAATGGCGATGAAGCTCGTGTTCCTAAAGCCGTTGTTTCCATTTTTAATGCTGATAATGATACTCTCTGGGATGCTCTCTCATACAACCAAACAAATCCACAGACGACTGACGCAAGCGGAAAATATTCATTTCTGGTACCTGAAGGCCGGTATTACATCACCGCTCTAAGACAGGGATACAATTCCTACCAGAGTGATATTTTTGAAGTCCGATCTGGTTCTGGCGTTCATTTTAATATTGAACTTCGGGGTTCAGGCTGGTTTGCCAAACTTGACTGGAAGACGACAATCCTCATTTTTATCATATTAATTCTTGCTTCATCATTTGCCGGATACGCTGTGCATGAACACATGCTCAAGAAAAAATTATTGCATCGCCCCTAATTATTATTTAAAACGTATACAAACCAATGCACAACATATTTCCAAATAAAATAGTTTCAGCGCTTATCATTTTTCTGGCAATTCTGAATATTATATTATGGTCGGCATATTCGTCGCGCGGGAGAGAGTTGAGAAAAGTGCAAGACACGGTTGCCAATATCGAGCATAGCCGTAATATCCTTGCCTTCCAGAAGCTTTTTGTGGATAAGGTGCTGAAATCCGATGGTGTGGTTGACTATGATACTCGTCGGGAGTTGGAACAATCGGTCGGTAGAACAAATGACGATGCTGTGATATCGGCCTGGAACGCGTTTCTTTCCGCCAAGACCGAAGATGAAGGTCAGGTTAGAGTCAAGGAGCTCTTGTCGGTGTTGGCAGAGAGGGCGTATCAAGGAGAGTAGTCCAGCATCGCCACCACCTGCTTCAAATGAAAATAACTAAAAAAAATTAGCTTTATAAATTAAAAAATAATTTTATGAAAAATAAAAAAAATTTAACGGGAATAGGAATTGTGCTAATAATCATTACAATTTTGGCTGTAGGCGGTGTGGTTTACGCTGGCACCATTACTCCGCCCTCCGGTACGCCCGCGGCGCAATTTTACACTCTTTCGGAAATCTATAATTTTATAACCAGCAACACGACAGCAACTGAAGGCGGTCATGGTTTTACTTTCTCGGATAGCTTGGAGGGTACCGGTCGCACCTTAACCGAAATTTACAGCTCCTTGGCCAGTTTGATTTCCGCCGACAAGGTTAAATCGGGCACGACTTATCTCAATGTCGCTGGCTCTCTCGTTCCCAACGGCGGTACAGCCACAGCCGCCGGACTTTTCAACGGACTGACCGCCCATCTCACAGGTGACTGGGACTTGGACACCGGCACACTTGATCTCGCCTGCAACACCGCCACTTTTGACGGCGCGGGGAATCTCGTTGCTACATCATATGATGGCTCCGGTGACGGCACAAACAGATTTTGCATGACAGCGAGCGGAGATGCCGTTGCTGGGGATTTATTGACGGGTCTCGTTGCATGGGTGGATGGAATTGCTTTGACTGGTACAATGCCTGACAAAGAAGGAGACAGTGCTTCCACCGCCCAATCAGCGGCAGGCGGAGTGAATTATTTTACCGCGCCGACAGGTTTTTATGATGGAGATGACAGAGTTTCTGCCACAGACGCAGAGGTAGCTACCTTGGACGCGGACGTTGCCGCCGCCAATATACTCTCTGGTACGACTATATTTGGGGTGGCGGGGAGTGCATCCTCCGGAGTCTCTCTCGCTAATATGTACAACGGTACAAGCGGAGCATTCACTGGTGGCTCCCAGGCGAATGGCGGAGCAGACGACTACAATAACGGCGGAGCAGCCGCGTCCGGCAGGTACACTGGCACATGGACCGCTTGCAATGCGGGCAATAGCTATTGCGGCACAAGCGACAGTGGTGCCGATGCCAAAGATGATTCAACCGGACTCATCTGGAGCCTACCATGTAACGGTTCAGGCTGCGCTACTTTTTCCGATTCATCTGTCCTAACATACAGCTGGGATGGTACTACCGATGCCGACAATAACTCACGGACAGCAAGTCAGCTCTGCTCCGATCATGCTGGTTGGTCTCTCCCTCACCAGAAACAGCTAATGCAAGCCTACATTGACGGTTCATATGGAAACCTAGAGACTGCGGGCGTCTTCCGCTACCACTGGTCTGCGTCTACGGTGTCTTACACTGCCACGTCCGCCTGGGCCACCTATTTGTCCGCTGGCTACACGTCCAGCACCAATAAGACCAATAGCAACTACGTTCGTTGCGTCCGTCTGGCCCCCTAAATTTGGTGATTTGAGTATTTGGATTATTTGATTATTTTAAATTTTTTCAAAAATTTTTAGCAAAATAACAAATATGGCTCAATATAATCATCTGCCAATTTTCCAGTCGGTATATAAAATTACTTTGGAAATCCATCAAGCCACGCGGCAGTTTGGCAGGGAGCATAAATATACCCTGGGTCAAAAGCTGAAAGAAACTGTTTCCGACTTGCTGGACTTGATAGTGACAGCGAATTCAAAAGAAGATAAAACAGAAACTCTAGAAGAAGCTAGGTCGGCCTTGGAGAGGTTCAGAATTCACTTGCGTCTCGCGTCGGATTTGAAAATATTGGGGCTTGGCAGATACGAGCAATTCAATCGCACGCTGGAAGAAGTTTCCAAACAGCTTTCCGGCTGGCTGGAGTGGTCTAAAAAGAAGGGCGGAAAAGTTCTTTGAAAAATAAAATATGGAGAGGTTCGAGAGAGCCGGAATCTTGATGCTTGCGGGCATCGGGAGTGAGCTTCATTGCGGTCCTGTCCGGTTATTTTACAGGTAACCATTTACTGTCAGAGATTTGTACTTTGTTTCGGCAAAGATCGGGTCTCGGAGAATCGAGGAGTGGCAGGACATAAAGCATCGGGCGTCAACCGCAACCACTGGTCTGCGTCTACGGTGTCTAACAATACCACGAACGCCTGGAACACCAATTTGTCCAATGGCAACACGAACAACAACAATAAGACCAATAGCAACTACGTTCGTTGCGTCCGTCTGGGAATGGGGAGTATCATCCCCCGGCTCTCCCGACCCTTTCCAAAAAATCCGTTTTTATTTGCAGACACTCCAGTGTGTCGTCTTTGGGCTCAATCCAGTCTTTCAGTTTGCCGAAGCGATTTTGCCACAGATGTGTTCGTAATCTGAAAGTGTCAGCGTGTTGGAAATGTCCGAAATATGCGTTCGTGGTCGCTAGCATTTTTTCAATTGTTTCAAGTGGCGGGTCTTTGACGAAAGGCGACAGTAAAAGCTGTCCATTTGCGGTCGCGCAAAAATATTTCTCCAGCATTTGGTTCATTTGAAAAAGTTTCTTTTTCAGGGTTTTGACAATCCGTCGGCGGATCAGAATGTGATTTGGTTTTACAATATAGCCCAGCCAGTCTATGCCTGCATCAGTCGCCTCTAGAATTTGCTTTTTAGGATTGAGTTCCAGTTGTAGGTGTTCTTTGAGAAACAAAATTATTGCGCTCCGCCATTCTTCCAGTTGTTTTTGGCTGTCGGAGATAAGCATGAAGTCGTCAACATACCGCAGATAATATTTGGCTTTCAATTTGTGTTTTACAAACTGGTCAAGCTTGTTTAAGTACACATTAGCGAAAAACTGCGAAGTTAGGTTGCCTATGGGCAGACCTTGAGTTTCGGGGACATGGAAAAGGGATTTATACGGGGGAATTTTTTTAAACAACAGCCTGTTTCCCTTGCTAACAAATTTTTTAATCGGATCATTGAAAATGATTATTCTTGTGAGCCACAGCAATTCCGGATTTTTTATTTTCTTTGAGATGAGGTCAAAAAGGGTTTGTTTGTGGAGGCTCATAAAAAACGCCTTGATATCCAAATGCAGAAAATATGCTTTTCTGTGATAGTTTTTAGTAATTTTTCGCAAATACAGCCGCAGATATTTTAGAGATTCATGGATGCCCTTGTCTTTTCGACAAGCATATGAATGGTCAATGAAAATTGGCTCAAAAACCGGTTCTAGAAAATTGTACAGCAGATGATGCACCACCCGGTCGCGAAAAGTGGCGGCGAAAATCTCGCGTAAAGACGGCTCCTTCACTACAAAACAAATGGAGCGACCGAGCTTGTAATTGTGATCTTGTAATTCTTCTTCCAGTTTCAGCAATTCTGATTCATAATTTACTTCAAATTCCGCCGCGTGGTATGTGTTTCTTTTATGTCGGCGGCAACTGATATACGCTTTATAGAGATTTTGAAAGTTGAAGATTTTAGCGGCAGCATCCCCCCCCTCTCTCTCTCGATGCCACGCCGAAATGTTTATTTCAGAGTTCATATTGTCATATTATATATCAAGCGCAATTGTATTTGCGCCTCGGGCATTTCCGCTAGGGTGGTCACGGCTAAAGGACGAGCGCCTATGTGGTATGAAATGGAGAATCGAAAGCGGAAGCGACACGATAAACTAGGGACATGAAAATGAGGAGTTTAAAGACCCGTTTGCATTGAAAGCATTACGATTTTGGAGAAATGCTAAACCAAAATGCGATCCGTATCTCTTCAAGACCATGAAAAGAAAAGTCAGAAGACTTTTGGATATTCATTACAAAGTCACTGATCTTGAAAAAGATATGACAGAACTTCTGAAAGACAACTACACCATTCAGACTATTTCCGGTTGCGGTGTGGTTCTCGCCTCCACTATCATCGGAGAAATTAGAGACATCAATCGGTTCACTTCTCCCGGAGCGTTGTCTAAATACGCCGGTTGTTCTCCAAGAGAACGCTCCAGTGGCAAGAAAACTCGTCATGTTAAATCACGAAGTGGCAACCGACGACTGAACTGTGCTTTTCACAGAATGGCACTCTCGCAGATATCACGCATGGGCAACGAAAAAGCAAGAACATATTTCAGAAGAAAGATATCTGAAGGCAAATCAAAGAGCCAAGCTCTCGTTTGTCTCCGTAGACAGATGGTAAACATTGTCTGGATGATGATGAAACACAAAACGGTCTACCGAAATGCTTGACTTTTCCTCATAGCGGATCTTCCTGCGGGCAGAATTCCGAATCTCGCCGAATTTCAAAAAACATTCAGCCGAGGAAAAGTGTGAGAAGCGAAGCTTCGCAAGGCCGGAGCGCGACGGCGCGAGGCAGGGTCGAGAGATTTTTCAGCAGAAAAATACTCGTGACATCCATATCCCCAAAACTTTTGTTTCCATTTTCCGAGTCCATTGAATTAGCACATTGGCGGTAGTTTAAGAAAACACTAGCCGAGGTTTTGCGAAATCTTTACCCGTCCTCTGGCGTGGCTTTTCCCCAAGAATCTTTGTTTTCGCAAAACCGAGTCCGCATTTACATTTAATGCTTCTGTCGAATTTTTAATAAAATAATAAAATAGGTTCGAGCTTCGTTTAATAACCCCGCCAGTATCGGTATACTAATTTGTGGGACAAGGTTAATACTTATGCTTTTTTTTCTTGATTTTTTTTTAAAAAGCATTACAATGTTTAGATGGATCTCGTTAGAAGCCGCGGTCGCAATTTAATAAATATGATTAAGTTTGGTTACGGTTTTTTGACCGCGATCGGCTTCTAATGGGATGGAAATTCTGGGGAAAATACTAGGCAACGGCGCGCGAGTCAAAATTATGAGACTTTTTTTGCAAAACCGCGGCAAGGGATTTAAAAGCAAGGATGTAGCGAAGCGTAGCCGGGTCAGTTTCGATATTATTCGTCGCGAACTGCGATTGCTGTCTTCTGTTAATTTTATAAAAAAGCGCTCCAAGACCTCACTGGAATGGTATTTTAATTCTCTTTTTAAATACGGAGAAGAATTTGAGGATCTCTTGGTCAGATCCGACACTCTAACCAAAGAAGCAATTTTAAATAATTTCAAAAAAATTGGACAAGTCAAAATGCTCTTGGTTGCCGGGGTATTCATAAAAAATGACGATTCCCGGGTGGATCTGTTAATTGTCGGGGATAGTTTAAAGCGCTCGGGGATCGAAAAAGGGATTCGCCGACTAGAAGCCGAAATTGGCACGGAGCTTGTTTACGCGGTTTTCAATACCAAAGAATTTACCTACCGACTAAGTATGTATGACAAGCTGGTCCGGGATATTTTGGACTTTCCGCACGAGGTGCTTTTCCAAGGAAAAGGCTTTTTGGAGTTATCTCATACACTTACCTTAAACAAGTTTTAAAAAACGTTTCTTGGGAGTATTGGGGTGGTGGTGTGTGAGTTATCCACACAGGCTTTTAAAAGGGGTTGTTATTTGGTATAATCGAGTTAGAACTTTAATAAGGTCGAAACTTGGTAAAGTGTTTTTGGTCTATTATTAATAATTTCAGCCATAGGCTGATCCGCCTCAGGCGGAAATTTTATGAATAACATTTGGCTTACTTGGGGTGACGTTTTCAATTCATCTCTACAAGAGTTGTGGTGGGGTTTTGTGCAATTTGCTCCTAAGCTTATTATCGCAATCATATTCTTCGTGGTCGGTTGGATTTTGGGTACCATTATTGCGCGGGCTCTCGAGCAGGTCTTCAACGCTTTAAAAATAGATAATCTTTTAAAATCTGTCGGGGTAGACGGTTTTTTCCGCCGAGCGGGAATGAATTTGAATTCTGGTTATTTTATCGGGCAAATCGTGAAGTGGTTTATAATCGTCGTTTTCCTTCTCCCATCGCTTAATCTAGTCCTAGGTCCGGACAATATGGTTGCATCCTTCTTAAAAGATGATGTGCTTTCATACTTGCCTCGTGTTGTAGTTGCAGCTCTTATCTTAATTATTGCCACTATTGTTGCCGATGGCTTGTCCAGGACGGTCGTCGCCTCCACTCGAAGTATGAACCTGACCTCTGCCAACATGCTTGGCACTATTGCCAAGTACGCGGTTTGGATTTTCGCTTTCATTATCGCTCTTGGGCAACTCGGTGTGGCTGACTATTACATGAGCGTTCTATTTACCGGCATTATCGCAATGATCTCAATCGGCGGCGCGCTTGCCTTTGGCTTGGGCGGACGAAATGCGGCTGAAAAATTCATCTCCAAAGTGAGCGAGGAAGTTTCGCATCACGGTAGATAAGATAGATGTTAGTTTATAGCTAGTAAAGAAACAAGAACCCCAAAAAATGTCCCTAGTCGCTGTCGCGTTGATTTTTGGTTAAAAATAGGGTAGTATTTGGCTTTGCCCATGGTGGCAGAATATGCTTACTTTATCGGATTATTTTCCAAAAGATACTGAATACTTTTATTCCTATCCATTAGGAGATACTATTTTTTTCTATAACGCCGGAGATCCTGTTGCCGACGAACTTATTTCAGCGCGACTTCTCGCCTGCGCCGGCAAACACATAAAAGTAGTTGTCTATAACAGCATATTAAGACACAAATCTTTGGAACTTTTGAGAAAAAATTCCGACATTTCTTTTATACCAAAAAAACAAATAATAGTCCTTCCTCCAACGATTAATGAGAAGACTCCAAGTTTAAAGAAGAATAAACTTATTGCAAAGGCTTTACTCAAGCAAATTTCTCATCGTACTTTAATTATGGCGCAACCGATGATGGATGAACGCATATTAAACGAATATCAGATGGATCCAAAGTTAAGTATTTGGCTTAATGATAAGAAAAATCTTGACCAATATGTTCCTGCCGAGTTTTTACCGAAACGATATGCGCAATTTAGGAATGGTCAAGATTTTTTTGATTCAATTGGAAAGATGCCTCTTCCTTGCGTGGTGAAAATATCTGCTTCAAGTTCCGGTGAAGGAACCAGAATATGTTTAGACCCCATTGATTTTAAAAAAGCCAAGAAAGATTTCAAAAAAAGAGCAGGAACCATATTCGTTGAGGAGTATATTTCTTATGTCCACAATTTTGGATTCCAATTCGGCATACCTTTCAATAAGAAAAAAGCTCCACATGTCATAGGATACAACCATCAAGTAACTGCAGAGAACGGAGAATTTCTTGGTGGATTTATTTTTCAAGAAGAAAAACACAAAAAAATAAAGAAAATTAAGAAGTTCATAACGAAAGAAATCTTGCCCAAAATTCAAAAAATGGGATGGTATGGAGTCGGAGGTCTTGATGTACTTCTCAAATCTAATGGTAGATTCTATATTATAGACAGCAACTTCCGAACGACTGGAATGACAGCTTATATTTTTCTTACCAAAAACAAGTTGATTACTAAATCAATCGTGAGCTTTACTGCTACGTTTCGCGGAACAAAAGAGGAATTTACAGACAAGGTTTTATCATTAAATAAAGGCAGAGATAAAGTACTCACTATTGTCTCTCTATCTAAAAGAAAAAATGAATATCGTTTCAACGGCGCGCTTTTATTTAATAAAAAAGAAGAAACGCTCCAACTAGCCGCTTCTCTGATTGAAAGAGGTGTTAAATCGGAAATATTACGTATGCTTCGATTCTGGGAGTGCTAGAAATTAATTGTGGTGAATTAATTTCCACTATCTTTTACATATGTTCGACATCGTGGAATTCTTAGAAACTTTGTGATCGCAAAAAATTTAATAAATAAATTTATCCTACGTTGCCTTCAAATCCTTGGTATCAATCTTTTTCATCTGGAGCATCGCATCCAAGACTCGGCCGGCTTTGGCTTGATGGTGTAATTTTTTGCATATATTTTTTTATTAGTTATTGATAATAATCCTTTGATTATATCAGACGAAAAGTATATAGTGAACTAATAAAATAGAATTTTGGGAGATCGTCTAACGGTAGGACAATGGATTCTGGATCCATTTATCTAGGTTCGAATCCTAGTCTCCCAGCCAATTTTCACTTTTTGTGAAATCGTAAGATGTTGTCTCGGCGCAAAGCACCTCGGCATGGTATTTTTCCGCTTGGGCAATTTCCATTTTTTCATTTTCAAAATAATTGATTGAAGCGTTCGCCCTCACTTTATTTTCTGGCACTCCAAAATGTCTCGCCACCACAGATAATGCTCGGGTGTTCGCTTGATTCCGTTCTGCTTTTTCACGCACAGAAATTTCAAAACGATCTTCCGATTTTTGGGCAAAAAATTCTTTTTTTTCTCCGGCTTTCACCTTCAAGTGGATATATTGCACTTTGCATAAATTATAACCCCAGTCAAGGAAATTTTCAGAGATAAAAAGTGGAAAACTTCTTATTATTCTATAAACTTTTTATTCCGCATTTGTCTCTGAGCGCTTCAAGATCGGTTCCAGCCAAAGCTTCGTTGCCGCCTTGATTCAGCTTGTACATAATGGCTTTTGGATCATCCACGTGCGAGAGGTCAAGAGCGTGACCAAGCTCGTGCGCGAGAACCCGCACGAGCTTGGTTTTACTTTGAAATTCATAAATATCTATTTCTCGCTTTGATCCGTCGGTGTAATACACTCCTTCCTCAAAAGATTCCCCGCGCGAAGCGCCAACTGTGTTATATTTTTCAACCGAAAGATTGAGCGTGTCCGCCAGGCGGTTCAACACCACCACCATAGAATTTATCCGGTCCATCATTTCTTTAATCTTTGCCTCTTCATCCCGAAGCTTGGAAGATTCCGCTTCCAGTTTCATCTTTTCGGATTCTAATTTTTGGTATTCAAACTCGGGCGCCCCGCCGCGCGCATTCCAGTATTTGACTTCTTTTTCGTAAGCTTTCCTCCTTTCATTGAAATCCTCCGCCGCTTTGTCAAAATTTTCTTTTTCCGGTTCAAATTCAGACTTGGTCTCTAGAAATTTTGCCTTGAGCGAATCATACGAAGCTCTGTTTTCTTTTACGACAATACCAAGACTTTTCAATTTGTTGGTTGCCGCTTGGCGATAGTCATAAACAAGATTAACTTCCAAAATGCCGCCCTTCTTAGAGTTTTCTTGATAAACAAACAAATCTTTTTCAATGGGCTTTTCCCAAATAGACTCCGCCTCTTTAAGGGCATTAATAAAATAATCTCTGGAAATTCCAAACCGCTCGTCAAAAGCGACAAGCGAATAAGAAATCGGGTTTTTGCACGGACGAGCGGAAACAGCATTGATAACAATGTCTTGAAAAAGATACCAAACCACTCCGAGAGTAAGGAGAAGGGTCAAAATTTTAAAAGTCTTTCTCACAATTGCTATAATTTTGATTAAGTTCCAAGCTGTTTTGCGCGCAATTATGTAGAATCAATCCTGTCTATCAGAACGACGACTCAAATCCTTCTGGACGAGGCGTGCCGTTTATAAGTGTTGATCCATAATACTTGACATTATCTTTTAGATTATATGGGATAGAAAGAATTGTCTGAGAAGATCCAGAATTTTTTCTAATAATGAAATGGTTTGGCAGGGGGGTATTTGGATCAATAACACTAAAATCGCCAACACGATACCAATTATTTTGATATCTGTAGTAAACAGCAGAAACCGAACATGGAGATGGACATTCCATTTTTAAAATTTCATCTAAACGAGCAAGAGGACTTGGCGCTTGTGTTATTGCATCATCATTAATAGAACCGAAGGAATATGTTCCCGACACTACAGAAAAATAATTATCCATGTTAGAAAAAAGTGTGTACTTTTTCGGAAGAAGCGGACAAGTACCGAGTGCGGTACAGTTCCTCCAAAAAATGCCATAATCATCGATATTAACCACTCCATCACCGTTAATGTCCGCGATGGAATTAACCGTGTTATAATATTGTTTAAGTGTTTCGTAATCCTGTCCATCAATTGAATCCGAACTGTTAAAATCTCCGCCTAAAAGTTTATTTGTTCCCGTAAAATTAATGGCGGTTTGATTATTGGAAAATACCGCTGGCAATTTCACCCTCATATTCCAAGAAGTTTCTGCGCTTAATGCAATTGTTCCGAAAGGCACATCGTTTAATGAATAGTTAAAATCTGCTCCAGATTCGTTGGATAATGATGAATTCCAAGTTTTTAAGATAGTGTCATCTTGAGATGTTGCAATAAAAACAACAGTCCTAGCATGAGAGGTAGCTCTAGGTGGAAAACTAGATTGCAAATCGTATCCATCAAGTTCCACTTGACCGGTAATAACCAGATTTGTGGCCGGAATAGAAATGATGGGGAGTTGTTGGAAAGAGCAAATCGGGAATGTGTTTGTTATACCCGATATATATCCTTTAATATACCAAATATCCACGGTTGTGACATTGCCAACCAAATCAACATTCGAACGAATATTATCTCTCTCGGAAGGGATTGTTATTCCTAAAATATTTCTTCTAATAATATCTATATCTGCAACAGTTACAAAACCATCATCATCAACATCACCATAATGACCGCAAGGGGGTGGTAATTGTGATGGCGGAGGTGGCGAAGTAGCATTACTTACTAAATTCACACACCCCAAACCATTCCAGACCTGTGGAAACACACATCCTTGTTGAGTGTTTAAGGCGGTAATCCCCGCCTCACTCCCAGTATATATAGGATCTCCGGTTTTGCTTGAATAAGCGAAGAAAGAAGCGCCTTCGCCATTCGGTATGGTTTCATCGTTGTAGTAATAATAGCGAGTATTGTCGGGAGGTTGCGGAACAGCCGAAAGGACTTTGGCTTTAACCAATTCTTGCATAGCGCTATCGTATTGAGGAGTTCCGCTTTCAACCACAGAAACAACTCCTTCTTTTAAACTTGCTGGCGCTTGTCCGAAAGTGTCGGTATAAAGATTAAGGGCTGTGCCGACTTCGCGGACTTCCACTTTTTTCCGGGTATCCGCGGCCTGAGCCCGGCTGGAACTGAAAGAAGCGAAAACAATCGACGAAAGCAAAGTAACTATGGAAATAACGACGAGCAATTCAATAAGAGTGAAACCGGAAGATTTAGAATTTATTTTATTCATATTGACAGCTAATATTTTCAGGTTAAATATTTGATAATGACAAAGCTGGCAAACAGATCTGAAATTATCACAGCTACCATGATAATGTAAACAGAACGAGGTAGCTTCACTTCCGGATGAAACAGCCGCGCCCAAAAATTTTTTATCTCAAATTTTTTCATAAAAAACGGCGGTTAAAATAATAATGCTTGCAATGATTATATCATTGCTATAATTTTTTGCACTATCAATAAAGATATCTGACTCGGCGGGCGGCTTCCGATCAAAAAGAAATAAAGGGAAGCCAGAAACATGAGTATAATGAACCCCAAAAGCACGTATTCCGCCTTTTTAGGATTATCAACTTTCCCCTTCGACCATTTCATTACCCATTCCACCATCGTGGAAGTGTTCTTGATTTCGGAAGGTTCTGGATATTCAAGTATTTCCTCTGGCCCAGCTTTTTCCTCAAATTCTTTCAGAGCTTTCTCGATTTCCGGATTCCCCTCCAGATTCAAATTCTTACTATCCATAGGCATATTATACACTAAGTTGTAAGAATTGTAAGCGTTCTTCACAATTCCTGGGGATAAAAATAATCTGTTAATTGCTCCAAGGGAGTTCGACTGCTAATTCCCTACGAGAGATTAAGTTCGCTTCCCAACTTTGAACAATATCTAAAACCGGGAATCACCGCTAATATTTTGACTGCTCTTTCTGTAAAGCAAAGCGACAACGAATCTGCTCAAAAAATGCAAATTGCCAAGTCGAAATTATTCAAAAACCTCACCTTGTGATATATTTATTTGAGTATCATTCTTGGATTAGAAAATACTATTCCTCGAGAACTTGCTTGAGGAAGGTGGCAGAAGAATACTGGCTTCTGTCGGGTAGGATAGCCGCGTATAGTTCCCTTGAAAAATCATCAATCGCCACATAGAGCGTTTCCGGCTTGTCAGAGAGTTTCTCTCCTTCAAGCATGGGAAGCTTCACACTTTTATGAATTGTCATGTTGTTTACTTTACCCAAAAAATGTTAAAGTGTTAACAACGCTTACAATTCTTACAACTAAACCCATGAAAAAATTTCGAATTTTTCTTTTAATTCTCATAATCATTGGAGTCATTTTGCTTCTTACTCAAAAGTTTTGGGTGCCGAAGTTGGTTAACCAGATTCTTATCTGGGAGAGGACTTTGCCGGAAAAGATAATTCCTTCCAAAGAGGAACCGAAGACAGTAACACCGCCTACTATCACCACCAAAAAAATAACGGAAGAAAATTTTAGCAGCACGGTGCCGGTGATTTTGGGTTCGAGCGCGGTCGCAGTCCAGGCCCGGGCGTATATCGATAAAACTATTTCCGAATTTAGAAAAGAGGCGAATAACGGAGGTTATGAGATTAATATTGACGCAAAATATATCAAGAGCGACAAGACAGAATCAATTGTGCTAAGTGTCTATTCTTACACTGGAGGCGCGCATGGGAGCTCAATCTATAAAGTCATAACAGTTGACATAAAAAATGGAAAAATTCTGGCTCTTTCGGATGTTATAAAAAAAGATCAGCAAAAATCTTTTACTGAATTTGTGAAAAAAGAATTAAATGCTTGGCGATATCCAGATGGGGGCGATGAGTCTGTTGTGTTTCCGGAGACAGTCAAAGATTTAACATTCTCTTCTTTTTCAAATTGGTCTTTAGAAGAAAATGAGAACGACAAAAACTTAATTATTTATTTCGATCAAGCTACAATTGGACCAGGTGTGTTGGGACCAGTCGCTTGGGTGCTACCACAAGATAAAATAAAAGATTTCTTGCAATGAAAAAAAAAGTTACCCGGCATTCTTTAATTCTAATTTTTTTAGCTCTTTTACTTTTTACTTTGTTTTTTGTGTTGCCTAGGCTCTTTGGCAGTGTTTCTTACAAACAAGGTGAGCAAATGGTGCAAGAAAAACAAGAAAAAAAGCAAAATTCGGGAGCAGTAGTTGTTTTTCCACCACTTGATAAAGTGGCTTATGATACAAAAATGTTGGAACTGGCCAACAATCCGTCTCCGCCGGAGCCTACCACCAAAATAGTCAAAGACCCAAAAACGGGGGAGAAAACTACCGTGGTTGTTCCAGCCAAACCAGCTCCAGCATATCCTTGGCCAGTCAAGGCCGTGTATCCAAATGCGGGTGCTATTTTACCTTTTAACCGCATAATTGCTTATTATGGTAATTTATATTCTAAAAAAATGGGAGTTCTCGGGGAGTATCCGGAAGGAGAAATGCTGGCCAAACTAAATAGAGAGGTAAAAAAATGGGAAGCGGCGGATCCAAAGACCCCGGTCGTCCCGGCGCTACATTATATCGCTGTGGTGGCGCAAGGGAGTCCAGGCAAAGATGGCCAGTATCGAGCTCGGATGCCGGATTCGGAGATAGACAAAGTGCTCGCAATTGCAGATAAGATACCTGCCCGTCCGGCAGGCGGGAATGGAATAGTTTTTTTGGATATTCAAGTTGGGTTTAGCACTATAGAAGTTGAGTTGCCGAGACTGGAAAAATATTTAAAATTACCCAATGTGCATTTGGGAATGGATGCGGAATTTTCTATGAAGACCGGCATCCGCCCTGGGAAAATTGTCGGCACTTTTGACGCGGCGGATATAAATTTCGCGGCCAACTATTTAGCCAAAATTGTCAAAGAAAACAATTTGCCGCCGAAGGTTCTGGTGGTGCATCGCTATACCCAAAAAATGATTACGAATTATAAAGCGATCAAGCCACTGCCTGAGGTGCAGATAGTGATGCACATGGACGGCTGGGGCGGGAAGGCGAAAAAAATCGGCACCTATAGAAACTTTATTTATCCGGAGCCGGTTCAATTCACCGGTTTCAAATTATTTTATAAAAATGATGTTCTCACACCAGGCACGACTTTGATGACTCCGGAGGATCTACTCAAATTAAGCCCGCGGCCCATTTATATACAATATCAATAGTTATGTTACAATTGAAGGCAATACTTGTCCCGTTAAAAAATCAACGAGATTGGTATTGAAGATGAAAATTATTAATTAAATTTTTTAATGGGAAGAAAAACTTTGTAAAGTGATAAAACAAAATGGATTCTTTAAAAGAAAAAAAGGCATTTTCACTAATAGCTCGAATAAAAAGTGCAAATCACGCATGGCGGGGAATAGGTATTTTGATTAAGACTAGTCATAATGCGTGGGGGCATATTTTTATTGGGTTACTAGCTATATATCTTGGTTTTATTTTGGATATTTCAAACACTGAATGGTTATTTCTTGTGTTCACTATTGGCGTAGTGATTATCGCCGAGGCTTTTAATACGGCTATTGAAATAGATATAAATCTTACTTCACCTGAATATCATCCTTACGCTCGAGATACCAAAGACGTAGCTGCGGGTGCAGTACTTATATCAGCAATACTGTCTATTGTTGTTGCCTGCTTTATCTTTTTGCCAAAGATTTTAGCTGTGATATAATTCAAAAAATGGATAACAATATAAAAATTTTCGTTTCGGTAGTTGGTGTTTTAATTTTAGTAACAATTGCCACAGTAATAATCAGGGGGAGCGGCAATAACCTGCCGCCGGAGCCAGGCAAGTACGACGCTTTTGCCACCTGTCTCAAGGACAAAGGCGCGGTGTTTTACGGAGCTTTTTGGTGTACGCATTGTCAAGCGCAAAAGAAACTTTTCGGCTCGTCGCAAAAACTCTTGCCGTATGTCGAATGTTCTACTCCGGATGCTTCAGGCCAAACTCAAGCTTGCATTGATAAAAAGATTACCGGCTATCCGACTTGGGAGTTTGCCGACGGGTCGCGCTTGACGGAAGAAATTCCACTTGCACAATTAGCTGAAAAAACTTTCTGTGAATTGCCTTAATCCCGAACGAAATCGCGGACGCATAAGCAAAAATATTATGATTTATATAAAAATTATTATTAATAACAAAATAGGAAACGTAGCGTAAGCGTACGCGTCCTATTTCGTACGGGATGAATCCTCAAGCTATACATTATTTAAATATATTTCTCGGGTTCGGAGCAATTATCTTACAGATTCTTTCTATCCTAACCCTTATTCTTCTTTTCTTCGGCCCAAAAAAAAATAAATTTTTAGATTATGTCGATAAGCATTTTTTGGTTTTAAGTTTTTTAATTTCTCTCTTCGCTTCCGTTTTTCCTTTGGTTTATTCTGAAATTATAGGTTTCCTGCCCTGCACGCTGTGTTGGTGGCAGAGGGTCTTTATGTTCCCGACGCTCTTTCTCTTTGGCACGGCGCTCTGGGATAAAGATAGGAAAGTGGTGAGATACGCTGCGTCCTTGCTTTCTATCGGTTTTCTTATTTCCGTTTATCAAAATTTCTTCTATTATTTTGGAGGAAGTTCAAGCTTGCCGTGCGATGTCTCCGGCGTGTCTTGTTATCAGCGCTTGGTTTCTGAATTTGGCGGGTATATCTCTATCCCAATGTTAGCTCTCACGACTTTTTTTACTCTTCTCACGCTTTTAGCTGTGGCGTATTTTTATCCGTTCCGAAAGCAATAAACAAAGGGATTTTGTAGAGGAACCCTTTTATTTGCCTTTTTTGTTCCCATTTGCTAACATGGAATCAAGCTCGTTAGGAGCTATTTGTTTATGACTCGATCAATTAAAAAAGGCATATATGTGGATGAAAGGCTTCTCAAAAAGATTGCCGGCAAAAATCCGCTTTCGACTCCCACCATAAAGACATGGAAAAGAGCTTGTGTTATCTCTCCGGAAATGATTGGTTTCACCTTCGGCGTCCACAATGGCAAAATCCATGTGGATGTTTTGGTGACAGAAGACATGGTCGGGCATAGACTCGGAGAATTTTCCGGAACCAAGAAATTCACCAGGCACGGCGGCAAAATGCAGAAGGAGCTTGAACAGAAGAAACAAGAGGCGGAAATAGCAGCCGCAAAAGGAGCAACCGCTGCCGCTGCTGACGCGAAGGGCGCCGCCAAAAAATAACATGAATCCCGTTAGAAGCCGCGATCGCAATTTAAAATATAAACAAAAATATGAAATCGAATATAACAAAAATTAATAACCTAAAATATCAGACACGCGAGTTGATCGCGATCTGCTTCTAAACGGGATGAAAGCATTTTTAAAAAATTACAGACAGGCTCCGCGAAAAGTTCGCTTGGTGGTTTCCTTGGTAAAAGGGAAGAGTGTCTCCGAAGCTATTGCCGAACTAGACTTTTTGGCCAAGCGCGCCGGGTTACCGATTAAGAAACTTTTAATGTCGGCTGTTTCCAATGCCAAAAATATGGGCATCGATATAGAAAATTTATTTATTAAAGAATTTCGAGTGGATAAAGGCTTGACCATGAAGAGAATGATGCCAGCGGCAATGGGCACCGGGCACCGGATCAATAAGCGCACCAGTCATTTGAATATTCTTTTGGCTGAAAGGGTCGCGGCGGTCAAGAAATCCAAAAAACAGAGCTGTAGACTCTCTACAGAGTCTACAGAGTCTAAAGCTCTGTCTGGAAAATAATATGTCGAAAATAGTTCATCCATACGCCCATAGATTGATAATACTTCGAGACTGGAAATCTCGCTGGTTTGCCGATCCGAAAAAGTATATCGCTTATTTGAAAGGAGATGTTTTGATTCGTCAATATTTAGAAAAAAAATTGCGCGGGATGTATATTTCAACGATTGAAATCGAGCGGAGCCGCAAAGCCACCCGGTTTATTATTAAAACTTCCCGTCCAGGACTCATAATAGGGCGGAGCGGCGAAGGCGTCACCAAGCTCAAAGAAGAAATTTTAAAGAAAATGGATTATTTAAAACTCGGCCGGCCGGAAGATTTCAAGCTCGAAGTGATGGAGGTGGCCAACCCGGAAGCGGATGCGGCTATTGTAGCCTATATGATTGCCGAAGGGCTCGAGAAGCGAATGCCGTATCGCCGCGTTATCAAGACTATTATTGAAAAAGTCATGACCGCGAGAGGCGTCGAAGGAGCCCGAGTGGTACTTTCAGGCAGACTCGGCGGAGCGGACATTGCCCGGACGGAAGAGCTCAAGCGCGGCAGCATCCCGCTTCAGACTTTCCGCGCGGACATAGATTTCAAAAGGGAACGCGCGACCCTGTCATACGGCACTATCGGAATCAAGGTTTGGATTTATCGCGGCAAGATATTTCGAAAAAATAATGAATAACATAAAATTAAAGCAATTAATAAAGCGGAGCAGGGTGGCGATTTTTATAATCGCTTCGCTCTTTAAAAATCAGCCATGTTAATACCGAAAAAAGTAAAATTTAGAAAATGGCAGACCGGGCGAAGCAATCCAAAAGGACGAACGCCAGACACCCGCGGGTCCAAGCTTTCTTTCGGATCTTACGGACTCAAATCCACCTCCCAGGCGCGCCTAAAGTCCGCCCAGATTGAAGCCGCCCGGAAAGTCATTGCTCGAACACTCACAAAAGCCGGTAAGTATTGGATTCGCATTTTTCCGGATCGTCCCTATACTGCCAAAGCCGCGGAAGTGGGCATGGGAAAGGGAAAGGGAGATCCGCAAGGATATTGTTTTGATGTTTTTCCGGGACGTATTATTTTTGAAGTGGACGGAGTCGAGGAAAAAGTAGCCCATGAAGCGCTTCGCAAGGCCGGCAGTAAGTTGCCGATTTCAGTGAGAATTATGTCTAGAGCGCATAAACAATAGACAGAGCTTTAGACTCTAAACAGAGTCTAAAGCTCTGTCACTGTCAGAGGTCAGAATATATGAAAACCAAAAAAGAAAACTTAAAGAATATAACCAAAGACGAGCTTATGAAAAAGCTTGCTATTTTACAGGAAAATGCGAGAGTAATAAGATTCAAGGCGGAGGGTTCCAAATCCAAAAATGTCAAAGAGTCGGCGACTTTACGGAAACAAATAGCGCGAATTTTTACCGAATTAAATAAGAATAAATAATATGGCAAAAAACACACCGGAAAAGAATAAAGCGAATAAAGGCACTATCCTAAAAGGGGTAGTGGTTTCGGACAAAATGGACAAGACGGTAGTCGTATCAGTCTCCAGGTTTGTCAAGCATCCTTTATACGGCAAATTTTATAAAGTTAGCAAGAAATATAAGGCGCATGATGCGGAAGATAAATGCAAAGTGGGAGACCAAGTGGAGATAGTCGAGACTAGGCCAATTTCCAAAGATAAACACTTTAAAATCGTATGATTCAATCAGGCACATGGGTAAAAATAGCAGATAATGCGGGAGGCACCGTAGGTAAGGTATTCAAGATTTTAGGATCTTCTAAAAAAAGATACGCTTCTTTGGGCGAGCTGGTTATTATTACCGTGAAAGTGGCTAGCCCCCGTAAAGGAGTGAAAAAGAAAGATGTGCATGAGGCTGTTGTCGTACGGACTAGAAGCGCCTTTCGAAGGCCGGACGGATCTTACATTCGCTTTGATGACAACGCGGTAGTCCTTCTTGAAAAAGGCAAAATGGACCCGAAAGCTGGGCGCGTCTTCGGACCGATTCCGCGAGAGCTGGCCGAGAAAGGATTTCAGAAGATAATTTCTTTGGCGCAGGAAGTTATAAAGAAATTACAAAGTTCATAAAATAAATCTAATGAAAATAAAGAAAAATGATAATGTGATTATAATAACAGGCAAAGACAAAGGCAAAAAAGGGAAAATTGCCAAAGTTTTGGTGAGCCAAAATAAAGTTATTGTTGAAGGGGTGAATATTATGAAGAAGCACCAGCGCCCGAGAAAATCCGGAGAAAAAGGCGCGATAAAAAATATCGAGATGCCAATCCACGCTTCGAATGTTAAAAAATTATAAACTACCCCTCCTTAGTTAAGGAGGGGAGGAAGGGGAAGTAATTCATTAAATGTATATGCAACACCAAACAGTCAAAGAAAAAGAAAAGGCGGGGTTTGAAAAAATGAAAAGCGTCTTTCATTATAAAAATGTTATGGCTATGCCCAAGCTCCAAAAGATCGTGCTGAATGTCGGTACCGGCACGGCTGTCAAAAAAGACAAAAATAAAAACGAGACAATATCCGGCCGGCTGGCAAAAATTACCGGCCAAAAAGGGGCGCTCCGAGGCGCCAAGCAATCCATCGCTTCTTTCAAGACTAGAATGGGTGATCCTGTAGGAATTGTCGTAACTTTGCGAGGCGAAAGAATGTACGCATTTCTTGAGAAACTGATCAATATCGCCCTTCCTCGGACTAAAGATTTTCGCGGCATTTCTCCGTCCTCAGTCGACAATATAGGCAACCTAACCATCGGCATCAAAGAGCACACTATTTTCCCAGAAACGGCGGATGAAGATATTCGGGATATTTTCGGTCTCGCGGTTACCATGGTTTGCACGGCCAAAAATAAAAAAGAAGGCAAAGCCTTTTTTGAACTTCTAGGTGTGCCTTTTAAAAAGGAGGAGAATAAAAAATCATAATTCAACCCCTCCTGACCTCCCTTTATCAGGGAAGGGAAAATGTGGATAACTTTCTTTGCTAGCTATTTTGCGTTGGTGTACAATATTCTTAATGGTTCTCGATATAAAAATACCTAAAAGTCCGGATATAGATGAAGCCATAAAAGAATTTGAAGCGAAGGCTGGCGCGGACTAATCCCCGGAAGTTCCTAGGGAAAAAGAATTGACCATAGAAGGGAATATAGACATGGATGAAGCTTTATCCGAATTTGAAAAATTTAAGGCAAATTATGGCGAAGAGCAATCCGGGAAGACTCCCAGAGAGAGAAGAAGTAAAAATCACTGGGAATATAGATGCGGAGCAAGCTTTAAGGGAGTTCAAGGAAAAGGCCAGAATTATGGAGGAAGAGCGAAAGGTCCCTGAAATATTTTTATGAAAATGTATTTATGTTTCAATTTTTTACCCAAAATAGTGAAATTATTGTTCGGTTAACGATGGCGGTCGGGCTTGGATTGCTCATCGGGGGAGAGAGGATTTTAGTGCGCAAGGAGGCGGGGATGAAGACGCATGCGCTGGTGTCCTTGGGCGCGGCGGTGTTTATTGTTATTTCAGAAATGATCGCTCTCAAATATGGCGGGGCGGGAG
>Ga0209323_10000622_pt1 | contig 22912 bp, 39 predicted proteins | sample Rifsed19ft2_FD_184014 | JGI IMG/M metagenome (GOLD analysis project Ga0209323, IMG submission 184014) | Soil microbial communities from Rifle, Colorado, USA - sediment 19ft 2 (version 2) | ecosystem: Environmental > Terrestrial > Deep subsurface > Rock core/Sediment | place: Rifle, Colorado...
CCTGAAACGATAGCATCGGAGCCATCAACAAAAAGATTTTTTAGCGGAGCGACACCTAATTTTATTTCTGTGAGTTTATCGGATAGTCCTCCAAATTCCTGAGCCATTGCAGCGATACCATGCAACGCCTGCAGTCGCAATAATGTTTCTTCAAACTCCTTTGATTTATCGCCAAGCAGTACCTGAGCTGATGCGGCTCCTTCGAATCCTCTCGCAATTAAACTGATTGAAGTTCCGGCGGCACGTCCCAGGTTCTCTCCCATGTTTCCGGTAAGTGCTTTTGCTTCGTTGTTTAAATCCTGAAGCTCATCCCTTAATTTACCGGCTTTGATTCTTAGTTCTTCGCCAAGTGCTTTATTTCCTGCCTGTGCTGCTTTATAAGCCTGCGTTTCATAGTCCCGGGCTTGCTTTTTTAATTCTTTATAAATATTTGCAGTCTTACCAAACTTTTCAGTTTCCTTTAACAACGCACCTGTTTGGCCAACTCCGTCCTTTAATTCGTTTGTCAGCTTTTCCGTTTCATTAGCAACCGCTTTCATTCCTGCCTTACCTTGCTGTTGGAATTGTTCAACGGAATCACCAAGCTCTCCCATTTTTTGGGAGGTCTGCAATAACACCGCAGCAGCGTTTGATTCTAAATTAAGGCTTATTGTTGACATCCTGTGATTGCTTTATTCGTTTATCCAAACGCTCTTTAAATACTAATAACTTTATAAAAAATTCTTCAACTGATAATTTCATTAATGCGTTTTCTTCGGTCGGTCTTACGTGTCCATGTTCATCTTCGCACATTACCATCAATAATTCAGACCAGTATTTTTCAACCTTCAAATCGTGATGTTGAAATAATATTATACTTTCGCCTTTTTGTCCTCCCCTTTTATTAGCATCTCTGCCTGTGTCTGGGTATATTTTACTAATGTTTCCCTGAACCCGTGGATAGAAGTCAGAGACAAGTCGAAAAAAGACATCATATCCAAACCCTCCACAGTCCAGTCATTCACCTTATCTAACATCGTTTGTTCATCGTATTTTGTAGCGTCCTCTCCCTCTCTGTTGATAACTAATGCAGCCATCATAAGTGCAGGATGAACACGTTTAGAATTATTCACATCTGCAATTCCATTCATTAAATTGTGAATGATAATACCGGCATCTAAAGGTTTAGGTTGAGGTGTATTTAACGATGAATATGCTTTTTTTAATGAAGTAAATATTTCATCAAAACCGATTCCAAACGTTAAGCGCGGGACTAGCTTTTCGTACTCCTTAAATCTTGACACAGGAATTTTATCTACTAAAAAATACTTATGACCATTGGCCATAAATTCCTTTTGTGTTTTCTCAATTGATTTTACTTCCATTTATTCGATTACTTTTTTATAAAATGATTTAACGATTATTGTAAAAAATATTGTTAGCCCGACAAATAAAAGATGTTGCAATGCCAATAAAAACGACACTTTCAAATATTCGTTATAATGAATAATCAGAAACGACCAGAAACTTATCTGCCCGGCAACACATTTCTCACAATCAATTAATACTTTGAACAATGGGTGCCTTGGCAATCCTTTTGATTCTCTTTCATCCGATTTAAAAAGGTGGTACATCCTTTTATAAAGCCACCCAAATGCTTCACCGTTGCCTGTAAGTATATTTGTATAGACAAACGACACAACAGCGATAAGAAGCGATAATATGAAGTAATCCGGTGTAAACATTATCCAAAGTATTTATTAATAAATAATTGCAATTCTGAATCGTAAGTAAGTGCCAGTCCTTTTTCTTCATCTTTATTTACTTCCAAAAAATCCCCATAATGATCTTTATTAAATCCCATTATGTCATCAGTTGTTAGTTTTTTATCTCCACGGCTTCTATCCTTAGTATTTTTTGCCCCCACCGTTGTAATAATTTTTGTACTATCGACAATCTGTTTTACAACACCAGTGTCATTCCACATTGAAGCAGCACCGGAAAAATTCAAATTAACAAAACTCGTTTCTAATTTATTTCCTTTGCGCCAGTCCTCATAAGACAATGAAGTTGCTTTGAACTCCTTTTTTGTTTTTCGTGATCCTTTTCCGGTGATTCCTTTACGACCTAATTTGTCCGCAATCTCCTGAGCCTTTTCAATGGGCTTATAAAAAAATAAAGGTAGTGGATTTTCTGAATATGTACCAAGTGATTTCCCTTTGCCGTCTATGCCTTCATTCCTTATCCTATCTGCGACCATGCCGAACGCATTCATAGCCACAGATGCGTTTATCTTAGGCATCTCAACGAGTAACGCCTGGGAGAATGATTTTATTTTTTCGCTGAATTCATTTGGTTTCATTGTTCCAAATTTTTAACATTTCTTTATATCCTTTGCCAACCTGAAAAGACTGACCGCTTTTGCAATAAATCATACAGGTTTTTGTGCAAATTTCTTCTTCCTGTCCATCTTTTCCGCGCTCCCTTACTGATTCAATGTCATTTGTATCAATGGTTATTTTTGCAAGCAAGTCATCACAAGGAATATCCAGCACATCTACTTTGTGAGTGTTGTATAAAAAACAAATTAGCTCTACTTTCATTACGCAATAATATTACCCATGTGAAAATTCGGATTCGGCTTGCACATCAAGCATCCTGTTGATACCTCTTTGTTATCGCACAAATACTGAATGAAATCATTGTACATTTTACGAGCATGATTGCGCATTCCATAAGTCTTTTCACGTTCCATCATAGTATAGCGGTTCAATTCAGGACTGTCAAGCATTTTTTGAAGCAACAGTTCTCCGGCCTTCCAACGAATAGCGTACCCAATTTGCATATCCCATCCATCATTTTCAAAATCCAAAGGATGAGTATCGGAGCAAATCAATTCGCTTGTCTGACAACGAAAATCAACATCCAGCACTATTCCATTCGTGTATTTGGTTGTAATAAATTGCGAATAGTTTGTGCCAGTACCCTGAATACCGTTAAGAGTAACCCAAGGTTTCCAACCCGGAGGAGTGCCACCGCATCCGCAATCCGTTTTAATATCTTTAGGCTGAAATCCAACACGGTCGTAAACAAAGTAATATTCAAGCCTGCTCACATTGTTACTCCACATTGGTAATGTTAAAGAGGGCGATAACGTAGCATAAACAAGGGTATTGGCAACTTCATTGATAACATAAGATACTATCGGGGTAGTCTTATTTGCATCGTTATTGTAAATTAAAACAGTAACCGGTAATGACGTGTTCATCGCTAATCCGATTCTCTTTACTTTCATTGTACCGCCTTGAATCTGCGGAAAATGAACTTTTGCGCCTACCTTTGAATTACTAAGTGCTAATGATGCGGTGAATGAATTTTGACCCAACAGTCCTGAATAAACTGGTCTCCGTGGGGTGTAATTAGTTCCGATGCAACCAAGCAAATCAGCCTTAAATATCTTAGGAGCCTCATCTCTCGCCCATGCCATTAAATCCCAAACGCCACCCTGCTCGCAATCCGCAGCACCGCCAAGCATCTTTAAATTTAAGCCGTCTAATTCATCTAAGTATATTTCGGATTGCCCTGTGTTGTACCCTGTTGGCTTATCGTCATCAAAGCATTCGCATTCCGTCCGGGAAAGTTTTATAATATTTGTTAAGCAAGTTTCCATTTTTGATAGTATTAAAAAAAGCCACCAACATTACGAAGGTGGCTTCTTTATTCAATTGATAATTGAAATGGTTATTTTACGATACTATTTCAGGACAAGCTCCGCACTCGAACTCAATAACGCCAGTTTGACCGGAACATCCTTCAGCACCGTTGAATAAATCAAAACGAGTGTGAATAAGTACGTTTGTTTTTTCATACGCCCCAGAGCAGTCTTTGGTTGCATACACATCATAGATTACTCCCGGTAGATTTTTTGATGCTTCTGAGTACTTAATTCCAATATCACCGCCTCTGTCAATTGCATTAACAGCAGTTGTACCTTTCCATAATGATTTGTTTGCAAACGCAACAGTTCCGCGTTCAATCATGTAAGTCATTCCCGGTGCAATGGCGGTCATGTTTTTCAAATCGCTGTAAATTTTCATTAGTTCAACAGCCTTTGCAGAACCTGAACCATTTGCATTTCCTGCATCCAATTTCGCAGCAACAATAATATCAAACAAATTCTCGCCATCAATTAAGAAAGGAGAAGTAAAGTTATTCATCATTGCAACTTTTTGAAAGTATGCGAAAACTTTCGGTGTCCAATAAATCGGAGGGATGAAAGTAGTTGCCCATAAGCCTGTGTCATCGGAACAGCCAATTCCTGCCTGTGTGTACAAGTTTGCAGATGTAAATGTTGCTAATTTTGCAAGAATTAGTTGAGCAAGTTTTTCATCCAACGCTTTCATCGTCTTCAAAAGGTTATCAGCGTACACCTCGATCACATTAAGGTTACTGTTAACATAGTTAGCGTCATCAATAGAGAATGCTTTTGACACTTCCATTGTGATTGCATAATCCTTGCAATCGGCATCTGCCTCAGTGCCGGAAATGGTACAGAAATTAGGCGCACCGGTGCTTACCTCTGTGTTACAAAACTTTGTCCAATAGATGCGTGCTTCACGTTCCTTTTTCGGGTCAGTAAGATATTCAACATTCGCAGTACTGTTTTCAATCAACGCCTTAGCGGATTCCACATTTACGACATAGTCTGATTTTTTTGCTGAATCAGCAAACATTGTTTGTGCTAAAAAATATGCTGCGGTTAATTCCGCACAAGTTAGAGTTGCCATTTGGTTTAGTTTTTTTTAATAGTTAGGTTTTTGGTTTAGTTACCCAAGCCTTTGTGATTGCCTGCTTTGAAGCATCGTCTGGGGCTTCGTTAATCATTTTCACATACTCGTCTCCAGTTTTCGGAATCGGGCCTGTGTAACCTTTATTCGCGTTCGCTTTTGCAGGATCATTATTATTGCTGTTACCAGCCGATTGCCTATGCTCTCCTTGTTTGAAGTCCCACACCTCTGCTGCCCTCGATTTGATTAACTCATTGAAGTCAATCATTCTACCGTGTGCATCTTCGAGTAGTTTTCCTTCTTTAGAAATAAGCATTTTCCCGTCTTTACTCTCAAACTGATATTCGCCTGACAACTCTTTTAAAAATCGCTGTATTTGAACGTCTGCCTTTGATTTGCCGTCAGTTGTTTTACCCTCTGGCAGGATAGGTTGCAATTCGTTTTTAATTAAATCCATCGCTCTGTCCGAAACACTTTTAAAGGTCGTTTCTTTTTGAATCGAAGTTTGCAAATCATTGAATTTAGTTGTTTCGATTGCGATTGCGTCTGTCTTTTCCTTAGTCAGTTGATCCACCATTGACATATAAACGGATGAACGTTTTATTTTGTCATCGTCTTTGGGGTCACCCGATAATTTCAATTTTTCTGCAACAGCAAACTCAATTAAATCAAGTCCTTGCTTATCAGAAACGATTCCGAACTTATCCTTTAAATCTTTTTCAAACTTAGTTAAAGCCTCGCCTTTTGCTTTGTTAAAGCCTTTATCGTGGGCTTGCGTTTCCAAATCTTTGAACGATTGAATCCGCGTTTTATCTTTGTCTAAAAGAGTTGGAAGAGCTGTTGTCTTTAGCGTTCCTGATCCATCCTCGATTTTTATATCAAACAGAAGTGAGGCGGCTTCTGTTGGCGAAATTCCTAATGTTTTTTGAACAAATTCAGTAACAAAATTTATTTCTTCTTTTACCATGATTCATGCAGCTTTCCTGCCAGCTTTTAGTTTTAATTCATACGGCTTTCCCGTCAGCAATAATATTTATTTAACCCTAAATAAATTTGTTTCTTGTGCCTTTCTGAAAGTTCGGAAATAAATCCAAAACTCTCAAAAGGTCTTTAAAGTTTTTCTTTGTCCTTCGCTTTTTCGCCTGATGCCGGAGGAGTTTTTTTCTTAAAAATAATTTTTTTATCTTCCTGTTTTTGAATCACAGCGTTTTTTACAACGTGGATATTTTCTACAATCTGGTCAGGAATAGTTGATGAATCCGTTTCACTTATAACTGTGAAGTTCATTTTCTGTCGATGGTTTAATGTATCGAATTTGTTTTTTTCGATAACGATTTCTTTCCCGTTGGTGTTGTTTTTGATTATCATAGTCCTGCGATTTCTACTTTAAATTTAAATGCGATTTTTAATTTTTCAATGCTTCCTAACTTTTCATAAAGCAATGTTATCAAAGCATTCAGGCTCATACTGTTTTTGTACGGTACATTTTCAGCATCAAAATAATCTTTGATTTGTGATTTGAAAATGTTATCCTTAACGAAGTTGGCAAACTCTTCTTTAGGCTCTATCTGAGACTTTGCTGTGTTTGTAACAAACTGTTCAGGAACGTTTGCAGGTGCAGTATTTTCAACCACTTGGTTTATTTCATCATCTTTTTTCTGCCCGGAATTAGGAACAATCCGTTTTACGACACTGCTCTCAACAACCTGATTTGATTGCTCTACCTCAACCCAACCATTTTTATCTTTCAATAAATTCCACGAATCAAGATTGAATCTTTTTCTTAATTTTCCTTTTTGGGCGATAATAGTTTGAGCCATGACCTGTGATTTGTTTTGACAAAACTAAAAAAAATATTTAATACTGCATAATTATTTTTTACGAAATTTTATTGAATTTGCACATACAAATATTTTTTATACTTTTGTTCCTGAAAATGAGTACAAAAAGTAAAATTCCGATTTATTGTAAATGTGAAAATTGTGAAGAGTTCTTTTTATTCACAAAAAAAAAACTATATTGCTCTGATTCCTGCAAAAAGAAATCCTATTATAAAAGAAAACTCATAAAAAATGATTGAAGTAAATCAGTTGCGTTGCGGAAATACTGTATCAAATGGAAGAAAGCCAATAAGTATTGATTTGGAATTTTTTGAATTACTAAATGATGGATCAAATGATATATCGGAATTTCCATTTATCCAACTAACAAAAGAATGGGCGCATTATTTAGGCTTTGAAGTAATCGACATGGGTGATTTCTGGGAGTTCAATAAAGGTGATTTTCAATTAATACAATTTAAAACACCTATTAACAATGGAACTTTAGAGCCTGTATTTGTAATCCATTCCAAAACATCAAAGCATATCAAAGTGCCTTATGTTCACAAATTACAGAACCTTTACTTTGAAATTGAAGGTATGGAGTTAATTTATAAACCTAAATAAAAAGCTATGAAACCAATCCCATTTGAAGGACAAAACGTTGTCTTCGCAGAAAATCAAAAAGAGTATGAACCATTGCCAGCACATAGAACCGAAGATGGGATAGTAACAAGTTGCTGGGAGCTTAGTAAGGAAGACCTTGCAAAAATAAATGAAACAGGAAAGCTGTACGTATGTCAAATGACTTTTAACAAGCCATTGCAACCGATTAATGTTTTTACTGAGTTTACATTTTTAACGGAAGATGAGTTACAGGAAGAAGAAGATTTGAATACGTAAAATGAAGCTACACATCAACATTCACAGCTACCAACGAAAGGGAATGCTTGAATCTTTAATTAAAGAGATAAAAGATTTTCAGGCAAAGGAAATACACGAAGTTTCTTTTTCAATCATTGATGACGGCTCTGATTTTACCTCATCAAACAAATGCTTTCACCAGTTGCCACACGGAGGCAAGTCTAATTTTTGGAAGTTATTTGATTATTCTTTAAAATTGTGCAAAAATATTGATGCCGATATTTATTTGTTCATCCCGTCCGATGTTTCACATATTCAATTTGAAAATATATTTAAGTACCATAATAAATATAAAGGATTTGGGCGTACTTTGGAGGCATACTGTTACAATGTTACCAACGATGGCAGGGTGAAGTGCTGGGGTAATAAAAGAATGACCGTACATGATGAGTATTCGTTTAGAAGTTATTTCACAGACTGCGGTTTCTTTTGTCCTCGATTAACTCTTGAAAAATTAGACTTTACAATTCATCCGGTTGAGCAATGCAGGTTCAAAATGAATCCAAACATAAGTTCAGGTGTTGGCCAACAAATGACAACCAGGTTAAACAATTTGAAAGTTAAAATGTTTATTCCAAAGAAAAGTCTTTGTTTTCACGGAGACCACGATAGCCTGATGCACTTTGAACACCGAAAAAAAGTTCCTTTACTAAGCAAGTGAAATGGAAACAATAAACCATACATTAAAAGACAAAACAAAATTAACCTTATTTAAGGGCGATCACATAACAAATGTTATTGTTAGGAGTGATTATTATTACGAATCAGCAATGCTGCTATTTATAAGGGACAATATTCCAAAGGGCTTATTTATTGATGTAGGGGCAAACATTGGCAATCATACTGTTTTCTTTGCGAAGTATTGCGCCAGTTCGGTAATGTCATTTGAGCCGTTCCCAGATACTTTTAAATTATTGGCGAAAAACATTCATCAAAATGATTTAGAAAACACTAAAATATTTAATGTAGGATTGTCGGACACGAATGAAGATATATCTATGCTTGCGGTTAGTGGTAATGCAGGGATGAATAAGGTAGATAAGACCGGGACAATAAAAGCTAAACTAATAGTGTTCGATCCTTGCTTTGTTATTTCAGATAAAAACCCTGTAACATTAATTAAAATTGACTGCGAAGGATACGAAGAAAAGGCAATATTAGGAATGATTAATATTATAAATAAATATCATCCTGCTTTATTTATTGAGTGCCAAACAGACAAAGAATTATTTGAAATGAGAAAATTATTAAAACCTCTTGGTTATGATGATAGATATAAATTCAACGCTACTCCGACTTATTTTTTTAGCCACCAAAACAAATGATTGAGCGAAAAACATCATATAAAAAACCTGTTGTAATAGGCATTGCCACCTATGCAGGGAGAGAAGAATCATTAAAACAAGTATTGATTTCGCTTTCAAAACAGTGCGACCAGATAGTGCTTTACGACAATGAAGTAAATCCAAATTTAACCGACCTCGGAAAGTTCTACGGGCTTTATGATTTGAAGGAATCGGTTTATTATTTGTGCTGTGATGACGATATAGTTTATGGCGATACCTACGTTAAAGATATGGTTTCAGCAATTGAAAGGACAGGGACAATAGTATCGCACCACGGGAGGCAATTGTTAGGGCTTGGGCGTTCTTATTACCGAGGTCATAAATCATTCAGGTGCCTTGGAAGTGTTTTAAAAGAGGAAGTAATTGATGTTGCAGGAACTGGTGTTGCTGGATTTGATACAGAATATTTCAATCCTATTGATTTAATTTATTCAAAAGATATGAAAATGTCTGATCTTGTTTTTTCTTTGGAAGCTGCAAAACAAAATAAAACAATAACGATATTGAGGCACAATGCAGGATATTTGAAGTCATTGCCACAGGATGAGAAAAAATCAATATGGTTTGAACATAGAAAAAATCATTCAAGACAAAATGAAATTGCAGACGAAATTTATTTATTAACTAATAAAAAAACAAAACCATGAAAAAAATATTATTGATTTTAGCAGTTACTTTTGCATTTTCGGGATGCGAAAAGAAAGAAGAAGTAAAAAAAGCAGAACCAAACGGTACAATGATTTTTTATAAAACTCATAATACAGCAGACTGGACTTTGATATGGGAAGGTGTGGAGTGTGCACATTTGAAATACGCTGTACAATCTCCTCCGTGTGGTGCTGCTGGATTCATCACTAAAGATGTTAAGCCGGGAACGTATGATATTGGATTTAAGAGTTACAGCGGTCTTGCATGGTCTGCAAGTGGTACGAAGGTTACTATTGTCAGCGGACAATGTAAATTTTATCCGTATAATTAAAATACTTATAATTTATTTCTCTTAACAAAAGCGGAATTCCTTTGAGCCGCTTTTTTATTTTGACTTGCTGTGATTCTTTTAGCCAAATCAGCGGTTATGTAATCCCAATGATGTTTGCACCCAAATCCGCCGGGCAATTCAAACGGGTCGTATTCACCTGGGTAATTTTCGTACATCTTTACAATCCGTGGATCGTTCCTTAGATTTTCAATTTGCTTTGTGCTGAAAATCTTGCCGTTATTCTCAATACAAATATCATGAGATGTAAGCATCAGCCCTCCGCCATAATAAGCGTGTCTAAGTTCTAATTCATCAGCGTAAATCTTGCTATTAGCGTTATCAATAGAATTTAAAACATCCTTTGCAAAAGTGTTATAATGCCGTTCAAAGATACCTGATTGCTCAGGAGAGCCTACAATAATTTTTTTAAATGATTCCTGTAATTTAAGCAGGTCGTAATTGTTGGTAATTGCTTTGCGAACCTCTTTAGCAACCTGCTTTTGAATGGATGGATCAGCAATGACTTTATCAAAGAATCCATTAGGTTTAATCGTTCCGTCCGGCTTCAATCCCAACTTTCTTTTTTGTACTTCGACTGTTTTTTTTCTGATTAAATCCAGCTTTTTAACGTCATCAAACATTGTTGCATAGTATCGCATAGTCCAATTACCAAGAGAAAAAGCCGAATCGCTGTAATCCTTTAAAATAGATGTGTTGGCATTAATTGAGAACTCCTTAACAGTTTTCTCGATTGAATTTATTACTTTCAGTTCTTCAGCGGAAGAGAATTTTTTACCGACAATATCTTTTAGATACTTGTTGAAAAGTTTATCAAACAAATCCAACTGATACGTGGACATCTTCGCACGTATCAACTTTTCCCGTTTGAGAACAAAATCAGTTTTTATTTTGCTTATTTCTTTTCGTGTCATTTGATTATGCTACTGCGACTTCCTGTGCACCCCCTGGTGCATTGAATGACATTGCCCTTCCTTCTGCGCCCTCCGTTTCAATAACAGCCAGATACTCATCAACTTTTATTTTAATCAAATCTTTTTGCTTTTGATATTCCATATCGTAAAAGTTCAATGATAGTTTGGATTGCTCCTGCTCAATTTCAAAGAAGATATTATCAAACTTAGCGTAAAAAGTCTTATCAAAATTAGAAACCAAATCATTTGCCAAAATATAATTTATTTCATTTTCCGATTTCCCATTGAACGGAAAAAACTTTTCTTTCGTTTGTATTTTCAATAGTTCCGAGGGTTGGTCTACATAAACTTTCTTTGCCAAATCATGTGCAATGGATTGTTTAATGTACGAAGGAGCACCGGAGGTATTCGCTAATGTTAAATCGGATAACAGCATAGCCAGCGACTTCATTTTAAAGTCCTTCGCAAAGCTGTGAGTTACTGTCAAGTCAGTTCCTAAGTCAAGATAAATAGCAGTCAATGAAACGATATGAACCCACATTGCAGACCAGTTATCGCCAAATGGTTTGAGCGTATCATAAACAGATTCTAAGTCGATGTTCTTAGCGGTCGCTGTGGCTACTACCGTGTCCGAAACATACGTATCCCCATTATACACTGCCTTTATTGCCAACTGCTTTAAATCAAACAATCCGTATTGTTTTTGAAATGCAACCAAATCAATAGGAGGGGCTTTATAGGTCATCATTAATTCCAATGATACCATGTCCTTCATATCCTTTGGTGCTGCGACTATTACCTCGCTTGCTGTGGTGGTTTGATTAGACCATCCCGAACCTTTACAAACAGGGCAATCAGTATCGTCCGAAAGATTCTTACCACTATCGCAAATAATACCTTTCTTCATATCTCCCGGACACTTGTTACCATACCGGAACACCTTTGGAAACGTATGAAGAGCATTCGTTAAATCAAATTCTGAAACGGTTTTAATCGCTTTTTCAAAATAAGGCTTAGCCGGATGAATCATTGGTACACAGGTACGTCCTCGTGTTTCAATATCTAATATCGAGCCTACACGTTTGGCAGGCATACGCCCTGCTTTATGATTGTATTCTAAAACATAATACATTGGTGAATTTTGCTTATCCTTTTCATCCTTGTACCATATTTCTGCCTTTGGGAATGCAGTGATAATACCGGCCATCTCTTCCTTTGTAAACTCAATAGCAACGACCGAATGATTTTCTAAATAGATTGTATGCTTTGTTTCTTCTTCATTCAGGACAATCAAATATTGCAATGAGTTATTGATATACTTATAATCAATAGCCTCTTTAGCATTGACTTCAAAGGGATAAGGGTTCGCCCTTGTATCAGGCTTTGCCGGGTCAACCGCTTCCTCAAATTCAACGACAATAAAACTATTAGGGTCAGTTAAATCCATTGATGGCATCCGGTAAGTTAGATACTTATCGACTGAGGAGCCGCCCCAAAATTTATTCAGGTAATCGGTTAATGTACTTCTATTTTTTGCGGTCGATTCAATATTTTTCCACGTCATTGAACTATCCGCGGAGGTACGGCCCAACTTATACATTGGAGTACTGATAGTATTGGCAATATCGGGAGTTGTAAGTGATGTTATTGCGACACGCTGTTTAAATAGTTCCGCGCTTTCTCTGGGCACAAATTGACGAAGCAATCCCTCCACATCTTCACCAGTAATATAAGCCTTGTAATCCTTTGCCATCTTACATACACGTTTATAATCTCGGTGTCTTAAACCTGTTTGAATGACTTGTTTTAATCGGGCTTTGCCCTGTATTAATGTTAATGATGGCATGGTAATAGTTTTAGAATTATTTATTTGCAAATATAAACTTTTTATTATTGGTTGAAAAATTGTGAGAATGCGGAGGTAAAGAAATACTCAAAACTGTCTGCCAAATGTCCATATTTTTGAAACTGGACGCTTGTAATTGGGTTTGTTGCAAGCTGTTTTAACTTGCCTCCGTTCGGATCTTCTTTTAAATATTCAAACTCATTTACTGAATGTTTACAAATAGGGGCAATATAATATTCAAGCGGCAATCCTCCGAACAAAATCTTATTCATAAAATCATGTCGAACTGATAATCCTTTATTAGTAATTACCTTATCCGAGTAAGCACCTATGTATTTCTTTAGCACCCTGTTTATAACATCATAATCGTCCTCCGTGGAGTTGGTTCGACCTGCCTTCCCGGAATAGTCACCGTAAAAAAACAATCCATTTTTTAATAAATGACTGTATTTTTCTTCAATATCTTGACATAGTGCCTCAGTATAATTCTTTGGAGCTTCTAAACAAAATTCATCAAATTGGTTTACAATCCATTTCTTAATTGATTCATCCCACCACGTTTGAAAGCACGAACAGGTCATGTAAGGGTTACGGTTGAAGTCAAAGGATAAATGAACCGGGAGCACCGGGTTAATAGGAATATATTTAATATGTTTCAAACGGTCGAACCTTGAGAAGTACTCTCCACCAGTCTTAGCCAACGGAGAACCATAAACAAGCATATCTATTCGCTGTGAATTGTGTTTGTTATCTTCAATGAATTGTTCAATAAAACCATCAGAAAGATTTGCCTTGTTATGGTAAGTAGAAGAAATAACAACCATCTTATCATTTTTGCGCTTACGGAAATAATCTGTTTCTGAAAATATTGAAGCGTTTATTTCTTCAAAGTATTCAGGAATGTCAAACCATTCAGCAAGCCAATCAGTCTTTGCCGGGGATGTGAAAATGTATAACGGATTGAAGCCCTTGTAATCACCCGTTTTCTTTTCCTTACAAAGAATACCACTCGGATTGATATACATTCCTGATTGCCTTAATCGGGCTGTTATAACCTCCCTTACCGCCTCCTCTTTAGTGTCTTTGGTTTCATCCAGACACGCCCACGCAAATTCAGTTCCATCAATTACTTTATAATTGTCGAGTGAAGCCGTGAATATCAAAGCTCCGTTTGCAAATGAAATTACATGTTCGTAGGAATCGAGCCTTGCCCCGAATGTTTTGAAGGTCTTAGGAGGCATTATATTGCTCACATAATGAATCCCCCTCTTATAGCCGAGGGTTGTTTCCCAAACATTAAACACCCTATCAAGAGTTGACTTAGTCAGCTGTGAATAGGTGTTTGCCCCGATGAATCCCCTAACTTCGGGATTGTTAATTACAAAATCTGCGGATATTAAACCAAGTCCATGCGACTTGCCCGAACCTGCGCCTGAATGGAATAAATTTCTTTGTGCTGTGCTTTCGATGATGTCAGCCTGGGGATCGCTTAACCAAATGTCGGCATATTTCATTCTCTGCGTTTTGCTGAAAAGGTAATTGCCTCCATTGGGTTTCCTCCGGTAGTGATGTCCACTTTCTGCGGAGCGTACTCCCCTTCCATTTTAGAAATTTCAGCCAAATAAGATTTAATCGTATCTCGTAAAATTGTCTGTGTTTCAATTGGTATTATAAATATTTTTGTCCCTTCTTTATTGATACCATGAGTGTTTTTAACGGTATTTCCAACCTTAAAAGTTGATTCTATTTCGCCCCTCAATTGCTTTTCCATAACAGCAATTTCACTTTGATAAAATAATTGCCGTTCTAATTTAGTCTTTAACCCACTTTTAACGTCATTAATTGCGTTTTGGGTATTAACATCTTTTATCCTACTTTCAATCTCTGTACGCTCAATTGCGTATTGTTCTTTGGCAATTTTCAGATGCCGATCAAATGCAGACTTGCTAACTCCCCACTTTTTACCAACTTTTACCAATATATTACAACGAGCCTCACCTAATTTTAAGCAAGACACAATATAGGCAATGATTACATCTTTACCAGCAATTCTCATTTCATTTTTTTAATTAGAAAATCCCCATCAATATAACGACTATTCCCATCACAATCCATTTTCTCTAAAAACGCTTCTTTTATTTCGATTGACTGAAAAGTGATAATCAAATAGTTTTCTCCGGTTACTTTGCTTTTATCCTTGGATTCTTTTTTAGCCTTTTTAATAGCCTCAATGTTTTCTTTTGTATTCTTTGTTTCGGTTTCTTCTTCCAATGATTCTACGATTGATTTGATTCCTATTATGTTTAAATCTTCATCGGTAAATCCTGTGTTACCCCAATCGACATCTAAAGTTTTTAGAATATCAAAATCATACTCCCCTTGAGTGCTGGGATTATTAAGAATAATATTTATTTCCTTTTCCTTCTTTAGATCAACGTCAATGCAGGAAACTGTTAATGAGTAATCGTTTGTTTTTTCGAGAATATCTAATTGAGAAATACGCTGATGCCCCCCCCACTAAATTACCAGTGCGCTTATTCCATACAAGCGTTTCAACAAGCCCGTTCTGCTTTAATGACTTTCTCAGCCCTTTTTGAGCGTGGTCTGCAATTTTACGAGGGTTATAGTCAGCGTTTTTTATTTCGCTTCGATGAATCGTAACCGCTTCAAATTTTTGGTATTTGCTTATTTTGGCTTCCATTTAGTATTTGAACTTCCGCGAATGGGAAAACTTTTATTATTTTTTCTAAATCTTTTGGATAATTTAATTTTAAATAGCTTAAACAATCAAAATTAAGATCAACCCCGGAGCTTTTACTTCCTTTGGTGTATTCAATTGGTGCTGGTAAGCGGTTTTGTTTAATGTATGACAAACACATTGATTTGCTCCATTCAGATAATGGATAAGCTCGTTTAGCATCTAAATTTATTGCTTTTAAAAAGTAAGTTCCAAGCATTAACCTTCTATTAAGGCTGTCCGATTGCTTTATACCAGTAATTATCCAATCACAATTAAAATCTTTTTTTGCCTGAGCTTCAATGTCTCCAAGTTTTATTATAGGAACCGGCTTTTCGTGGAATCGTAAAAAATTATCGTTAAAGTACTGCGAAAGAACAAAGTGAGGGTATTTTCTGCATTCTACTTTATATTTTTTCTCCGCCCAATCACAATATTTCTCAACGTGTTCCAACCCTTTTACCAAATACATGAAGGCTAAATTAACCTTTAAATCCGACTTAGAAAGTAAATCTAAAAGTATTAAACTATCCTTTCCACCGGAATAAAACAAAACAACGCTATCGGTTTGCGTTTTTATAAACTCAATTACCTTTAGCGTTGTTTTCATTTTAGGCTTTACCTGTTTGTCCGCCTGTTGCTGTCATCCCAGAAACTAAGTTTCCGATACGTGATTTTGCCATGATGTTTGTGTATTGGTTTTTTGGAATATTCCAAAACAAATATACAAATTTTAATTAAATATAGGATTTTCAATGTGAATTTCGTACAGATTTTCATCATGCACAATATCCGTGCAATCACAAATGAATTTTACCCGATTTGCCGAATAACCAACAAAGAATTGAATTTTTGTAATGTCTTTACCTTCAATTTTTGATTTGTAAAATGGTTTAAAATCTCTATATTCTTGGCGTTTTTTGCCAAAAAGAATTTCGTTAGCGTATTTTTCTGAAATGATAAGATTTAAAATCATAATTAAATATACAAAAAAAATCAATACGAAATACAAATATTTTTAAAAATATGCAATTGATTGATTTTTAAGCTATTGAGAAAAATCTGCCCTACCTTCAACAGTTTCCACCTTTTCCGCTTTCAAGTCTGCCAGTTGCTTGGCTGCTAAATCCATCATATATTCGACACGAAGTTCAAAGGCGTTCAAATGCACCTTAACATCACGTTGTTGTTTGTTTTTGATAGTTGCAAAGGTTTTCCACTCATTGTTATATTTATCGAAATAATGATGTCTCCCAAAACTATCCCCGGATGCTTCACGAAGGTAATCCAGTACTAATTGATTTACTTTATTTCCGCAAAGCTCATGTACTTTCTTACCACGGATTTCGGCAGGCGTTGGGGACTTTGGAACGACTTTCATTGTTGTTTCAGGCTTCATTTAATAGTTCTTTTTGGATTCTGAAAAATGTTTGTGTTACTTTTTCTAATGACAAATCGGATTCGTCAATCTTGTAATGCTTCAGGAACGATAATGCCGATTCCTTAACTGATATTCCTGGGATTGTAAACCGCTGGGCATCAATGAACGTGTATATCATTGTATCTAAGGTATTTTTCCGGTACATTGCCGGGACCTCTTTATCCAGATACTTGTTTTTTTGACCCATAATTTAAACAAAACTATGAATTTTTTATTAAATGGGCAAATAAATGCTTAGAATGATTCTAAATTACGCTAAATATCAATTTCAATAAAATACGGGATAAATCGCTAAACGACTACACAACTGCGATTTTTGGCTCTTTATTCTTATTTAGACTGGATATAAATAACGCTATTTTTAAAAATAAATGAAAATAAATTAGATTATACCATTATATCTATATACATTTGTACTATCAAAATCAATTAAGGTTTTGATTTAAACTCTCACAAAATGAAAACTAAAATCATACCAGCAAACAATTTCAAAGGGATTCATAATGTTAAGCCTGTTGAATTTACCAACCGTGAAGAATTAAGTGATTCAGTAATTGCGTTTTTTGAAGAATTTGAAAAGCCTTACGGCATAACGTCCAATACAATTGGGTATGTTATAGATGAAGATACCAACGAATCAGTTGGTTACATTGAAGAACACTACGTTGATAGCGGTTCTGTTGATTACTATTATACGCAATTGAATCACGGGTAATGATTTACAACCTCTCCGATGTGAGAGTTTGAGGGCGCACCGGCTCCGCCATAAACCGGCTCCTAAAATTAACTTCAAATATTAAAAACATGGCAACTTTAAAAAATACAATAAAAAAAGCTGAAAAACTTTCGGGCGAAAAAATACAAACCAATTCAAATAATGAGCATTTTGTAAATTATAAAGGTTATTCGATTTCATTTTACCCAAACGGCAGAATGGATGAAAATGTTGAATCCTCAAATTTTTATACAACAAAAGAAAAAAAGGACTATTGACGATTGCCAGTCTGACTACTTTCCCGGATGCTTTCACGAAAATATTACACAGTGCTTTTCGCACATAAATTATATGACCAAATGAAAAAACAAGAACAAGAAAACGCAGTGCCTTTCAATTACCGTTTCAAAAACAAAACAGTTCACAAAGCATTCAAACTACTTTCAGTCGAAAGTGGAACATCTATTCAAGAGTTGATTTCATCAGCTTTAAAGGCTAAATACAAGGACATAAAGCAATGAGTTATACTCCCGACCGCCAACTTATCCCCGATAAGCACATTCCTGACAGCGAAGAAATCGAGGACAAAGAGTGTTTATTATGCCATTGTCCTATTTCAATTTTTCAATCTGATAAATTTTGGTTCGCAGGACACGAACACCGAGTTTGTAAAAGTTGTTATGAAAAAATAAAACCTAAAAAAGCATGAGCGAAATCCCAAAGAAATTATTATCTGAACTTGCAAAAGTTCAAGTTGATTCACCAAAAGCTCATATAGCTTATAATGCAAATATAAGAGAGTATTTTATTTGCTATTTATCCATCAATTATTATTCATCATTAATGATTATAAGGCCATGAAAAAAGGAATATCAAGACCGTATCAAGACCAAAGCCGGAGGGCTGATGTTTACGAGCAGTTTTTGCTCGGAAAATCAAGTACTGAGGCTGCAAAAGAATTATTCTTTCCGATTTACTATTGTAATGAAGTTTATCGTGAGTTTATCACAAATGCAACAATAACAACGAGTTCAAGAGTTGCTCAAATAAAGTCAATTGAAAAGGAGTTATGGGAGTCCATTGAGCACAAAGAAAGCCCTGTAAAAATTGATAGATTACAAAATTCTTATGCTAAATTCTGCTTATGAAAGAGAAACAATTAATACAGCAAAAAATCGACTATTCTTTAAATCTTATTCGCCTTGAGCAAATGAGTTTAGAATTTAACCGGGCAAAACTGGCGAAATTAAACGGAACGGAAACACCGGATCCTATTAGTAGTAATGAAATAAACCATTTTAACCGATAAAAATGAAAACAGAAACTAAAATAATCACAATAGAATTTGGCATTATGTCGAATAAACACAGCGTAAAATGTGAAAACTGTAGAAAAGATAGTTGGATAAATTTTTCTGGTGATACTGAAAAAAGAATTGAAGAACTATTCAAAGAGTTTGGAGGTCTTGAAAAATTCATAACCGAAAATAAAGACGAGATAAAAGTTTGTATGAAAACTATAAAAAGAATAGTATGAAAAACTTTAAACACAAATCAGTTAGGAATACAGTTGATTTATTTCCGAACCTAAGCCCAATACAACGGGCTGTTGAGTTCTTCCGCAGCCGAGGTAAACTTACTATCACCAAACATAACGAAGTCATAAATTCACATAAAAACAAATAACATGGCAACCTCCGCAGAATTTCAAAATACACTTGTAAAAATACTTGATAGTAATTATGACCGTCAAACTAAATTCACAATGATAAATCTAAACTGTGAAATGGAAGTGCTACGGTCGGCAATAACACAGGCAGAAATTGATAGTAAAAAAGCAAATCAAATTATAAACCCTAAAAATTAAAATAATGGATTTAACCCTGCCGGAAATAAGAAAACGAAATGAATATTACGCCCGGATAATTGCAGAATGTCACCCACCTGAAAGTTATTTTGTTTTGAAAATAATTGAGAGCGTAGAAATCCCTGTTATACCTGCAATTACTAATCCCGAACTTTTCAAAGCAACCGTTTTAATTACTCAAAGTTTTGAAAAGTGGAAAAAAGAAAGTATTGAAATTATAAATAAATTATAACCTTAAAATTAAACAAAATGGAAACAAATGAAGAAATAGTAATTATCACTGAAACCGACCAGTCGGCAATATACTTGCAAGATAGGGCAATGGTAGATGTACAGATAAGTACTGCGAAGGCTTATCCCAGGAATATCCGCAAAGCGACTGAAAACGCTATTGCTATTGTTACAATGGATAAAGCGACTGCATCTACTTGCACTTATTCCGTTCCGAGGGGGGGGAAGTCGATAACAGGTCCAAGCGTTCACCTCGCTAAGATATTGGCTCAGGTTTGGGGAAATATGCGATGTGAAGCAAAAGTTATTAGCCATGATGGGAAGCAAGTAACATCACAGGCAATTGCGTTTGACCTTGAAAGTAATTTAGCTATCAAAGTGGAAGTTAAGCGCTCTATTCAGCAAAATGAATATAAGGAAGGAAAACGTACTGGCAAGATGACAACAATGGCAGATGATATGATAGTAGTTACTGGTAATGCTGCTAATTCAATCGCGCTAAGAAATGCCATACTTTCAGTAATCCCGAGGGCAATTGTTGATAAAATTTACAACGCTTCTTTACAGACAATTACAGGCGATGTTTCCGATAAAAATAAATTACTTAAAAGGCGTAAAGAGGTGTTTGATGCTTTAATTGATTCTTATTCAGTAACCGAAAAAGAAATATTATCAGTAGTTGGTAAAGCATCCATAAATCACATTGTAGCGGAGGACTTGGTTGTATTAATTGGTTTGGGTCAATCAATTAAAGATGGGGACACAACGGTAGAATTAGCTTTTAAATCAAATAAACCAAAAGCAACGGTTGCAGAAAAAAAGGAAGTAATAAAAGAAAATTCAAAAACTAATGAAACCCCTAAACTTGACCTGCCATAATGAGAAAAGAACATAAATACAGGGATTTGACCCACGACCAGCATGAAGAACTGTTTTTCAACTATCTTATTGATAGTTGGAGCTTTTCAAAAGTTGCATCCTTTGCCCGGAATGAAAAAGCGTTTGAAATGTCATACATTTATAGACAGCCTTTCAAAATGTCATCTTCAATGGTTGCAGGGTCTGCTTATCATGCAGCAATGGAATTGTTTTTTACTGATTTGAAAGATGGTGTAAAAAATGACCTTGCAACCTTGCAACTGGAAGCATACGCATCCATTGATAATGTTATGCCGAACCAGTGGAAAATTCAGAAAACAACTCCTACAATTGAGGATTGCAGGGATAAAGCTACCAAAGGCGTGAATGCTTTATTAAAAAACTTTTTCTCTGATTACTCACTTTTTGAATCCGAAATTAAAGAGGTGCTATTTGTCGAATGCAAGTTAGACCAATTTTTAACGATAAACGGTGTCGATATTCCTTTGCCCTGCCATTTACGAATAGATTTGATAATTAAAACCAATAACGATAAAATTGTAATTATTGACCATAAATCAAAGGCAAGTTTTTCAGATGAAAAAGAATTAAAATTTTCAATCGGGAAACAGGCTATTACTTATACTTTGGGATTTGAAGCTGAAAGCGGTTTAACAGTTGATGAGGTTTGGTTTATTGAAAATAAAACTTCTGAAAATCGGGATAAATCACCGCAAATAAGCTGTTTTAAAATGGCAATGGATAAAGATACTCGCCGATTGTACGAAGCGATGCTATATGAGCCATTAAAGCGCATGCTGGAAGCTGTATCAAATCCTGACTATGTTTACTTAATTAACGAAAGCGACAATTTTGTGGACAAAGCAGAAATATACGAGTTTTGGGCAATGACAATGATAGCGGAGGTGGACGATTTCAATATTCAATATTCAAAAAAAGGAATGATTGAGAAACGATTAAAGAAAATAAGGGATAGTTCTATTGCTGTTATTTCACCACAAGTAATAAAAAAATTCAGAGAAAATGCAAGTGAGTTTATTCAATTTGATTTAACAAATAAAGATATGACAAAGCAGGAAAAAATAGAACACATTTTAAGGTCACTTTCAATAGTTGTAAAGGTTGCCCACACATTTACAGGGTATAGTTCTGACACCTTTTTAATTGAAGTTTCTGCCGGAACAAATTTAGCAAGTGTGCAAAGATTCAAGTTAGATATTGCAAGTGCTTTAAACGTTGAATCAATACGTATGATGAAAGATTTATACGTACACGACGGAAAGTCTTATTTGGCAGTCGAAAGCTCTAAGGTGAGGGAAAATGACCTGTTATTTGATGCAAAATATTTAGAAGGTTCAAAAATTCCAATCGGAATTAATAACTTTGAAAAAACTATTTACTGGAATGTTGAAAATCCAAGTACTCCGCACGTTTTAATATGCGGTTCAACTGGCTCAGGAAAATCAGTTTGTATAATTTCAATTATTGAATACGCAAAAATTTACGGATTTGATGAAATACAAATCTTCGACCCAAAATTTGAATTTACAAAATATAAAGGTTCAAAAGTTTCAGTTTATAATGATATTGAACATATTGAAACTGTTATGGAATCAATGGTTGAAGAAATGCAAATGCTTGTAAAAACTGGCAAAAAGAAAAATACTTTAATCGTTTTTGATGAGTTTGCAGATGCTCTTTCTCAGGCTCGTACTGGCAATGAATTAGATGTGAAAAGTATGGTACAAACTGGATTTACAAAAATAAAAGGAATGTTTGGGCAGGAAATGATACCTAAAATGGAATTAAAAACAACCGGAGTAAAAAAATCATTAGAAGAAAATCTAAAAATCCTTTTACAAAAAGGTCGTTCATCTGGTTATCGCATTATTGCAGCTACTCAAAGAGCATCAGTAAAAGTAATTACCGGAGATGCGAAAGTTAATTTCCCTGTTCAAATATGCTTTAAAGTTCCAAAAGCAGTGGATTCTAAGGTTGTAATTGATGAAGAGGGTGCTGAAAGTTTGTCCGGCAAAGGTGATGGTTTAATAAAATCACCTGAGTATTTAGGAGTTGTAAGATTCCAGGCGTTCTATAAAAACTAACAAAATGAAAGACCTCTTAGACCGTAAAGCAGAATTACAAAAGGATTTAGATGCTTTGATTAAGGCTCTTGCTTCTACTATGGAAGCTATGAAAAAATGTGATGCAATGATTAAACTAAACTAAAAACATGAAAAAACAAATCGAATTATTAAAAAAATACGGAATACGTAATTACTCCGTTGAAAATGGAAAAATAACTATCAATGGTTCTTTGTATTTAAGAAGCCTTACAAGTGCTGACAAAGACTTCCTGAAAAGTACTACTATCAATGGTTCTTTGTATTTAAGAAGCCTTACAAGTGCTGACAAAGACTTCCTGAAAAG
>Ga0209323_10000623_pt1 | contig 22891 bp, 28 predicted proteins | sample Rifsed19ft2_FD_184014 | JGI IMG/M metagenome (GOLD analysis project Ga0209323, IMG submission 184014) | Soil microbial communities from Rifle, Colorado, USA - sediment 19ft 2 (version 2) | ecosystem: Environmental > Terrestrial > Deep subsurface > Rock core/Sediment | place: Rifle, Colorado...
GAGTACCCGCCGAATCTTCGACCCATACGAGTCATGTGTTCAGGACGAGTTGACAGAGACTTTGTCCTTGAGGCGCTGAGACTAGGCGCTGGCATGGTGCTGGTTGCTGCATGTCACTTACCATACGACTGCCACTACATTTCAGGCAACGTTTGGATGACAAAACGCATGACAGCGCTAAAAGGCATGCTGGAAAAACTGGGGATGAGTCCTGAACGCCTTCGAATTGATTATGTTTCAGCGGCTGAGGGGGTCAAATTCGCAGCCTTGATTAAGGAACTAGCCGATCAAATGAATGCGCTTGGAAAAGACAGGATAATGGCCGAGAACGCTAAACTTAAGCCTATCATAGAGAAAATGTTGGCACGAAAAAAAGCCGAGATACCAGTTGCTGTGGCGGCTCCAGCCCCAAAATCATGAGGTTCAAGTGACCTCTAACTTCAGCTTCTCACCGTTTCTGTTGTGGACCGCAACGTTCTCCATCCCATTGTATGGGAAACCAACAATCAGCATTACTCTGCCCATAGATAGATTCTGGTCTTCAACTGACGGCTTCAGGCTTCCGCTTGGATGAGAGTGAGCAACTCCAACGATTGAAAAGTCCATGGGTAACATATGTAAAGCAAAGCTTGAGAAGTCCTCTCCATGCGTTGCTAGAGGCGGAATCACCACCTCAGAAATGCTTATCACATTCTTGTTTGCCCTGCCCCTCAAGAGGATAAGAGTCTCTCTCGGATGAAGGCGCCTAGCACCTTCGAAAATCATGTCAAGCACTCCTCTAAGAATCACAACTCTAACGTTCACGCGATGCCTCCTTGCTGATTATGTCAATGCACGTTTTGACTACCTAACGCGCGCATCGAAAAAAGGATTTAGCTATAACTGTTAACACTTCTTAAGGGTAAATGGTGGCAGTTACGCATGGCAGAAAAAGTGTGTTTAGGTGTTGACAAGGCGAAGTGGCACACATCTCCGTTACCCAGACACATTGCACTAGTGAGCACCATTAACAGAAGAAAGGCTCCAAACGTGGCGCCGAAAAGCTGGATATCCATGGTGGCGGTGAAGCCAGCAATAATTGGCTTCGGCTGCAACCTTCAACATCAGACGGCGCGAAACATACTCGAAACAAAGGAGTTTGTGATAAACATTCCAGGCGAGGATCTAGCTGAAAGCGTTTGGAGGACCGGCGAATCGGCGCATGGTGACGCTTCTAGAATAAAGAAACTGGGTTTCACTCTCGGGCCTTCTATAACTGTTGCTGTGCCTCGAATTGAGGAATGCAAGGGACATCTGGAATGCGTTTATGAGTCAGATAGGCGGTATGGGGATGAAATCTGGTTTTTTGGAGAAATAGTGTTTGCCTGTATCGATGAGAAGGCATTGAAAGGCTCAAGCCGTGAACGTTACACATATCTTAATCCGATATTCTATCTAGAAGAGAAAACCTACGGCACACTTGACCGTGTACAAGAAATCCAAGCCAAACCAGTGAGCACAAATTGAAAATCTGGAGACTCCTCAAACTCGACGTATATGATGCTTCTAAAAACATGGCCATAGACGAAGCCATAACCTCGGCAAGAATTGAAGACGCCGTTCCAAATACGTTGCGTCTCTATCGCTGGAAACCTTCCGCGGTTTCAATCGGGCGGTTTCAGGATGTATCCCACGAGGTTCAGGTTGAAAACTGCCGAGAACACGGCGTTGACATAGTGAGAAGGATTAGCGGCGGAGGAACAGTCTATCACGACAGTATGGACGAGATCACCTACAGTATTGTTGTGAAAGAGAAAGATTTCGGCAGCACAGACGTAGTCGCCGCTTACAATAAGATCTGTGACGGATTAATTGAGGCAGCAAAGATTCTGGGCGTCAAAGCCAACTTCAGTCCAGGCGACCCACGAAACTGCCCAAACATAGCGGTAAATGGCCGGAAAATCTCAGGCAGCGCCCAATACCATAAAGGCGGCGTTCTTCTACAACATGGCACATTTCTCATGCACGTTGATCTAGAAAGAATGTTCACTTTCCTGCGAGTTCCTTGGGCCAAAGCTGTTGACGACGTTGTTTGCGTAGCTAAAGACAAACTTACTTCAATTGGACAGGAACTCAAGCGCGGTGTAAATGTTGAAAGGGCTTCGGAAGCACTGATTCAAGGGTTTCAGAAAGCCTTGGAAGCCGAACTCATGAACGGAGACCTGACGAAACAAGAGCAGCAACTTGTCTCAAAACTGCGAAAGGAAAAATACACTAATGAAGACTGGAATCTCAAGGGCAAAGTCTGATTGAGAAGATGCTTGAACTCTCCTGCTGTGCTAATCAACAATCTCGGCTGCCAAATAGGTTTGAAAAGCGGCAGTCACCTTGACATCGACAAAAGTTCCGAGCAAAGATGGACTGTGATTTCTAATGACTATTGGTTTGTAGGCAAAGTTTCTCCCAATGAGTGTGTTAGCACGCTTTCCTCGTTCGTCGACAAGAATGCGTCCTTTCCAATGCAGCCACTTCCTGTTTTTTTCGAAAGAGATTTTTCTGACTAAGCTGGTAGCCCTCTTGCTTCTTTCACTGACTTCCTCTAGCGAGACCTTGGGCTTCATTTTTTCAGCTGCGGTTCCCGGTCTTGGAAAGAACTTGGATATGTTCACAACATCCGGTTTGATCTCTTTAATCAAGCCTAAAGTTCGATCAAAAGCCCCTGAGCTTTCGCCTGGGAACCCGCAGATTATGTCTGTTGCCACAGTGATGTTCTGAATGGTGTTTCTGAAGGTTTCGACAATCTGCATGAAATCTTCAATTGAGTACTCGCGATTCATGAGTTCTAACACGCGGTTATCGCCGCTCTGAACAGGCAAGTGCACGAACTTGAACACATGTTCATTTCGAAAGGCTTCAACCAGATCGGGAAGGATCTCTAAAGCTAGGTTAGGCGTCATCATTCCGACTCTTACCATGTAGTTTCCTTCCAATGCGCATCCTTTTCCCAAAAGCTCCGCAAGATTGACGCCAATGTCTTTTCCATAAGAGCCCATATCTTGTCCTGTTAACCAAACCTCTCGGGCGCCACAAAGCAAATCTGACTTGATTCGTTTGACAACATCGTCAATGCTGAAGCTGTGGAGGTGACCACGTGCAAAAACAACACAACAGTATGAGCAAGAACCTAAGCAACCTTGCGCCACAGGGACGATGCTGATCACCGGGTTAACGGCATGTCTGGGGAAGCACAGACTTGGCTTTGCGTTTTGACTCGGCTTCTTCGGTGAAACAGGTTTGTTATCGATGATTTTCTGCAGTGTCTCAACCACACCTGAACCGCAACTTGGTCCCAAAACTGCATCAAAGTTGACTTCGTCCTTCAAGCGCTTGAAATTGATCAGTGGCAAACAACCAGTGACTAGGAGCTTTTTCTTGTGCGTTTTCAGGGTCGGAGCTTTTTTCAAGAGCTCTATGGCACGGTTTTCCGTGGGCGTCTTCACAGCGCACGTATTATAAATCAGAACGTCAGCCTCTTCCGCTGAGTTCACAAGGTCAAAACCCGCTTCAAGCAAGCATCCGGACATGAATTCGCCGTCAGCAACGTTAGACGAACACCCGAAACTCTCCAAGAAAACTCGGCATTGCCTCCGCCTACTGCTCATAGATCCAATCCGCCGAGACATCGTAAACAGTTTTCAACCGCAACCTAGACGTTTAATCACGCAGCGAAAACATAAAGGTTCTCGAAAGCAGCAAATATACACAAAAACAAAATGCGGATTTTCCAGAGGGATGGAAAGACTGAGCAGGCGTGTTTGTATCATATTTGAGACATATTTGTAACATAACATAAGTCTATATATGGGCTATCCCGCGCTCTGTTGCTTTTGCCTTGTGGAGAGTTGTGGAGGTGTTTGAGTGAAGCTGATTACGCTGTACCTTCCTGAACCTTACTTGAAAGCTTTGCAGGGTTTGGTGGACGATCGTTACTATCCGAACCGAGCTGAAGCGATTCGCGTGGCAATAAGGGACTTGTTGAACGCTGAGGCTTGGAGGGGGAAAAACGCCAGTGGCTAAGCAGCGCAAGCGAACGGCAGCATCTAAGCCTGCCGCTCGGCGCAAGAAGATTCAGGTTCAAAGTGATCTAGGCAAGCCTAGATGTCGTGTTGCGGTTCTGGGAGTCGGGGGTGCTGGGAATAGAATAGCCAGTCTACTTACAGATGATGGCCTAACAGGCGCTGAGTGCATTGCAGTCAATACAGATCTGAAAGACCTTAATCTTGTGGGCTCTGCCAGAAAAGTGTTGATTGGGGAAACGGTGACACGCGGCTTAAGTGCAGGCGGTAATCCCGAGACTGGAAGGGCAGCCGCAAAAGAATCAACAGCGCTTATAGAAAGCTTGGTTGAAAACATCGACGTAGTATTTGTGGTTGTTGGCTTGGGCGGTGGCACTGGCACGGGTGCGGCTCCAGTTGTGGCTGAGACTGCTCGGCGAAAAGGTGCTGTCGTTGTCGGTGTCGTCGCTACGCCATTCAGGATGAGTGAATATCGCCGTGGTTTTGTGACTGATGCTGTAAGCGAGATGCGAGTGGCTTGCGATACAGCGGTACTGGTCGACAGCGATAAGATCGTGAAGGCTGCTCGAGGGCTTCCATTTAGCGAGGCTTGCAGAGCAGCAGATCACGTTTTAGCTGACATGATCAAAGGGATAGTTGAAACTCTTTCAGAGCCCAGTATGATTAACTTGGACATAAGTGATTTCAAAACCATCGTGAAAGAAGGCGGAATGGCAACTGTTGGAATAGGGGAATCTGATGCTCCCAACCGAGTTGAAGAAGCTGTTCAAAGTGCCTTGGACACTTTACTTCTAAGTGCTGACCATGCTAGTGCTACAGGAGCTTTAATACAGGTTTCAGGCGATGTCAACATGACTTTTCAAGAGGTTGACAGAGTCAAGGAGCTTGTGGCAGACAGGATGGGTCACAGCGCGAGGGTAGTGTGGGGGGCTAGGATGTGCCCGGATAGCGAAGGTCTTCAAGTCACTCTTGTCATGACCGGTGTGAACTCACCTTACAGTCGCTATGGTTTGAGGAACATGATACCAGAGCTTTACGATATAGAGTCATCGTATTTTGAGTCCGAAAAATCTCTGACTGTGGATTTGGGCATAGATCAGATCGAGGGCTTTGAGGATTAAAGTCTTCTCAGCCTTTCCTGTATGCCTTCTGATCCTCTCGCTACTCTTTTCATCCAAGATATCGGTTTCCCAACAGGTATGGTTTTTCCGTTTCTTAAAGCCTCCATTATATCGTCTTGATTCGAGTCCGCATCAACGAATGTGTATGCGCTGCCGATTTCTTCTGGGAAGTGTGAATCACTGCCAGCAGTCTGAGGAAGCGCTAGACGACGAGCAAGTCGACGTCCTAGATATGTTGAGAGAAAAAACGGAAAAGCGGACGCGTTTATAACCTCAACTGCATCAATGCTTGAGGCCGAGGTTATTCGGCTGCCAAGTCCACTCTTGATAGCTACCGCGGGATGAGCTATTACAGCAATTCCGCCTAACTGCCTGATTTTTTCCACGGTTTCTGTGATACTTTTTTTGGGTTGCACTGGTTCAGTTATGTTCAGGCCTAAGATGTGTCCGTGCAGGCTGCTGACTTCCATGCCTGGGATAATTAACAGGTCTTTTTGCTGTGCCAATCTGCGTGCCCCTTGCACAGTATCATGGTCTGTTACAGCAACTCCGTCGAGTCCTCGCTTCTTGGCATAATGAATAACTTCACCAAGCGTGGTCTTACTGTCTCGTGAATAATGAGTGTGTAAATGTAAATCGATTTTCAACAGAGGCACGTAGTTTTTCACTTTATTCTGCTGCCAGTTGTGACTGGTCGGTCTGGCATGAGCATGGAAACAGTGTTCTCGTCTTCTGCTGCAAGAATCATTACGTTGGATTCGATTCCGAACATTTTCTTGGGCTGTAAGTTTGCTATGACGGCGACGTGTTTTCCCTCAAGTTCCTTAGCGTTATAGTATTGGGCCAGCCCAGCAACTGCTTGTCGAATATCGTCGTTGCCCACGTCTATGAGCATTTTGATGAGGTTGCGTGAACCCGCAACTGGCTCAGCTTTAGTTATCTTGCCTATGCGCAGGTCCATTTTTGTGAACTCTTCAAATGAGACGATTTTTTCTAGCATGCTAAGTAGCTTCCTATGCGGTTTACTTGTGCAAGAAGAAGCGTTGGCTTATTTGTCTTATGATTCATTTAGCTGTGGCTGTTGCTCTGCCGAGTTTCTGTCTCTCTTGTTCAATTTGCTTGTCAAGGATCTTTTCTAAGAGAACGCTGGGCTGGTTGATTTGGTGTCCGCCTTCGATTTCGAGTCGCGATGCGGAATCCCAGTTTTGCTTGTGAACTGACCCGTTGAGATTTAGCTGCTGCCAAAGTCTGTCAGCTGAGAAGGGCGTGTAAGGCTCTAGCAGTATGGCCAGTGTGCGCACTGCGTTGACGCAAACGTACAAGGTTGTCTCTGCTTTTTCTTTGTCTGCCCAAGGTTGCTTCTTCTGGAAGTATCGGTTGCAGAGGGCTGAGAATTCCACGATTTTTCGCAGCCCTTTCGTTAGTTCGTTGTCTTCGAATTCCCTGCTTACGTCTTCGGCTACCTGTTTGATTCTTTCTATTAATTCATTGTCTGCTTCGTCGTATGCTTTGGGTTGGGGTACTTTTCCTTTATATTTGGACCATGTGAAGGTCAGAGTTCGATGGATGAAGTTGCCTATGTTGGCGATTAACTCGTTGTTTATCCTTTTTTGGAAGTCTGCCCAGTCGAAGTTGACATCGGCTTGAGTGTACGCCGTGATTGAGGCAAGATAATAGCGCAGGTAATCTGCTGGAAACTTGTTCAGTAGGTCTCTGAGGCTGATGTACCATCCTCGGCTCTTGGAAAACTTCTGTTGCTCCAGAAGCAAGTGTCCTCTGGTTGGAATGTAGTCTGGAAGCTTGTATTCTCCGTTGCCTATTCGCATGGCTGGCAGGAACAAGTAGTGATGATAGACTATGTCTTTTCCGATATAGTGGTAAATTTTCGATGTGTTCCAGGCTTTTTTGCCGTCGATTCCTTTTGCCTCGAAGTATTTCTGCGCGGTGGCTATGTACCCTAAATGGTTGTCGAACCAGCCGTAGAGCACTTGACCCTTGGCTTCGTTAAGTGGTATGGGCACGCCCCATTGTATGTCGCGGGTTATGTCCCAGTCAAGTAAGCCTTCTTTGATCCAGTTGAGCACGTAGTTCTTGACCTCGTGTTGGAGATTCTGGTTGTCTTCAAGCCATTTTTTGAGGGCGTCTGAGAATTGTGAGAGCTTGAAGAAGTAGTGTTGGCTTTCTCGGTTGACTGGCGTGGTGCCGCATAAGGAGCAGTGAGGGGCTTGGATTTCGCTTGGCTGGAAGGTTCTGCCGCATTTCTCACAGCTGTCTGAGTACTGTTCGGTAGCGCCGCAGAATGGGCATGTGCCTTTGACGTAGCGGTCGGGTAGGAATTTTTTGTCTTTTGGGCAGTAGGGTTGCAGTATGGTTCGTTTGAAGATGTATCCTTTATCGTATAACGTTTTGAAAAAGTGTTGAGTCAGCTCAGTGTTTTCTTTTGAACTGGTTTTGTGGAAGATATCAAAGGATATTCCGAGGTCGCTGAAGTCTTTTTGGTCAGTTTTGTTCCAGTGTTCCACGAACTCTTCTGGGCTTTTTCCCGCTTTCTCAGCTTCGATGAGGATTGGTGTTCCGTAATCGTCGGTTGCGCCAACGTGTATGGCGTCGTAGCCTTTGAGTCGGCAGTATCTTACAAATATGTCGGCTGGAAGATAAGTGGATGTGATGTGTCCTAAGTGGATTTCACCGTTTGCGTAGATAAGCGCAGTTGTAACGATGATTCGGTTGAGTGCAGTGCACCTCCAATTCGCTTTTTAACATGTTGCTGCGCTTGTACTTAAGCGCAACGGAGTCTCGATTTGTAACGACTATATGCTGGCTTGGGTTATCTGAACTGTGACTGGCAGGTGCTCAGGTTCCTCAGCGCTTGGGAGGCGCACTTCAGGAGAAGAAGGCGACTGACCATTAAGGTCTTTTTCTCCAGTGGTTGCGACTGTGTGCGTGATGAAGTTGACTTGCGCTATTGTTTCATCATCACGTGTGGGTGTGGCTGAAGCTGTGTGGACATCGTCATACGACTGTTCCCGGCGACATCAACGCTCAGACGCTGTGGTTGAGGGCAGTGGTTTGGACAGTTGTAGTTGAACATGCAAGCGCAGACTGTGTGGCGTTGAGTGATCAAGCGTTTTGAAGTTGTTGTTGACGTTGAAGGGTTTGCCACAACAACTTCTTGGATGTTGAAGGTGATGTTGTGAGGGTGGTTTCTGTTTCAGATGTTATTAACTTTCGCTTAGAAATGGTAATAATACCAAGGTGCTTCAGGTTTAGAAGTAGTAGTCTGTGCCGCGTGTACGTTGACTACTACTTCTATGTTCGCCGTGTAGTTCTCTCATGTGCTCTCTAAGCTTGTAGAACAAGCTGTCCGAAGAGCTTTAACTGGGACATTGACGCGGTCTGCATTGTTCACATGATCTGGCTTTTATTGTGGTGGTGTTGATGTTCGGAGCCTTTCTGTCAAGTCTTTTTTGGCTAGTGAATGATAGGTCAGGAGTTTTCTATTGTACACGATTTGGAAGACGCCGTATGGAGACGGTGATATTTTTCTGACGTCTTCAGAATTCTTTAGCTCTATGGTTTGTGTTTTGATTCCAAGTTCTTTTGCTGCTTCGAGTGCTGCATTCACTGCGGCGTCTATGTAGGGGCATTGATCTGAACGGATAATTGTGAGACCGCTTCCACAGTTTTTCAGCTTTTGTTCAAAATCACCCGTGAATGATGGTGGCGGTGCCTCAGTAAATTTCTTTACCATTAGTTCAAAAGGAGGGTACTGAGCAACGGACTCGAAACCGTGTTTCATGAGAAACTTTTTTTCAACAAGCCAGTTTTTCTCGCTTGTAATCATTGCCACTCCTTTCATGCCTGATTTTCTCGCGTCTTTTATGCATTCGTTGAGGAAAAGAGAGCCGTATCCTTTGCCTCTGGATTTTCCAGCAATCCAAATGCAGTGGATAAACATGTATCCTTTGGCGCTTACAGCTCTCCAAGCGAATCCCCCTGGTATGTACTCGACGAATCCTCTGCCGCCCTGTGCGAGGTCAAGCATTTTAATTTGCATGCCCTCGTCGAATCTTTCTTTGAGCCATCTCAGTTTTCTTTGATATCCGGGAGTCTTCTTCTTGCTCATATAACAGAAGAATCCTTTTTCAGACACGTTTTCCTCGTTGACTGTGACTATATTCATGCGACCACGCCTTACCTTTCGGCAGCTAATTTGAGCTATCCCGTGCCTATAAAGCACAGCGCGCTAAAAGGTTTGTTCGGTCATTATGTTTGTCTTCTTACTTTGACGAAAAACACGAATGTTCCTGCCAATACGAGAAGGGAGGAGGCGAGGAAAGCGTTGACGTAAGCTGCATGCACTGGGACATTGAGGATTCCCGTCTGAATGTCGGCTAGCGGTCCACCTATGAGCAAGCCTGCTGGTCCCCAGCTCAGCGCCATGACTGTGTTATACCTGCTAAGTAGTCTGCCTCGTCTATGCTCTGGGATTATATCTCCCGCTAAGGCGAAGCCTGCTGTCTGCAATGTCATAAAAGCTATGCCATTAATTCCATAGACAATTCCTATTACGACCACATTTGGCACCAGCCCATAAAACAGCGGAGTTGCGGCAGCGATCAGCAAACCGGTCAATATTACAGATGTTCTTCCCGTCACATCTGCCATTCTGCCTGCGATGATGCTAGCAAGCATTCCGCCAAGAGTCCATGCTGAGAGAATGAAGCTTACTTCTAGGTCTGTTGCGTGCAATCCTTGGTTGAGTTTGAGGAATAAAGGGAAAACTTGACCTGTGGATGCTACTCCAAGAACCACAATGGTAAGTGCAACTAGGAACCAGCGGAAAGCCTTTTCGTTTTGGGGCTTGTTTCTGGATCGGGCATCTTTGGCTGAGTCGCTCTCCTGTGTAGAGTCTGTTGAACGAGTTTCAGGTGCTGGTTTGATGTTTTTTGCCACTAGCCACATTATGAAGGCGCCTATGAACAGCATGACGCTTACGATGTAGAAGATAGTGCCTTGTCTGAAGCCTAGTCCATCTGCGTAGAGGGAGCCTGCCAGTATTATGCCCGTCATTCGTCCAATGGACATTATGAAGTTTATTCCTCCGACGAAGCTGCCTCGTGTCGCTGGAGTTGTGATGTCGGTAACCAGCGAGGCCCAACCTACGTCTGACATTGACCAGAAGAATTCGAGGATGGCTAAGCCGATGACAAGTGAAAATCCTGCTGCGAGGTCTAATCGCGCGTCTATGTAGTATTTGTGGAGGAAGAAGACTGCAATGTAAGTCAGTCCGGCTGTTGCTTCCCCTATAACTACAAGTTGGGCTCTCATTCTTTGACGGTCGGAGATTCTGCCCCATAGTGCGTTTTGACCTATGGCAGACATTAGCATTGTTAAGGTGCCTAAAGCAGCTGTGCTTGTTACGTTTCCGAGGAGTGAGAATAGGTAGATGTACATGAAGGAGTAGAAGACTCCTCGACGCATCATGGTTAAGAACTGGAACGACCACATGCCGAGAAGTGTCTGCCTTGCCACGCCCGGGGTTTTCATGTTTCTGTCCTTTCTTGACTACACAGAAGTGAAGCGCCAAATCAAAAACGTTGTCCTTGCATTCTTGAGCGTGAGAAACACCTACTTGGTTCAGGCTGAAGACAAGGATTAAAAGTTGTTACGGCGTGATGTAGGTGTGAGGTTGGCTATATGCAGGTGAAAGAAGTCACAGCTGAGGATTTGGCATCAACCTATTGTTGCATGAGCGAGACACCGCCAGGCGTTTCATGGACTGATTTCGTGCCTGATTCAAGACGGTGGTTTAAGGCCAATCTGGGCAAGACGGTGGAGGGCTACCATCTTCTCGACGGAGACAAGGTCGTCGGACACATCTATTATGGAGTCTCGGAGAACGCTCTGATTCCATACGAGATCGAGTCGAAAGTGGCGTGTATTTACTGCACAGAAATGCTACGCAGCCACGCACACAAGGGTTTCGGCAAGATGATGTTTGACTACATGAAAAACGACCTCAAGAAAAAAGGATTCAGAGGCATCTTGGTGGACGCGACTGATATCAAGGAATTCATGCATTATGAGTTGTTCCTTAAGCAGGGATTCAAAATTGTCAAAGAACACGCGCCTTTCAAACTCATGTATTTTCCGCTTACCAAAGAAGCCGTCGAATTCAAACTAATCGAACTCAACTACAAACCATCAACCGAAAAAGTTGAGGTCACACTATCCAACAGTTTCTTCTGCCCCGTCGGAGTTCACATGTACCATCGAATCAAGAAAGTGGCAGAATCCTTCGGAAGTAAGGTGAAAATAATTGAGATTGATACAACGCCCGAGACAGTACGGAAATATGGAACCGCGGAGCCCCTGATAAACGGGAAGATCAGACTGTTCGGTCCCGCCTCCGAGGACGACGTCAAAAAAGCAATACAGGAAGAGATCGATCATTTCAAACGTTAAGCTTACTACCTCAGAACAATGGTGACGACATGAAAGCTTTCATTTCAGTTGATTTGGAAGGCATGCCTTACCTCGTGATTCCTGGGCAGTTGGCTTTGCAGGGAGCGCTGCATGATGAGGCTAGGAAGATTGCTACAAAGGTTACGTTGACTGTGGCGGATGAACTGAAGAAGAATGGTTTTGACAGAGTCTGATCGCTGACAGCCATGGAACCATGGTCAACTTACTCATAGATGATTTGCCAGAGTATGCTGAGATTGTGAGAGGTTTTCCGCGACCTTTGAGTATGGTTGCGGACGTTGAAGGTTGTGACGCGGCCGTTTTCTTGGAGTATCATGCCAAGTTTGGCACTGCTAAGTCGACTTTTGATCATACCTACAGTGGTGCGACTATCAATAAGGTGGAGATAAACGGGGTTACGGCAAGCGAGCCCTTGTTGAACGCTTACGTGGCCGGAGAGATGGGCGTGCCCGTCATAATGGCTGCAGGTGAAGCTCAACTCATAAAGGACGATGTCAAGCGCCAAGCACCATGGACTGAAGCAGTCGCTTTGAAACAGTCTCTGAGTAGGCTTTCGGCTGGAAGCCCTAGTATGATAACAGTTGAGAAAAATCTGAGCGAAGCTGTTAGGAACGCGGTTGCTAAACACAGAGGCGGCAAGACTCGAACACTTGTGGCAAAACCTCCAGTGGAAACAAGGATAACTTTCATGACGAGTCTCTATGCTGATGCTGCAGAGTTGTTGCCGACTGCAAAGACAATCAGTGTTGGCTCCAGACAATCGGTTATCGCTTAAATACTGGTTGTTGTGTTTTATGGATAGACACGAGGTTGAAACAACAGCATGGGTTCTAAGACGGCTGGCGAGTTCGCGGCGCGGAAACTGATTGAGCGTAGGAAGCAGTTTCGCTGGAGCGACATGTACTATAAGCGCCGCATGATGAGACTTGACATCAAAGCTGACCCTTTAGCTGGCTCGCCAATGGGTCGAGGCATAGTTTTGGAGAAAGTAGGTGTAGAGAGCAAGCAACCCAACAGCGCCATCCGAAAGTGTGTGCGCACTCAACTGATCAAGAACGGCAGAGTTATCACAGCTTTTCTGCCTGGAGACGGCGCCCTAAACGTGGTCGATGAGCATGATGAGGTGATTGTTGAAGGAATAGGTGGCTCACGTGGAGGAGCTATGGGCGACATTCCAGGCGTACGATGGAAAGTTGTAACCGTAAACGGTGTTTCACTCAAGCAGTTGGTGTTGGGCAAGAAAGAGAAACCCATGCGTTAAAGCGAGGACAGCATGTATGAGCAAACAAGTTGTGGAAGAAATCAAGCTCTTCGGAAAATGGTCTTTCAGCGGTATTGAAGTTCACGACTTGGGCTTAAAACGTTACATTTCATTGCGACCCATATTTTCGCCTCACAGCATGGGCAGACACGAGCACGGCAAGTTCCGCAAGGCAGAGGTCAACATTGTTGAACGCTTGGTCAACAACCTCATGCGTCCTGGAAGAGCAGCGGGGAAGAAGGAAAGGGCTGTAAACGTCGTGAGAAACGCATTTGAAATAATCAATCTGCGTGCCGGACAAAGCCCAATTGAAGTGCTGACTAAAGCAGTAGAAAACAGCGCACCTTGCGAAGACACAACGCGTCTGAGTTATGGCGGCATCGTCTATCACATGGCTGTGGATGTGGCGCCTCAACGTCGTGTGGACTTGGCATTGCGTTTGCTCACGGAAGGCGCAAGAAAGGCATCGTTGAATAATCCGCGAACGTTGGAAGAATGCGTATCTGAAGAGCTAATCTTAGCCGCTAACAAAGACGTCAAAAGCTACGCTGTCTCGAAACGCAACGAAATCGAAAGAATTGCGCGTTCGTCACGTTAGCTAACGGCATCTTCTATCTTGTGCGTAGCTCCACGCTGTCTTTGTCTTTCAGTGGGAACGATGGGCCAACCTTCTGCGGACTGAATGTGAGCCTTTTTGCCCAAACTCGAGCGTACGCGAATCTCTCGATAAAGTCGCTGTGAATCTGCCTGGCTAAACTAGCTACAGTTGAGCCACTCTTCAAAATGAACGGGTTACTCGAAGGTTCACGATCGTTTGGCTCTTTAGTATAAACTCTGATTATGTCCAGTGCCTTGAAGACTTCTGCTCCTAGTTTTTCCAATCCCGTTCCTGTGCGACATGAAACCGGCACTATCGGCAACGTATTGCCCACGAACTGCTTCAACTGCTGCAACGCGCCTTCTGCCTCGGGCAAGTCCGCTTTATTGGCAACCACGATTGCAGGTCTGTAAATGGTGCTCTCGAAAATGGCATCTTCAACATCATCAAGTGTTGCTTTGCCATAAATCTTGACGGTCGCGTCAACGATTCGATACCCTTTGAGCAGGTTTTCAACATCGCGGAGGTTGCAGTCTAGCAACTTTCCGAACATGATGATGCGTAGTCCGGCACCGACGTGTTTTCGCTCAATCTCGACCCTAGCACGTGGTTTCTGAGTCAAAATGCGAGCTTTCTCGAGTTCTTCCAGAATTGTCGTCAACTGTTGGGTCGTGTCTTCAGACAAGTCGACCATAAGTATGATTCCATCGGCGTTTCTGGCCAGCCCAAGTGTTTGAAGTCCGCCTGAGCTGCTGCCTGCTGCACCTTTAATCAGCGCTGGAGCTTCCACCAGCTGAAACTGGAGGTCTTCAAATTGCAGCATGCCTGGCACAGGTTCACGAGTGGTGAAGGGGTAGTCAGATACATCGGTCTTGGCGTTAGTCACAGAAGTTAGTAGACTGCTTCGGCCTACCTTGGTAGGGCCTAGAATAATGATCTGTGCTGCGCCTTCTTTTTCAAAGAAAAATCGCGGCCCACCTCGCCCAGCTCTTCGACGTCTTTTTTCCTCAAGTTCTTTGTGCAAAGTTGAAATCTGGCGCTTCACTTGTGCTCGAAGCTTCTCTGTTCCCTTGTGCTTTGGAATTAGGCTGAGAAACTCCTCTAGCTTCTCCACTTTTTCCTGTGGCGTTCTGGCTAGTGAAGCCTCATTCCATTTCTTCTTAGCAACAACAGGCAGATTGGTGGGCATCGGTTGACTCTCTAGAAATTGAACAGAAGGATTCCACTAATATGCTTTGATGCTTCTATGAAAAGCCTTCCAGCAGGGCCTTCACGTTCGTGCCCAACAGAGAATGATTATGCCCTCCTTCACTAGTTCAAAACGCCCCTGCTAACTCTTCACGTTTACTCTCAACTCTGCCTAGGATCGATGCTGGGTCAGAGGAGTAAATCGCACTGTAGCGCCTATGATGGACAGCTTTCAACGTTTAACGCGCGTTAAGGACTTACGTTTGTTTTGCATAGTCTACAATTAGACTTTGGCGATGCTCTACAGTTTCTGCCTCGTTCTTATCCTCAGCAGGCTCTGTTTTGCTTTTCGCCTCAACTTTTTCCTGAGTCACGAGCACTTCTGGTTTTTCTTCCTGAATCCTTTCTTCTTCAGCTACTTTCTGGGTGTTTTTGTTGCTGACTGGTGGAACCTCGATTTTTGGCAGTATTCGCATGTAGTCTGCCCAAGCTTCGAAATATCCGCGGTCGTAGTCATCGTGGAGACGACTTTCCATGTGGCTCAGAAACTCTTTTCGGCAGTTCTTCAGTTGCTTTTTGTCGGTTAGGTCTGCGGTGGATAGAAACGCGTATCGGTCGCTGTTCTTCATTGTTAGGAGCATGCCGTACAATGCTTGGAAATAGCCTCGGTTGCGGTCGCTCACATGCATTTTTTGTTTGACGCGTTCGAGAATGCGTTCAGCTTCGGCAAATTGCCGAGATGTCACCAGTTGGAAGAATCTTGTAGCATAGACTTTTGGAACAGGCTTGGTCAATTATCGTCTTCCCTGCTGATCCTCTTCAGATGTGTCTTCTACACCATTCTCAGTTATCTTGAAAACTCTTTCGCCCTCGGGGAGGTAGGGACTCGATACGAGCCGAGCGATGCGGAGTGGCCCGCGAGATGATTTGCGCAGGTACACGCGTGTGTGACTAGTGTGGGCTACGATATGTCCGCCTACTGGGTGAACTGCGTCGCCGAAGAAGACATCGGGTTTAGCCATGACTTGGTTGGTCACGGCGGCGACTGCGTTGAAGGCTCGGGCTAGGCGGATTAGTCTATGCATGTGTTTGTTGAGTTTCTGCTGCCTCTCAGCTAACATTTCTCTACCTAGGTACTCGCTGCGGAAGTGGGCAGTTAAGGAGTCGATGACTATGAGGCGGATGTTGTTTTCTTTGACGATTTTGTCAGCGTTTTCCAAAAGAAACATTTGATGATCTGAGGTGTAGGCCTCTGCGAATATGATTCGTTTGATCACGTCTTCTGGGTTTAATCCCATATGTTGTGCCATTTGGATAATGCGTTCGGTTCGGAACGTATTTTCGGTGTCGATGTATAATGCGCCTCCGTTCAGTCCGCCGCGTTCGTTGGGCAGCTGGACGTTGACGCACATTTGGTGGCAGAGTTGGCTTTTGCCGGTTCCGTATTCGCCGTAAAATTCGGTTATGGTTTGTGTTTCTAAGCCGCCTGCTATTATCTCGTCTATTGCTTTGCTGCCTGTGGTGAGGCGCATGACGCTTTGGCGTATTTTCATCAGTTCATCGGCACGCATAAAAGTGAGCGCTAAAGTTGACCTAGCGGCGCGTATGATGTCTAGGGCTTTTTTTTCGCTTATGCCTGCAGGTTCGAGTTCTTTGATGGCTGCGGTTGCCATGGATTCAACGGTGTTGAAGCCGAGTTCGCGCAGTTTTTGGGCTGTAGCTGGTCCAACACCTGGTAGGTCTTCCAGTCGTTCGTATTTTTCCTCTGCAGGTTTCTCCTCTTCGTGTTGTTCTTCAACAACCATGGCTTTTGCCTCTAGGCTGTCGCTGGTTCATTGCAGATAGAGACATTAGCGCGTATTTAAGTTACGCGAAGGGCGGGATAATGGTTTCATGGAGTGCTAGCTGAAAATATTGTGTGGGCTGTGTGAAGCGTAAAGTTTAAGGGTTGTTTGAGCGCTGTTGACTACAACGCTTTCAGATATTGTTGGGGTTGTTGTTTGAGCGCTGGAGAAACCATTGAAGAACGTAAAGCGCAGATTCTGATAGAGTTGCGCGGCTACAAGCAGATCAGCAAGAAAAAGCACAAGGAGGGCACAAGTTTCCTTGTGAAAACGGGTGAGGGCAAGAAAATGCTAATCTACTGCTGGTCTTCGCAGGGCACTGTTGGCGTCCAAGCTATGGGTCAGGTCAGAAAAGTCATGATTGAGCAGGGAGTGGACAAAGGCGTTCTTGTCACAGGTGGACGCTTGACTCAGGCAGCAAAGCAGCAAGCTAAAGGAAGTTCCAAGAGGGCGCCAGTGGAGCTTATTCCAAGGATTTTCCCATCGTTCAACATCTTTAGCCATGTACTTGTGCCTAAGCATGAGATTGTTGCGGCTGAGGATCGTGAGAAACTGTTGAATGAGTATCGTGTTCAACCGTATCAGTTGCCAAGGCTTAAGGCTTCGGATCCTGGTGCGAAGGCAATTGGAGCTAAGCCGGGTGATGTTGTGCGCATTATTCGGGACAGCCCCACAGCTGGGAAGTACACTAGTTACAGGTATGTGGTCGAGGGTTGAAGGGGGGAGACATGAATGATCTACGCGTATATCTTAGGAAAAGTTCAAGCAGGAACGGAACAAGAGATTCTAAGTCTGATGAAGAACGTTAAGCATCTGAAGAAAGCAAGTCTTACTTATGGAGTTTACGACGTGTGCATTGAAGTCGAGGCCAAGACTATGGAGGAACTGGACGATTTCATACTAAATGTGGTTCGGAAGATTCCTGGCATAAAAGAGACTGTCACGTTGATTGCTTCAAAGACTGTTTTCGCGCATCCTGAACAGGCTTTATCTTTCGGCTAGATGTTGCCCCATATTCTTTTTTTGTGTTACCTTTGCGTGTTTCATGGATGGTAGTGTTTCAAGTGGCTTTAGAAACACTAACAACTAGTATGAAATGCGTGCTTGCACATTGATGGCGGTGTGAGGGAAATTCGGTATAGATGGTTGATTTTGGCCGCTGTCCTTGTTGTGGTCATAGCCAGCAGTATGCTTGCGGTTGCGTGGTTGGCAAATCAGCCCGCCCCGTCGCAAAATGAAACTAGGTATGAAGTCGATGTTGCTTTTTCGAATCTTGTTTTTGACCGCCCAGTCGGTTTGTATATCTCGGGTGATGGCACAGATCGGCTTTTCGTTGTAGAAAAGAGCGGCGTGATCTACATATTCCAGAACCAGCTGGATACGACGGCTGCGAATGTTTTCTTGGACATTCGTGATCGAGTCAACTCTGCTGGATTTGAAGAAGGTTTGCTCGGGCTGGCCTTTCACGGTGACTTTTCAGATAATGGTTTTTTCTATGTGGATTACACAGCGGGCAATCCGAGGCGAACTGTTATTGCGCGATATTCGGTTGTTTCTGGCGATCCGAATCGTGGTGATGAAGCGAGTGAGGATGTTCTCTTAGAGGTTTTGCAGCCGTATAGTAATCATAATGGTGGGCAGTTGGCGTTTGGACCGGATGGTTACTTGTACATTGCGATGGGCGATGGCGGCTCAGCGGGAGACCCACATGGCAATGGGCAAAGTCGCGCGTCTTTGTTGGGTAAGATTCTTCGAATTGATGTTGACAGAGCGTTCCCGAGTCTCAATTATGGGATTCCAAGTGACAATCCTTTTGTGGGGAACACGTTGGGTTTTCGTGAAGAGATCTACGCTTATGGGTTTCGCAATCCATGGCGGTTTAGCTTTGATTCCGTTACAGGGCGGCTTTGGGCAGCAGATGCCGGGCAAAACAGGGTTGAGGAGATTGACATTGTTGATAAAGGCAAGAACTATGGTTGGGACATCATGGAGGGTAACCTCTGTTTCGAGCCAAGCCTAAACTGCGATCAAACGGGACTGACGCTGCCTGTCTGGATCTATGACAACAGCCTAGGGAATGCTGTAATCGGGGGCTTTGTGTACCGCGGCTCGGAGCATCCTGAGCTGGTTGGCTCTTATATATATGGGGACTTTGGGTCTGGGCGGATTTGGGCGCTTCGTTATGACGGCGTGAATTCGGCAGTTAACACAGAGCTGTTGGACTCAAGTCTGAGTATCACGTCTTTCGGCGTTGATGAACAGAACGAATTGTACATCTGCGACTATAATGGTAGAATTTTCAAGCTGGCGAAGGTTCGATAATGGAAAAAAAACGGGGGAAATCTGGAGAAGTCCAGCTTGGCTATTCTTTGGCGATCATGATTTCTGTGGCTTTTATCACGGCTTCGACGTTGTCCCCTGCTTTTATCTTCAGGTCGTCGACTGCTTCGCGTGATATGAGTGCAGTGATGACTGCGGGTGTTTTCACTTCGAGTTTAACTTTGGCGATTATGTCGCCTTTTTCCACGGATTTGACTGTGCCTTTGAGTCGGTTTCGTGCGCTTATTTTCAATCCGGCTGCCACCCAGTATTCTTTGTCTTCGAGGACCTCGCCCACGTAGGCTTCGACTCGTTTGTATTCTTTGAGCAGGGCTTCGCCTAGGTTGGTCAGTTTGGCTCCGCCTCCGCCTTTTGTGCCGCCCTTGTGTGTTTCAACTATGGGTTCATCGAGTGCTTTTTGCAGTTTAGCTAGGTAGTTCCAGACGTATCGGTATGACATGTCTGCTTTTCGAGCAGCTCTGGATATTGATTGTTCGCTTCGTATTGCGTTAAGTATGTCGGCGCCGCCCTTTCCTAGCAGGGGTTCGCCTTTGAATTCAAGCCAGACTTTGGCTGTGGTTTTGTGTTTTTTTGGCGAGGTCATTGTAGGCTTGTTTTAGTGTTATCGGCTTATAAGTGGTGAGCATTGTGGATTGGGTTTTTGTGTGTGTTTGCGTGCTAAACCTTTTTATGGGAGATCGACGTTGAATGGTGTTGTCACATTGATCATGTAGTTAACGAGGCTTTTGAAAGCTTTTGGGAATGCATGAAGAGTTTTTGTGACAGGAGAAATGTAGAATATGAATATGCAAGTACAGTACTTTGCGGACTTGCCCTTGAGTGCGGAGACTATGAAGGGCATTGAGGAACTTGGGTTTGATAGTCTTTTTCCGATTCAGGCTCAGGCGATTACTCCGCTGCTTGAAGGCAAGGACGTTATTGGGCAGGCGCAAACTGGGACGGGGAAAACTGCGGCTTTTGGAGTTCCTATGATTGAGCGCCTAAACCCCGAAGTGAGAAAGATTCAAGGTTTGGTTTTGGTGCCGACTCGTGAACTCGCTGTTCAAGTTGCGGATCATATTGGTCGGTTTGGAAAATATACGAAGTTGAGAGTGTTGCCTGTCTATGGGGGAGAACCTGTTGAGAGGCAAGTGCGCGCGTTGAGAAATGGTGTCCATATTGTTGTGGGCACGCCTGGCCGCGTGATTGATCTGCTTGATAGACGCATTCTGGATTTGGCTTCGGTGAAGGTTGTTGTTCTGGATGAGGCGGATAGGATGCTCGATATGGGTTTCATAGATGATATTGAGATCATTCTGAGAAGGGTGCCGTCTGATAGGCAGACTAGTTTGTTCTCGGCGACGATAGATCAGTCGGTGATGAATGTGTGTAGCAGGTATCTGAAGAATCCTGAGATGATTCTTGTGAGTAAGGATGAGATTGCTCTTACGCAGATGAGCCAGTATTATTTGGTTGTGAATTCGCGTAACAAGTTTGAGACCTTGCGTAGCATTTTGGATGAGAATCATATTGGTCGTGCTATTGTGTTTTGTAATAGGCGTACGGACACGAGCATTCTGGCTGATGAGTTGAGGGATCGGGGGTATGATGCTATGGCGCTTCATGCTGGTTTCACTCAGTCTCAGAGAGATGTGGTTATCAAGTCGTTTAGAAGGGGCGAATTGAGGTTGCTCGTTGCAACTGATGTTGCTGCCAGAGGCTTGGACATTCATGGAGTTACTCACATAGTGAACTATGATGTTCCGTTGGATGCCTTGGTGTATTTCCACCGGATCGGTCGAACCGCTAGGATGGGAGGCGAAGGCACGGCTATTACGCTTGTGGGTTATGGAGAGATGACCGAGTTCAATAACATAAAGGCTTTGACCAAGACTACCATAGAGGAGATAACGTGACTTTGGGGGGAACCGTTTTTGTCAATGGATAGATTTAAGAGAGCTAGTCTTGTAATGAGGGTGTGCAAAAAAGAGATTTTTGCGCTAAACAGTTTAGGGAGTTGAAATGGTAGAATGTATAGAAGCGAAACGCATAAGGCAGTCTGTGCTGACTGTGGGCAGGAATGCGAAGTTCCGTTCAAGCCTGACGGTAGCAGACCTGTGTACTGCCGAGAATGTTATGCTAAGCGAAGACCCCCGAGAAGATATTAGGTTTACGTGGTTGTCTTTGTTTCATAAACCCTCTTTTTTACCACTAATCACAATAAGGAGTATGTGCACTTTAACATGAGGTCAAGGCTAGGATAATGCCAAGGGATCCGGTTTGTGGTGCAGTTCTGGATGACAAGTCTGCTAAGTTCAAGAAGACGTATGATGGTGAGACTTATTATTTTTGCAGTGTGACGTGTAAGAAGAGGTTTAAGAGGCATCCGTTGAAGTTTGTGAAGTGAGGCTTGCGGCGATGGAAATGGCTCTGGCGGGAAGGGTGGGATAGTGTTGCGGAATAAGGCGTCGCCTGCTGAGTACTTGGCGTTTCTGTCGGCTAAGTATGATGTTGATGCTGACGTGTTTTTTAATGCGTTGGTTTCGGCTGGGGAGAATCGGAGGTCGTCGTGTGGTAGTCTGTCTATTGAGTGTCGTCTGAGGCAGAAGGATAGAGTGGTTTTGTTGATTACGACGGGTTCTAAGGTGGTGGCGCAGTTTCCGGTTTTTGACGAGTTTTTGTTGAGGCAGGGTAACCCGATTAAGGATGTTGAGAACTTGGATGCGCTTTGTAGGCATCATTTCAGGAAGGATGGTAGGTCTGAGTTGCTCCTGATTAAAAACCTGCGGGTGGGCATGAAGAAGGTGAATTTGAAGGGTGAGGTTTTGGAGATTACGAAGCCGACGTTTGTGATTACGCGGTTTGGTAATCATGCTAGTGTTGCTAATGCGTTGATTTCGGATGAAACTGGGAAGATTAAGCTGTGCCTGTGGAATGACCAGATTAACTCTGTGTCTGTGGGCGATGTGGTTCAGATTGAGAATGCCCGGATTTCTACGTTTAGAGGGGAGCGGCAGTTGAGGGTTGGGAAGACGGGTTCTGTTCGTGTCGCTAGTGGCGTTGTCGCTAACTGAAGGCTCCGGCTGGACATTGCCTCTGAATAGGATAAAGTAATCTCGATGTCCCTGAAATCGCGGGAAGAGCTGTGTGGGCGTCATCGTCAAGCTGTTCCTAGTGACATCATCATCCAGCATGGCTGTTGTGCGGGGAAAGAGATTTCAGAAGAAGAAGGCGCCATTTCCCTTTAGCCTTCTTCTACCATGTTGAGTGTGTTGTGCGGCTGAAGCTGTATGGATGTCGTCGTCAGAGTGTTCTAAGTGACATCAACGAGTCTGCGCGTTGTTTCTTGGGGTGTGTTTGGGTTTTTGTATGGTGATTTGGGTTCTGCTTGCCCGCTGGTCTGTGTCAGGGCTTCGTCACTGGTTGGACCTGGCTTCGTCAAGGACGGCGTGTGAGGACCGGTTTCTGTTTCAGATGTTATTAACTCACGCTTAGAAACAGTAATAATACCGAGCTTGTTTCTGCCCAAGAGTAGTCTGCACCCACGTGTTTGTTTGCTTCTTCTTTTTTGGTGTATGTTAAGGGTTTTATGTTTGTGTTTTGCATAATTGCCCTTTCGGAGCAGGATGTGTCTGGGTTGAGGAAGCCGCTTTGGGTGCCTTCACAAGAACGGGTTAAGCAGGCGAATGTGACGAAGTTCATTGACGTTGTCAATAAGAGGCATGCTCCTATAATGACTTGTACAAATGGTCTATTGAGTGCATTCCAGATTTTTGGGCGGCTATGTGGGATTTTGCAGACATTAAAGCCTCGAGGAAGTATGATCATGTCGTCGACGATTTAACCAAATTTCCGGGCGCAAAATGGTTTGTTGGCAGTCGGTTGAATTTTGCTGAGAACCTGTTGCGGTATAGGGATGATCGTTTAGCGTTTGTTTTCCGTGGTGAGACGGCTAAGACAGCGAAGATGACGTATGCCGAGTTGTATCGTGTTGTGGCTAGGCTGGCTGAGTCGCT
>Ga0209323_10000627_pt1 | contig 22874 bp, 25 predicted proteins | sample Rifsed19ft2_FD_184014 | JGI IMG/M metagenome (GOLD analysis project Ga0209323, IMG submission 184014) | Soil microbial communities from Rifle, Colorado, USA - sediment 19ft 2 (version 2) | ecosystem: Environmental > Terrestrial > Deep subsurface > Rock core/Sediment | place: Rifle, Colorado...
GATCAGGGGCATTGCGGGGTGATAAGGATCCAGGGTGTGCGCGTCGCGGAGAAGGCGGACCCCGAGCCCTCTTCCGCCCAGATAACTCAGCAGAAGCTCCCGGGGGATGGTTTCGGCGCGGCTCTTTCCCGTGGAAAGATCGACGTGCAGGAGCGTTCCGTGCCAGCCGGTCGGGGGGTATTTTTCCATTAACTTCTTACTATAACGGAAAAAAATGGGATAATGCCTCCCCATGGACTTCGATCCCCAGGGGTTCCTGGCGCAGTACGCCGATGCCTACAACGCCCGCGACCCGGAGACGTTGCGGTCCTTTTTCATGCTGGACGATCCCCGCTTCGGGGTTTTCGAGGATTATGCGGGGGTCCTGTTCGACGGGGAAACGTACGGGGTGATCCTGGAATCGACCTTCGACGCAACCGCGGAGATGTCCTTCGAGCTTTTACGCTGCGACCGGTTCGACGGCTTCGCGGTGGTCCACGCGATCCAGAAGATGGCGGAGAGGGACGAAGAGGAGGGGATCGCGGAAATCCTCGTTCGCGCCACGATGTGGGTTTCGATTACCGGCGACGCCCCCCGGATCGTCACGGCGCACTTCTCGCTGTTGCCCCCTTCCGAATCGGGCTGCTGCCTCCCCGACGGATGCCAGGGATAACGGGGGACACTCCTGGTTATCTCGTCGAATCAACAAAGAGTGTCCCCCCTCATCGCGCGCCCTTAGCTCAACGGATAGAGCTCCTGACTTCGGATCAGGCGGCTGGGGGTTCGAATCCCTCAGGGCGCGCCAAGTTTTACGTATCGCGGGTTAGGGATTCGAACCCCGAGCCCGCGCCGACGAACAGGAGGAAAAGCCCGACCTTGTGGAGGGCGCCAGCGGGCGAGGCGCCGCCAAGGCCAGCCCCACTCCCGGACAAAGTTCGCTCCCTGGGGTACCCTGCTCTCTATCCTCGACAGGGTAATGGCGTGATCGCCGAGGCTCATGCGGTTCGAATCCCTCAGGGCGCGCCAGCCTAACGCACGGAGAGCGTGGAGGATTTACACTCTCCGTTTTTCATTTATGCGGCGTTAAAGATCCCTCCGGTTTATTCCGAAATACGGTTGGGGACCGTTGGTTAGTGATTCCATGGTCCATCGTCTACTCCTGGGAGGACCAGTATGGGACAGCAAACCTGGGACGAGGGATTCCGGTTGGGTATTCGAAAGATTGACGAGGAACATGCGACCTTTCTGAACATCTTGAATTCGTTGGAAGATGCTGTGTCGCAGGGGAAGGGAAAGACGGAGATTGGAAAGGCGATCGACAAGCTGATTCTGTACGCTTATAACCACTTTTCCGAGGAAGAGCAGATGTTGCGGGATTACGGATACCCCGATTATGAGCGGCATAAGAAAATCCACGAAGCGGCGACCGGGAAACTACTTGAGATTGCGGATCTGCACCAAGCAGGTTTCTCCGACGCCTCGCAGTTGATCAGTGCGCTAACCGACTGGCTGATTAAACACATCCAGGGAACGGATAAGAAGTACGCGCCGTTTTTTGCCGCGAAGGGAGTAGTTTGAGACCCCTGCCCTAACCCCTAGGGGTAGCCAACCCCCCCCGAAAATTAAAGAAGGAGGTACGCCATGAGCTCGTTTACTTGGAAAAATGATTTTCGCACCGGAATCGAAGAGATGGACAAACACCACAAGAAATTTTTCGATTATCTTACCCGGTTGGAAGAAGCAGCGGGGGGAAGCAAGGGCAAGGAGGTCATCGAACGCGGGTTGAAGCTGGCCGACGATTACATTAAGTACCATTTTACTGAAGAGGAAAAACTGCTTGAGATGACAGGCTTCCCCGGCCTTGCCTATCAGATAAAGGAGCATAAATTTTTCGTCTCGCAAATAAATGATTTACGGGATAAATATACCAAGGGAGATGCCTACCTCCCGATCAGCACACTGGTATTTTTAAGAGACTGGTTTTCGCACCATATCCTTGAAGAGGATAAAAAGTACGGGGAATATCTATCTGGTGTGACGGAGTAGCCGGGTTCGAGTTGTGCGTGAAGACGTCAAACGTTAAAGGAGCACAAAGATCGAAGAGCAATTAAATTCTTATAATCAGCCGAATAGATTTTTTGCACACCCGCCCTGATATTGTCGATTTCCTCGTAATTGTCCTCCAGTATCTTGATGATATTTCCATCCAATGACCCGGATTTTACGAGGTTGAGAAGGATCGGCAAGGTTTCCTTACGCTCCGTACCGCGCCGGTAAGGGCGATTTTCGGCCACGGCGGTGAATACGTCAGCCACGCACATGATACGGGAACCCAATGAGAGCTCGCTTCCGTTGAGGTGGAACGGGTATCCTTTCCCGTCGAGCCGCTCGTGATGGAAGGACGCCCACTTGGCGATATCTTCAAACCCCCCGATCGTTGACAGGATCTGGTAGGTGAAATAGGTGTGCGCCCGGATCACATCGAATTCACCCGGGTCGAGTTTTCCCGGTTTTTCGAGGATGGAGTTCGGTACTGCAACCTTTCCAAGATCGTGAAGAGACCCTGCCACAAGCATCAATCGGCAATCTTTTTCGGAAAAATACATTCTCTTTGCCAATTCCCGTGCGACGGTTGCGACGCCGGCCGAATGCGTTGCGGTATAGGGGCTGCGGAAATCCACGATATGGCTGAAGATCATCCCGATCTGCTCGAGTTCGTCGAGCTGAAGTTCCACGCGGGGCCACGCGATCATATCCAATAGCACCCGATAGATTCTGGAAGAGGTAAAATCCAGCCAGAAAGATTCCTGAATGGCCAGTTCCTGGAAACATTTTACAAGGTCGGGGGAAAACAGCGTTCCTTCCCGCCGTGCCACTTCGCTTCGAATTGCTTTTACCTGTCCCAGTATGCTTGTGTTTCTTTGGATAAAACGATCGATATAATCGGCAAGATGGATCGCGTTGCCGGATAACCGGACATTCGGACCCGTTTCGTCCCATGCCTCTTCTTCGCCCCAGGAATGGTGGTGGATTCGAACGAGATCCGATGCCTTTTTAAAGAGGCTGAATCGACAAAGGAGGTCGGCCCCCAGTTCCGTGTGATATCGATGCTCCTCAAACCCGGCTTTCATCGTTGCGATCTTCTCCTCTACCGAGAGAACACCGATATCGTGCAAGACGGCCGCGTACATCAAGTCGGCCTGCGCACCAGGATTGAATCCCATTGCATGCCCAAGTCGCAGCGCAATGTAAGCGACGCGCTGCTGATGATCCACGGCGCAGGGGTGAACCAAGTCCAGGGAATCGGATAGGGAAAGAATCAGGTTGTCGAGCATCACGATCGGGTCATGGATCATGATTTCCCTCTTGCTCCCTGGGGGGTCGAATCTTTCTTTTTCTTCCCTATCTCTGTTTCGGATTTATTTGAAATAATCTTTACTGTTGCCCGGATTCGCGCTGCCCGGGGAGCCATTATTCGGGCCGGATAAGGGATCAGGGTAAGGCGAGCATTTCCTCCCAGTAGTGCCCAGTTTCGTCTGGTATGGCGCGCCAGTCTTTTCCCATCGCGCGATTGGGGACTCGAACCCCGAGCCCGCCGCCGACCGATCAGGAAGGGATCGGCTATCCACCCGGGTCGTCGGTTCCTCACGGGTCCTCGATCCTCTTCAGGTACATATTCAGGATACGCCGAAAATCGGCGCGGTTTGCCTCCACGAGGGAGCGGCTATCGGGGCTGAGACGGGACATCGGCAGGCGGTTTTTCCGTCGCCACAAAACGCATGACGTCACTCCACCACAGGGAATCCACGGCGGCAGGCCAGGTGTTGTGGCCTGCGTTCGGCAACAGCCACAGCTTTTTCCTCCCGGAAAGCAGTTCGAACAACCGGAGACCGCGTTCGGGCGGAATGACGTCGTCCTTTTCCGCCACCACCACCGCCACCGGCCCGATGTATTCGCTCAGGTTCCGGACGTTGTCGTACCTGTCCCGGGTCATCCATTTTGCCGGGAAATACCAGAACACGGATTGCGCCATGTCGGGCAGCGTATCCCAAGGGGTAATCAATACCACTCCGGCGACCGGAGCCTGTTTCGAACCCGCCACCGCAGACGCTACGCCGCACCCCAACGATTCGCCCAGCAGATACAGCGGACCGCCGAATTGTTCGACCGCCGCGCGGGCCGCATCCACCGCGGCGGAAACGAAGGTGGCTTCCCCCAATTTCCCCGGGCGCGCCCCGTAGCCGGGGTATTCAAAGAGGATCAACCGATACCCGAGTTGCCCCAATTCCTGCGCGTAGAAGAACCGGTCCGGCGCCGTGCCTGCGTTCCCATGGAGCAGCAGGATCACTCCTTTCGGCGATGTGGGCCCGTCTGCCTGGACGAAACCGTGGTAATCGGGGGCATGTTCCGGCCAGAGGCGAAAATGAAGCGCCTTCGCCCGGATTGCCGCCGACGCCAATGGGTAGACTTCGGGAACATACAGGATCTTTTCCTGCCGAAAGTAGACGAACACGAGAATTGCGAAATACCCTGCGACAGCGATGACCAGAAGCGTCCAGGGTCGGTCGGGCAAAAGGGGGAAACGCATCAATTTGCCCTTTCGAAAGGGTCCCGGTTCACCAACCTGCTCATTCGTCCCCGGCGATCTTCCGGATTCGATACGAATCATAATCCGGCACAAGACGGTCATAATCGCCATCCATCAAGGGGGAGGAGATCATGAAATCGGCGGAAGCACGATTGCAGGCGATGGGGATGTTCCAAACGACCGCCATGCGCAAGAGCGCCTTGACATCGGGATCGTGGGGTTGCGGTTCAAGCGGGTCCCAGAAAAAGATGAGAAAATCAATCTCGCTGTCGGCTATCTTGGCGCCGATTTGCTGATCACCGCCCAATGGCCCACTCTGGAGTTTGGTAATTTTGAAGCCCAGCTCCTGTTCCAATACCTCGCCGGTTGTCCCGGTTGCATAGATCTTGTGGTGAGCCAAGAGCACACGATTATATTTTGCCCATTCCACCAGATCCCGCTTCTTGTTGTCGTGCGCGACAAGGGCAATCTTCTTGTCATGTTCCATGGCGATTTTCTTGTGAGTCATATAAATGGATCCCCTTTCCCCCCGAACGAGTTGCCATGAATCAACCTCATTGTATCAGCGCCCAGGTTCAGCTGCGTGACCTTCAACGAACGGCAGGGCGATGGCGGCATGGCAAGCGGATCGTATCCATGAGCCGGCCTGCCTCGATCCCGTGCATTGTCGATAAATCGAATTTTTCCCTGCCGAAATCCAATAATTGTCATTCCGCAATGGTTCCCGGGACCAAATTTCTTTGTTTTTTCGCTCCATTAATGCGAAAAACCGCTGGAACGGTTATTGCTCGATCCTTGACACCACTCGTTCGTGCTCCCAACTTACCGCCAAAGAGATAGCGGCGGGGTCGCGGAAGGAGTCCGGATGCAGAACATCAGATGGTTTCTTAAAACGATCTTCACTCCGGTGACCATCATGGTGGTGCCCCATTCGCGCGCGAAGCCTTTCAGGTTTCTGTTTCCTTGCGCGGGAATCCTCCTGTCCGTCCTCATGTTTCTCCTGGGAACGGCCTACGTCCTCACCGTCTCGGTCCGCACCATGGAATATTACATGATGAGGGAAAAGCTCTCCCGGATCTCCTCCCGTCTCCAGGAACTGAATGCCACGATGGACTCGTTGAAGCTTGCGGAAGAGCAGTTCCGGAAACTGTTCTCGCTGAATTCAAAGAAAGAGGTCCTCGAGACGTTCAAAATCGAAGACGCGGGCTCCCTCGATATGGAAGCGTTGAAAAAGCAGATCGACGAGAAAATGGAGTCCGTCGCGGAGATCAGGAAATACGTTTCGGCACAGAAAGACATCTACTTGTCGACCCCTTCGGTGTGGCCGGTCCAGGGTCTGATCTCTTCCGGATACGGCTACAGGGAGCACCCGAAATTTGGAGATCAGAAATTCCATTCCGGGGTGGACATCATCGTCCCCCAGGGCACACCCGTAAAGGCAACGGCGGACGGGATCGTAAGCTATTCGGGGTCGTCGGAGGGGAGCGGCAACACGGTGGTCATCGAGCATGGCCACGGATTCAGCACCGCCTATGCGCACAACCTGCGGAATCTCGTCAGGGTGGGCCAGCGGGTGAAGAGGGAAGACGTAATCGCCATCACGGGATCCACCGGTATTTCCACGGGGCCTCATGTCCACTACGAGATCTGGAAGAACGGACGCCACGTGAATCCGATGGCCTATCTTGCGAGGAAATGACCATGTTCGGGAAAAAAACCCAAAAGCTCGAGACGATCATCGGGGACGGATCGGTAGTCAAGGGGGAGCTGAACGGAAAGGGGACGGTGCGAATCGACGGTGTCGTGGAGGGCAACGTCTGCGCCGACTGGGTGATCGTCGGGGAAAGCGGAAAGATCAAAGGCAATGTCAAAACGAGGGGAATGGTCGTGGCCGGCAAGGTGGAAGGAAACATCGAGGCGGACGAGATCGTGGAGTTGAAGCCGAAGGCGCACGTCTCCGGAGAGGTCCGGACGGGGAGGCTTGCCGTGTCGGAAGGAGCGGTATTCGACGGTCAATCCCGCATGAAGACGAACACCGGGACCGAGAAGGGATCGGAGGCACGGATCCTTTCGCTGAAGCCCCCCTCGACTCCTTCCTGAACCGGCATCCGTCGTAGTTCGCCAGTCGTTCCTTATCCCGCGAATTTTCCGTTATAATTTGCATCTAACACGCTGTCATCACGACTTTTTCGCTGCGGAACCCGCGGGGAGGCCATGAAAATCGCGGTGGTAAGGGAGATCCGGGAGGGGGAGAAGCGGGTCGCCCTCGTACCCGAATCGTGTAAAAAGCTGGTGCAGGCGGAGGTCCGGGTGGCGGTGGAGAGCGGTGCCGGGGAAGCGGCGTTCTTCTCCGACGATTCCTACCGCGAGGCCGGTGGGGGGATCGAGACCGACGTCACCGGACTGCTGGGGAGCGCCGACCTCGTCCTCAAGGTGCAGCCTCCCGGTCTCCATCCGACGCTCGGCCGGCACGAGGCGGACATGATGCGGGAAGGGGCGATGCTCCTCGGCACGCTGGTCCCGGCGCGCTATCCCGACGTGGTCGAGAAACTTGCGGCGCGGAAGATCAGCGCGTTCTCCACCGACCGGATTCCCCGCATTTCACGGGCGCAGTCCATGGACACGCTTTCCTCCATGGCGAACATCGCAGGGTACAAGGCCGTGCTGATCGCGGCCAACGCGCTACCGAAATACTTCCCGATGCTCATGACCGCGGCCGGTACGGTCTTTCCCGCAAAGGTCTTTGTGATCGGCGCGGGCGTGGCGGGACTCCAGGCGATTGCCACCGCGCGGCGCCTGGGCGCCTCCGTGGAGGCGACCGACACGCGCCCGGCGGTCAAGGAACAGGTGGAGAGCCTGGGCGCGCGCTTTGTCGGCGTCGAGACCACGGAGAGCGCCCAGGACGTCTCCGGCTACGCAAAGGAGCTCTCCCCGGAGTTCTACCGCAAGCAGGCGGAGCTCATCGCCTCGCGCTGCGCCGCCGCCGACGCCGTCATCACGACGGCGCTGATCGGAGGCGTTACGGCGCCGAGGCTCATCACCGCGGAGATGGTGCGGGCGATGCGGCCGGGCTCGGTGATCGTGGACCTGGCCGCCGAGGCCGGCGGCAACTGCGAGCTGACCCTGCCCGGCCGGACCGTCGTGGAGCGCGGGGTGACGATCTGCGGGCCGCTCAACCTGCCGTCGGAGCTGCCGTGGCACGCGAGCACCCTGTACTCCCGGAACCTGACCTCGTTCGTGCTGGCGTTCTGGAAAGACGGACGGTTCGACTTCAACCTCGACGACGAGATCCTCCGCGGCGCACTGGTGACGCATCAAGGCGAAGTGCGTCGCGCCTGAAAGGGAAGGAGACGCATCCGGATGAGCACGGATCTCGAGCTGGGCTTGTACGTCTTCGTCCTGGCGACGTTCCTCGGTTTCCAGGTCATCCGCAGGGTGTCGCCGCTTTTGCATACTCCGCTGATGTCGCTGACCAACGCCATCTCGGCCATCGCGGTCGTCGGCTCCATCCTGGTGGCCGGCGAGCAGAAGACCACCCTCTCCACCGTCCTCGGGACCCTGGCGGTGACCTGCTCGATGATCAACATCGTCGGCGGCTATCTCATCACCTACCGGATGCTGCGGATGTTCAGGAAGAGCGGGAAGGGCAAGTCATGATCGACTCGTTCATCCCCCTGATCTACCTTGCCGCCGCGATTTCGTTCATCCTCGCCCTGATGTGGCTCTCCGCGGTGGCCACCGCACGCCGCGGAGTGATCATCGGCGTCGCGGGGATGGCGCTGGCGGTGTGCGGGACGCTGCTCAAGCCCGAGATCGTGAGCTACCGCTGGATCGCGATCGCGTTCGTGGCGGGCACCGCCATCGGCGTTCCCATGGCGATGATGCCGATGACCGCCGTGCCGCAGCGGACCGCGCTTTCCCACGCCTTCGGGGCGCTGGCGGCGGGACTGGTGGGCACCGCCGAGTACTACCTGCGGACGCCCAACCTCGACCGTTTCACCATGGGCGCCCTGTCCCTCGAGGTGCTGCTGGGTTTTCTCACCTTCACGGCGTCGCTGATGGCGTTCGGAAAGCTGCAGGAGATCCTTCCCACGAGGCCGATCACCTACCGCCACCAGAACGTCCTCAACCTGTCGCTGCTCGGACTCGCCGCAGGCGCGGGGGCGTACCTGACGGCGCGGCCGGAGGCCACCTGGCTGTTCCCCGTTTTCGGCGCTCTGGCGCTGGTGTTCGGGGTGTTGCTCATCGTCCCCATCGGCGGGGCGGACATGCCCACGGTGATCTCGCTGCTGAACTCCTACGCGGGGCTGGCGGCCGCGGCCATGGGGTTCGTCCTCAACAACAAGCTGCTGATCATCGCCGGCGCGCTGGACGGCTCCTCCGGCTTCATCCTTTCGGTGATCATGTGCCGGGCGATGAACCGCTCGTTCACGAACGTGCTGTTCGGGGCGTTCGGGCAGGTGCAGGCGGGGGCTGCAGCCGGGGAAGAGCAGCGCACGGTCCGCAGCGCGACGCCCGACGAGGCCGCCGGCATTCTCCAGGCGGCGAGCCTGGTGATCGTGGTGCCCGGCTACGGGATGGCGGTCGCCCAGGCGCAGCACAAGGTCCGCGAGATGTACGACGTCCTGACGAAGGCCGGCGTCGAGGTGAAATTCGCCATCCACCCGGTGGCGGGCCGCATGCCAGGGCACATGAACGTTCTCCTGGCCGAGGCCGACATCCCGTACGACAAACTGATGGAAATGGACGACGTCAACTCCGAATTCCCGCAGGCCGACGTGGCGCTGGTCATCGGCGCCAACGACGTCACCAACCCCGCTGCGCGCCACGACCGGGGAAGCCCGATCTACGGGATGCCCATTCTCGACGTGGACAAGGCGCGCACGGGGATGGTGATCAAGCGCAGCATGAACCCGGGGTTCGCCGGGATCGACAACGAGTTGTATTACATGGACAGGACGCTCATGGTCTTCGGCGACGCCAAGGGGGTCGTGGGGAACATCGTCAAGGAACTTGGTGGAAGACCGTGATCTCCAGGCCGGCTGGTTTCCTCATGGCGGCGGGAGCGCTCCTCCTGGTCGCCGGATGCGCCGGGCCCCGCACGGTGTACAAGCCGGGAGGGGACCTGCCGTACCCGTTGAAGGATCCGCCGAAGGCGGAAGAGATCCATCACCTCCCCACCGGGCTCGAGCTTTCGTTCGAAAGGGCGATGGACATGATTTCCGGGGCGCGGCTGGTCTGCGTCGGCGAAACGCACGACAACCTGCACGCCCACCGCGTGGAGCTCCTGATCCTCCGGGAGCTTTACCGGCGGGATCCCGGGAAAGTCGCCGTCGGGATGGAGATGTTCCGGGAGCCGGACCAGGAGATCCTGGACCGCTGGACGAAGGGGGAGCTTTCGGAGCTCGAGTTCCTGAAGGCGACGAAATGGTACGAGAACTGGGGCTCCGATTTCGGCTACTACCGGGACATCCTCAACTTCGCGAGGGAGAGCCGGATCGACGTCGTTGCCCTCAACCCGTCGAGGGAGCTCCAGCAGGAGGTAAGGAATTCCGTCCCGGATAACGTGCCTGAAAGCCTGAAGGTGAAGCTCCCCGAGGTTGGGGAGCCCGACCCGTATCAACGCGTGGCCATGAAAGCGGTCTACGGCGCCCACCTGCCGTCCGAAGGGATGTTCGAAGCGTTCTTCCGGGTTCAGCTCCTCTGGGAGGAGACGATGGCGGTGCGCGTCGTCGACTACCTCCGGAGCCCGCGGGGGGAGGGGAAGAAGATGGTGACGATCACCGGCGGGTGGCACGTCCGGTACGGGTTCGGGATCCCGAAGAAAGTGATCCGCAGGATGCCGATGCCCTACGCCATCGTTCTGCCCGAGGAGATCAGCATCCCCGAAGAGAAGAAGGACCAGATGATGAGCGTCGACCTTCCTCAGATCCCGCTGCTCCCGGCCGACTTCGTCTGGTGGGTTCCGTACGAAGGGCTGGAAGGGAAGCAGGTGGTGATGGGCGTCCGTCTTTCCGGGAAGGACAACGAGGTTCTCGTGGAAGGCGTGACGCCGGGCTCCCCCGCGGAAAAGGCGGGAATCCTTCCGGGCGACCGGATCTTCTCCTTCGGCGGGCAGAAGGTGAGGGATGTCACGGACGTGTTCCTGTGCGTGCGGGAGAAGAAGGCGGGGGATGAGGCAATGGTGGCCGTGCGCCGGGACGGCGTCGAGAAATCGCTCCGGGTGAAGTTCTTCCCGATCCCCGGCAAGAAGCCGCACCAGGAGCGGCCGCGATAATGATATTTTTCCCCGTGGGAGCTAAAATGGGTTTTCATTTCGCTCCAAGGAGGACCGATGAGCCCGGCTCCCGTTAACGGGCGGCGTGCGCGATGGATCCCCTGACGCCGCTGGAATCCTTCTATGAAATGGACCGTGGAGAGGTTTTTCCTCTGCCCCCGGAGCTTGCGGCGCTCTACGGTTCCCTCCGATTCCCGGCGCACGAAGGCCGGCCGTACGTCATCGGAAACTTCGTCACCACGCTGGACGGCGTTGCTTCCCTTTCCGCACCCGGCATGGCGGAAGGGGGAGCCATCAGCGGCTTCAACCCGTACGACCGGATGGTCATGGGACTGCTGCGGTCGGTCGCCGACGCGGTGATCGTCGGCGCCGGGACGCTTCGCTCCGAACCACGGCACCTCTGGACCGCGGGGCACATCTGCCCGGCGCTTTCGGACTCGTACCGGCGGTTACGGGCCGCGTTGGGGATGAGCGATCCCCCGCTGAACGTCATCGTCACCGCGCGCGGCGAGATCGACATGGGTCTTCCCGTTTTCCGGTCCGGGGCAGTGAAAGCGCTGGTCGTTACGACCCCGGAGGGCGCCGACCGGATCCGCAAAGGCGAACTTCCCCCCTCCGTCGTCATCGGGGAAGCGAAGAAGGAGGGCGCGATCAGCGCCCGGGCGATTCTTTCCGCGGTCGGCCTGGTTCGCCCGGGAAAAATCTACCTCGTCGAGGGCGGACCGCAATTGATGGGAGATTTCTTCGAGGGGAAATGCCTGGACGAGCTTTTTTTGACGCTCGCTCCGCAGGTTGCCGGGCGGGATGGGTCCGTCGAGCGTCCCGGATTCGTTGCGGGGAAGCGTTTTGGGCCGGAGCATCCCCTGTGGGGATCGCTTGCCGGGGTGAAACGTGCCGGCAGCCACCTGTTTTTGAGGTATGCGTTCGTGACGGAGGCATCCGCATAACGTTTCACAAACGGCTTTTTTGCACGGTATACTTGAATCCATGCCGTTCATCGTTCGAATGGGCGCCAACGCGATCGCCATCCTGCTGATCGCCTACCTTCTTCCGTCGGTGATGTCGGCCGACGGCCCGTTGGCGGCGCTCGCCGCGGCGTTCGTGCTGGGGATGGTCAACGCCGTCATCCGGCCGTTGTTCGTCCTGCTGACGCTCCCCGTCACGGTAGTGACGCTGGGGCTGTTCCTCCTCGTGATCAACGGACTGCTCCTGTGGCTCGTCTCCGCCATCGTCCCCGGCCTCCACGTCAACGGGTTCCCGGGGGCAGTGGCCGGCTCCCTGCTCATCAGCGTGATCTCCTGGGTCCTCACGAGGGTCGTTCCGTGAGCATCGTCGTCACCTTTCTCGGCGCGGCGAGGGAGGTAACCGGCTCGTGCATCCTGGTCCAGACGTCCGGGGTGCGGTTCCTCGTCGACTGCGGGATGTTCCAGGGCGGAGCCGAGAGCGAAACGAAGAACTCCCGGCCCTTTCCCGTCCCGTTGACCTCGATCGATTTCGTCCTCTCCACGCACGCCCACCTGGACCATTCGGGTCTTTTGCCCAGGATCGTCCGGGACGGGTTCCGCGGACCGATCTACGCCACCTCCGCGACGGCCGACCTGCTGGGGGTGATGCTTCCCGACTCCGGCCACATCCAGGAAAGGGAGGCGGAGTGGCGGACCCGGAAAGCCTTGCGCGCGGGCAGGCGCGACGGCCAGCCGCTTTACACCGAGGTGGATGCCCTGGCGGTCCTCCCTCGGCTGAAGGCCGTTTCCTACGGGCAGGCCATTACGCCCGCCCCGGGGGTCACCGCCCGGTTCCTGGACGCCGGCCACATTCTCGGATCGGCGATCGTGTGCGTCACGGTCCGGGACGCCGGCAAGGACGAGGAGTTCGTCTTCACCGGAGACCTGGGGCACCAGGGCCTTCCCATCGTGCGGGACCCGGCGCCCGTGGAACGGGCCGACGTCCTGGTCATGGAGTCCACCTACGGAAACCGGGTGCACAAGGGGATGGAGGCAACGATCGAGGAGTTCCTCCATGCCGTGACGGACACGCTCCGGCGGAAAGGCGGCAACGTGATCATCCCCGCCTTCGCCGTGGGCCGAGCCCAGGACATCCTGTACCTTCTGGCCGACCTCACCCGCCAGGGAAGGATTTCCGGAGTCACCCTCTACATCGACTCGCCGCTTGCGGCGAAGGCCACGCAGATCACCATGCGGCACCCGGAATGCTTCGACGAGCAAGCGCGGCAGGTCCTGGCGTGGAGGGATGCGCACCCCGACGCTTTCCGCGTGGTGGTCACCGCGAGCACCGAGGAGTCGATGGCGCTCAATTCCATCCGGGGCGGCGCGATCATCCTGGCGGGAAGCGGGATGTGCGAAGCGGGGAGGATCAAGCATCACTTCAAGCACAACCTGTGGCGCAAGGAGTGCAGCATCGTCATCGTCGGCTTCCAGGCGGCGGGGACGCTCGGCCGCAAGATCGTCGACGGCGCCAAATGGGTCAGGGTCCTGGGCGAGGACATTGCCGTGGCCGCCGACGTCTACACGATCGGGGGGCTGTCGGCTCACGCCGACCGGGACGACCTGCTCTCCTGGGCGGGGAATTTCCGCACCCCGCCGGAGCGGGTCTTCGTGGCCCACGGCGAGGAGTCGGTTTCCCTGGGGTTCGCGCAGGAGCTGCGGAACCGCTTCCGGTGGAATGCCGAGGTCCCCGACCCCGGGCACCCGTTCGAGGTCTGAAGCACTGGGTCAGGCAGGAAACCGGGGAGAACCGCCCTTCATCTTTAGAAGAAGAACGGGAGGAAAGGAGAAACGAAGATGAAGGCGGCGAAGAAGGTAAAGCTGGCGGTCCAGCCCATTCCCGAAGGACATCACACGATTACCCCGGGCCTGATGGTTCGGGGCGCGGGGAAGGCGATCGATTTCTACAAGAAGGTGTTCGGTGCCGAGGAGATCTACCGCATGCACGGCCCCGACGGGAAGAGCATCCTGCACGCGGAGCTCCGGATCGGCGACTCGCGGATTTATCTCGGTGACGAGTTCCCGTCAATGGGGGGGCGCGCTCCGGAATCCCTCGGGGGAACCCCCGTCTCGATTAACCTGTACGTCGAGAACGTGGATGCGGTCTTCGAGCGGGCCGTCAAGGAAGGTGCGACGGTGCGTATGCCGGTGGCGGACATGTTCTGGGGGGACCGGTACGGCAAGATCGCCGACCCATTCGGACACGAATGGGGGATCTCGACCCACAAGGAGGATCTGACCCCCGTCGAGATCCGTCGCGGGGCGGAAGAGTTCTTCAGGAAACAGGCGGGCGGCGAGTAGAACGGATCGTCCGGAGACCGCCTGACTGTCAGGCGCCGGGGAGGCAGGTGGCCGGAAAGGTGTCCATCGTTTTCCTAATTCTGGCCGCCTTCGTCCTGGCATTCGGGCCGGTACGCTGGGCGCAGGGCCACGTCCGGGAGACTCCGGATGAAATCCTGAAGCAGATCGGTGTGGACGAGAAGCTCGGGGAGCAGATTCCCCTCGAGCTTCTTTTCAAGGACGCGGAGGGGAGAACCGTACGGCTGGGCGATGCCCTCGGGACGGGACCGGTCATCCTCACCCTCAACTATTACACCTGCCCCATGCTTTGTCCGATCACCCTGAGGAACCTTTTTTCATCGACGAACCAGATGGGAGGAATCTCCCTCGACCGCGACTTCCGGATCGTCACGGTCAGCATCGACCCGGAAGAGAAACTCGAGATGGCGCGCGCGCGGGGGGCCGAGATGCACGCGATGATGAAGGGGGTCGGGGAGCCGGGGGCGCGGTGGCCCTTCCTTCTGGGCGGCGGAGAGGAAATCGGAAGGCTGACGGCTGCCGTCGGGTTCCGGTACCGGAAGCTGGGAAACGAGTTCGCTCATCCCGACGTCGTCGTCGTCCTCACCCCCGAAGGAAAGATTTCCCGGTACCTGTACGGGATCGAGCAGGACCCGAGGGATCTCCGGCTGGCCCTCATCGAAGCGGCGGGCGGGCGGATCGGGGAATCCACCGCCATGAACCGGGTGCTCCTGTTCTGCTTCCACTACGACCCGGTGGAGAGGAAGTACGCCCTCTACGCGCGAAATATCATGAAGGGCGGCGGCATCTTGACGCTTGTCTTTCTGGGGGTCTTGTATTTAGCTTTATGGAAGCGGCGCAAGCCGGCCACTCCCGGTGAATCGGTGGATCGATGACGAATGCGTACGCGGTCCAAGAGGCGGCTTCCCGTTCGGCGGTCCAGATCGACGCCGTCTTCCTCTTCATCACCGTCGTATCGCTCTTTTTCTTTTTCCTGGTCGAAGGGCTTCTCATCTATTTCGCCATCCGGTACCGCCGGAAGAAGGCCTCGGAGGACGCGGCGACCTCCGACGTGACGAGCAACCTCGTTCTCGAGATCGTCTGGGTCCTGATCCCTTCCCTTGTGGTGCTCGCCTTTTTTGCCTACGGCTACGTGGTCTACCGGGACGTCAACACGCCCGCACCCGGCGCAAGCGACATCAACGTCACGGCCCAGCAGTTCTTCTTCGAGTTCAAGTACCCCGACGGCCGGATGGAGGCCAACGAACTTCGGGTGCCCGCGGGGAGGCCCGTCAAGCTCATCATGACCTCCCGGGACGTCATCCACGGGTTCTTCCTCCCGGACTTCCGGCTCAAGCAGGACATCCTTCCCGGGCGATACACCTACCTGTACCTCCAGCCCGACAAGGAAGGGACCTACGACATCTTCTGCACGCAATACTGCGGTGTCGGACATTCCACGATGCGGGCGAAGCTGGTCGTGATGCCCGCCGAGGAATACGCGAAGTGGGCGTCGGTCGGGAAGGTCGCCGGGGCCGCCCTGTCGCTTCCCGAGAAAGGGAAGGACCTGCTTGCGAAGTCCGGCTGCCTGGGGTGCCACTCCACCGACGGGACCATCAAGGTGGGTTCCTCCTTCAAGGGGATTTTCGGCAGGGAGGTACACCTGGAAGGGGACCGCAAGGTTACCGCGGACGAGGAGTACATCCGGGAGTCCATCTACGACCCGGGGGCGAAGGTCGTGAAGGGGTTCCCCAACATCATGCCGACCTTCAAGGGGCGCCTCTCCGGAGACGACGTCACCGCGATCATCGCTTATATCAAGACGTTGAAATAGCCGAGGGCCGGTACGCAACCTTATCCCGGATGGCGTCATCGCATACGGTGAAAAACGCAATATTGGCGGGAGATAAAGAATGACGGAAGCCGGGCGATCCCTGGGGTACCTGGAAGAAAAAGGCTTCCTGTCTTGGGCCTTGACCCTGGACCACAAGCGGATCGGCGTTCTGTACCTCCTTACCACGCTTCTTTTCTTTCTGGTTGGAGGGGTTTTCGGCCTCCTGATCCGGATCAAGCTGATGGTTCCCGGGCAGCAGATCTTCAGCGACCACGTCTACAACGTCCTGTTCACCCTCCACGGATCGGTGATGATCTTCCTGTTCATCATCCCGGCGATCCCGTCCGGCCTGGGGAACTTCTTCATTCCGCTGCTGATCGGGGCGAAGGACGTCGCCTTCCCTCGCATCAACCTCGCGAGCTACTGGATCTTCGTGGCGGGGATCGGGGTGATCGTGGCGTCGCTGGTCCGCCCGATGGACACCGGGTGGACGTTCTACACTCCGTACTCCGCAAAGACGGCCGCCAATGTCACCCTCCTATCCTTCGGGATTTTTCTCGTCGGCATGTCGTCGATCCTGACCGGACTGAACTTCCTCGTGACGATCCACAAGCTCCGCGCGCCGGGGATGACCTGGCACCGGTTGCCGCTGTTCATCTGGGGGATGTACTCCACGAGCGTCATCCAGGTAGTGGCCACACCCGTGGTAGGGATCACCTTCCTGCTTCTCGCGATGGAGCGTCTCTTCGGGATCGGGTTCTTCGATCCGTCCAAAGGGGGGGACCCCCTGCTGTTCCAGCATTTCTTCTGGTTCTACTCCCATCCCGTGGTCTACGTCATGATCCTGCCCGCCATGGGGATCATCTCGGAGGTGGTCCCCGTTTTCTCCCGGAAACCGATCTTCGGGTACAAGGCGATCGCCTACTCCTCCCTGGCCATCGCCTTCATCGGGTTCTTCGTCTGGGGGCACCACATGTTCGTGAGCGGCATGTCCAAGACCGCAAACATCATCTTTTCCTTTCTGACCTTCTTCGTTGCCGTCCCCACGGCGGTCAAGGTCTTCAACTGGATCGCCACGATGTACAAGGGATCGATCACCTTCGAGTCGCCGATGCTGTACGCGCTGACGTTCATCTTCCTGTTCACCTTCGGGGGGCTGACGGGCATGTTCCTGGGCGCGCTCGCGACCAACGTCCACCTTCACGACACCTACTTCATCGTGGCCCACTTCCATTACACGATGATGGGCGGGACCGTGGTGGGATTTCTGGCCGGGCTGCACTACTGGTTCCCCAAGATGACCGGCCGGATGCTGAGCGAAAAGCTGGCGAGGGCGGGGTGGCTCCTGACGTTCATCGGTTTCAACGTCACTTTCCTCACCCAGTTTTTTTTGGGGTTCCGGGGGATGCCACGGCGGTGGGCCGAGTACCCGCCGCAGTTCCAGGGCCTGAACATCGTCTCCACGGTGGGGTCGTGGATCCTGGCCCTGGGGATCCTCATCATGTTCGTCAATTTCGTCCGGGGGCTCTATGCCGGGAAGCCCGCGCCGGCGAACCCCTGGAAGGGGTTGACGCTCGAGTGGCAGGCGGCGTCGCCCCCGTCGACGGAGAACTTCGAGGCAATCCCCGTGATCACCGACTGGCCGTACGGCTACGCGAAGAGGAAACCGGAAAGCAATGAGTGACCATCCGTCGCATGCCCACATGGACGCGGCGCAGGCCTACGAAGCCGCCAAGCTGGGGATCTGGACCTTCCTGGCCACCGAGGTTCTCCTCTTCGGGGGGCTGTTCACCGCGTACATCGTCTTCCGCCTCAAGTTTCCGCAGATGTTCCACGAGGATCATTTCCACCTCAACCGGATCCTGGGAGCGGTCAACACGATCGTCCTCATCTGCAGCAGCCTGACCGTGGCGCTCGGCATCGCCGCCATACGGAAGGGGAAGCAGCACCTCCTCAAGGTGTACCTTTCCCTGACGATCCTCCTCGCGGCGGTGTTCCTCGGGATCAAGTACGTCGAGTGGACGGAGAAGTTCGCCCACGGGCTGTTCCCCGACACCGACGTCTTCTTCTCGCTGTATTTCGTGATGACGGGGCTGCACGGACTCCACGTCCTCGCGGGCATGCTGGTCCTCGGAGGCGTTCTGGTGCTGGCGGGCAGGGGAAAATTCTCGGAGCATTACTCCACGCCGGTGGAAATTTCCGGTTTATACTGGCACTTCGTGGACCTGGTCTGGATCTACCTGTTTCCGCTGTTCTACCTGATCGGGTAGGGAGCCATGGAGAAGGCGCACGGAACGGGCTACGGGATCTACGTGGCGGTCTGGGCCGGCCTGCTGGTCCTGACGGCGGCGACCGTCGCCGTTTCCTACTTGGACCTGGGGCTCATGAACGTCGTGGTGGCCCTCCTCATCGCCTCGGCGAAGGCGTCGCTGGTCGCGCTGTTCTTCATGCACCTCAAGTTCGAGAACAGGCTGGTGTGGACGTTCGCGCTGGTCCCGATCTTCTTCCTGGTGCTCATCATCGGGGGGACGCTTTCGGATACCCTGTTCCGCTAGAGGAGGGAACCATGCTGGGCAGAGTGACCGTCGGCCTGTTCTTCCTGCTCCTGGTCTGGGGCAACCTCGTGGCGGGGCTGAAGGCCGGTCTGGCCTGCCCGGACTGGCCCCTGTGCCACGGGAAGGTCCTCCCGCCGTTCCGGCTCGACATCTACATGGAGTTCCTCCACCGGGTGATCGCCGCCGTGGCGTCGGGTTTCCTGGTCGCCCTCTCCTGGAGGCGGTACCGGGATTACCGGGGCGCGGCGAGGGCCGTTCCCGTTCTGGCCACGGGCCTTCTGGCGGGGGAGATCGCGCTCGGGGGCGCGGTGGTGCTCCTTCACCTGCCGGTGCAGCTGACGACGGTCCATTTCATGATCGGCCTGGTCGTTTTCCTGCTGGCGGTCTACATGGCCTCCTTTGACGGGATCTGGGATCCGCCCGCATTTTCCCTCTCCGGGCGGTCCGCGCTGTTCTTCGGGGTCGGCGCGCTGGTGTTCCTGCTGGCGGCCCTGGGAGCCTACGTGCGGCATGCCGACGCCGGCCTGGCCTGCACGGACTGGCCGACCTGCTTCGGCGGGATCCTTCCGAAAAACTTCACCGGGCATGTCCTGATCCACTTCTCCCACCGGGTCTTTGCGGCCCTCGTGTTCCTCACCATCGTGGCGCTTTACGCGGCCATGTCCCTCGACCGGCGGCTCAAGGAAAGCAGGGGGCTTGCCCGGGTCCTTCTGTTTCTGGCATTGGGACAGATCGTGATCGGCGGAGCGGTGGTCCTGTCGAAGCTGTACTTCCTTGCGACGGGCCTGCACCTTGCCGTCGCGCTGGGGATGCTGACCGTCCTCTTCCATCTCTGGACGCGGGAGGTCAAGCGGGGGGAGGCGCAGTTATCGAACCCCTGACCCTGTCCGGAAAAACCGGGCCGAAGGCGGAATCGAATTCCGCCGCCGGCCTTCTGTCATCCGCCCTGCTGATTTCGAGGCCCGGAATCGCAGCGGGGGTGACCCTGTCGGGGCTGTCGGGGATGGTCCTGGCGGGGAAGGGGCTGCCGGCGCCCGGCGCGGCCCTTCTCTGCCTCTCGTCCATCCTCATGGCTGCAGCAGGCTCGGCCGTCGTGAACGGCCTCCTGGACGCCGGGCGGGATGTGCGCATGCAGCGGCTCGATGCGAGGGTTTCTGCCCTCGAGAAGGTGGGGCGGAAGGAGGCGCTGGCGCTCTCTTTCGTCCTGATTGCGGGCTCCCTGCTGCTGTCCTGGCGTTTCCTTTCCACCACGGCCACCTTCCTTCTCCTCGGGGCGGTTGCCTCCTACACGGTTCTGTACACGCTGTACCTGAAGCGGCGCTCCCCCTACGGGACGGTCCCAGGGGGGATTCCCGGGGCGCTCCCCGTCCTCATCGGATACGCCGCCATCGAGCCGCGCCTCGGGGCGGACGGCATTCTCCTTTTTCTTCTGATGCTTCTGTGGCAGCCGCCCCACTTCTGGGCACTGGCCTTGAAATACCAGGAGGACTACCGGTCGGCCGGCTTCCCCGTGATGCCCGTCGCGCTGGGAGAGACGTACACCAAGATCCTCATCTTCGCCTATGCGGCGGCGCTGCTCCCGCTGTCCCTGGGCCTGTGGGGACTCGGGTACTGCTCGACGGGATATGCCTTGGCCGTGCTTTCCCTGGGGGGCTTCTTCCTGTTTTCCTGCTACCGGAACATCGTGACATCGCGCAGGTTCGGCCGGGCATTCGGCGCCTCCATCCTTTACATCCTGGGCCTTCTGCTCGCCGTCATCATCGACGTCTCCGCGCACGCCGCCCGATAAACGCGAATCCTCCGGCCGCTGCCGTCCCCCCTCGCCCCGGGAGACGGGTTGCGTTATCATGGGCCATCATCCTTGCGCACCAAGGAGAGTCCCGGAATGAGCCTTCTGGTCGTCGGTTCGATCGCGTTCGACAGCATCAAGTCCCCCTTCGGGGAGGTGGAGGGAGTCGTCGGAGGTTCCGCCACCTACTTCTCCCTGGCGGCCAGCTACCTCGCGCCGGTCCGACTGGTGTCCGTCGTGGGGAAGGACTTCCCGCAGGAGATCATCCGCATGCTCTCCGCGCGATCCATCGACACGAAGGGCCTGAAGATCGCCGACGGGGAGACGTTCCGCTGGAAGGGGTACTACGAGTACGACCTGAACACCGCCCATACGGTCAAGACCGAGCTCAACGTGTTCCGGGATTTCGCCCCCGTCCTCCCGGAGGAGTACCGGGACAGCACGTACGTTTTCCTCGGCAACATCGATCCCCGCCTCCAGATGGAAATCCTCTCCCAGGTGCGGAAGCCCGCGATGGTCGCCCTGGACACCATGAACTACTGGATCGAGAACCGTCCGGAGCCGCTTCGCGAGGCGATCGGAAAGGCGGATATCGTGATCTTCAACGAGAGCGAGATCCGGGAGATCTCAGGGGAGTACAACCTGGTCAAGGCGGCGCGCACCGTGATGGGCTGGGGACCGGGCCGCGTCGTGATCAAGCGGGGAGAATACGGGGTCCTTCACCTGTCGGACGGGACGATGTTCGCGGCGCCCGCCTATCCGCTCGAGACGATCTTCGACCCGACCGGCGCGGGCGACAGCTTCGCCGGCGGGTTCATGGGGTACCTCGCGTCCCGGGACGGGTCGGACCTCACGGACATGGACTATCGGATCGCGACCATGTACGGGAGCGCGATCGCCTCCTTTACCGTCGAGGCGTTCAGCACGGAGCGGTTGCAGAATCTTTCCCCCGACGACATCGCCTTGCGGGTGGACGCCTTCCGGGCGCTCACCGAGTTCCGCGTCTAGGCGTAAAGAAATCACATATTTGTAACCTTTATTACAAAACCGGTTTTTCCGGAATTCCCCGAATAACAATATCCATGGAATATAAGGGTTTAATCTCCCGGTTCGGATGGCGCGATATTTGCTGGTAATCTCGAAACCAGATGGCCGAAAGGCCGGAAATCCCCGGGGCGACCCCTCCCTCCGGGCATAAACGACGACCCCGCGACCCTCCACGCGGGGCCGTCGTTTTCTTTTTGGGCGGGCACGGATCCGTTCCCGGTAGCCGCCGGCATGGAACCTTTATCCCGCGAGGGGTATCATAGAGGTAGAGCGGTTCCCGCAGCCAACCGTTACGTCCACACGGGAGGTGGGAAAGATGAGAACCCTTCTCAGCCGATTCAGCCCGGCCAGCAGGAAGAACGTCGATCGCGAGACCGATTCCTACATCCCCCGAAAGAGCGCGCCGTCCGTCGGCGTCTGCCCGAAATGCCACGCCATCCGACGCAACAAGCGGTGGCACCTGGACGAGAAGGAGTACACGGCACTGGCGCTTAAGCGCGGCGCGGCCGTCCTGGAGCGCTGCCCGGCGTGCAGGAAGATCGCGGACGGCTTCCCGTCCGGGGTGGTCCTCCTGCGCGGCGGCTATCTCCGCGAGAACCGGGACGAGATCCTGAAGCTGGTCCGGAACGAGGAGAAGCGGGCCATGGGGGTCAACCCGATGGAGCGCATCATCTCCGTCACGGAAGTGAGCGGGAAGATGGAGATCGCCACGACCGACGAGAAACTCGCCCAGCGGATCGGGCGCGAGCTGCGAAAGGCCTGCAGGGGAACTCTCGAGTACAAGTGGTCCGAGGATTCCAAGCTGCTGCGGGTGAATTGGGTGAGGGAGGAGTGAAGGCGGTAGAGATCCGCCGGGCAGGCCCGCCGGAATCGGCAGTGACTCCTGTCAGAAGAGAATCTTCCGCACGATGTTCTCGTTGACGTCGGTGAAAAAGATCGTCCCCTGGACTCCCGTAATCCCTGCGGGCGCGTTGAGCAGGGCCTGGAGAGCATCGCCGTCCCGGGTCGTCGCCGATGCGGAGGTTCCGACGAACACGGTGACGGTCGCCGCGGTGGTGATCTTCCGAACGGCGTGATTGCCGGTGTCGGCCAGGTAGAGGACCGATCCGACCGCGGCGATTCCCCCGGGAGAGGAGAACAGCGCCGACGTCCCGGAGCCGTCGGCGAAACCGGAACTCCCGGCAGTCCCTGCGAACGTGCTGGTCGCACCGGAAGGATTCGCGACTTTCCGGACGGCGTGGTTTCCCGTGTCGGCGACGTAGACGCTGGTGCCGATGACCGCGATCCCTTCCGGAGAGTTGAACTGGGCAGGACTGTTGGCGGAGCCGGCCGTGCCGGTCCCGGCCAGGGTAGTGACCGACCCCGTCGCGATGTCGATCTTCCGGATCGCATGGTTCCCCGCGTCCGCGACGAAAAGCGAGGAACCGTCGGTGGCGATCCCCTTCGGTGTGTTGAATTGCGCCGCCGTCCCCGTCCCGTTGACGAAGCCCCACATCCCAATTG
>Ga0209323_10000628_pt1 | contig 22869 bp, 16 predicted proteins | sample Rifsed19ft2_FD_184014 | JGI IMG/M metagenome (GOLD analysis project Ga0209323, IMG submission 184014) | Soil microbial communities from Rifle, Colorado, USA - sediment 19ft 2 (version 2) | ecosystem: Environmental > Terrestrial > Deep subsurface > Rock core/Sediment | place: Rifle, Colorado...
GAGAAACCATCAGACCGCCTTCCGCCGGGAGGGCTCCTTCTCCAGGACCGCCAGATGACCCCGGATTGCATCCCGGATCATCGTCAGGGCCTCCTCAACGGTTTCTCCCTGCGAAAGGCAGCCGGGCAATTCCGGGCATTCCACCCAGAATCCGCCTTCCTCCCTGTCGTGGTGCAGAGTAACGCCATACCGTCTTTTCCTTATCTCAACGGTAAATGTTTTTTCTTTCTCGACTTTCTCGATTCTCCCCTTGAGATCGTTGAGGAGAGGTCCGATGGCGATGGAAAAAACGAGTTGCCCTTCCTTCAGCGTATCCATGACGACCTTTCGGTCCGCCGTGAGTACGAAAAGGGAATCTCCGTCCGTGAGGAATTTCAAGGATGCCAAGGGCCGCTCCAGCCGTTCCCTGTTCCGTCTAAGGAACTTTATGCATTTGCGGATTTTCTGAAGGCTTATTCCTTTTTCCCTGAGGGAAGCCGCAACTCGAAACTGAATCAGGTCAATGAAGTCATAGAGCCTTCTGGTCCCTTTCCCTGAAGACATCGCCAGAGAGGGCTTGATGAAATGCGACCTGTCCCAATAATCGATCTGACGCTGGGAAAGCTCCGTGATCGCCGCCACGGCGCGGCTGCCGTATCCTTCCATGGAATTTCTCCCCTGTAGTGATAAATACATCTATGTATTTATCACTACAGTAAAATAAATACAACGATAACTTGCAAACGAAGAGGCGAATTTCTGCGGAACTCGTGGCAAGGAGGATGGCGGAACCGAGAGACAGCTCCCCCGCTTCGGCATCCCGCGAAGACAGGGAACGCGCCTGCTGCTGCGGTAAGCGCCCAAACGGAAGGCGCATGCCGCGGGAGGGTCCGGCGGAGCCGCCCGCACGGAAGGCGCAGCCGAAGGGGGGCCTCGCGCAGCGAGCAGCCACAAGCGCGGAACCGGCGCAGACCCCGCGTTCCTGGCAACGGAAAGCTTGGCGGGCGGTTACGGGGGACCGAAGGCCGGGGAAGGGACCTTGGGGCACGATCGCTGGACGAAGCCGGGGAGCCGTGTCGGATCGCAAGCGAGGTCCCCCCGGAGGCCAGCGACTTCTGTTCAGGGCGAACAACGTGCGCGGGAACGCAGCCGGTCGCGGCAGTACGCGCACCTAACGGAGGGCACATGTCACAGGAGAACCGGCGGAGCCGCCGCAGGAGGGGGGCGCAGTGAGGTAAAGCGCAGACGTGGGGGTGCACCGCACGTCGAGCCACGAACGGAGTCCCCCTCCGAGGCGGCGCAGCTGGTTCCGCGTGCACGTGCGCAGCGTCTTCCCAGTAGGTGGCAGCGCCCCTACCGCAGCAGGACGGTGGTGAGCGCCGGGATGTAGGTGATCGCGAGTACGCCGCCGATCAGGATCAGGAGAAAGGGGAGCGTCGCCCGGACGACCTCCAAGAAGGGACGGTCGAAGCGGTAGGCGGAGAGGAAGAGGTTCATCCCCACCGGGGGCATCAGGAACCCGAGCTCGAGGTTCGCAAGGAAGATGATCCCCAGGTGCACGGGGTGGACATTGAAGGATGCGGCGAGGGGGGCAAGGATCGGGACGATAACGACGATCGCAGAGAAAATGTGCATGAAGGCCCCGACGACGAGCAGGAACCCGTTCAGGACGAGGAGGAAAACGAACCGCGAGTGGATCGTGGACCGGACCCAATCGAATATGGTCTGCGGTATCCCGGCATCGACCATGTACCCCGTGAGCCCCGTAGCCGCCGCGAGGAGGATGAGGAATCCACCCACGAGGCGTGCGGACTCCGTCCCCGCTTCTGGAAACTGCCTCCGCAGGGTGATGTCGCGATGGATGAATACTTCCATGCAGAATGCGTAGAGGACCGTCATCGCAGCCGCCTCGACGGTCGTCGCAAACCCCCCGAAGATTCCGAGGAGGACGATCACGGGGAGGAGGAGGTCCCACTTCGCATCCCAGGCCGCAGCTCCCAGCTCCTTGAGGGAGAAGGGCGTCCGCCGGGCGCCCGCCCGGACCCCTCCCCGGATGGCCCAGGCCGCCAGGATCGCCGTGAGGAGAACCCCCGGCAGAAACCCCCCCTTGAACATCTGGTCCACCGCGATCCCCGCCACGACCCCGTAAAGGATGACCGGAAGGCACGGAGGGAAAAGGAGCCCGAGCGAACCGGAGGCCGTAAGGAGCCCCAGGGAGAACCTTTCCGTGTACCGTTCCGCGAGGAGGGCCGGCAACAGGATCCCCCCGAGCGCGACGATCGTGACGCCCGAGGCGCCGGTGAAGGTCGTGAAGAACGTGCACACCAGCACCGTGACCACTGCGATCGCCCCGGGCATCCAGCCGACAAGGGCCCGGAAGAAGCGGACGAGGCGGCGGGAGACGTTCCCCACCGTGAGGAGGTACCCGGCGAAGGCAAACAGGGGGATCGTGGGAAGGGACGGCGAAGTGACGAGGCGGTAGATCTCGGCGGAGATCGACGCGAGAGGGACGCCGGCGTGGCGGAAGAGGATCACCGCGAGGCCGCCGAGGGCGACGAAGAGCGGGGCTCCGAGGATGACCGCGACGAGGAGGGTTGCGAGCGCGGCCGCGAACGGCGCGCTTTTGAGGATCAGGCCCGAGGAGACGAGCGCCACGCACGCGCCCGCGGCGGCCGCGACGGCCGCGCGGACCCGCCAATCCCGGGATGCGCCCCGGACGAGCCGCCACGCGATGAGGGCGAACCCCGCGGGGATCACGCCTTCCGCGAACCACACGGGGAGGAACGGGATGACGCGCTGCCGGTCGGCCCACTCCGCCCGGACGAGCTGGAACCCCGAATAGGCGAGCAGGAGGGAGACGGCGGCGGAGACCGCCGCGGTGAAGGCGGCCAGGACTCCGCGGGTCGGCTCCCGGAACCGTTCCGGGAGTCGGCCCAGCGACAGGAGCCGGTCGTCCCGGGCGGCGATCGCCCCCCCGAGGAAGCCGATCCAGAGGGTCGCGTGCTGGACGAGGGTGTTCGAACCGGGAATCCCCGTCCGCCAGAGGCGGCGGCCGACGATCTCCAGGAGCGGGAGCACGGCCATGCCGACGAGGAGGACGATCGAGACCGCGTTCTCGACGCGGTCGAGGAACCCCGCCTGCGGCCTTTCCCCGGCAGGGGGGAGATGAGGAGGCGCCTCCAACGTTACCGGGTCCCGCCTTTTTCTCCGCTGCGATCCGCCCGGTACTCGTCACGGTACTTCCGCGCGGCGTCGAACATGTCCGCTGGAATGATTTTTCCGCGGATCCGCGGATAGACATCCTCGACGATCTTTCGCCATTCCGCCTGGACCTCCGGGGGAACGTGGCTGACCATGAGCCCGTTTTTCACCATGACCTTCACGGCCTCGTCGTTGAGCCGGCGGATTTCGTCGCGCAGGTTTTTCCCTGCCTCCCGCGCCGCCTCGAGGATCCTCGGTCGCAGGTTCTCCGGGATGGAAAGCCACGCTTTCTTGTCGATGATCGTGGCCCCGGTGAGCGGGACCCACCGGAGGTCGGCCATGTGCGGCGCAAGCCCGAACCACTGGAACGCCAGGGCGGCGAGGGGGGTCGTGTCGAAGGCGTTGATGAGTCCCGTCTGGAGGCCCGGCAGGATATCGATCGCGGAGAGGGGCACGGGGTTGAACCCCGTCTCCTTGTAGAGCTGGATGAGGTTCGTGTCGCCCGACCAGACGAAGAGCTTCATCGCCTTGACCTCGGAGGGACGGGTGAACGGATGTTTCGCGAAGAAGTGGACCCAGCCGGCGTCCCCCCAGTTGAGGACGATCATCCCCTTCTCCTCGAGCCGGCGCTCGAGGACGGGGGAGAGCCGGTCGCGGACGTAGTCGAACTCCTCGTCGGAGGCGTACATCATCGGAACGTGGAGGGCGTAGAAGGAACGGTCGAGGTACGAGAGCCCGATCCCGGTGACGGCCGCCGCCTGGAGCTGCCCCACCCGCATCTTCCGGATCACCGCATCCTCGTCGCCCGACACGCCGCCCGGGTAAATCCGCAGGGTGACGGCGCCGTTGGTCGCCTTCTTCCACCCCTCCCCCATGGTCTGAAGGACCCTGTACCAGGACGACCCCTCGGGTGCGAGAGTGGCCATCTTGATGACCATCGGCGCAGCCCCAACGGTGGAAGCGGCGAGTGCGAGAAACAAGAGAGCTGCTGCGGCGGCGGCACGCCTATTCCAGGAACAGTTCATCCACCCTCCCTTTCAGCCAGCGCGCCTTGCGCTGCGCGACGAGATTGGCCAGCCGGTATTCGGGGGCCTCCTTGCGCGCGTCGAAAGCGAGCGCCCGGTCCAGAAGATCCAGGAACTCCCTCCGGTCCTGCGCCCGCACCGAAACGGTCTCGGCCAGGGTCACCAGGGGCGAAACCTTTTTCCCTCCGGAGAGCTCCATCGCCCGCTCGAAGTGGTACCTGGCCCTTGCCGCCGATCCTCCCATCGCCTCTGGTCGCCCCCCTTCGAAGGCGATGAAAACCTCATGGACCGACCCGCCGTCGAAGTCCTCCTGGAGCGCGAGCGCCCGGCGCAGGAGGGCTTCGCACCGGGGGAGGTCCGCCAGCATCTCCGGATCGTCCTGTGCGGAGGCGACCGCCAGACTCCAGGATACACCGGTCCAGTAGAGGAGCGGCACGTCCTCCCGCACCGCGGACCCGACGGCCTTCGCCGCGTCCGCCGCGAGCTCCTCGCGGAAACCCGCATGCGCGTCCGACAGCCCCCGCAGGCCGTACGTTCTGGCGCGCAGGTAGAGCCGCCGCGCCCGTTCCCTGCCGGCGCGCGAGACCTCGGGATCGGACGCCTCCACCGCGTCCTGCCAGACGTAGGCGCCCGCGTATTGGGTGAAACCGCGGGCGAGGGAGGTCAAAAGCCCGCGGTGATGCGGCTGCTCGGCAAGGAGGGATTCCATTGACTTGAGCGCGAAAGGAATGGAGTCCCGGACCAGCTCCGGATCGTCGTCGGCCGCGAATCCCTCTCCCCCCGAGGAAACGGCGTCGGCCACCTTGTGGAGCACGTAGGTCCTGGGGGAGCATCCGCCGGCCCAGGCCGCGAGGAGAAGCGCCGCCGTGAAAACCGCCGCGGGGTTCCTTTTACCCATTGTTCGCGGGACCTTCGTCCGGTCCCGGGTGCCCCAGGATCTCTTCCACCTTCCGCCCGAGCTCGCTGCGGCGGAACGGTTTCTGCAGAAAGCCGCCGAACCCCTCCGCCACGATCTCGCGGATCCGCCCACTCTCGTCGTACCCGCTCGCGAGAAGTCCGCGCACCCCGGGGGAGATCCGCCGCATCTCGGCGAAGACCCGGTCGCCGGTCATGCGGGGCATCATCAGATCGAGAAGGACGAGATCGATCTCGCGGAAACGCTCGCGGAACAGCTCCAGCGCGTCGACGCCGTCCCGGGCCTCGAGCACGCGGTATCCGAATGACCTCAACATGGCGCCCACCACTTCCCGGACGTCGTCTTCATCGTCGGCGACGAGGATCGTCTCCGCCCCGCTGCGCGACGGCGCTTCCGCGCATTCCCCCTCCGCGGGCGCCCCGGAAGCGGCCGGGAACCCGACGAGGAAGGTGGTCCCCTTGCCCGGCTCCGACCGGACAAGGATCGCCCCATCGTGGCTGTCCACGATTCCCCGGACAGCCGCCAGCCCCATCCCCCGCCCGATGAATTTCGTGGTGAAAAACGGCTCGAAGATCCTGGCGAGCGTCTTCTCGTCCATCCCGCTCCCCGTGTCGGATACCTCCAGAACCGGGCAAGGCCCCAAAAGCGGTCTGCCGGACCGCGCATTCCCTGCCGCCGCCCCCTCCCCGTCCGCAGGCGCACCTTCGATGCTGTCCGGCAGGCTTTCTCTCTTCCCGGTCCGGACGGTAAGAACGCCGCCGCCGGGCATCGCTTCTCCGGCGTTGAGGCACAGGCTCATCACGACCTGCTTGAGCTGCGTGATGTCGGCCAGTACGGGGGGGATCCCCTCGGCGAGGTCGAGCCGGAATTCCACAGAGGCCGGAAGAGCCGCTTTCAGGACGGGTACGTCCTCCAGGACCGCCTGATTCAGGGAGACGATCCGGGGGCTGTACTTCCCCTGCCGCGCGTACGCCAGGAGCTGGCGGGTCAGCTCCACGGCACGCGCCCCGTTTCGCCCGATCATGGCGAGGAATTTCCCGGCCTCCTCGTTTCCCGCAAGTTGCAGGGACAGCATCTCCACCGCCCCCGTGATGCCGACCAGCAAGTTGTTGAACTCGTGGGCCACGCCGCTCGCCAGCAGGCCGATGGTTTCCAGTTTCCGGCTCTCGAACAGAAGGCTCTCCATCTTTTTCCGCTCGGTGAGATCGCGCGTGACCCGCAAGACCTGGCGGACCCCCCCTCGTTCGTCGAGCACAGGCGAGGAGACCGTCTCCACGTCGGTGTAACCGCCGTCCTTCCGTCGGAGCCGGTACTGGAGCATGGCCGCCGTGCGATCCCCCCTCGTCAGGCACCGGTTTCCCTCCCGGAACTTCTCCCGGTCGTCGGGGTGGAGGAAGGATTCGGCGGGAACCCCCATCATCTCCTCCGGGCGGTATCCCAGCATCCGTCGGGCGGCGGGACTTGCGTAAAGAACCTTCCCCGCGGGATCGTGCAGGGAGATGAAGTCGAGGGCGTTGTCGGACAGGTAACGGTAGCGGGCCTCCGATTCCCTCAGGTGTTCCTCCATCCTGCGGCGTTCGAGCGCCGCGGAGAGGATGGGGGACACGACTTCCGCGACCACGCGCACGTCCCCTTCGCGCCACGCCCCCGGAGCGCTGTACCTGTGGAGAGAAAGCAACCCCAGAAGTCGGGTGGCGAACCTCAAGGGAAACAAGAGGGTGGACCGGACCGGACGGGAACCATACAAGGTCCGGATCGGATCGTCGGGGGGCAGATGATCGAGATCGTCGATCTTCAGGACGACTTCCGAACGGAGACGCTCCAGCGTCCTTTCGAGCGGGCCCTGCGAACGGTAAGCGTCCCGAAGGTCCGGCCATTCGCCCGGAAGCGAGCCGTGCCAGATCTCCACCCGGGCTGGCTCCTCCCGGCAAGACACGAGATAGCATCCTTCCGCGCCGCACAGGGCCTGGATCTCCCGGCACACCTCCCCCAGCAGTTCGTCCAGGCCGAGCCCGAGTGCGCAGATCCGGGCAATTCGAGGCACGGCAAGAAGCGGAACCTCGCCGGATGACGGATCGCCTGCCCCCCGGATCTTCACCGGAAACGGTATCGTGTCTCCCATGCCTCTGCCACCTTCCACCCGCGTGAAGCGTTTTTCCCTTATAAGAGGGTTGCGGAGGGATGTCAATAAAGCGCTTTGCCGTCCTCCTTGATCTTAATACATAAGGAAAAATCTCCAGATGTCCCAACCGGGAACGGCTGCCGCCTCCGAGGCTTTTCTCTTGCCGAGGAACCGGACTCGATATTAAATGTAAGGTAATGTTACCGGGTCTGGCTCCCCAGCTGATCGAGACCCTCCTTGCCGGGATTCCGGCGTTTCTCTTCGCTTTGCGGCACGCAGACCTGTCGCTCCTCTGGATCACGAACGGGGCGGCGGGAATGACGGGATTCGACCCGAGAGACCTCCTTGCGCGGCCGGGACTTTTTGCGGAGCGCCTTTCTCCCGATGACCGGGAACGCCTTGCCCGCCTCTGGGGAAACGCCGCGTCGGCCTCCCCCGCGCCCGAGGATTTCCGGTTCCGGTGCGCCGACGGAAAAGCGCGATGGCTCCGGATCACTCTCCTCCCCTCGGCGGGCGCCACTTCAGGCGATCCCCTCTCGATCGCAGGGATCGCCTGGTCCATCGACGATGCGAGAGGTTCCCGCAGGGAGGCGCACCTGGGACAGTGCGCGCTGCTGGCCGCGGATGTCCCGATCTTTCTCACCGACATGTCCGGCCGGATTCGCCTCTGGAACAGGGCCGCCGAGCGGTTTTTCGGGTGGAGCGCCGGAGAAATGGTGGGGAGCGCCATCCATCCGCTCTTCCCCTTTCCTTCGGAGTCCGTGGAAGGAATCCTCCGGCGCGTGCGGGAGGAAGGAGCGGTCTGCCGCGAAGACCGGCTTGTGAGCAAGACGGGGAAAACGGTTCCTTGCCGCCTGACCGTTTCCCTCCTGAAGGACGATGAAGGCAACCCGGAGGGGACGGTCGTCGCCGTCGGCGGAACGGCGGAGATCCGCGGCCTGGAGAGCCGGCTGCAGGAGGCGATCACCCGCCTCCGGATCATTGAAAAGGTCAACCGGATCATCGCCTCGGAGTGGGACATCCGGAAAGTTCACGGCCGCATCGTCTCGGAGCTGGAGAAACTTGTCGATTTCGACCAGACGTCCATCGCCCTCTTCGAGGAAGGGAAGGACCCCATCATCATCCATGCCTACGCCAAGGGGCGGACGGACCTGGGCAGCGGGACCAGGATCCCCCTCGATCGCTCGGCGCCGGGGTGGGTGCTGGTCCGGCGGATCCCGCGAATCGATGACGACATGACCTCTTCCGAGGAGGCGTTCGCGGAAAACGAGATCCTCGTCCGGGAAGGGATGCGGTCGCGCCTGATGATCCCCCTGTTCGCCGGCAAGCGGGTCGTGGGGACCCTGAACTTCAACAGCCGGAAGAAGGGGGAATACTCCCTGGACACCATCGAGGGGCTGGGAAGCATCCCGGACCAGCTGGCGCTGGCGATCGAGAAGCACCGGGCCTACGTGCGCCTGAAGAACTCGGAGGAGAGGTACCGGCTCCTCTTCGAGCAGGGCCCCCCCGCGGCCATCTCGGCGTTGGACGGACGGTTCGTCGACGTCAACGACGGGTGCCTGACGCTTACGGGGTATTCGCGGGAGGAATTCCTCCGCCTCCGGAACACCGATCTCCACGTCAACCCGGAGATGGCCACCCCCCTGGCCTCCGTCCTGTCGAGCGGCCAAGGCATCGAGAAGGAGGCCTTCATCCGCCGCAAGGATGGCTCGAAGTTCTGGGCAAACGTGAACATCTTCCCCGTCTCGAAGACCCTCGTGCTGGGGCAGATCATTGACATCACCGAGCAGAGGGAGCTGGAAGGCCGTCTCCGCCAGGCCCAGAAGATGGAGGCGATAGGCACCCTGGCCGGCGGAATCGCGCACGACTTCAACAACATCATCCAGGCGATCCTCGGATATACCTCCCTCCTGAAGGGCCGATTCGGAGGGCAGGAGGAGGCGGCAGCGCAGGTCGACGCCATCGAGCATGCGGGTCTCCGCGCGGGGGAGCTCACCCGCCAGCTCCTGGGCTTCGCACGCAGGGGCAAGCTCGACGTGAAACCGACGGACCTGAACGGGGTCGTCGAGAAGGTCGTCACCATGATCCGTCCCACTTTCGACCGCTCGATCGACATCCGGACGGCGCTTCCCGTCGCGCTGCTTCCCGTGGAGGGGGACGCTGGCCAGCTGGAGCACTCTCTCCTCAACCTGTGCATCAACGCGCGAGACGCGATGCCCAACGGCGGGACGCTGCGGATCGAGACGCACAACGTAATCCTTTCCGATCCGGAGGCTTACGGCCTCGCCGAGGCGCCGCCCGGCGAGTACGTTTCCCTGTCCGTCTCGGACACCGGAGTGGGGATCTCCGTGGAGCACCTTCCCCGCATCTTCGAGCCTTTCTTCACAACGAAGGAGCCGGGGAAGGGAAGCGGGATGGGGCTTGCAATGGTGTATGGAATCGTGAAAAACCACGGGGGATGGATCGATGCCCGGAGCGCGGACGGACGGGGAACGACATTCCGGATCCTCCTTCCCGCCTCGCCGATGATGCTCGCGGTGCCGACGGCGCTACCCAAACCGGAGCTCCTCGCCGGGGGAACGGAGACGATCCTGTTCGTGGACGACGAGGAATCGCTGCGCCTGCTGGCGACGGAAACGCTGGGCAGCCTGGGATATACGGTCCTCACGGCCCGGAACGGAATCGAGGCGCTGGCGCGGTACGCGGAAAACCGGCGGGAGATCGCGCTCGTGATCCTCGACCTGATCATGCCGGAGATGGGGGGGGTGGAAACCTTCCGCCGGTTGCGGGAAATCGACCCCGCCGCCAGGGTCCTTATTTCCTCCGGCTACGCGGGAGACGACCAGTCGGAGATGCTTCTCGCTGAAGGCGTCGCGGGGTTCCTCCGGAAGCCGTACCGCATCGGGGCCCTCGCCGGGGCCATCCGGCAGGCGATCGGCCGGAGATCCTGAACGAACCCTCTCACTCTTTCCAGTGCGCTTCCTCGAATCGCCGGATCTTTTTCACCCGCCTCCGGTGCCGGCCGCCGTCGAAGGGGGTCGAAAGCCACGCCGCGACGATTCTCCGCGCCAGCGCGGTGGAGACCACGTTGGCCCCGAGGACCAGGACATTGGCGTCGTTGTGACGACGGGAGAGTTCCGCGTCCGCGACGGTGGAGACCACGGCGGCCCGGACGCCTTTCGATTTGTTCGCGCAGATGGCCATCCCGATCCCGGACTTGCAGAGGAGGATCGCGCGTTCGGCCTTTCCCCGGCGCACCGCCGCGGCCGCCGCGAAGCCGTAGTCGGGGTAATCGACGGGGGCCGCGGAATCCGTCCCCAAATCCAGGAGAGCAAACCCTTTCCCCGAAAAATGGCGGAGAAGGTCCGCCTTCATGGCCACCCCTCCATGATCCGAGGCAAGGACGATCCGCGGAATTTTCCGGCCCGGGCTCATCTCTCCATCCCCTCCCTTGCCAAGGCGTAGTGCGCCGCCCCGAGTAGCGCCGCCTTGTCGTCGAGGATGACCTTCACCGGCACTCCCGACAGAAACTCCCGGAACCGTCCCTTGGCGCGGAACGCATCGAGGAACGCCCCTTCCGACAGGACGGGCAGGATCGCGGGCGCGATTCCTCCGCCCAGAACGATCCCTCCCGTTGCGAAGAACTGCAGCACGAGGTTTCCCGCCAGCGCCCCGTATAAGGAGGCGAAGAGCCGCAGCGCCTCCCGGCACGCAGACGACCGGACGGAGAGGCCCTCCGATACGATCACCCGGGGCGGATCCTCCCGGGAGAGGAGAGCGTCGACCTCCGGCACCTCTGCAATCCCCTCTGCCTCCCGCAGGAAGCTGTACAGCGCATGAAGCCCCGGGCCCGAGACCACGCGCTCCGCGCTCACGCGTCCGAACCGGGACCGGAGAAATTCCATCAGACCCGCTTCCCGCTCGTTCCGCGGAGCGAAATCGGCGTGCCCCCCCTCGGAGGCGAACGGCAGGTATCCCCGGCTCGAAGGGACGAGGAACGCCACGCCCAGCCCCGTGCCGGCCGCAACCACCGCGACGGTCCCTTCCGGATCCGCTCTCCCTTCCTGCAGGACGGTGAGCCGTTCGGGCGCGAGGAAGGGAACCGCGAACGCCGTGGCCTGCAGGTCGTTGATGAGGAAGCCGCGCCGTGCGTCGCAGGCATGCCGGATCGATTCCTCCTCCACTACCCAGGGAAGGTTGGTCAGCCGGCTCCGTCCTGCGCGGACGGGTCCTGCGACTCCGATGCAGGCCAGGTCTACATCCTTCCGGCCTCCGAGGAACTCCTTCAGGATGGACTCAAACGAAGGGAACTCCTGGCTCGGGTAGGAGCGGACATCGCCGCACGAGAGCCGCGCGCCTTCCGGACGGAAGAGCGCCAGGTTGGTCTTGGTCCCTCCCGCGTCGCCGGCAAGGATCATCGCCTTCCTCCGCCGTCCTTCCGGATCGCGAGCGACGCCGCCGCCTCGTCGGCCAGGAACGTCACTTTCCCCCGCGCAGGGGAAACCTGCGAGGCCGGAAGCGCCGGATCTCCGGAAAGAACGCTGTACAGCGCCTGCGCTTTCTCCGCCCCGCTCACCAGGAAAATGACCTGCGCAGCGGCGGAAAGGACCGGAAGCGTCAACGTCACACGGGAGACCGGCGGCTCTCCGCCTTCCGACGCCACGACCCAGGCGTTGCCCACCGCGGTTTCGGGCATGCCGGGGAACAGAGAGGCGGTGTGTCCGTCCTTCCCGATCCCCAGCAGGATCGCGTCGAACCGGGGAAAACCGCCGGGAGGAACCGGAAACTCGGCGCGCAGCGCCTCCTCGTACCGGCGCGCCCCCTCCGAAGGGCAGGAAAAACCGGTGTCTACGAAGTGAACATGGGACTCCGGGACAGCTGCCCGGGAGAGGAGCGTCTCCTGCAGCATCCTCCGGTTGTTTCGGGGATCCGCCGGAGGAACCCACCGCTCGTCCACCTGGTAAAAATGGACCCGTTCCCAGGGGAATCGCGCACGGTACGGCTCGGCGGAGAGAATCTCGTACGTCCGCCGCGGCGTTTCCCCGCCGGACAGTGCCATGTGGATGCGGGAAGCCGGCTTCCCGCCGCGGGCGAGCACCGCCGCCCGCTCGCGAACGATCCCCCAGAGCCTGCCGGCCGCGGCGCGCGCCAGTTCCTCCGCGGAGGACACGACGAAAAGCCGTTCTGCGTAGGGGTTCTCTCCCCTTCTCACGGACGGCGCCACCGGTCTCTTCCTTCTTCCATGAGCGCATCGGCCTCCGGCGGTCCCCAGCTCCCAGCGGGGTAGAAAACCAGGTCCCGCGAGGGATCTTCCTGCCATCGGCGAAGGAACGGGTCGAGCAGCGTCCAGGACGTCTCGACTTCCTCCTCCCGCGGGAAGAGCGCCGAGTCTCCGTGCATCACGTCGAGCAGGAGCCGTCCGTAGGCCGGGGTGCTCCGCGCGCCGAACGCTTCCCGGTACGTGAAATGGAAATCGACCGGCCGCACGCACACCGCCGGTCCGGGATCCTTGGCCCCGATCCGCAGGGAGATTCCCTCCTCCGGCTGGATGTTGATGACGAGAAGATTCGATTCCATCTGGCCGCACGCGGTGTCCTCGAACAGCAGCGATGGGGCGGGGTGGAACTGGATCGCAATCTCGGAAACCTTTCTCGCCATCCGCTTCCCCGTGCGAAGGTAGAAGGGGACGCCCGCCCAGCGCCAGTTGTCGATCGAAAATTTCATCGCTGCATACGTCTCCGCGAAGGATCCGGGGGAAACGTTCTTCTCCGCGCGGTAGGCGGGGACTTTCTTCCCGTCCATTTCCCCTTCGGCGTACTGCCCCCTGACGCACACTTCCCCTGCCCGCTCCGGACGTACCCGCGCGATCGACTTCAGCAGTTTGAGCTTCTCTCCCCGTACTTCGTCGCCGTCGAGGGAGTGCGGCGGCTCCATCGCCACGAGCGCCAGGAGCTGGAGTAGATGATTCTGGACCATGTCCCGGACCGCACCCGCCTCCTCGTAGAAATCGCCCCTCCCCTCGACGCCGATCGTTTCGGCCACGGTGATCTGGACGTGGTCGATGTAATTGCGGTTCCAAATCGGCTCGAAGATCCCGTTGCTGAACCGGAAGACGAAGAGGTTCTGGACGGTTTCCTTTCCCAGGAAGTGGTCGATCCGGTACACCTGCTCTCCCCGGAACACCGAAAGAATCTCCCGGTTGAGCGCGCAGGCGCTCGCAAGGTCGCGCCCGAACGGTTTTTCGATGATCAGGCGGCGGAAGCCGGGGAGGTCCGAGGAGGGAGCCGCAAGGGCCGCCGACCCGATTCTCCCGACCAGGGAAGCGTAATGTCTCGGGGCAACGGCGGCATAGAAGACGATGTTGCCCGGGATCCCCCGGCCGGAGCACAGGGACCGGATGCGATCCTTCAATCCCGGGTAGCTCGCCGGGTTTTCGAGATCCGCAGGGTGGTAGAAAAGCCTTGCGGCAAACGCATCCCATCGGGCGGCGTCGAACGTCTCCGGGGTCAGCGAATGCGCGGCATCCCGCAACAAGCTCCGGAACGCATCGTCCGAATATGCGGTTCGCGAGACGCCCAGCACCGCAAAGCCTTCCGGGAGGAGATTTTCCTGGTAGAGTCCGAAGAGATCGGGGATGAGCAGGCGCCGGGTAAGGTCCCCCGATGCGCCGAAGATCACCAGCAGGCACGGAGGGGGAGGCCCGATCCACGCCCCCTTGTGGGACTCGTCCGCCGCACCGGTTGCAGCCGTCATCTTTGCTACTCCTTCTCCTTCTTCGGAACCGCCGGATGGACGGCGTGTCCCCCGAACTCGTTGCGAAGCGCGGCGAGCATCCGCATCGCGAAGGAGTTCTCCTGCCGGGAGAGGAAGCGCATATAGAGGGACAGGCCGATCGCGGGCAGGGGCACCCCCGCCTCGATCGACCGCTCCACGATCCACCGCCCCTCGCCAGAATCCTCCACATACGGGGAAAGTCCGGCAAGCCCCGGGTCTCGCGACAACGCGCGGCCGGCCAGCTCGAGCAGCCACGAACGGACCACGCTCCCCCGGTTCCAAAGGGCGGCTATCGCCGGGAGGTCGAGAGGGAAGGGGGCCGTCTGGAGGATCTCGAACCCTTCGGCGTATGCCTGCATCATCCCGTACTCGATCCCGTTGTGGATCATCTTCACGAAGTGGCCGGCGCCGTGAGGCCCCACGTAAGCGAACCCTTCGGGCGGGGCCAGAGTGGCCAGCACCGGCGAGACGTGGCGGAACGCCTCCTCGTCGCCGCCGGCCATCAGGCAGTACCCTTCCGCAAGCCCCCAGATCCCCCCGCTCGTCCCCACGTCCAGGAACCGGATCCCGCGCTCGCCGAGCCGGGTCGCGCGCGGCGGCGCGTCCGTGTATTTCGAATTGCCGCCGTCGATGACGATGTCTCCGGGGGACAGGATCGGCTGGAGGAAATCGATGCTTTCGTCCACGGGGGCGCCGGCCGGGACCATGAGCCAGACGACCCTTCGGGGGGAGAGCTTCGCGACGGCATCGGGGAGTGACGCGGCGGCGATGCACCCTTTTTCCCGCGCCGCAGCCTCGACGGCGGCCGGAGACCGGTCGACCGCCACCACCTCGTGCCCGCCGCGCAGCAGCCGGAGGGTCATGTTCAGCCCCATCTTCCCCAAGCCAACCATCGCGATCCGCATGGCGCACCCCCCATCCGGCGGACGTTGTTGATCTCAGGCAATGCCAGCCGACGATAGCCTCCGCTCGATGGCCGCGAGCAGCTTGCGGAAAGAGTCGGCGAAGCTCTCCACGCCGTCCCGCGTCAGTTTTTCGCAGACCGTTTCGAGCCCGATATCGAGGAGCCCGAGGTCGGAAAGGATTGCCCTGGCCTCCGCTTCCCTCCGGGACAGCGTGTCGGCCACGACCCCGTGGTTCCGGAAGGCGTCCATCGTTTGAGGAGGCATCGTGTTGACGGTGAAAGGACCGATCAGTTCCTCGACGTACTTCACGTCCGGATATTTCGGACTCTTCGTCCCGGTGCTCGCCCAGAGGGGGCGCTGCACCCTGGCGCCCTTCGCTGCCAACTCCCGCCACCGAGGCGTGGAAAAGATCGCCTCGAACCTCGCGTAGGCCAGGCGCGCGTTGGCAACCGCAACTTTCCCCAACAGGGAGATCGCGGTCTCCGCCCGGGGCGATCCCGGCCAGCGGAGGACGGTCTCCTCCAGGAGCTTGTCGACGGCGGTGTCCACCCGCGAGACGAAGAAGGAGGCCACCGAGGCCACGCTGCGAGGGTCGCCCCCCGAGGCGATCCGCTTCTCCATCCCCCGGATGTACGCGGCCGTCACCTCCTCGTACCGCTTCACGGAGAAGATGAGCGTTACGTTGACGGGGACCCCGAGGGAGACGGCCTTCTCGATGGCGGGCAGTCCCTCCGCGGTGGCGGGGATCTTGATGAGCACGTTAGGCCGGGAAACCTTGCGGAAGAGCTCCTCCGCCCGTGACGCCGATTTCTGCGCATCGTACGCGAGATCCGGCTCGACCTCGAGCGACACGTATCCGTCGGCCCCGGACGTGGCGTCGTGGACGGGCCGCAGCACGTCGGCCGCCCGACGGATGTCTTCCGTCGCGATTTCGGTATACGCGGCGAGGACGCTCGCGCCCCCGGCGGAAAGCGCCTGGATCTGCTCGTCGTATTCTTGGCCCCCGGAAATCGCCTTCTCGAAGATCGTCGGATTCGAGGTGACGCCCTTGATGCCGTCCTCCGAGACCAGCCGGGCGAGTTCCCCCGACGCGATGATCCCCCTGTGGATATAGTCGAGCCAGGGGCTCTGCCCCATCTCCCCCAGACGGACCAGTGGATTCCCTTTCCCGGTCATAAGTCCTTCCCTCCCGAGGTAAAGAGCTCTAAAGGAGCGCTATTGCCTTCGCCGCCACGTTCTCGGGCGTAAACCCGAACTCCCGGAACAGCCGGTCCCCCGGCGCGGAAGCGCCGAACCGGTCGATCCCCACGGAAATCCCTCTTTCTCCAATATACCGCTCCCACCCGAAGGTACTGCCCGCCTCTACGGAAACGCGCGCCCGGACGGAAGGCGGGAGGACCGCTTCGCGATAGGAAGCCGGCTGCTCCTCGAACCGCTCCCGGCACAGGAAGCTGACCACGCGTGCGGAAACGCCGTCCGCCTCGAGGAGCTTCTTCGCGGCGAGGGCCACGTGCACCTCGGAGCCGGAGGCCAGGAGGATCACGCTCGGGCTTCCTCCCGCGCCTTCTTCATAGATGTAAACCCCCCGGTAGACGTTGCCGTCCCGGTAAACGGCGGCGTGCGGCAGGACCGGCAACTTCTGGCGGGTCAGGACCAGGGCGCTGGGGCCCGTGATCCGCTCGAGCGCCATCTTCCAGGCCGCCGCGGTTTCGTTGGCATCGGCGGGCCGGAGCACATGGAGGTTCGGTATCGCCCGAAGCGCGGCCAGGTGTTCGACGGGCTGGTGGGTGGGACCGTCTTCGCCGACTCCGATGGAATCGTGCGTGAACACGTAGACCACCCGGATTCCCATGAGCGCGGCCAGCCGGATGGAGGCTCGCATGTAATCGGAGAAGATGAGGAAGGTCGCCCCGTACGGGATGATACCGCCGTGGCGCGCCATCCCGTTGAGGATCGCGCCCATCCCGTGCTCGCGGACGCCGAAATGGAAGTTGCGACCCCCCGGCGGGGCGCCGGGGAGGAACTCCCCTCCGGCCCGGATGAGCGTCTCCGTGGACGGCGCAAGGTCCGCCGATCCGCCGGCGAGCTCGGGGAGCCGCGCCGCGATCGCGTTGATCACCTTGTGCGAGGCGCTTCGGGTGGCGATCGCCCCTCCCTCGAGGAGAAAGGAGGGCAAGCTGTCCGCCCATCCCTCCGGAAGATCGCCCCAGGTCACCCGCTCCCACTCCATGGCGAGGTCGGGGAAGGCGCGCAGATATTCGGCCATCCGTATCCGCCATTCGCGCTCGAGCCGCTCCCCCCGGGGGACCGCTTCCCGGAAATGCGCAAGGACGTCGTCCGGCACGTAGAAATGGGGCTCCTTCGGCCATCCCAGAGCTTCCTTGGTCAGCGCCACCTCCGCCTCCCCCAGCGGAGAGCCGTGGGCTTCCGCCGTGTCCTGCTTGTTGGGGCTCCCGAACGCAATGTGGGTCCGAACGATGACCAGCGTTGGACGCTCCCGCTCGGCGAACGCCGCTTCGATCGCCCGGGAGAGTCCGGGCAGGTCGGTGTTGCCTTCCTCGACCTGGAGAACGTTCCATCCGTACGCGCGGAACCGGCCCGCCACGTCCTCCCGGAAGGCAAGGTCGGTCGACCCCTCGATCGTGATCCGGTTGTCGTCGTAGAAGGCAACGAGGTTTCCCAACCGGTGGAATCCGGCAAGGGAGGCGGCCTCGGAGGCCACACCCTCCATAAGGTCCCCGTCCGAGCAGAGCGCCACGACCCGGTGGGACACGATCTCGTGCTCCGGCCGATTGAACCTGTGGGCGAGCAGCCTTGACGCCATCGCCATTCCCACCGCGTTCGAGATCCCCTGCCCCAAGGGGCCGGTCGTCACTTCGACACCGGGGGTGTGACCCGACTCCGGATGCCCCGGAGTCCTGCTCCCCCACTGGCGGAACTGCCGGATGTCTTCGAGCGAAAGGTCGAAGCCGGTGAGATGGAGCACAGAATACAGAAGCATAGAGGCGTGGCCGCACGAGAGGACGAACCGGTCCCGCCCGGGCCAGTCCGGATTCCGTGGGTTGTACCGGAGATATCGGGTCCACAACAGGTATGCCAGCGGGGCCAGCCCCATCGGCGCGCCCGGGTGGCCGGATCCGGCCTTCTGCACCGCATCGACCGACAGGAAGCGTATTGCGTTGATGGACCGCAGGGCAAGCGGCTCGTTCTCCAATGGATACCTCCCTAGGAATTTCCCGGCCGGGGGGGACGGATCACCGATGCCAAAATCGACCCGGCGAGGAGGGCGACCACCACCGCCAGGGATATTTTTATCGGTATTTCGACCCACTCGGCAAGGACCATTTTGGCCCCGACGAACGACAGGACAAGCCCCAGCCCGACCTTGAGGTAGCTGAACTTCCCCATCGCGGAGGCCAGCAGGAAATAGAGCGCACGCAGCCCCAGGATCGCGAAGATGTTCGACGTGTAGACGATGAACGGGTCGTTGGTCACGGCGAAGATCGCCGGGATCGAATCCACCGCGAACATGAGGTCGGTCACCTCGACGACGACCAGCACGGGGAGAAGCGCCGTTGCGTACCGTTTCCCGTCCAGCTTGACGGTGAACCGCCCCCCGTACGAGTCCGGAAGTGTGGGAACGATCTTCCCGAACAGCCGGAGCACCGGGTTCTTCTCGGGGTGAACCTCGGTTCCGCGGTCGAGGAGGATCTTCACGCCGGTGAAAATGAGGAACCCGCCGAACACGAAGATGACCCAGTGGAACGCCTGGAGAAGGGCGGCGCCCAGAAGGATGAAGACGGCGCGCATGACCTGGGCGCCAAGGATTCCCCAGAAAAGGACGCGGTGCTGGTAGGCGGGGCGGACGTGGAACGTGTTGAAGATCAGGACGAAAACGAAGAGGTTGTCGACCGACAGCGCCAGCTCGATCAGGTACCCGGTGAAAAATTCCAGGCCCCGCACGGCCCCGAAAAAATGGTACACGCCGACGTTGAAAAGGAGCGCCAGCGAGACCCATCCTATGCTCCAGGCAAGAGCCTCTTTCGGCTTGATCTCGTGCTCCCGCTTGTGGAAGACGAGGAGATCGAGCGCCAGCATGCAAAGGACGAAACCCGTGAACCCCGTCCATAACAACGGGGTGCCAATCGATTGCGGCAACATGCCCTCCGGGACAACGGCCGCGATGCTAAAAAGTGAAACGGGGTGATGATACCCCCGCGACGCGGTTTCGGGAAGGGGCGTGTCGCGCGCGCAGCGCCCGCGACAACTCCTCGATCCGGATCCCCCTCAATAAGGAAACAGGTGCCGGTAGAGAATATTGCATCCGATTCCGATCAGCACCAATCCTCCCAGAAGTTCCATTTTCCGGCCGAACCGGTTCCCCAGGGGGGCCCCCAGGTGCATGCCGATTGCCGTCAGCGCCGCGGCGACGATTCCTATGACCACCGCCGGGTACCAGATCCGGACGCGCAGCACGCCGAGGCTTAAACCGACCGCCAGGGCATCCACGCTGGTGGCAACGGAAAGGAGCACAAGCGAGACCCCGCGCGTTGGGTCTGCAGCCGCACTTTCCCCCTCCCCCCCCCGCAAGGCCTCATACATCATCTTCCCGCCGATGAAACCCAGCAGGCCGAAGGCCAGCCAGTGGTCGTAGCCGGAGAGGTACCGCTCGACGGACAGGCCCGCCAGCCACCCGACCACGGGCATCAGGAACTGGAAGAGGCCGAAGTGGAAGGAGAGGCGGAACGTCTGGCGGCCGGAAACCTTCCCGAGCGCGATGCCCGTCGCAATGGCGACCGCCAGGGCGTCCATGGCAAGTCCTACGGCGATCCCCAGCAGCGTAACCGTGTCGATCGAAGACCCCCTTTCGCCCCGCAGGAGACACTCATGGTACCATTTTGATTATCCTCGCCTTAAGGGGGCTGTGCCATGGCCGATCAACACCCCGACAGCTTCGGCACCCGAACCCGCCGGACGATCGGAAAGATCCCCTACGAAATCTTCCGCCTCGAGACCCTTCAGAAAAAGAGGTTCGGGAAGGTATCCCGCCTCCCCTTTTCCCTGAAAATCCTTCTGGAAAACCTCCTGCGGTGGGAGGACGGAGTCTCCGTGCGCACGGAGGACATCGTGGCCCTGGCGCGCTGGGCCCCGGGGAAGGTCTCCGATCGGGAGATCGCCTTCCGCCCCGCCCGCGTTCTGCTCCAGGATTTCACGGGCGTGCCGGCGCTGGTCGACCTCGCGGCCATGCGGGACGCCGCGCTCCGGATGGGGGGGGATCCGAAACGGATCAACCCGCTGATGCCGGCGGACCTGATCATCGACCATTCCGTCCAGGTGGATCGTTTCGCGACGCGGGACGCGTTCGCCGCGAACGTGGCGCGCGAGTTCGAGCGGAACGGAGAGCGGTATGCCTTCCTGCGCTGGGGACAGGAGGCCTTCCGGCGCCTGCGGGTGGTTCCTCCGGGGACCGGCATCTGCCACCAGGTGAACCTGGAATACCTCGCGCCCGTGATCTTCCGGAAGAAGGCGCGGGGCGGTTTCCAGGCGTATCCCGACACGCTGGTCGGCACGGACTCCCACACGCCGATGATCAACGGGCTGGGCGTCGTCGGGTGGGGCGTGGGCGGGATCGAGGCGGAAGCGGCGATGCTGGGCCAGCCGGTTTCCATGCTCCTCCCCGAGGTGGTGGGGTTCAAGCTCTCGGGAAAGCTCCCGGAAGGGGCCACCGCGACCGACCTCGTCCTGAGGGTCACGCAGACGCTGCGGGCAAAGGGGGTCGTGGGGAAATTCGTTGAATTCTACGGCGCGGGCCTTTCCTCCCTCTCCGTGGCCGACCGCGCCACGATCTCCAACATGTCCCCGGAATACGGCGCCACGATCGGCTTCTTCCCGGTGGACCGGGAAACCCTCTCCTACCTGCGGTTCACGGGAAGGAATGCGGCGCAGGTGAAGCTCGTGGAGACCTATTGCAAGCTCCAGGGGCTGTTCCGTACGGACGACACGCCCGATCCCGCCTTCTCGGACACGCTTGCGCTGGACCTTTCCACCGTGGAGCCGAGCCTTGCGGGACCGAAGCGGCCGCAGGACCGCGTCCCGCTCGGGGCGGTGAGGGAGTCGTTCCGGAAAGCGCTCGCGGGCTGGGGAAGGCAGCCGGGGCCCTCCGCGCAGGAGGGGCAGGACCGCTGGGTTGCGGAGGGAGGGAGGGCGGACGCGGGGCCGAAGATTGGCGGTGGCGGTGCCGCACTCGCCGGAGGGGTCCCGGTTACGCACGGCGGCCAGTCGTTCCGGCTCGCGGACGGGGCGGTCGTGATCGCCGCCATCACCAGCTGCACGAACACCTCCAACCCCGCCGTCATGATCGGCGCCGGACTTCTGGCGAAGAACGCCGTGGAACGGGGGTTGCGGACCAGGCCCTGGGTCAAGACGAGCTTTGCGCCGGGGTCGAAGGTCGTCACGCGGTACCTGGACGCCGCCGGCCTCACCCCCTACCTCGAGGGGCTGGGGTTCCATCTGGTGGGATACGGTTGCACCACCTGCATCGGCAACTCGGGGCCGCTGCCGGAGCCGATTGCCGAAGCGGTTCAGCAGGGAAATCTGGCCGCCGCTTCGGTCCTGTCGGGGAACCGGAACTTCGAGGGGCGGATCCATCCGTTGTGCCGGGCCAACTACCTGGCCTCGCCGCCCCTGGTGGTCGCCTACGCGCTCGCGGGAAGCGTGGACGTCGACCTGTCCCGCGATCCGGTGGGGATCGACCCGAACGGCGATCCGGTCACCCTGAAGGAGATCTGGCCGCCGCCGCGGGAAATCGCGGAAGCCGTCCGTGACTGCGTGGGATCGGAGATGTTCCGGAAGGAGTACGCCGGGGTATTCGAAGGGGACGCCGTCTGGAAGGGGCTTCCCGTTCCACGGGCGGAGTGCTTCGCCTGGCAGGCCGACTCCACCTACGTCAAGCATCCGCCGTTTTTCGAAGGCCTTCCGGCCGTCCCCGCCCCCCGCGGGGACCTCGCGGGACTGCGCGTCCTGGCCGTCCTCGGCGACTCCGTGACCACGGACCACATCTCCCCGGCCGGTGACATCGCGCCGGACGGCCCCGCCGGACGCTACCTTCTCGAGCGCGGTGTGAAGCGGGAGGACTTCAACTCCTACGGAAGCCGCCGCGGGAACCACGAGGTGATGATGCGAGGGACGTTCGCCAACATCCGCCTGCGCAATCTTCTCGCGCCTGGCACCGAGGGGGGGTGGACGGTCCACCTGCCGGACGGCGAAACGATGACGATCTACGACGCCGCGATGCGTTACGAGCGGGAGGGAATCCCGCTCCTGGTCGTCGCGGGAAAGGAGTACGGCTCGGGCTCCTCGCGCGACTGGGCGGCCAAGGGGCCGAGGCTGCTGGGCGTGCAGGCGGTCCTGGCGGAGAGCTTCGAGCGGATCCACCGGAGCAACCTCGTCGGCATGGGGATCCTGCCGCTGCAGTTCTCGGAAGGCGTCACCCGCGAGACGCTCGGATTGACCGGAATGGAGATCTTCTCCGTGGAGGGGATCGCTTCGGGGATCTCCCCGGGGAAGCGCGTAACGGTCCGCGCCGTTCTCGACGGAAGGGAAAATGCGTTTCCTGCGGTGGCCCGCATCGACACCCCGGAGGAGGTCCGCTACTATCTCCACGGCGGGATCCTGCCCTACGTTCTGCGGCGACTCATCGGGTAGGGACAGTCCTGGAGAAGGACCTGGCAGGACCACCAAGGTATTGCAGTCACACCGCCGGGGTGGATGGGCCGAAAGGGGATGCCAGGACCGTCCCGGTTTTTAAGCGGCGTCGTTCACGCGAAGTCGGTCTTCCCGAGCACTTCGAAGCGCAGTGCGCGCAATGCGGCCAGGACCCTCGGGCCATCGATCGTGTCCAGCCTCAGGAGCGCGACCATCCCGTCCCCCCCCTTCCGCGGGGTGATG
>Ga0209323_10000631_pt1 | contig 22813 bp, 26 predicted proteins | sample Rifsed19ft2_FD_184014 | JGI IMG/M metagenome (GOLD analysis project Ga0209323, IMG submission 184014) | Soil microbial communities from Rifle, Colorado, USA - sediment 19ft 2 (version 2) | ecosystem: Environmental > Terrestrial > Deep subsurface > Rock core/Sediment | place: Rifle, Colorado...
TAGGTGACGGACCAATATTGGTTACACGCAATGCTATTGTTGCATTCTCCCCTATTCTAACATCTGCAGGAAGAGCATACAATTCTGTTTGTAAATAATTGACACCTCCTACCTTTAGCTCAGATTTTTCTATGGTTCCAAGTGTTGAAACTACTTTAATGTCATAATCATTAGGAAGCATATACAGAGGTTGGTGTTCAAGTATTGAGGAACTATAACCAGCAGGAATAAAAGCATCACTATAATCTACTTCAATTTTTTTAGTTGGCTGATTTGCTTCACTCTTATTTATAATCCAAATATTTGAAATTTCTGTAAGTAACACCAAAAAGATAATGCCTCCAACTATTGTGGATATTCCTCTTTTTTTGTTAAGTTTACTATTGTTTGAAGAGAAATTTACCATTTTGCATCCCCACTTATAACATTAAATTCGGCAGGCTGAGGACCACCAAAATTAACAACGATTCGCATGGAATCCCACATTGCTATATCTTGTGGAATATCATGGCTCAGCTTAATTATTACTCGAACCTCTTCATCTCCAAGTACCTCGTTAGTTGATTTTTGTATCTGAGGATTTTGTTTTTCAGCAGTTGGAATTATGCTAAAGGTTCCTGCCAAAGGGTAAGTAATACCAGGAATACCAGTTACTGAAGCATCAAAAAGAACATTTCCAGTATTCTCTTCCCATTCATGTTTAATGTTGTTTATCGAAATACCTTTCAGAAAGATCGAATTAACATTCATGTTACGTAATTTGAGAACGATAAACTCTGTACCACTAGCAGAAGGAATGTTATTAAAAGTGAGTAAAGTAACTGTACACTCTATGCTATCGCCTTGAGTACATAACATTTCATTAAAGTCATTTAACAAGGTAGGTATGCCGATTAAGGTATCAGTATTAGAATCTCGAGTATCGTATCCAGTTAACTGGATTGAATCTGCACGAGCATCAGGGCCAGAAGGATTTTGACTGACATCAAAAAATCCATCTCTAACGAAATTAGCAACTAAAACTGCCCCTACAACTGTAATTGCTAGTATTAATAAAGTCCCAATTGTTTCAGCTACGGCTTTTCTTTTCCTAACTCTGTGAATATTCATGTATTATAGGGCCTCGCTACGGTATCAAAGAAGTTACCACGTGAAGTTATGATAGAAATTTTATATTCATGAGCAGTTGGTGTGCTACCAACATTCCAACAGCATGCAGCTAGATCAGCGTCAATAGTTAATTCAGTACTATTTTTGATAGACAAAGTTTTTGGATTGAATGTACTCAAAGAGTCAATTTTGTATAGAATATCTTGATTAGTCATATTGACCAAAGTAATACGATCTATGACCGTTTCAACTGAACCAATATTCAGTATAGAAATCTCTACCGCATTAGATGTGGGAACAAATCTGATATGTTCAAAAATAATATTTTCTTGAATACCATTATTGCGATATTCGACTCTGTTTGACATGCTATTGTTAAAGGCACTAATTTCAATAACACCATTCAAAAGTATGACAGAACCTATAGGAACAACAATAGCTAACATAAGCAAAGCCCCCATAATTTGACTAATTCCTCTTCGTTCCTTGAATGATGGAGTTTTGGTTTTTACAAATTTAAAAAATTGCAATTTGTTTAGGCCTCCAGTTTTGGAACTTTGTTAGATAGAATATCTTTAATGGAAGAGAGAATTTTGTTAGGTTCTTTTTCTGTAATTATTGAGATATTGTAGTTGGATGTAATTGTTTTTGCTTTCTCAGAAATTGATGGGAATCCTATCAGTATGGTTACAGTAGGGGATGTGTCCAATACTTCAATAATTTTAGAATTTAATTCCGAATTATCGCTTTCGGCATTTGGATTTTTAATAAAAATGAATGTAGTTCTTTTATGTTCATCTTCACCGTATATGTTAATGCGATAATGATTGCCACTTTTTCCAATAACTGTGTGATTTTCTTCAGCAGAAAATCCAAATGACCCCAAAAGTTTCTTAAGTTGATTTAAGATTGGGGAAATGCTAGCATTAGACGTATCTGCATAATTCTTAATTTTAAATCCTGGTATTAGAATGGAGTGAGCATTAGAAATTTCAAAATCATGGTTAAATTTTCTACAATGAAGTTTTACTGAAACATCATCAAATTTTTCATTGCATCCATTGCAGCTATACCACATAGCAGGCCTTGCAATTTCTTTATTTGCATCATGGATTTGTTTTTTACAGGATGGACAATGTGTAATTGTTCCATCTTCAGAAATTTCAAAATTCTTGTTCTCTGAAATGTAACCACATCTTTTATGTTCAATTAAGTGTAATTTTGAAATATCAATTGAGCTACAATGTGGACAATTTATTCGAACACTAGTAGACATTGATCTTGGATGGTCAGGACAAACAACAAGTCTTTCATAAACAGATCTTTCAAGGATATCAAAGTTTGGAGATGCGAGTTTTTCTAAAAAATCAAAATTATCATCATCTTCCCCAATTTGCGTTAAAATTGGATACGAGATTGTTCCTTGATCCATACTAATTAAAGGGACAATCATTTTTTCCATAGAGGATTCAATGAGACTTATTAATTTAGAAATTTTTTCACTTTCAGGACTAACTGATTTAACAGATTTTTTGAACTCCTGTTTGTCTAGCATTTTATCTTGAATTAGTTCTGTTTTAACTTTTGAACCAAGTTTTTCTTCAAGTTTTGATATTAATTTCGCTTCTATTTTGGCTTCTAGTGTTTTTTCTATTTTTGCTTCTAGAGTTTCTTCAGGTTTGGCTTCAAGTGTTTCTTCTATTTTGCGCTCTAGTGTTTTTTCTGGTTTTACTTCTAATTCTTCTTCAACGGCGTTCAAATCAGCGAAAGTGACTGTTTTATCTTCTTCTCCTGATATGCTTCCTTTGAGAATAGAGGCAATCATTCCATCTTTTAGATATTCCTCTTTTGCTTTTTCAGACTCTGTATCTTTATCATGATTTTCTTTTAATTGATTAGAATCATTGCCTTTATTTTCGATTTTAAATCTATTTTTTAAATCAAATTTCAACAAATCGTCTTCTCCCTCGAAATATTTCCAGTATTTAACGTACTACGCACCATACAATGAAAAATAGGCGTAATTCAAAGTAAAAGCCGTATGCTGTGCATTTGGACGCACAATGAGTAAAATAATTACAAATTAGTTCAATAATACAAATGAAATTTACAATTTTAAAAAATGTACTAAATAACAAGCTGCACAATTTAAATTTTAATCCGGTAAATGCAATAAAATCTGATTTTCATAAAATTTCAAATCGCAAAGTAAATAAATTAACTATTCAGGACATACCTGATTATAATGTTTTAGAAAAAAAAGAAAAACTTATTCCCAAATTTATTTCAGTTTCAAAATTAAATTTTGAAAATGCCGAAATCCATGGTGGAGTAACTAAGGATCCAAATGCAAAAGGGGGTTTACAGTATACTATAATTGAACCCACGTTAAGTGAGACAGATAAGAAAAATTTTGAAATTATTAAAAAATTACTCATTACTGAACTCAGTGTCTCTTTGAGTGAAATAAAAACAAAGCATAGTGCAGAAATGAAACTAACAAAAAAAATATCTCATCTTATAAAAAAATACAATTTAGAAATTCCTTCTAAAAACTTATCAAAAATTACCTATTATGCGATTCGTGATTTTATCTATCTAGGAAAAATTGAACCATTGATGAGAGATCACATGGTAGAAGAAATAAGCTGTGATGGAACTAACATACCATTATATATTTGGCATAGAGAGTTTGAATCGATTCCCACAAACATTCTCTTTGAAACAGATAAAGAATTGAATAATTTTGCAAGAAAAGTTTCTTATATGTCTGGCAAGCACGTTTCAATGGCAAACCCAATTGTAGATGCGGCTCTTCCAGATGGAAGTAGAATCAATTTGACTCTTGGTCATGAGATTACAAAAAGAGGTAGTACTTTTACCATTAGAAGATTTAGAGCAGATCCAATTACTATTGTAGATCTTATTAAATTCCAAACAATGTCAGCTGATATTGCTGCATACTTGTGGTATGTTGCAGAAAAAAATTCTACTATGCTTGTAGCTGGAGGAACTGCAAGTGGGAAAACAACTGCACTTAATGCATTGGCATCATTTATCCGTCCCGGGCAAAAAATCGTTACAATCGAGGACACACAAGAGTTGAATTTACCTCATGAAAATTGGATCCCAGCAGTTTCAAGACAAAACTTTACTGATGGACAAATTGGAGAAATAAATCAATATGATCTGCTTCGTGCTGCATTAAGACAGCGACCCGATATTATTATAGTAGGCGAGACAAGAGGTAGGGAAGCCTATACATTATTTCAAGCCATGGCAACAGGACACGGAGGCTTTTCTTCTATCCATGCAGATTCTGTTGAAGCGACCTTAACAAGACTAGCATCATCCCCAATGGATATACCTAAAACATTAATTGCTAATACTTTGGATTTGATTTACCTTCAGCTAAAGCTAAGAGTGAAAGACAAATCAGTGCGAAGGGTAATTCAGATTTCAGAAATTGCTGGTCTTGATGAAAAGACTGGAGAAATTCGTACTCATGAAATATTCAAATGGGATCCTCATACGGATACTCATACATATGGAGGAGACAGCATAGTACTTAATAAAATAAAAGAAAGACATGGTGAAAGCGATGAACAAATCAACTACGAATTAAGTAAAAGAAAACTTGCTATAGAATGGATGGTAAAAAATAACATCCGTGAACACAAAGAAGTTTCGAATAACATTCGAGAATTCTATGCAGATCCTGAACGATTTTCTGAGAGAAAAAGAATGTTGGTGTAAAAACTTGCAAAAGTCTTCTGATTTTTACGCAAACGCCAATAAAAAAAGAGTTAAAGTCAAAGAGTCAACTGGAACAATACATGTTCTAAGCTTTAGACTGCTCAATAAACACATTCAATTTTTGTATCCAAAGCTAAGCAATTTGGAAAAAACCATCAAACATGGAATGATGCCAATCCCATTTGAGGTATATGTTTGTAGTATGGTGTTTTTCAGTATTATTGCAGGAATTATTGGATTAATATCTGGAGTTGTGATTGCACTGTCAATCGATATTCAACCAGTGGCATTTTCTTTTCTTTTGCCAATAATAGCATGTGCTGGCATGGCACAGGTAACTTTTTTTATTTTACAAATGTTGCCCCAAATCAGTGTAAAGAATCGTGCATCAAGACTGATTAATGAATTACCACATTTTATTGGGTATATGGCAACACTTGCTACAAGTGGGTTATCCTTAGAAGGAATTTTTAAGGCAATATCAAGTGAGGATGCTGATGAAGAAATAGTCAAAGATTCTAAATTCATTACTAGAAATATTGATGTTTTGGGTATGGATTTGGTTACTGCTATTAACGATTTGATCAAAAGAAGTCCTCCAGGTCCTTATACAGATCTTTTAGAAGGTGCTATAATTACTGTTCAAACAGGTGGAGATCTGAAAGAATACTTTATCGCTACTGGTAAAGTTCAATTAGAAGAAAAGAAAATGTCATTGAAAAGATCAACTGACTCATTGGGCATTATGGCCGAGATGTATACTATTCTGTTAATTGTGTTTCCATTAATGGCTGTCATTATGTTATCCATAATGTCAATAATGAGTCCGAATTTGGGTGGTTTTGATCTAATGACTTTGCTGAATTTAATGACTTATGTTATGGTCCCATTTTTTGGGTTTCTCTTGTTGTTTATGATGGATTCAATGGTGCCAAAGAGGTAATTATTCTTGCAAAAAGCAAACCAAAGACCCAGAAAAAGCAGAGACGAGGTAAAATTACCAAAACTATCTTTGTTTCATTCACAAAAATTCAAAGTTGTGCTTCCTTCTGCCCTTGTAGGCATTGTTATGATTGTGTCAAGTCTTTACTATTCTGGGCTGTCTGGAAATACGTCCATAAGAGATGTTGGAGTAATCTTTGGTGCCCTTACAGCAATTGTTCCAGTTACTCTAATTCATCTCAGAGAAACTCAAAGAAAAGATAACATTGATCGAAATCTTCCATTATTCTTACTTGCCTTATCAAGTGCAGTCCAAAGCGGAGCAAATCTGATTCGAGCAATTGAAAATGCTGCAGATCGTAACATGGGCCCTCTTACCCCAGAATTGAAAAATTTGAGAGCGAACATAAGCTGGGGAATGCCTATAGAAGATGCATTTGAAAATTTTGCTAATAAAACTGGCACAAAAATGTCAAAACGTGTTGCAGTATTACTAGAAATGGCATTGAAAATTGGAGGGGATATTAGAACAAATTTGGAGATGATACAAAAACATGTTACAGAATTACAAAATTTAGAAAAAGAACGAAAATCTTCACTAGCTCCTTATACATATACCATCTACATTTCTTTTGCAGTTTTTCTAGGAATCGCTGTTATACTCTCATCACAGTTCTTCAGCGAATTTGCAGTTGTTCAAAAATTACTTGAGAAAAGTCCAGGGGAAGGAGAATTTTTTTCGTCAATCACAAATATGGATATTGAAGCATTGAACACAGTTTTGTTTAATATGTCAATAATTGAAGCAATATTTGGGGGATTAGCAGCAGGAAAAATTGGTTCAGGAAATTATGTTGCAGGAATAAAACACATAATCGTTATGATTGTAATGGCAGTTGTAGCATTTATGTTCATCTAGTTTTTAAAAATTTTTCTTCAAAGACTAAAGAAATAATTTATTATAATATCTTAATTATTTTTTATATCTAATTTTGTTAGTGGTTTAGAGGTTCGCCACAAAAATTTACATAAACTAAAAATGTTATTCACCATTTCAGCTGAGTTAGTCCATAATGCAAAATCTGAATCTGCTCCTAAACTAAATGAATCAGTAGTTGACCTTGAATTTTCTGTGTTTACAAAATCAGATGCATTCATAACATCAGACATTACCATCTGTTTTCCTTCCTCGACTATGATCCTGCCTTTTGAAGGAAGCTTTCCAAGTCGAGTCTCAGTTGGTTTTAATCTATCAATTAATGGTAAGAATTTTTTATCATCTGCATCAGTTAAAATTCTAACTGTTCCACCTTTTCTAATGCATTCTTTTATTTTTTCAGGAATTGCAGTATGATACATTCTGAGAATATCTTCTGTTGTTGTAACAATGTAGATTGTTGCTGAAGAATCTTCTAGGATCTTTTCAATATGAGAATAAATATTTGCTCTTCCTTGTACGGTTCTGAATGTTGGAACATAATGTCCATCAGTTATTGGGACAATTTTGTTAATCTTTTTAATTACTTCCTTTCCAATTTTTTCTACTCTATTAATTTCATCTTGTTTTTTTTGCAAAACTATTTTGAGTACTTCTTCAGGTTTAGTTGCGATACAAAGCTTTGGGTTTGAAATGGTTGTTGAGACAATACTCATGTTAAGTAATTTATCAATAGTTCTGTATGTTTTTGTTCTATCTACATCAAGTTCTTTAGCCAAAGAACTTGCAGTTACTGGCCCTAATCTAAGTAGATTAAGGTAAATTCGTGCCTCTACAGTTTCCAGATCTAAAATAGTCGATAATTGCAAAATGAGTTCTGACCAATCATCATTATAACTGCCAGTCGATAGATTATCATCTACTACAGATCCATTCTCCAACATGATATTTCCAATATCAAAAATGAGCTCATAAGTTACCAGTCTTTTAAATCGGACAAGCTGTCAGGATATTTTTTAATATATGATAATGAATAAGTTATGACTGTTTTAATTTTATTATTTTATGAGGAGTATGATTAGAAAATACAGACAAATTTTCCAAATTATTAAACGATTTGCCAAAACCAAACAAATTTGAGAATGCTCTAATCAAATTTTTTTGTACATGTTCCTCTGCTTTGCTATAAAGGATTAAATGCCTCCAATGGAGTTTTTCTCCTAATTGGCAGAGCCTCACCATCATAGAACTGTAGGATATTCAATGATCGCAGTCGCAGCATCTTTGGCACTTATTGGTATTCTTCATCTTGCAATTGGTCAAAACGTGTTGACTGGAGATGATATTCAGCGAGCAAAAACTGCAGAGTTTGAGCAATGCAAAGAGACAAACTTTGCAGGAGATGAATGTCGGAAATATGATGACCGTCTAGTAGTTGATCAGCTTGATTCTGGGAATAAAATTAGTACAGAAATGGATAATGACGTTACATCTTCTGGAACTGAATGAAAATTATAAAAATTTTTAAATAATTAAGCTATATCACCTAGATTCACTTGCGAAATCTTCCCACATGTTGAGATTTGATGTAAGTTTGTTCATCTGATAAAGTGTTCCAGCGATTATTCCTGCCTGATAAAATACGTATAGATAGACTTGTGAGTCTGTTGGATCACTGTTAGTTAGACTGAGTGAGATCATAGAGAAGAAAAAGAATGTTCCAACAAAGGTTATTATTTTATTTAGAATTCCATCTATTCTTACTATTCGTTTTGTTGCTGAAGCCATTAGCATAATACTTGAAATAATAAGGAATGTAATGCCACCATTGTTTGAAATAAACTCTGTGACCCATTCAATCAAACCGTCTTCAAGAATCGAAGTCTGTGGGGCAACTGAACCACCTTGAAGAGCAAAGCTGACAGAACTGAATAGACCTCCTATTATGAAGAAAAGCAAAAATATCTTAATTATAACGCGCTTTAGTCTCCCACGTGTTTCAGATGGCCTTATCACACGCTCTACTATTTTCATTCCATAAATTACGCCTATAGCAAATATTGGGATATACATAATGTCAATAATGATTGGAGAGTTTTGTGTTATTTCTGAGATTTCTGGGTGCATTGTAAGAAATAACACAAGTGCGATTATTGCAGCACTAACAAAAACAATCAAATTTCCATAATTATGCCTATTTGATTCTAAATCATTGGTCCAATCGTACACATTGGTGATTATTAAAAAATAGATTAAAGAAAAAGACAAAAAATGATTTGTTCAAATTATCAATTCTGTTTACCTTATTAGTAAAATCATGCCAAGAGGAATAATGAAGGTAGCCAAACCAGTAATTGTTCTTGGGATTATTGTCATAGTTGCAGGAGTAATTTTTCATCTTCAAGGTCAGGCTAAAGTTGGACCTGAATCATCATTCATGTATGCAAATCCAGAATGGATTACATACGGTCAACAAATTGCAATTTCAGGAATAGCGATCATTGGGTTTGGTATGATCCTTAAAATATCAAAGTCTAATTGGTGACTCTCAATGTTATTGTACTTCTAATTTTGTCTAGTTTTCGAATTTTTGATGTGATTAATTCATCCATTTTATCTGAATTTGTAGTTTCTGCTTCAACTACAATATCATACTCACCAAAAGTTATCAATATTCCCTTTATTTCATCAATTGCACGTAATTGAGAAGCAAGATCATGTTCTTCTCCAATTTCACAGCTTAACAGAATGTACGCCTTTTCCATATTATAATCACGGAGGAGGTAGGTATTAGTTTAACTTACTGCTACATTGAAAGTGATTATTTTTTTCGAGGTATTGTTGATGGTATTCTTCTGCCCTAAAAAATTTCATTGCAGGTATAATTTCTGTAACTATTTTTTCTCCAAATTGTTTAAGTGCTGCACTTTGAAGTTTTTCTTTTAGTTCTTTTGCAGTATTCTCTTGTTTTTGATCGTGAAAAAACACAACGGATCTATACTGTTCGCCGATGTCTGGACCTTGTTGATTAATTGTTGTTGGATTGTGATTACTCCAAAATATCAATAAAAGATCCTCATATGATACTACAGAGGGATCATATTCAAGTTGAACTGCTTCTGCATGTCCGGTTCTACCAGAGCAAACATCTTGGTAAGTCGGGTCTTCAAATTCTCCACCTGTATAGCCAACTTGGGTTGATTCGACCCCTTTTACTTGTCTAAATAATGCTTCCACTCCCCAAAAACAACCTGCTGCAAATGTGGCTCTCATAACGGTATACCTCATGCTATTGTAATAAATTCTTGCCCAATTTCTTGTCTGTTCATATCATACACAAATCAAAGTATTATCTGGATTTGTTTTGAGATTTTATGATTCAAAAACGTATCAAAAGTAAAAAAGATGTTCAACAAAATACCAAATCTATTCAAACAGATTTAGATGTACGAGAATTTTATCTCTTAGAAAGACTCTACCAAGTCATGAGAGATGACAAAAAGCGAGGAAAGAGACCGTCAGCTAAAGAATTTTACCTCATGGAGAGATTATACCAGGTTATGATTAACGATAAAAATCGTAATAAAAAATTGGTAAAATCCTGAATTTAAAACCCAGCAGTTATTGGATCTTTTGGTTTCATCACCTCACGCATGACAATAGTTGCATAAGATCCTCGTGAAAGTGTGAATCTTATCCAATCATTAGTAATATCAATGTCATCACATTTTATGGAGGAGTTTCTAAATCCACCTTCACTGCTTATCTCTTGCATTTCTTTTAGAAAAAAATCCTTTGGACTTACTTCTTCAGATTCTAATATTTTAGAAATTTGATAATGAAATCTTGTCTTTTTGTAGTAAGAATAACCTACAAATGGAATTGATAATCTTTGGCCAGATTCATTGGAGAATTTTCCAATAATTCCATTTTTATCATAACAAACATCACCTTGTTGAGGTAAGAACAAATCTTCGCCATCAATAAATGCCATGCTCAATGTTTTATTAAACAAAAACGATTGATAAGCTTGAAGATAAAAACGTCTGATTGCCAGTGGCAAGGCACGTATTGCTTTTTTGGGATCGTCATCTTGAATCATTTGATTTACAACAATCCGTTCTAAATCCATTTGAAATGGGATTTCGTCTAGTAATTTTGAATAGTTTGATTTATCAGAAAGATGTTTTCTTAGTTTAGTATTCTCTGGAGAATCATACTCTGAAGTAAATGAAAGCAATAAGTTAACTGCTTTTGTATAGTCCTGCTGCAATAGTGCTTTTCCAATTAAATGAGTTACAGGTCTTTTAGAACCAAATCTTTGATATCCGTAAAAATTTAAAATCTTATCAAACTCGTTAAATTTTGAAATGTCTTTAGTAGTATCAGTTATTTTTATTTTAAATTGATTTCCAATCATATCCTTTTTAGATAATGGCTTTTTAACAAATCCAATTCTTTCAAGGGAATACTTGTCTTCTGAAATCTTAGCAATAGAATTTAATTTTTTTTCAGAGCAGACATACTGCTCAGTAACTGCGGTTGCATCTTTAAGACCTAGTGATTTTAAGCGCAGACTATATTTTTTGAAGACATTTGCAAGAGAGTGAGTAGTGTCAATACCATGTTTTTTTAATTTGTAAACTGCATAATCCCCATCTGCGGAAATATTTTGAATTGCATTTTTTGACAAAACTTCTGAGACTAGAAAATCATCATCTTTTGATTTAATTTTACCTCCACATCCCTCAAAGCTAGTAGTATATACTGAGATTCCTATTTCAGAGTCAATTTTTGGGATCACTGTTCTATTATCACAGTGACAAATTTAGAAACAACCAAATCATCAGTTTGTGCACCTATGAGAACCTTGTGTACATCTGGTAATGCATTATCACTTGATGATATTGATACTTGCACAATTATAGGAGTATCAGAATCAGGCTTGAATGTGTCTGGGGCGTTATGTTCAACAATTAAATCAGAAAATCCTGCAGTATCTGAAGAGATAATAGAAAGATTGGGAATGTTATGACCCTTCGGTATTATTGATAGTGTTAATTGTATTTTCTCACCTTTTTTCAATGTAACTTTTTGGCTGTCTAGTTCCACATCAAAAAAGAGAGGTAATGATGTATCTATTACTCCAATGTTATTTTCAACCCACTCTGTAAACCATATTTTATCTCCTGAAATTGTGAAATCAAATATTTGAGCTAATCCACAATTTTCCATTTCTTCACAGTCTGCCCAGTTTGGATTATTTGATGGTATCACATATTCAACTAGGGATTCGCTTTCAGGATCAAATACTCCAATGCGGTTTGCAGTTTGTTCATTAAAAACTAGTTTACCATCTTCATTAAATGTAGTCCAATAGGGTCGTGAAACTGGATTTTTTATCACTCCAGAAGAATTCCCGTAAGAAGAAACCTGTGGTGTTGACGTAATATATTTAGTAAATGACTCGGTGTTAGGATCAAAACTAAAGAAAAAACTGCTTGATGTATCAGCAATCCATATCTTGCCATTAGTTCCAGCAGCTATGCCGTTAGGAGTAGTCATTCCTTTGGGAAATTGGTAGACATTAATTAAATCAAAAAGTGGTGTAGTAGAGTTTTCAAATTGTGCGGTAGATGATTTTTCAAATTTATCTTGGTTAAATTTGGCTAAAACGCCTCCCTTTTGGAAAACCCAATTTGTATACCAAATATTTCTTTGCGAATCAACTGCAAAGGCGCCTGTTACAGAATTTTCAACTGGTGAGGGTATACTCAAATATGAAATTCCCTCACTAGATTGAGTTGGATCCAAGAAGGTTAGCTTATTTCCAGTAAAGTCGTTTACTATGATTTTTGAACCTTCAACAGACAAACGCTGGGGTAATGAATCGACAATTTTTGGATAATCTGTCCTTCCATATTGTTTGTCTATAATTGAAAACTTCCATATTCCATCAGTTGCTTCATCAGTAAACCAAAGGCTTCCGTCAGGAGAATAATCAATACCCCACATCATTGAACGCGTTCCATTTTGCCATTTTGGATTTTTATATTCTGTAAAGACTTCATTAATAGGATCAAACTTTGCAACACGTCCAGCATTAGTTTGTGTAAACCAAATATTGCCATCCGGATCTGCAACAATTGCCAAAGGTTGAGTACATTGTGTTGGAATTTTGTATTCTTTTACAAAGGCGCTAGATTTAGCTGATTCCTCAGAGCTACAAAATTGTGCTCTTTGAACATCAGGATAGTTATCCATCGGAGTGCCTGTAATCGTAATTTGATCATCCGCATTGTTAACAGGAGTACGAGGAAGGGAAGATGCGGCAACAGAAGTTAACATAATAATTCCAAAAAATGCAGCTACTATGAGTCCTTTTGTTTTTTTCTTCACGTCGGAAATTTCATGATTGCCTCGTTATATCTTATTCCAATTAATTGTTCAAACTAGGAGAATATTTATTACAATAATTTCAAATTACCAGTTACTTTGTTGATCATTTCTTCAGGAGCAGGTCCTAATGAAATACAAGTGGTAGTTCCAGGCGCAATTTGAGTATGACCTGCATCAGTAACTTCTGACCACGGTAAATCCAAGTCCATTGCGTGTTTCTTTACTTCCTCTAATTCTTTTGGACCAGGAACTTTGAGAACAATTTTTTCCTGACCTTGCCACCATACTTTAAACCAGTCTGGATGAGATTTTCTCACGTTTTCAGCTCCTAGAACACAGGCATGCCCAACTTGAGCTGCAATCTTTCCCTTGCCCATCTCAAGATCCGTCCTAACTACAATTACTTGCTTTATGTTACTCATAGGTAAAATGATAAAATAGGTAGATGAAAAACTTTTGAATTAAACCATCAAGATTTACGAATTGATTTTTAACCTTCATTGATGAAATGATAAGAATAATTATCCAATAATCTTTTTAGATTGAGTGTCTAATTATTAAACAAAATATGATAAAAAAATGCCAAAGATGTAACTTAGAATTTGAATGTAAAGAATCTGATTCCTGCTGGTGCTTTGAAGAAATAGGTATAAGAAATGATGAAATTCAATTTGATAATTGTGTCTGCAAAAAATGTCTACAACTACAGTATAAAGAAAGATTATTGGGGGTTTAACACACCTTTGAATTAAATTATTGGATAAAAAAGAGTAATCATGTACTATGATGTTGTAATAGCAGGAGGAAGTATTGCAGGCCTATTATGTGCAAGAGAGGTTGCAAATAATGGTCATAGTGTATTAGTTTTAGAAGAGGATTATGAAATAGGCACTCCTGAGCATTGTGGGGGACTAGTTAGTATTATGGCCCTGGAAGAGCTTGGAATTATCCCGCATAGAAAAACTTTTGTTCATTACATAGAATCAGCAGAAATTTTTTCTCCAGCAGGAAAGAGATTCTCAATAGAATCTAAAAAACAAAAGGTAGCAGAGATAAACAGAAGGGATTTAGATAAGCAAATTGCCCTTCAAGCAAAAAAAAATGGGGCAGAAATTCGAGTTAAAACAAGTTTCAAAGAAATCACAGATGATGGGGTAAATACTTCAATTGGTAATATAAAATGTAAAATTATCGTAGATGCTAGAGGAGTTTCTGCTCTTATTAACAAAGATAGAACTGGAATACTTTCATCAGCCCAATACGAAGTTTATGCTGACTGGATTAAGAATGGAAGAGTTGAGGTTTATTTTGATCAAAAAAAATATCCAGGTTTTTTTGCATGGATTATTCCATCATCAGATGGAGTAGGAAAGGTAGGAGTAGCTGGCAGAGCGATTAATGCAGCTGATGCGCTTGAAGAATTTCTTTCAAGAAAGGGAAGTTATTCTACAATTAGAAAAATATTTGCCCCAATATGGATTAAAGGACCAATTGACAAATTTGTATCAAAAAATATAGTAATTGTAGGGGATGCTGCAGGACAGTCCAAACCCACAACAGCAGGTGGGATCTTTTCATGTGGAGTTGGCGGCATTTTAGCTGGACAAGCAATTTCAAAGTATTTGGAATCAGGAAATGAAGAAGATCTTAATCAATATCAAAAATTGTGGAATAAAAAATTTGGTAAAGAATTTGAAAAACAATTACTTGCAAGAAAAATTCTTGAACGTCTAGATAATGCCACTATAGACAAATTATTTGATTCTGTCACTCCTGAAATCTTAAAAGAGATTTCAAACAAAGATGATTTTGATTTTCATACAAGTTCAATTATTAAACTGCTTGGAGTAAAGGGTTCATTCAAGGCTGCACAAATCATCATGACTGGTGAAATGAAAAATCTGTTATCGTGAGATTGACTGATTTTTGTAAGGAAGGTATAAATTCGACAGGTAGAGTGAGCTGTTTATGTCGTCTACAATCTCTTTACCAGTATGCAGTTGTTGTCATAGGCACATAATGCCAAAGGACAAGTCTGTAAAATTCAACTGTCCAAACTGTGGGTCTGATCTAATATGGAGATGTCAAAGTTGCAGAGAAGCAGCAAGAACGTATACTTGTAATTCTTGTAATTTTAGAGGACCTTAGAAAAATGGCACAACTTCTCCTTATAGTAAAAATCCTACCCACTGGAACAGAAGTAGATTTAGACAAACTTGCAAAAAAAATTCAATCTGTTTTAAAAGATGGCATAGAATTAAGAAGATTTGAGAAAGAACCGTTAGCTTTTGGATTACACTTCCTTAAAGGGGAGTTTATCGTAGATGATAAAGAAGGACAAATGGATTCATTAGAAAACGCAGTTAGAAGTGTAGAAGGAGTAAGTGAGATGGAAGTTATGAACATGAGCAGAATGTCAGTTGACATGAAGTAGGGGATGATATGGTAAAAAAAGATGAGCCATTACAAATGAGGATTGGGGAAGCAAAACAAAGAGATATTGGTAAAAAACGTGCTCGAATTGGCCCTGATGCAATGGATTACCTAAAAGCTGCTCCGGGGGATGTTATTGAAATTACTGGAAAAAGATCTAGTTGTGCAATTGTTTGGCCAGCTGACGAAGATGAAAAATTTCCAGATGTGATAAAAATTGATGGGCAAACTAGAAAAAATATTGGAGGAGCATTAAACGACATTGTCAAAATAAAAAAGGTTGCTACTAAAGTTGCAAAATCAGTAGTTTTAATGCCAGTAAACGATGTCGTAACTGTTGATAAAGAATTTACTGACTTTGTAAAAAATAGACTTAAAGGACTGCCTCTTTCTCAAGGCGATGAGATTTCAGTAATGATTCTTGGAAATTCCATGGATTTTAAAATTAATAAAAATTCTCCAAAAGGAGTTGTAAAAATTGATCGTTCTACAGAACTTACTATTCTTGAAGAGACCTCTGTTGACAGAAAGATTCGCGTCACTTATGAAGAAGTTGGAGGATTAAAATCAGAAATTAAAGCAATGAGAGAGATTGTTGAACTTCCTCTAAGACATCCTGAACTCTTCGCCGGATTAGGTATTGAACCACATAGTGGAATTTTGTTGTATGGACCACCAGGTTGTGGTAAAACATTGATTGCAAAAGTACTTGCAAGTGAGTCAGAAGCTAACATGTTTTCAATAAATGGTCCTGAAATAATGAACAAATACTATGGAGAAACAGAAGCTAGACTTCGTGATATCTTCAAAGAAGCAAAAGACAATTCACCAAGCATTATTTTCATTGATGAGATAGATGCAATTGCACCAAAACGAGAAGAAGCATACGGGGATGTTGAAAAAAGAGTTGTAGCCCAACTTTTAGCTTTAATGGATGGACTAACCGATAGAGGAAATGTCATTGTTTTGGGTGCAACAAATAGACCGGATAGCGTAGATCCTGCACTAAGAAGACCTGGAAGATTTGACCGCGAGGTAGAAATCTCAGTTCCAAACGAGGAAGGAAGGTTAGAGGTACTCCTAATTCATACTCGTGGAATGCCAATCGCAGAAGATGTTAATTTGAAAAATTTAGCGTCAGAGCTTCATGGTTATACTGGGGCTGACATCAAATCACTTTGCCGAGAAGCTGCTATGAAATCAATTCGTCGTTATCTTCCAGAAATAGATTTAGAAACTGAAAAAATTCCTTCTGAAATTTTAAAGTCAATGGAAATTAAACTGATTGACTTTTACGATGCAATGCATGAAGTTGTGCCAACTGCCATGCGAGAATTTTATGTTGAAAGACCAAAAGTATGGTGGCAAGATGTTGGTGGTTTGGAAGATACCAAAGAAACACTACGAGATAATTTGATCCTTGCAATGAAAGAACCTGACAAATTCTTGAAAATGGGAATTAAACCTCCAAAAGGTGCATTACTCTATGGACCTCCAGGTTGTGGTAAGACGTTACTTGCACGAGCATTAGCTACTGAAAGTGGAGCTAACATGATCCTTGTTCGGGGTCCTGAAATTTTATCAAAATGGGTAGGAGAATCTGAAAAAGCAATTAGGGAGATTTTTAGAAAAGCCAAAACATCATCCCCATGTGTAGTAATATTTGATGAATTAGATTCACTTGCAAGATTCAAGACAGGGGAGATGAATGGTGTCGGAGAGACTATTCTAAGCCAATTATTAATAGAAATGGAGGATGGAACTTCTTCAAGAGTTGTTGTTGTCGGAATTACAAATAGGCCTGATTTACTTGATAATTCCATGTTAAGGACTGGAAGACTAGATCTAATTCTTTACGTGCAACCTCCAGACGAAAAAGGCAGATTAGAAATCATTAAGATATTAACTGATAAAATGCCTCTTGCTAATGACATTAAATTAAAAGAAATTGCAGTAGCCACACAAAACTATTCAGGAGCTGATCTTGCATCACTTTGTAGAGAAGCTGCAGTACATGCAATGCAGAACGATTCCGCAAAGATAGGCAGTATTGATTTTTCTGCTGGATTAAAAAAGGTAAAACCCTCCATTACAAAAGAAGTAGAGCAGTGGTATAGCACCATGAAAGAAAGTATTTCAAATGTTGTTCCAAAGACAATAGATAAGACATTTTACGGTTAAAATGGTAAACATGCCTCTAAAAAACATAATATATGATCTCATTAAGGAAAATGTGTCATTAACCGATAGTGAACTTTTAAAAAAATTAACCAAAGATGGAACATTGGTTCCAGAGGATAAATTTAATAAATTATTACTTGATTTGGAAATTCTTGGGTTGATAAAAGTTTCATGGCTTACAAAGGATACAAGAAGAATTGAGGTTATCACAGAAAAAGAAGAATCAGATGAAATTGAATCACAGAACAAAGAAATGATGGAAAATGATTACGAAGCTAGTTTCCCTGGGACAGAAAATAGTTAATAATTTTCAAAGCTAGAATCTAAAGTGAAAAGCAGCATCTATTGCTATTCCAACAAAAATTATTGTAAGGTATGGTGCGGTTACCTTGTATGCTTTCCATGCAAATTCAGAAGTGGGATTTTTAGTAAGTTTGTAGTGATATGCAAGCATTAACCCTCCAGAAACTGCTGCTATTACAAGATAAACAATACCTAAACCAAATGCGTATAACATTAAAGAATAAGGGAGAAGAATTGCAGTATTTACTAAAATATATTTTGAAGTTTTTTGCATTCCGATCACCACTGGAAGCATGGGAATCTTTGCATCAGCATAATCGTCTTTAATCTTCATGGCAAGGCACCAAAAGTGAGAAGGAGTCCAGACAAAAACTAGGAACCCAACTAAAAATCCTAAAATGTCCATGGATCCTGTTGCAGCGGCCCATCCTGCCATTGAAGCAGCACTTCCTGCAAATCCTCCTATGACAATATTTGAAGAATTTAGTCGCTTTAGCCAAATTGTGTATATTACTACATAGAAAAATATTCCAAGTGCAATAAAAAATGCTGAAACTAGATTCAATGTTAAAGCAGCATAAATAACAGAAGTTGCACTTACACCTACACCATAAATTAGAACATTTCTTGCTTTCATTCTGCCTGATGGAATAGGTCTAGTACTAGTTCGTTTCATCATAGGATCAATATCTTTATCATAATAGTGATTCAATGCACTAGAACCAGCAGAAGCAAGGGAACCAGCAATTATGATGTGTAATAATCCCAGGTAATCAAGCTCTGGGCCAATTAACTTACTTGCAGCAAACATAGATGTAACTGCAGTAATTACAAGCAAAACTACTATTCGGGGTTTGGAAATTTCCAATATTTCTTTGGCGCCCAATCGCTTTAAGCGGCTTTTATAGGCATTTTAATCTATTCCATATTGAATTTCCATTTCGCTAAATCCCTTTACAATTTTATAAAAATCTTCATAATTTCACCACAGAGTTTTAGTAAAAGTATGATGCTATTCTAGTAATAAAGTTGAAGACAAAATATGGGTCATGATAATTTAGAAAAATCACTATCAAAAATCTTAGTAAGAGATATCATGAGTAATTCTCTAATATCTGCAGATCCTTCGACAACGGTTTATCAAATAGCAAAGTTAATGGAAAAGGGTGGAGTGGGGGCCATAATAGTTAAAAAAGATAACATACCGGCTGGAATAATTACAGATAGAGATTTTGCGATAAAAATTGCCTCACAAAAATATCCTTTAGACACTCCAGTCCACAAAGTTGCGTCATATCCTTTGCAAACAATAAACGCAAATGAATCGATTTTAGTTGCCGCAGATTTAATGTCTTCAAAAAAAATTCGAAAGCTTGCGGTTGTAGAAAATAATAAAGTGGTCGGAATCATTACGTCAACCAACCTAGTAAATCAATTAGCTGTAAAGAAAGATAATAGGTAAAAACTATTGCATAACCTATAAAAATCTAAAAAGATCCGTTTCAATTTCGCTAAATCACGTTAAATTCAAAATTATTCTTAACCTTTACATAATACTAGAAATAAGATATTAATTGTTAAAATTGAAAGACGAATTTCCATCTAACAAAGTAAGCAATGAAATGGTCAACACCTTAAACCAAATAATGCCCAAAATACCAAGTATGCGGTGGGGTGCGTTAACTAACATTCATCCTACAAATGCAAAGATAAAACAAATGAATAGGCTTTTGCCTCATGATAAGAAATGGCATCTATTGTTTGAAGAAAAAGATCAAGTAAATGTAGATGGGGTTACGATTAGACGAAAAACTTTAGATTCTATGACCTAAGATTAGTCTTTAATTGATTTAGTCGTTGAAGAAAAAAGTTTGTTAAATTACTTTACAATATGAAAAAAGTGTTCAATTAGATTTTTCTTCAGATTCCCTAGTTTTCTCGCTCTCTTCCTTCATCTTTTCTTGTTCCTCTTTCATCTGCTCTCTCTCTTCCTTCATCTTTTCTTGTTCCTCTTTCATCTGCTCTCTCTCTTCCTTCATCTTTTCTCTCATTGACTGTAGTTCTTCTTTGAGTTTGTCTCCACTTTCCTCTCTAATTTTTTGCATTTCTTCTCTCATCTTTTCTCTTTCTTCTCTCATCTGTTTACGAAGAACATCAACTTCGGCCTTGAGCTCTTCTCGCATTTGAATACGAAGATCATGAATTCTGTCTTTGAATTCTTCTTGTTGGGCTCGTAAATTAATCGCATCAATTGTAGATACGCTATCATCACCACTCATTATTGCTCTGACAGGGACTCTAAACTCCTCGAAAACATCTTGATATGTACGCCGAAGTTGTTTGTATGACTCTCTAACTTCATCGAGGTCTTCTCTGCATAGCTTTTTGATGTCTGCTCTTTCTTCTGGAGCGACATTTTCAAGTATGTCTCTGCATTGTTTGATTATTGCTTTTGTCTCTTCTTTTTGTGTTCTAAATTGGTCTTGGGTATCGTGTACAAAGGCAGAAACTTCTTGTCCTAGACTCCTAATGTCATCTTCGTCATCTACATCTTCTGTTTCATCTTCAGTAGTATCATCTGTTTCCTCTTTAGTATCATCTGTTTCATCTTCAGTAGTATCATCTGTTTCATCTTCAGTAGTATCATCTGTTTCATCTTCAGTAGTATCATCTGTTTCATCTTCAGTAGTATCATCTGTTTCCTCTTCAGTAGTATCATCTGTTTCCTCAGTGTCTTCTGTTTGGGCAAAAGCAAAGTCAATGTAGGTATTTGTTGGAACAGACCCTAGGATTTGAAAACCGTTTATTGTTGGAGTAACAACACCTGCTAGTAAGATTGACATTAAAAATAACATTAGTACTGGAAATTTCGGCATCATAGTAAAACTGACTAAATGGCATTTAATATTTACGTATTACTACGAAAATACATTATTTCCACACTCATTTACGCATTCGATAAGAAAGTCTAAGAAAATATTCAAGAAACACGTGCCTAAATTCTCCTTAAAATCATTTTTAGGTGAATTAAAAGGCATTTAATTTCTGCGACTGGGATCTCGGTAGTTTCAAAAGAATTAATTATCTCAGAAATTCCAGCTAGCACGAATGAGTAACTGGGATCTAATGATGCCTGGAATGGGTCTTACGGCTATCGGGATTGCTGGTGTTTTCATAGCATATTCTGGAATTGCGCATACATTCGTTGATGGAATGCATGCACTTACTGGTCTTACAATGTTCTTTGGTTTAATTTTCTTGTCTGCAGGAATTTTAGAAGGAGGCGTCTCAACAACTAACAAAGCCAAAGCTACAACTTTGGTAATCATATCAATTGCGTTATCTTTTGGTATGGTTGCAGTTGCAATTAATACAATTTCAACAGTACCAGTGTTTGCTGGGATTATGTTGATTATTGCTATTCCTGCAATTTTAATTGCTTATGTTGCCACGAAGTATCCAATATATGCAAAGCCTGTATCCATAATTTTCATTTTAGGTGCTGTTGCTGGAGTTGCAACATATATTGGATTTGGTTTTGCAGGTCCTGAACCCTATCTAATTGGAGAAGAGTCAGTAGAGGAAATAATTGAAGAGATGACTGAAGTTATGCCAGTAATGGCACATCAGTCTATTTCCATTCTTCCAGATTCCTCAAAACAAGGAAATCCCGATTATGAACCGGATGTAGTGAATGTCCCACAAGGAAATCTAATTGAATGGACAAATAATGATAATGTAGCCCATACTGTTACAAGTTCACTTGATTTTGGCGAAACATTTGATTCAAGTCTAATAGATCCTGGTTCTAAATTCCTGTTAGATACTTCTGAACTTGCTTTAGGCGAATACGAATACATGTGTATAGTTCATCCTTGGATGACAGCAACTATAGTTATTGAAGAATCAAAGGAACCTGTTATAGTAGATGTTATTATTCCTGTAGGAGCAAGCACGCAAAAGATTGATCAACTTTACTATGATCCACAAGACATTACAGTTTCTATTGGAACCACTGTAAAGTGGACAAATAATGATGAGATGATACACACTGTGACTAGCGGAACTCTAGAATTAGGGCCATCAGGAATATTTGACTCTAGTATTCTTAATGCAGGTTCATCGTTTGAGCACACATTTAGTTCTGCAGAAACAGTTGATTATTACTGCATTGTACACCCATGGATGACAGGTTCAGTTACTACCGAATAGTTTTGCAATTAGTTTTAACAGAAGTACAACGACAATTTCTTTTTAAAGAGGCTACTGATAAGAAGCCAAACGAATCATGTGCATTATTGTTTGGAAAGAAAGAAAACGATAAACTTATCGTTAGAGATGTATTTCTTGCAGAAAATGTTGAAGAGTCACCAGTAAATTTTACAATTTCTAATGAACAATTGATTCTTGGTTATAAAGAGGCTGAAGAAAAGGGATTGGACGTAATCGGCATCTTTCATTCCCATCCTAGCTCAGATCCATATCCCTCTGCAACTGATAAAAAATTTATGGAGATTAATCCAGTTGCATGGGTGATTTTCTCAGACATTACAAAGAGTTTCAAAGCTTACATGTTTGAATCTAAAGTAATAGAGATACCAATTATCAGGTAGAATTTTTTTTCCTAAAAGTAACCTTAGTTCCATTTTTTAATTCTAATAAAATTTTCTTGTCAGCGTTTAGTATTTTTCCAATTATATTAACTGGAGAATATGGTCTAATCTCATTTTTATCTCCGATAGGAGTTGGTCC
>Ga0209323_10000634_pt1 | contig 22752 bp, 18 predicted proteins | sample Rifsed19ft2_FD_184014 | JGI IMG/M metagenome (GOLD analysis project Ga0209323, IMG submission 184014) | Soil microbial communities from Rifle, Colorado, USA - sediment 19ft 2 (version 2) | ecosystem: Environmental > Terrestrial > Deep subsurface > Rock core/Sediment | place: Rifle, Colorado...
CTTGAGTGTTCTAACCAGGTTTGCCGTTTCCGCTGTTACGTGAAGGCAGGCAGACATCTTAGTCCCCTTTAATGGCTTTTCCTTTTCAAATCTCGCCATCACCTGCGCCAGAACGGGCATATCATTACTTGCCCATTCAATTCGTTTCTTGCCGCCTGGTGCAAGGTTTATATCTTTTATATCATAGTTCATGAATTCTCCTTTTCTCTTCTAAAAAACTTTGCTGGCTAAAATTTTCAGATATTTACCATAAAATTCAATAAAAATTGAAATGTTTTTGTAAACAACTTCATCCTTATACTCTCCGTATTGGTGGATAATCTCTGTTTCACCCATTTTCAGAAATGAGTCATGATAGGATTCTGCAACGATTCCTTTTTTCGACAAGACAAAGTTATTGATATCACACGCCACCTCGACAACTAATTGCAAAAGCCGCTCTACCGCACGGCGTGCTACTTTATCTTGTATATAGTGCTGAAAACTCAACGACTCAAAATCTTTGAGTTCTTCATAATAACTCTTCAGATGATTTAGCTTGCTGACAAATATCTCTCTGTCTTCCGGAAGCCAATCCATCAGAGCCTTTCCGCGTAATCGCGCAAGAGACGTTCCTTCATAATTCTGAATTTTTTGGTTTCCCAGTACTGCTTGAGACACCGAAGTTGAAACTCCACCAGTTTCGTGTAGCTTTTATAGGCTACCGGTTTGCCCTTTTTCACAACCTGATGCAGGAGCAAAGGCGACGCCTCATTTAAAAACGCGACGTCCACCCGCTCGGTTTGGAAAAAATCAAGGATAACGTCATAAACCGCATTTTTATCGTATCCTTTGCCTTCAAAATAGACGCCAACGTCAATATCGCTATCTTCACGAAAACTATCAGAAAGAACGGAACCAAACAGAAAGATTATATCCGCTCCAATAATGCGCATCAACTGTTCATAATCTTTGTTAAGTATAACATCCTTTGTTAGCATTGGCTAAAATGTTAAAAAATTTCCATTAAGTTAAGCGAATCTCCATCATGGGTAAATAAGGAAGCGAAGCTGTGGGCTTAACCCAACCTTGTCTATTCAGATCCTGTGGTAAAACCTATAACACGAATGGTTTCTAATTCATTTTGAATTGATATAGTCAAACTGTCTATATTATTCAATGCTTCCCATGTAATAGTAGGGGCTAAGGATACATCGACAGCGCCATCTTCAGGATAGGTAATTTCTGGCGTTTCAGGGAAATCATGGGTTATATCGACTTTATGGCTTCCATATTTTTTAGGAGAAAGGATAATGCTATATTCCCTTTCTGGAAATTTCTCTTTAAAATCGTCATAGCTCTCACATATAGGATTCTGCAAATGCCTTTTTAGTTGGATGTTAAATACCGCCTTGCCTCATCAATAACCTTAAGAATTGAAGGTTCCACAGCATCCGTTACCCTGTCCGGAATATGCTTGTGATGAGGAAAATTCTCAAGACCTGGGAAATGCGGCGTATTGTCATATCGAAAGACAAGCTTGTTTTGCTCGTCCTGAAAATGATAGCGATAGCCAATATGTCTTGGCCGACCAGCTTCACCAATAACTGCCTCGTTCAACTCCAGTATATGTCCCTTCCTGAAGCGAACTCGTATACGCAAGTTCACACGATCAGCAGCCACAATCTCCTCTTCATAACGCTCCACATAGGCGTCTTCCGCCTGCCGAACTGTGGCTTCAACTTCCTTAAGATATCTTGATAGAAAATCAAGCAACATGCTGCACATGTGCCTCTATTTCGCGCCTGATCGCAACATAATGTTGATAGTCATTCGCCCATTCGACGAAATCCTCGGAGTCTTCCGACTGTCCCTTGCTAAACTTGTCGAAAAACTCCTCCGATGCCATCCGGTATCGAGTTTCAAAGATGCTGAGACGCTTAGCTATAGCTACAAGAGCGTCTACAGGCGAATCATACTCAATTCTTTGCTTCCTCATATTTCCTCCTTCCAGGAACAACCGCATTGTCAAAAGTTTGGTAGGCATTGCCTACCCTACCTGACTTACCACAGAACGCTGAGGACACAGAGAAAAACCAGAAGGAGAGAAACTGGGAAAGAGGGAAACTTAGCCTCTCAGCCTCTTGATTTCTCTGCACCCTGGGGGTGGACTATCATCCAATCTAGACACCCGCAGCCTTTCGCAGGGCATCCACCATATCCGTCTTTTCCCAGGTAAATGAATCCTCTGAGCGGCCAAAATGGCCATGTCGGGCAGTAATCTTGTAAATTGGTCTTCTCAGTTTCAGCCGATCAATAATACCTCTAGGCGTCATATCAAAAACCTTTTCACAGATTTGGGTAAGTTTCTCGTCGGAAACTTTTCCCGTACCTTCCGTTGAAATGTGAATGGCAAGAGGCTTTGCCACACCGATGGCATAAGCCACCTGTGCCTCGCACCGATCTGCAAGACCTGAAGCTACCACGTTCTTTGCAATGTGTCTGGATGCATAGCAGGCGCTTCGATCAACCTTCGTTGGATCTTTTCCCGAAAAAGCGCCGCCACCGTGACGTCCCCAGCCGCCATACGTATCCACAATAATCTTTCGCCCTGTCAGACCACAGTCTCCCTGAGGCCCTCCAACTACGAAACGCCCCGTTGGATTTATATGATAAATCGTTTTGCTATCCAATAGATTTGCGGGAATCACCTGCTTTGCAACTTTTTCAATCATATCAGCTTTAATCGTTTCGTACTTTACATCAGGCGCATGTTGTGTAGAAACAACTACAGTATGCACCCGAACAGGTTTATGGTCTTCATATTCTACGGTTACCTGTGATTTTGCATCAGGACGTAAATATTTCAATGTTCCATTTTGCCTTAACTCGGCATGTTTTATAATAATCCGGTGAGCCAACATAATAGGAAGCGGCATCAATTCCGGCGTGTCGTTGCACGCATAACCAAACATCATGCCCTGATCGCCAGCGCCTTGCTCCTTATGGAGACCTTCACCTTCGGTTACCCCTTGTGAGATATCAGGGGATTGTTTTCCAATACTGGTAATGACCGCACAGGAGTTATAATCAAACCCCATCGAGGCGTCAGTGTAACCAATTTCTTTTATTGTATTCCTTACGATATCGGAAATGTTTACATTCGCCTTTGTGGTAATTTCGCCTGCTACAAAGGCTACTCCGGTTGTTACCAGCGTTTCACAAGCCACCCTGCTCATAGGGTCTTGCTCAAGCATTGCATCCAGTACGGCATCAGATATCTGGTCAGCAACCTTATCCGGGTGTCCCATAGATACTGATTCTGAGGTAAATAAATGCCTTCCTTTCTTCATACTGATACTGTCCTCTCCTTCAATAAAATGTTCCTTAATACTTTTAAATTACGTTCGGTAGCGCCCCTTTGTTTCATTACGACTGTTTGCGCCCTCTTTCCTAATTCCTGGGCTTCGTACGGATGCTCCAATAAATACATAAATTCGTTCGATAGCGACGCCTCATCCTGAACAATCTTTATGGCATCAGCTTCTTTCAGTAACTGAACCTCCTCATTAAAATTAAAGGTATGAGTTCCCACGATAATTGGTTTGGCCAGTCCTGCCGGTTCCATCATATTTTGTCCGCCTTGTGGCACAAGACTTTTCCCAACAAATACGCAGTCTGCAACACTATAGATAGTGAGCAATTCCCCAATAGTATCGCCCAAAATTACCGTTTCATATTTGTCCGAGCCTATTTTGCTGCCTTTATCAAGCGCAGTCTTTCTTACACATCTGAGACCGGCAGACTCGATTTGTTTTATTACTTCAGAAACCCTTTCGATGTGCCGTGGCACCAACACCAATCTTAGGTTGTCAACCTTTGTGCGTATTTGCTTAAAAATTCTCAGAAGAATAGCCTCTTCACCCTCGTGTGTACTGCCACAGACAACAACCTTGTCGTCCTTGCCGATTTCAAAGAGACACAACAACCGTTCTTTCGTATCGTCCGAAACAGCAGTTACCATATTATCAAACTTCATATTCCCCGTAGTAAAAATTTGCGCCTCCGGTATACCAAGATTCCTGAGCCGTTTTGTATCGGTCTCTGTCCTTGCGCAAAACACATTCTCTTTATTTGTCAAACTTTCAAAGAACCCCTTTGAAATCTTACATAAAACACGATACCATTTCAGCGACTTTTCGGAAATCCTGGCATTCACCAGAATTACAGGTATATGTCTCTTTGTTACTGCTATCAAAAAATTGGGCCATACCTCCAACTCGACCAATATTACATAAGCAGGGTCTATGGCGTTTAATACCTTGTCCACTATCCAACTCAGGTCGAGAGGAAAATAAAAAATTTCCTTACCGCCAAAGCACCTTTCAGCAACGGACAACCCTGTATTGGTATTGGTAGATACTACTATATCCAGATTATTAAACTCTTTTTCGATGGATTTTACAAGCGCTTTTACTGTTAAAATCTCTCCTACGGAAGCGCCATGAATCCATATACAAGAGTTTTTCCCTTTTCTTGTGTCAAGCCAACCCAACCGCTGTGTTATGCCGGAACGGTATCGTTTACTTAATATGAGTTTCAAAAAAAAGTATGGTGAACCACAGACGAGCGCCGTTCCATAAACAGCATCAAAGATAGTAGGCATGGGGGATGGAGTGAATTATCAGATTATTTAAGTCCATAGTATAGGTATTTTCATTCGAGTTATTCCGTTTAAGTCCCCCTTAAAAAAGGGGGACTTCGTCGTGAGCTCAGTCGAACGATTCAGGGGGTTGTGTTTTTTCTGGGCTATCCCCGTTTTCACGAGGACAAGTTTACAACCCCCTAGCCCCCTTTTCTAAGGGGGATTCTCTATGCCATACATCGTATAAACCGCTTAAATAAAATAAAAATCCTATACGATTTAATTTAGCTCATTTAAACCATAATTATCTCAACCTGCCACAACACTGTTTGAATTTTTTACCACTACCGCATGTGCAAGGTTGATTTCTTCCTATCTTGATCCCAACTTTAATAGGCGCTAGTTTCTGCTCAGCCTGCTCTTCTGTGTCCTTACCCGCACTCTGAAGAGCGCTGGCAGCGGCGACTGGAGATTCCTGCATCCTCTCCTCCAATCCCGAAACTTCCTGGTGAACATAGTGGTCTGGATGCCATATATCTTTCCTCTCTGCCTCTTTTCCCAGTTGTAATTTAAATATGAGATCGGTTACCTCATCTCTAATAGCCAAATTCATGGTTTCAAACATACCTAATGCTTCTCTTTTATATTCAATCTTTGGGTCTACCTGGGCATATCCGCGGAGACCGATACCTGATCGCAGGTGATCCATGGCATAGAGGTGGTCTTTCCATTTTGTGTCAATCTTTTCCATCAAGAGGATTTGGGCAATCTTTTCCATTTGTTCTTTGCCAAGGGTAGTTTCCTTTATTTCATAGGCCTCCACGGCTTTCTTTAGCAAATATTCCTCTACATTCCCACGAGTTTTCTCCTCAACCTCATTCAAATCAACCGCCAAATCGAATTTCTGCTTAAACCAGGCTGCGAGGTCAAATGGATTTTCTTCGTCAGTAACGTTCTTCGTGTCATAAGCAAAAAACACCATCTCACTGATACTGTCCTCCATCATCCGGAAAACGTAGTCATGAAGGTTCTTCCCTTCAAGCACATCCTGTCTCAGTGTATAAATTGTCTTTCGCTGTTGATCCATGACCTCGTCATATTCGAGCAGGTGTTTCCGTATTTCGAAATTGTGTTCTTCGACCTTTTTCTGCGCCCTTTCGATAGATTTTGAAACCATCGAGTGCTCGATTGCCATACCCTCTTCCATCCCGAAGGTTTTCAAGAGGGAACTCACACGCTCAGAGGCGAAGATGCGCATTAAATCATCCTGAAGCGACACATAAAAACGGGACGAACCTGGATCTCCTTGGCGACCGGCACGCCCACGAAGCTGATTATCAATACGCCTGGCCTCGTGCCTTTCGGTGCCTATAATGTGAAGACCTCCGAGGGCAGCAACGCCTTCGCCTAAAACAATGTCCGTACCACGGCCGGCCATGTTCGTTGCAATCGTGACATTTCCACGCTGTCCTGCCTCTGCAACGATATGCGCCTCTCGTTCATGTTGCTTGGCGTTTAACACCTCATGTTCAATACCCTCTCTCATGAGTTTTTCACTCAGCACTTCAGATTTTTCAATAGAAACTGTTCCAACCAGCGTGGGCCTCCCCTGTTTGTGGACTTCCACAATTTCTTTTATAATGGCATCAAACTTCTCTTTTTCGGTTCGATAAACACGATCCGGATGGTTTGTACGATACATGGGTTTGTTTGTAGGTATCGTAACGACTTCCAGTTTGTATATCTTGTCAAATTCTGCCGCCTCTGTCATCGCAGTGCCTGTCATCCCCGCAAGCTTTTTATACAATCTATAAAAATTCTGGAGGGTAATCGTGGCAAGGGTCTGGTTTTCTTCCTTAATGCGCTGATGCTCCTTCGCCTGTATGGCCTGATGCAAGCCATCGCTCCATACGCGACCTTCCATCAAGCGTCCTGTAAATTCATCCACGATGATAACCTCACCGTTTTTGACGATGTAGTCCCTATCGTTTTTAAACATATGATGGGCGCGAAGGGACTGTTCTATATAGTGAGGCCACTCCATATTCGTACCTGTATAAAGGCTGTCTACATTTAGCTGTTTTTCAACCTCTTCAATACCTTCCTCATTCAGATGCACCATACGCTCTTTTTCTTTTATTTCGAAATGTTTCCCAACTTTCATACGTCTGGCAATCCTATCTGCTATATAATATTTTTCTGTAGACTCTTCTGCAGAACCAGAAATAATTAAAGGAGTACGCGCCTCATCAATCAATATACTATCCACCTCATCGACAATGGCATAATTCAGACCACGGCTAATCTGAACTTGTTCTTCAGACCTGATCCTCATATTGTCACGAAGATAATCAAAGCCGAATTCATTATTTGTCCCGTACGTAATATCGCACAAATAAGCGGCCTTTTTCTCTTCGTATTCCTGATGTGATTGAATAGCGCCGGCTTTCATTCCTAAAAATTCATATACTGGAGACATCCAGTCTCTGTCACGTTTTGCCAGATAATCATTAACCGTAACAATATGGACACCATTTCCTGTCAGTGCGTTCAGGTAGGCGGGTAACGTAGCGACCAGGGTTTTCCCTTCACCAGTTGCCATTTCAGCAATCTTTCCCTGATGCAAAACAACACCGCCAATTAGCTGGACATCAAAGTGCCTCATGGTACGATTGGGACTGTCGGGATTGGGGGCGATAAGTACCCTCCGGCTCGCCTCCCTTACGGCAGCAAATGCCTCTGGCAGGATATCATACAGAGTTTCCCCCCTGGATAACCTTTCTTTAAATTCATCTGTTTTTTGACGGAGTTCGGCATCAGTCAAAGCCATCATCTTTGGTTCAAGGGCATTAATCTGTTCTACGAGAGGTTTTATACTTTTCAGTATCCTCTCATTTGATGTTCCAAATATTTTAGTTAGGAAGCTCACGGTTTAATGTAAAAAACACTTTATAGCTGGTTGGTAAAATAAAATTCCCGACTCTCGTCGAAATACACCATATTAAGCAAAGTCAAGGTATGTCCAAAAAATCTCAATATTGAGATTATCTTAATTATTTTAAGCAAATAGAGACATATATGTCAAGGTAATGTTGTAATTGTTTACCTTAAATATATTGCAAACTTAGAGGTTTCGTGAATCCTTGTATTGCGTTCTTATAGCAAAAATAAAAGTGTCTCAAATATTCATAAAATTTCAATGACCGACTCTCCTAAAAAAGAAAGCTGCTGAACTAAAATAGTTCAGCAGCTTTTTATGAACGGTAGCTTTTACGGCTGCCGATTGAGAAATGTTACCGTTGACCTATCTAACCCCTTCCAAAAGACGCCCAATCTTTTAATAATCGCAGAAGGTATCCCGTCGTACCGGTTTTTCTACAAGCGCCTTGCTATAACTACGTAAGGAATTAGAAAACGCCCTTTACCTTTCCTGTTTTTACATCCACATCCACACGTCTGAATGCAGGGTCAGAACTCGTTCCCGGCATGAGTTTAATATCTCCTGCCATTGGGACTACAAATCCTGCTCCTTTAAAGACCAATATATCACGGATACGTAATCTCCAGCCCTTCGGCACCCCTTTTAATTGTGGATTATCGGTGATAGAAAGATGGGTTTTAACCATGCAGGTTCCCATTTCTGAAATATCAGGATCACTTTCTAATGCCTTAACTTTTGTCAAAGCCTCTGGAGTAAAATCAACGCCATCCGCACCGTATACTTGCTCCGCAATCATCTCAATACGTGTCCTTAAAGGGACGTTTAATTCGTAGAGGAATTTAAAGTTATTTGGTTGGTTGCATGCGTCAATTACCGCATCAGCCAATTCTATGGCGCCCTCGCCTCCTTTTAGCCAATGGTGGGATAGAGCAACTCGGGCCCCTGCTTTTTCAGCCTGTCTGCGGATTGCTTTAATTTCGGCATCCGTATCCGTATAGAAGTGATTGATACAAACGACAGGGTTAATGCCGGCTTTCTTTATCGTGTTGATATGGTGGATGAGATTTTCTGTCCCCTTTTCTACCCATCCTATATTTTCTTTTTTATAACACTCGTCTAATGGACGTCCTGGTACCGGAATGGGTGCGCCACCATGACATTTCATTCCGCGGACTGTGGTTACAATTACCGCCGCATTTGGACGATGCCCTGAGTAACGGCATTTTAAATTCCAGAATTTTTCAAATCCGATATCCGCTCCGAACCCTGATTCAGTCACATGGTAATCACCCAATTTCAAACCCAGCCTATCCGCAATAATTGAGGACTGACCAATGGCAATATTGGCAAACGGCCCTGCATGTACGAATACCGGTTGTCCTTCAATAGTTTGCATGAGATTCGGATTAATAGCTTCCACCATCCATGCAGTCATAGCGCCAGCCACTTCAAGATCGGTAGTCGTTATCGGCTTGCCTTTTTTGTCATAGGCGACAACCATCTTACCGATACGTTCCCTCATGTCTTTTAAGTCTTTTGCCACTGAAAGAATCGCCATGATTTCGGAAGATACTGCAATGGCGAATCCAGACTCCATCATGAAACCATCCATCCTGCTGCCTATACCGATGATTATTTTTCTCAATGCCTGGGCGCAAAAGTCCATAATCCACTTAAGTTCGATTCTATCGGTATCAATATCAAGGCGTTTTAAATTACTTTTTGCAAGCCTTTCGTCATCATAATTAAATTCATGTTGTATCCTGGATGTAAGGGCTACCATAGCCAAATTGTGAGCATTCATAATGGCGTTTATATCGCCTGTCAATCCAAGTGAAAAAGGTGTTAAAGGGATGCATTGGGAAAGCCCGCCACCTGCAGCAGAACCTTTGATATTCATAGTCGGTCCTCCCGATGGTTGGCGAATGGCGCCAACAACCTTTTTGCCTCTTTTTCCCAAACCCTGCACCAGTCCCATGGTTGTGGTTGATTTTCCCTCACCCAGCGGTGTTGGAGTTATAGCTGTTACATCAATGAATTTCCCGTCGTGTTTTTTCTCAACCCGTTTCAAAACCTTATTAAAATCAACCTTTGCGACGTAATGTCCGTGGGGAAGCAACTCTTCTTTCTCCAGACCTAATTCTTCGGCTAATTGATACACCGTTTTCATTCGAGTTTCAGCATCTTCTGCTATTTCCCAATCTGCGTGCTTGGTGGGATCCAATGCCATTGTTTTTTACCTCCTTACATTGATAGTATAGTATCTTAAAATTAAATCCAAACGCCTCATAAAAAATGGTCGCTTAATCTTAATAATTACGTTATTGAGTATATAAATTTGCAGATCCAAATAATTAAGTCCGGTAATTGTACTAATAAAATTTTCAAGGTCAAGAAAAATGATTCAAGATTGTTAAGTTTCTTAAGATTTTTGTTGACAACAGCCTTTATAAATATAAAATGATGCATGTTTTGGAATACCTAAAACTAATTAACTGTCTCATATCATCCACTTTATTGCTAAATTGCTAAATTCCAGACAGGTGTAAAGGATGCCAAAGGGTTCTTTATGCTTGTATACTCGAAACCAAACTTCTGTACTTTCACCTGCTTATTTGTAGTTGTTGATATTGTAAGTTATTATATTCTGGCTATTTGCTGAAGTACTCCTACTCTTTTTTTAGTTAATGAATAGTTTAATAATAATAAATTATTTATTTACACCATATAACACATTTAAAAAGGTATCTATTTTGCTAATTTAGCCTCAAGTTAAGAAAGGAGGGGCGAATTAATTTAAATTCGCAATAATTTTATTTTTGGTTGATCTAGTTAATTGTTCAGTCCTTAAAAAGCGCGTAAATTTAAATAAACACTATATCCTTTAAAGGAAAGGAGGACGTTTTAATGAAGAATTTATACAAGTTGGGGTTGGTTGGTATATTGTGTGGTGCAATGGTAACATTTGCTACATCAAGTTTTGCAGAAGAAGCCGCGCCAGCAGTAGCGCCGGCAGAAGAAGAAGGCCAGATAGCCAGCTTCTTCAAGAGTGTAGAGGTGAGTGGTTTTATTGATACATATTATAGTTATAACTACACGAACCCAAAAGATAACCTGGGGTCAGGTGGCGATTTTGTGCGTCCGGATTTGCTAGAAATAAGGGCATTCGATAGGGAACATAACTCATTTACTTTAGATAACGTCGAAATTTCTGTTTTCAAACCATCTACAGAAAAAGACCCTATTGGTTTTGGGTTCACAACAAACTATGGCGAAATTGCACGAAGGTTAACTTTTGTACCCGCCGAGATGGTTGGAGGTATTAGGGTTGATAATGACGATTTCACCATAAGCCAGGGTTTTGTAACTTACAAGGCGCCTGTGGGAAAGGGTATTGATTTTAAGTTTGGTAAATTTGCTACCTGGATTGGCGCGGAACTCTGGGAGAGCGTAGATAATCCTAACTACTCCCGTTCGCTCCTTTATCAGAATGCGATCCCATTTACCAATACAGGTTTAGCCGTCAGCTACCCTTTATTGGATAATTTAACCGTAACAGGATATTTGGTAAATGGTTGGGATACCTTTGCAGACAATAACGATAGTAAAACTTTTGGTTATCAATTTAACTGGGCAGTAGCAGAAAACACCAGTTTTATTCTGAATGCTAGCCATGGCCCTGAACAAGATGATGATTTAGCCGGTAGCAGCGCTGATGGAAATTGGCGTCATTTCTGGGATATTATTATAGCACTCAAACCACTTGATAAGACAAGTATTAACCTCAATTTCGATTTTGGTACGGAAGAAGGCGCTCATGGTATAGCCAGTGGTTTTTTACCATCAGACACCGGAGGAAATGGTAAATGGTGGGGTTTCTCAGGTATTCTCAGTCAAGACATTACAGATTCCTTTGGACTAGCATTTAGGGGTGAGTATTTTGATGACAATGATGGTGCCAGGCTAGGCGTTAGTGGTCTCCGATTGTGGGAAGTTACCCTTACTGCCAATATAAAAATCAGGGAAAACCTCCTTGTCAGACCAGAGATTCGTTATGATGACGCAGATGATGATGAAGTATTTGCAGGGAGTGATAATCAACTCACAACAGCTATTGGTGTTGCCTATATGTTCTAAGCAAATTACTGTTGTTGTTTAAAACAAAGGCTTCGCGCCTTTGTGAATGGTAAAAAACATAATCCCCCTATATCCCCTTCATAAAAGGGAGGTATAGGGGGATTTTTATTTCCCCCCTTTTTCCACAAATTTTCTATTTAAGAGAATAAGGGGGGTGTAATAGAATAACATTAACATCTTGCCTAGTATTTTCATTGATATAGCTTGAATTATAGGTTAATTATGTAACACTTATATTATTACACCCCCTAAAGCTAGACTTGCAGTAATAATGTTTTATAGTATCAGGACCCACCCCTGACCCCTCCCAAGAGGGGAATAAAGAGAAGTCCCCTCTTGGGAGGGGGACTTCGTCGTGAGCGCTCAGTCGAACGATTTAGGGGGGGTAAAGGACGCATGTGTAAACTTATTTGCCTATGATTGATTTGATTCAACATAATTTTGTGCATGCAAAAATTCTCTTATAATTTTGCTGAAAATGATGATAAAAACACGATATAATTTCTTCGTGTTCTTCGTGTCCTTCGTGTCTTTCGCGGTTGTTAGGAGGTGCATTGAACAAAGATGTGGGTAAAGATTAGTTTGTTAAAAGAGATTTAATAGGATTAATTTAAGTCGTTCACTATAAATAATGAAAAATAAATCAACTGACACCGAAAACCCGCTTTCTATATATATTCTCATCTTAATATCCTTATTCTCTATCTTGCTTTATTTAAACGCAACGTACGGTAAGTTTGTCTATGATGACTTCAAGATCATTGTAGAAAATTGCTTTATCAAGGAATGGAAGTATTTCCCAAAAATTTTTACACAAGATTATTTTACTATCTCCGGGGAGATGAGTTATCGACCCATTGTCACAATCTCATACTTCATCGATTATGCTATATGGCGCTTAAATCCCTTTGGATTCCACCTTGCGAATGTTATTTTGCATACAATAAATACGGTGCTTTTTTACCGTTTGCTCTGTACCGTTTTACACAATAATAAGATCATTTTACTTTCAATTTTGTTCTTTGTCACACATCCCATTCTTTTAGAGACGGTGAATGCGGTTGGGTATCGGGAGGACCTCCTATCTGCAACCTTTCTCCTTGTTTCGCTTATTTATTTTATAAAATCCGATGGCCTTCTTTACAAAAAAAGCAGTCAAAAAGCCCGCTTCCCACTTTATTATGCTATTTCTCTTGTTGCTTATGTGTGCGCCCTTTTTTCTAAAGAAATGGCCATAACCCTTCCTGCCCTAATGATATTGTTTCCGGTGTTTTCTAATCAAAAAGTCTGGTCAGGCCTTGTAAAAAGATTTAAGGGAATATATGTAGGGTATATTGCCATTTCAATATCCTACCTCATCATTAGATTTATTGTATGCAGTAATCCTGCATTAAAAGCTGCTTATCAACCCGGTGGTTTCTGTGTCAATACTTTCACCATGATTAAGATTCTGGCATCCTATGTCAAACTATCTTTTTCCCCGCTTAATCTTAATGCTGACTATGTGGTACCCCTTGTTATGTCTCCACGGGAAGGGTCATTTATTCTTTCCATAACATTTTTAATCTCAATTTTTATCGTATTTGCGATATTATGCAAAACGAGGAATATGTTTGCCTGCTGGATGGCATGGTTCTTTATCACGCTGTTACCTGTTATGAATATACTTCCGATAGGAAATATCATGGCCGAAAGGTATCTTTACATTCCAGTAATGGGATTTTGCGTAGTAAAGGGTATACTCATTTACCTGATCACAGACCGCACCCTGTCTCCACACGCCATACCATTGAGACGCATTGTACAACTGGGTTTAGTAATTTTAATGATTGGCGGTTACGGATTTTCCATTATATGGAAGAATGGAGATTGGAGAGACGAACTTACACTCTGGACAAAAACTATTCTGCGATCCCCCAATAGTCACCGCGCCCATTGTAATCTGGGAAATGTGTACATGGAAAGTGGTCTTACAGAAAGGGCATACATGGAATATCAAACCGCATTAAACATAAATCCCAAAAATGCCAATGTCCATAGTAATCTTGGAACTGTTTATAGTAAAAAGGGCATTATTGATAAGGCATTTACAGAATATAAAGAAGCTATTCGATTAGACAGCGACTATGCGCAACCTCACAACAATCTTGGCAATATCTATTTCAATCAAGGTCATATTGATCGGGCAAGGGCAGAATATGAGGAAGCGCTGAGAATAAAGCCTAACTATGCACATGCACATAACGGACTTGGTAGTGTCTACGATGCAATAGGAGAACTTGATAAGGCCGTGGAGGAATTCAAGAAATCTCTGTATTACGATAACCGATACATACATGCCATAAATAATTTAGGGGTAAATTATGCAAAAAGAGGACTGCTAAGCGAATCCATTGCTGAATTTAAGAAGGCTATTAAATTAGATGCCAATCAGGCACAAAGCCATTACAATTTAGGACTTGCTTATGAAAAACTGGGAAAAACAACTGAGGCTATTCATGAATATAATACCGTTATTCAGCTCGACACCGGAAATTTCAATGCCCACTATGCACTCGGCACGCTTTATCAGGGATTAGGCTTAGTAGATAGTGCCGTAGATGCATTTCAGAAAATTATTATGCTTTATCCCGATAGCATAGATGTTTATAAAAACCTCGCCTTTTTATATATGGACTACAAAAAGGATATGGAAATGTCTCAATATTATCTGAAGGAATTATTAAGAATAGACCCTGCACAGGCGCAAAAAGATGATGTGAAAAACCTCATGGAACGTATGGCGCTATCAGCTAATTGAAACCTCACGAATCCCTTCAGCAACGGCAAATAGTTGATTTCAATCTATGGCAGGCATGTTGTATGTTCGGCCTTCTTTACAAAAAACTGGGCCCACAAGGATTCGAACCTTGGACACGCGGATTATGAGTCCGCTGCTCTAACCGGCTGAGCTATGGGCCCTTTTAGAAAAAATTATAACAAAATTTTATTCCTTTTCAATTTCATTTTTACCTATGCCCTGAAAAAAAACTGCACACCTTTTTTGATACCATCTCTTCTTTCATTCTATAAAAGTGGTCGCTATCCTGGATTAATTCCAGTTGTTTGGGCGGTAATATCTTCGAAAAACACCGTAAGGTATCTTCCTCTGTCGTTGCAAAATCATTTTGAGTGTAAACAATAAGTTTCGGTTTTTTGCACAGTGCGAGAAAATCCAGATTGTATTTACCAAAAGGCATGGAAATGGAGGCAAACGCAGTTATCATTTCGCTTTCCACACCTACCCGCATACCAACAAGAGCGCCAAACGAATAGCCGGCAATATAAATACGGCTACCGATATTCTGCTCAGCGAGAAAATGAAGGGCGGCTCGTGTGTCATGAACGGCGTCCATATAGTTTTCACCGCTCAAGGAAGCTTCCCAGTACAGGAATTTTTCCGCAGTATCCTTTTGATAGCTCTCGCTGTTTCCCACTCCACGATAATTAAACCGAAGTGATGCAAATCCCATTTGTGCCGAGATATGCGCAAGGCTCCTAATGACGTTATTATCCATATCGCCACCCAGGTTGGGATGCGGATTACAGAGTAAGATTGCGGAAAACGGTTTAACGTCTTCATTATAGGTTAAAACGCCTTCCAATCTCAGCTTATCTGAATAAAAATGTACGTATTCCTCAATCATGATCCATGGACTTCAAGAGCATTTGCGATAAACGGAAATTGTGCACGCCATAGGACTGAACTAGTCTTAAATGGTTTTGTATATTTAAGGTATTCGTATTGTTTTTATAAAGTTGTTTCGTTTTACTATCCAGCACATCCTTCCATGCATCGTATAACAACCCGTAATCGGGATTGTGACATTCTATACAATACTCTCGCACGGCTTTAAAAGAGGCCCCATCTGATTCCAGCTTATGACAATCTGTACAGGAAACAGATTTAGACATCCAATCAGGCTTTTTTGTAACTATATTTTGAATACCCCCATTAATATATTCTTGTACCTCTGAGTGACATTTCAAGCAATCGTTATCACTTGCTTCTTGGTGGTGACAGGTCTGGCAATCCTTGTTTTGTATAATCAGATTGCCATGTGTTTTTTTATCAATTGGATCATTATTGTGACATTGATAACATTCCAGGTCTTGATCCGGAGAATGCATTTTATGCCTAAAAATCTCCTTCTGATATATAGTACGATACGCTATGTAATTTACATGGCATCTATCTATGCAAGAACTGGTAGGGAATGAGGATTTGTTTGAGGGTATCAGTTCACCTCCCTCCCCTAACCCCTCCCACCAGGGGCGGGGTAAAAACGTTTCCTCCCCCTGTCCCCCGTGAGGGGGAGAAAGGGGGAGGGGGGAGGTCAGGTGGGGGCGCTGAACTGGTACGTTTGAGGATGCTACAAATCTCTCTTTATTTGTTAATTTTGCAATGCTATAGTCCAAAAGATCTTTAACGTATTTGATATTATGGACACCAAAACTCCCATCTCCTTTGATGAGGTTATAATTTGCTTCTGCTTCGTGAATTATAGTATATTGCGATACGTCGTAGGTATCAGAATTATGAAATCTTTTAGCCTTTACCAGCAAAGTCCTTAACCGTTGCATCTTTGATGTTACAAAATGCAATTGCTCAGACAACATTTTATCAAATCCTCTATTATGACAATTATTACATACCTCAGATGCAACGTTTGTATAAGGTTGTTTATCCTTGTGACATGCGGAACAATTTAATGTTGCAAGATGCATGGGATCGGGTTCACCTTTGATACCCATACCACCTAATCCCATTATAATCAAATTTTGGATCTTATATTCCATATCGACATGTTCTGTGTTGCTGTCCCCATAAATCTTATCATTTGCCCTAACCCAGCCGTGCGTAATAGAAGTATGACATGACGTACAGGGCGTCTTGTGCTTATCAATATGGATGTAATGCATATCTGATGCATTATTAAAATTATTCGCAATCTTCGGGTGGCATTGGTAACAACTCCTTTTATCAACTTTCCCATTTCCCTGAATGGTTTTAAAATGGCAATCAGTGCAACTCACTTTTTCACTTTTTTCATACGCGTCGTGTTTGAAAATTTTCCCATATATCTCCTTGGATTTTTCAATATGGTCGTGACAGAGGGTGCAATTAGAAATAGATTTTTCATCCTTCGTATTGAAAGATTGCTGCATATTTCCAGACTTAGTGATTGACAATAAATAACATGAACAACTTCGTGTTGTTGTGCCGTCAGGGCTAAAGCCCCGGTAGGGCGTGTACCCACTAACCCCAGCCTTAAGGCTGGGGTTATAAGGCGTGTAGGGGGCAGGCGGGTTAACCCCAGCCTTAAGGCTGGGGTTAGTGACGGTCTTATCTGAATTGGGCTTTAGCCCTGACAGTGCCTGTACTGAGCCTGTCGAAGTGCCTGAATCTTCAAAGTATCGGACAACAAACTTGTTCAGATTATTTATTGTCAATCCCTCACAGAGTGAATTCTTTTCCTGAAAGAGAGGAGAAATAGGTGAGGAAGATTGGGCTGTGGTTAGTTGTGATATAAAATGGCATGTATTACACGTACTCGTATCTGTTTCAAAATGTTTTTCTCCGCCTGTATTGGCGTGACACGAGGTACATCTCAGCCTAAGCTTCCCAATAAATTGTATCAGTTCACCCCCCTCCCTTAACCCCTCCCACCAGGGGCGGGGGAAAAACGTTTCCTCCCCCTCGATGGGGGAGGTCAGGTGGGGGTGCTGAACTGTTACAATAAATTTATCTTTTGTATCTTCCCTTGTGAAAACCTTTCCATCAGGCGAATTTTTAACTTCTTCCTGATCCGGAGATAGTGAGGTAATTTGATTAAGGTTTATTGCAAGATGCGTTTTATGTTGAAATGGTTTAAGCCCTTTGTAATGAACTGGCATTGCTGATAGTTTCGTTAATGGATGGCATAAGTCATTAGTGCAATGAGTGTCCCTTATTTCTGTAGCCATAACAGTCATACCTTTATTTTCATGGGTATGACACTCAATACATCCAATATCTTCTGATAACGATTTTTTGCATGCATTGTTAAAGGAGATATTGTTATGACATTTTGCGCAAAATTGTGAGTGTTTTGGCTGTGCCACGGTGATAAACAAGACGCCAACAACTATTCCTGCCGACATAAGGGATATTATTGCAAGCCAGATAGCGACGCTTTTATTTAATCTTTTTACTTCTTCAAACATAAATCAAAGACAATTCCTTGCTAAAGTTTATACTTCGCTTCTGCCAGTAAGATGTTCGTATCCTTATTAAAGGATGTTCGGATTATAGTGGCATTAATTGAATATGAATCACCATCAGAATTAAAGCAAAACGGAATGCATCTTTTTTCCTTATATTGTAATGCAGTTTTCATTTCCACAAATAAACTTTCCTTCTTACATTCCCTCATTTGTCCTTTCTCATCCTGCAATTCTATGGTTACAACAACTTCTCTATATCCATAATCCCCCGTAGGTACGGTGTGGGGGATGGTTTTATTTTCTAATTCCAACGAACCTTCGATCTTACCGTCAGAATGTGTTACTTTTTTAAATGATAATTGTAATGGGGCCTCATTTTGATTGAATAAAGTCTGGAATGAAAACAGATGCTGTTTCCCTTCTCTCTTTGGGTATATCTTCTGCCAGGGGTCATCCTGAATAAGTTTACGTTTTATTGCAGGCATATGACAATCCTGACATGTTTTTTTATCCTCTGCCGTGCTTATTCCCTGCCATGTCCTAAATGTGCCTACATGACATTTCCCACACATCTCACTTGTTCTGAAGAATTGGTTCTTCTCAGCAATGGGATGCGGTCCGCGCGCTGCTGTGGGGCCACTCAATTTACAATCGTTCAGGTGACAACTATTGCAATTTACACCTTCTGCCAGATTCACACTGCGTGGTTCTATTCTTTTATCTGTGAAAATAGTCTCCGGGGCGTGGCATCCCAGGCAAAATGCAAACTGATAAGTATTAGTTTCTTCCTTAAACGCAGTATTGGTAAAACTATGGGCATGGGGCGAATCCTTCCATTCATTATAAATATCTCTATGGCAATCTCCGCACCGTTCAGATTTGGGAGCCTTCATTCCTTTTTCAGCGAGTTCAGGATAAACAACACAACCGGCTGACAGAAAACATGCGATTAAAGAGCCAATGGGAAGAACTTTTTGGAGTGATTTTAAGTGGTTGTAAAACATAACGTAATTACGGAGATAATAACAACGATAACAATCATAAATGGAATAGGCCTTTGCCACAGATTGGGGCGTTCTTTGATATACATAACACGATTATGGTTGGAGACTTGTTCCTTGTTGGGGGATAATAAGTAATATTTTTTACCGTTTACAAGCAATGGCCACGAAATAAACAATAATGCGCATAAAACTAAAAGAGAAATAAATAAGGTCTTGTTTTGGATAAGTTTGTCCAGATTATAAATCGGCAATAAGAACCATGGTATGTGATCGGGCTTATTGATTAATTTAACTGGCAACGGGAATAAGATGACCGCGATTAATTCAACTATAATTAAAAAGCACGAGACTATGATATGCCTGAATATCTCGTTTGGGAAAAATGGCTCAAGCATCTCTGGCGTCTTGCCCTTTGTGTAGTCTTTCACTTAAAAACTCCTTTTTGTTACAATGGTTCGCAAATTCCTGTTTTTCTAACCATAAAGAAATGCATGCCCATAAATAGCGCCATGACCACCGGAATACCTGCCAGATGAATTGCATATAGGAATGTTAAATTCATGGTGGAATTGTCACTAATATTGTGGGCAGATAACAAGCTTCCTGTGTAATACATGAGTAAAGTCAGGATAAGCAAACACGCCCCTGATATCCAATGCAACTCTCGTGGATGTTTATAAATCCCTTTAAAGAGGATACGGAGCATATGGCTTAATACCATGCCGATCATAATGTGTGGTCCTACGGCATGGATACGTTGGATAAGCCATCCGTAAGGGACACTATGACTCATATATTGAATACTGGCTAATGCTTCCCTTGCGCTCGGAATGAAATAAAACATGAGGAATATCCCCGTGCCTAACTGCATCATAAATGCAAGAAGTGATAATCCTCCCATGCACCCAAACCAGCCCAAACCTTTGGGAATTAACTTTTTGGTGACGTTACTTTCTATGAGTTCCCTTAAAAAGTTCCTGTTTTCAGTATCGTTAATCATAATATTTTATCCAATGTTTCTACGACCCGATCTATGTCATCACGAGTAATTACCAAAGGGGGCTGGAATGTAAGTACGTTGCGTGATGCACCTGTTTTTCCTGCCAGGATCCCCCGATCTTTTAATTCTTCGAGGATATAATCTATTTCTTCTGCTGCGGGGATTTTATCCCTTTTGACTAATTCGACACCTAACATTAGCCCTTTCCCTCGCACATCCCCTAGAAGCCCATGACTTTGCTGCAATATTTTTAATTTGTCTTTGAAGTAATTACCAAGGTCTTTCGCCCTCTGTACGAGTTGATATTTTTCAATAACAGCAATCGTTGCCAATGCCGCCGTAGCCGATACTGGATTGCCCCCTGTTGTAGAAGCACCGGGGCGTGTGTAAGACGAGGCAATTCTATCATTTGTTATAAAGGCGCCTGCAGGAGTACCATTGGCCAGGGACTTGGCCATGGTCATAATATCTGGCTCGACATCCCAATGCTCAATGGCAAACATCTCCCCCGTCCGTCCAAATCCCGTCTGCACTTCGTCAGTTATTAAGAGCACGTTGTATTTATCAAGGATTTCGCGAACTACCTTAAAATATCCTGGCGGCGGCGTAATAATACCCCCATTGCCCTGGATAGGCTCAATAATAAAGGCAGCAAAATCACCATTTTTAATAATATCCTCGATGCGCTTTGCACACCGTAGATCACAAAGCGGATAGGTAAGCCCAAATGCACAGCGGTAACAGTACGCTCCAGGAATATGAACAATATCACTCAGAGGGTTAGGGTCTGTTCGCCACATCGAAAGACCGGTAAGATTCATGGTAAGTTTTGTACGCCCATGAAGTCCCTGATGAACAGCGACAAACTTCTGTTTTTTTGTATATAATTGTGCAAGGAGTGCTGCCCCTTCATTTGCCTCGGATCCGCTGGCACAAAAGAATGACCGTTTGAGAGGCCATGGGGTAATCTGCGAAAGCTTTTCTGCGAGGTCTACAATAGGCTGAGTCAGGTATATGGCAGTGGTATGTTGAAGCGTTCTGACTTGTTCACATATCTTTTCCACAATCTCAGGATTACAATGCCCCGCATTCATCACCGATACCCCGCCATAAAAATCCAGATACTGTTTGCCTGTGTGGTCGTACAGGTATTGCATTTCACCTTTGACAATCTGCATCGGCTTTTTATAAAAGTGGTAGACACAGGGAATCAGATATTCCTGTTTCTTTTTAAGAATAGCATCAGGTCCAATATAGTTCATGGTAAAGTTTATTTAGTATGCTTTTTTAATCGAGGCATTCTAAGCATTTTTTGAAATAAATGGAACAATACAATCGAATAAAATAATCTGATTAGTTCCTTCTTGGAATGTCGGGAATATCGATTAAGATACTTGTACAATCCTACAATACTTGCAACGAGTATGATATTTATAAGAAAAACCTCCATTACATTATTCGCTTGCCAGGAATAAGCATCGGCTAATGCAAACCTTTCGATTCTATCTTCAAATTTTTCATTTCTATTCACAACAAGTATCTTTTCAGAAACATGATTTTTTGAAACATTTAAAACCAAAGCGTGATGAAAATACCCAAATTTATTCTTTTCAAGATGAGCACCACCGCCACCGGTTATAAGATATACCGTTTTTCCCAGCGTAATTCTTGCATATCCATGATAGTCGCCGGCGATTACATAATCGGCATTTAATTTTTCAATTAACTGTACAAGTTCATCAGCACCTTCAAACTGTCTAGCTGTAAAATCAGAAGATACTGGTGGAGGGATATGCATGAATACAAACTTCTTTTTATGACGTGCTGAAGCATCATTTGCAATTAATCTTTCAAGAAACTGGAGGCTTTCTTTATTCGAGTAAGGCTCGTTTAGGATGCGGAGAAAGACAAAGAGGCATTCCTGATAGGTGAATGAAAAAATACTTGGTCCGTAAATTTCTTCAAATTTTGATATAGGGAAGTTACTGATATCAACATCATGGTTCCCTACAACAAAAAACACTGGATAGGAAAAGGCAAATTCAGGCGCTTCCGCTTTAAAGTAGTTATGTTCGCCTTCTGTACCCTTACGAACAAAGTCTCCAAGAAAAACGGTAAATGCTAAAGGCTCATCTTTTAATTTATTTGCAATTTCCTCAAATGTCCCTGCACTCTGGGTATCTCCCATAACTGCAAAACTGAATTTGTCTTTTTGCTTTGAATGTGTGAGTTTTTCCCGATTATGTGGGAAATTACCAAATGATAGAGGTAAATCTTTTGTCCCCTCAAAATGGTATACGAATAGCGTGTACGTTTCGAAACAGAAGAATAACGTTACGAGTAAGAGAAATACACTACTGCTACAATAAAAGATTATTTTCATTATTTTCCAATTCCCCGTAAACAGAACGTTCAAAAATCAGTATATTCCAAAACTATGTGCGTGTGTAAATATCATACATAGTTTAAAATAGTTATTTAATACTCTTCATTACTTCTGCAGTACTTTTTGAATGGGTTATATCTTGTGTATAATCACCCAGATTAAAACCTCTGGGACTTTCTTCGACCAATTTATCCCAGTCGCTTTCCTGCATAGGTAACGAGAGATAAGGATATTCATATAATATGCTTAAATATTTATAATACATACTAACGAGGGTTTCTACAAGCGTATCTTCATAATATTGCGCCTCAATCCTGAACACCTTTACGCCTGTATGCCCAAAGGCATGGAGATAGGGCAATACGCAAATGTCCCTTGCAAGCAGAAGATGATTACGGCAGTATTGATCGATTT
>Ga0209323_10000646_pt1 | contig 22597 bp, 22 predicted proteins | sample Rifsed19ft2_FD_184014 | JGI IMG/M metagenome (GOLD analysis project Ga0209323, IMG submission 184014) | Soil microbial communities from Rifle, Colorado, USA - sediment 19ft 2 (version 2) | ecosystem: Environmental > Terrestrial > Deep subsurface > Rock core/Sediment | place: Rifle, Colorado...
ATGCTAATGTTAGAACAGGAATAGAGGCCGATGCCACCAATGATGTTTGCTGTTATGTTATTGCCGGAAATGCTATTTCCAGAGGAGGAATGGATCTCGATGCCATACCAAATCGTGATCCATGGAGATGGGGTAGACTCATAATGTCCATTATTTGCAACATTGTTTCCGGAAATGCTGTTATTGGAAGAATTATCGAACATAATGCCCCAATTCGAGTTTTCTGTTATGTTGTTTTCTGCTATGCTGTTGTTTGAAGAATCATCGAGATCAATTCCACTGCGGTTATTTGTTATGTTGTTTCCAGAAATACGGTTATTATAAGAGGAGTCTAATCCAATGCCACCAATGCTATTTGTTTTTATGTTGTTGCCGGAAATGCTATTGTTAGAAGAGAAATAGAGGCGGATACCTTCTCTGTTGTTTGTTATGCTGTTTCCAGAAATAACCGTGCTTTCTGTTTGCAACAACTCTACGCCAACGCTTGTGTAGGATAGGTTTAGGTTCTCAACCCGTATGTCTTCGCAGTTGACAAGTATTACCTGCCCAGCCTCAACCACATTCACATGAGACATACCTTCCAAATACACCAATGGTTTACCGTTTACAAGGTTATCCACCACAACGTTCCCATAAGAATCAAATACAAACAAACCATCATCAATCAAGTTTCCAGAAATGCTATTGTTAGAGGAAGAATCAAGATAGATGCCATACCTATTGTTTGTTATGTTGTTTCCAACTATGCTATTATTGGAAGAGGACTTAAGGTAGATGCCATAGGGGAATGTTTTGATTTGCATATTCTTGATTGTTACGTTTTTTCTTCCGTCAAGCAATATCCCTTCACTAGAATACGCTCCTGATGCTTGCAGGGTGTAACCTCCTCCATCCAGGGTCATGTTGTCTCTTTCAATCACGATTCCAGCAGCGTAGATTGAAATGTTACCAGTCAAAGTGTAAACGTCGCCATCACGTTGAATTGGCGCGGTCAACGGATCAACACTGCCATCACCTCTGATGTAAACTGTTTCCACAAACTCGACCGCCTTGACGTCAAAAGCTGAACTCAAAAAACCCATCACCAATATTGCCGAAAACATACAAAAAATTATTATTTTCATCTTTATTCTCCCTCACTTTCCGTATATGTTTTGGGCAGATTTAAGGTTTACCAGATCAACCTATAGAAAAAATACCTCCAAAACAGCCTAATCAATCACCGTGCCTACGAGCTGACCCTTGATGGCGCCTAAGATATTCTTAGGCTTAAACCCGTTGACAATGATGACTCTAACCTTCCTGCGGCTTAGAATCTTGACTGCTTCCGGATCAATAATCTGATGTATTCCCGCCTTATGCTTGTTTTCAACGAAGACCCCTGACAGCTCATCAAAGCCTAAATGGTCAAGCTTAACCGCGTCTGCATATTTCTTAGGATCCTTATCATAAACGCCATCCTGATCAGTAGCTTTAACCAGCAAATCAGCATCTATCTGCTCAGCAACCAGCGCTGCAACAGTGTCCGTAGTCATGCCCGGCCTCAAACCACCCATAACAACGATCTTTCCTTCGCGCAAGAACTTGGCAGCCTCCTCAACTGTTATAGGAACCAGTCTGCAACCTGCGTTTGCAAGTTTTTTTAGAAAAAGTTGAGCGTAGATTCTTGAAACAGAAATCGCTACATCATCCTGTGCCGTTTCGTCAAGACCCAAAGCTTTTCCGGCTTTAATGAATTCTCTTGCCAAAGTGCCTCCGCCAACCACAACCGCCACCTCGTGCCCGAGACTCTTAAGTCCCTTCAGCAAGTCCGAATACTCCCCAATTAATGCGGGGTTCAAAGGCGAAGCCACCACCGATCCGCCTATTCTCAGTACGATCCGCATAACTCTCATCCTTCGACAGCAATTGTTTCTGCTAGATGTTTATAAAAATGTGTCTAAGCCTTGCTTAACTCGCCCTTTTTCAGCCTGAATGGTTATCGCTTCTCCGAAGCTTATCCGCATTCCATCCACAGCAGCAACTGTTGGCACTCCAGTCTTTACTTCGACTAGTTTCGCCTCTCTTGCCGGTCCTTGAAATATCATCTGCATTCCGAGATGCGTCAAAACCGCCTGTTCTGGCTGAATTGCTTTAACTATTTCTATTGCGTCGTTGGTTGTCATGTGTCCTTTCCAAGGCTTTCCAGCCGGTCGCATAACACACAGCATAAGAAGCCTTACGCCTTCGTAACATCTGCTTATCTCCGGAAAATACTCCGTATCGCTCGTGTAAGCAAAGGCTCCAAACTCTTCAGTTTCAAATCTAAATCCCACAGCGTCTGGATCACTATGCCTAGCCTCAGTCACCAAAACCTTCACGCTGCCAACTTCAAATCGCATGTTGGGAACAGCCTCAATTTTTCGTTCAACCATCTCCTGATGATAAGCAGATATTGAAGGCTCGCAAGTGCTGCTTCCACCCAAGACACTTTTGGAGGCGACAAGCACTCCACGCTTTTTGGTCATGCCCCGTGTCATAGCCTCAATCAACACTTCAGCATCTGTGTAATGGTCTGGATGACAGTGAGAGACAAAAACAGCGTTAAGCTTCTGCGGATTCAGCCCCTCGTGGATCGAGTAGACGAGCGCTCCTGGCCCAGGATCCAAATGCAAGTTTAGCCTGTCGCCTACTATGCGTATTCCTGCTGTTCGTCTTTTCTGCGTGATTGTTGCGAATCTTCCGCCGCCTGTTCCAAGAAGCGTTATGTCGAATTGAGGCATAAGTATAGTATTGTGGTTGGTTGATTTTTGTTTTGTCGTCCCATTCTCCATCAAATAACGTGACAAAACCTTTAAACAATGCCGCAGAGGAATTAGGAAAAGGTGCGCTGACTTTGTTCGAAGAATTGGGACCACTTGGCAACGTGCTCGTTCTTCTAGCCTCATTGGTTGCTCTGGGCAGAGCCAGCGATTGGGCAATCACAAACGCCATAAAGGTCGCAGAAACAACAGGCGTTGGAAAAACAACAGTTGGATTCATCCTTGTTGCTTCCTCCACCTCTTTACCTGAACTCTCTTGGCGGATACAGGAGTTAGAACGCAACGGTTAAATCTGTTTGTTCATTTTCGCTCTTCACAAAGCTTGCTTGGGGCTGGGTTAAGTTACGGAGTTCGATTCTGTTATCGTCAGGCTTGGCGGCGAAATAGGCATAAAAGGTGAATGGACACGGCGTATTTACGAGAGGCTCCTATGCAAAAACATAAAGAACACGCTCAAGCACCGCAACATTCCGTTCGAGGCAATCGTGCGCAATCGGGGCAGAATCTACATAGAAACCAAAAAAACTCAAGAACTCGCTTCTGCACTAACGCAAGTTTTCGGCATCTCTTCAGTTTCTCCAGCCGCAAAGACTACATCAACAATGGACGAGATCATGGAAAAAGCTATTACACTGGCAAAGGCGACAGCCAAAAACGAAGACACTTTCGCTGTGCGTTGTCACAGAGTTGGAACACACGGATATTCAAGCATTGACGTTTGCAGGGAAGCAGGAACACAAATTCTAACGAACCTTAAAGACAGAAAACTGCACGTAGACTTAGAAAATCCACAGTTCACAATTAATATCGAGGTTAGAGAAGACGAAGCCTACGTCTTTTCACAGCATATGCAGGGCACAGGCGGATTTCCGCTTGGATCGCAAGGAAAAGTCATCTGCCTCTTAAGCGGGGGCATAGATTCTCCTGTTGCCTGCTGGCTTGTAATGAAGCGCGGATGCCCTATAGTCCCAGTCTATTTTGACAATCAACCCTACACTGATGAAGCCACGACCGCCAAAGCTCTCGACGTTGCAAAGAAGCTTTTTGAGTGGTCAATCGGTTTTCCAAGAAAAGTCTATGTCGTGCCAAACGGAGAAAATCTAGAAAAGTTCGTTAAGGAGACCCCGAGAAAACTGACGTGCCTCTTATGCAAACGCATGATGTATCGTATTGCAGAACGCATAGCTGAAACTGAAAAAGCTGAGGGTATAGTAACTGGAGAAGCTATCGGCGAACAGGCAAGCCAAACAATGCATAATCTGCGTGTTTTAGACGAAGCCTCATTGAGATATCCTGTGCACCGTCCGCTTTTAGGGTTTGACAAAACAGAAACAGAAGTCCTAGCTAGGAAGATTGGCACTTTTGAGATTTCAATCCGAAAAGCCAAAGGGTGTTGCGCGGCACCGAGTTCACCTGCCACAAGGGCAAAACTAGAACCTGTGAAGAAGGCAGAGGAAAAACTTGACTTGGAACGCATGGTGGAGCAGTCAATAAACAACGCGAAAATTGTGGCAGTGTAAGCTCTATCATAAAGGCATATCAACATTTATGGGAAAATTCGAACGATAAACTTGCTATGGCAATAGTATTTTGTAGTGGCACAGTTAACTGTTAAGCTTGAAGAAGTTTTAGCGTATGTTACGGTGACGGAAAAACATTCAGTTTTCTAGTGTGAATCCAGCGCGATGTACAGTACGTTGTTTCCTCGTAGCAAAACGTTTCCATAGTTAGTGAGCAAATGGTCGTTTTTGCATTCTGTTGCTCCTTCCAAGAGTATATTCATGTGTCCATCGCACTTTATCATTTTTCCCTTGTATTCGCAACCATTCTTCAAGACAACCGCGATGTGAGCGTTTAATTGTTTAATAAGCACATTCAGCGGTTTTTTGCTAGGTTCCATGTAAGCACCTTGGTTCTTTTTCGGATACAGTATCCACATTATCCTTACATATAAAAAGCTTTATGAAAACAAATCCAAAACTGAATACAACATCCAAAAAATAACCTTTCATTCTTTCTTAACCGATTTTTCCAGATATGCTAGCTTCAGATTCTCATTGACTTTTTCAGTCTTGAATATTTTGTATCCGAGTTTTTGATAAAGGTGAAGGTTCTTAGCGCTCCTGTATCCAGTAAACAGTTCAAACCTTTTGGCGTTGCTGAAAATTCTTTCAATTTCATTAGTTAATTTGGTTCCGATGCCTTGATTTTGAAAGTTCGGGTGAACAATAAGCCTTCCAATGTAACATGTTCCATCTTTCAAAAATGCCCGTACAGAGCCGATTATTTTTTCATTAAACACGGTTTTGAGAACTGTTTTGCTGCTGAATTCGTCTTTTATTTCTTGTAAAGTTTGGGTTAATGGAGGAATATCAAAGGAATTGTAGATTTCAGCCTCGCTTTGATAGGCTAGTTTCTGAAGAGAAAGCACTTCTTCCGCATCAGCAATTGTAGCTCGCTTGATCACCATTTTTAACCCGTTCATCGTAGGCTTCTTGGGATTTTCCGTCAAGGTGGCAAACTTTCCGCTATCTTGTTTTTTATGCTTCAGTAGGTGTTGTTGTAACGCCTTCTTCTCTGAACTGCATCCTATAGAATGCGCTGTATAAACCATTCGTCTTCATGAGTTCTTCATGCGTTCCCTGCTCCACTGCCTCTCCTTCTTCAATAACGATGATTTGGTCACAGAGCCGTATTGTTGAAAGCCTATGCGCTATTATTATGGTTAACCTGTTCTCAAGAAGCTTTTTCAGCGCATTTTGCACAACCAACTCCGTGTACGGGTCAATGCTTGAAGTTGCCTCATCCAAAATGAGTAGTTTAGGATTTGCAAGCAAAGTGCGTGCAAAGCTTATGAGTTGGCGCTGCCCGATCGAAATGTTCGAAGAGCCTTCCTGTATAACATACTCATATCCTCTCGGAAGTTTCATTATGAACGCATGCGCCCCAACAGCCTTAGCCGCCTCAACAACCTCTTCATCTGACGCTTCTGGTTTTCCAAACCGTATGTTATCCTTCACGCTTATTGGGAAAAGAAACGAGTCTTGAAGGACTATGCCCATGTGCCTGCGCAATGAACTAATCTTTAAGTCTTTGACATCGTGACCGTTGACAAGTATTCTGCCTGAAGAAGGGTCGTAGAATCTTGCCAAAAGATTAATTATTGTGCTTTTACCTGCGCCAGTGGGACCCACTATAGCTAGTTTCTTTGAATCTTCAAGCTTGAAGCTCATGTTCTTAACCACTTGAATATCGGGAATATATTCAAAACTAACTTTTTCAAATTCCACAGCCATTAACGCTCCGAACCAGAGAATCAATGCAGTTCCTGTTACGCGCATAACAAAAATCACAGGTTGATACGAAGCGGAAATTTGGAGGGCTTTAATGTTTGCATCAACATTTTTGTCTTGTGTCTCTCGAAAGTCTTGATAAGAGTTTTTTTCTCGCACGAAGGATTTGATGACTTTCATGCCTGAGAGGTTTTCTTGGATTTTGGCGGTTAGCCCAGAAAGTGTGGATAGTGATTTGCGATAGGCTGCTCGTGAGTATCTTCCTAGAAACCATGCTGATCCCACTGTGACGGGGAGAATTGACACAGCGATAAGGGCAAGCTTGGCATTTAATACGAATATTATGAAAAACGAGCCGATTATGGAGGTTGTGTCTAAGATTATGCTTGTTAACCCCATTCTGAGGAATATTCTAACGTTGTTTGCGTCATTTGTGGGTCTTGACATGATTCTTCCGATTTCGCCTTCAGAAAAATACCTGAGCGATATCGTCTGCAGTTTAGACATCATTTCATCTCGCATTTTGGCAACAACTTTTTCCCCTACGATTCGCATCTGGAAAACTTGTATGTACTGAAAAACATAATTCATGACTGTTACGAAAATAAAAATTGGAGCCCACCAAAGGAACCCTGAAAGATTGTTGGGTACGATTATTTGGTCGATAGCGATCTTGTGAAGATACGGCGAAAACAGTCCAGTTACTGAACCTAAAATGATGCTTGCAACGCCTATTGCAAGATTCAAGCGAAACTGTTTGGCATACTGGTAAATCCGCCTTATCAGAGTCCTGTCGCGAACCGTTCTTCTTGTTGATTCTTCATACTTTGCCGAGAAGACTCCGTGCGAACCAGAACCTGACATTTACTTCGTATCAACCTCCCAAACTTGATTAGGAGTCTTCTCAAGGAACTGCGTCTCGTAGATGTGCCTATAGACACTATCTTTAGACATTAGTTCCTTATGCGTGCCAAATTCAACAATTTTGCCATCATCAAGTACGATGATTCTGTCAGCGTTTTTGATTGTTGAAAGTCTCTGGGCAATTATGAAAGACGTTCGACCTTTCATCGCTTCTGCTATGGCTTCTTGAATTTCCTTCTCAGTTTTTGCGTCAACAAAAGACAAAGCATCGTCAAGAATCAGAATCCTCGGATTAGCCAATAGAGCTCGCGCAATCGTCAATCTCTGCCTCTGGCCACCGGAAAGAGTCACGCCTCTTTCGCCAACAACAGTGCTGTAGCCGTTTGGAAGCGTCATTATGAAGTCATGTATTCTTGCAAGCTTGGCTACTGCCACAACGTCATTCACAGACGCGTCAGGTCGGCTGAACGCAATATTATCTTTTATTGTGCCTGTGAAAATGAACACGTCTTGCAGAACAAGCCCTACTTGACGTCTCAAGGATGAAAGCGTGAAAGTTTTTACGTCTTTGCCGTCAATTACTATGCTGCCTGAATCGACGTCGTAGAATCTTGGAATTAGATAGACAAGCGATGTCTTGCCTGAGCCTGTGGCTCCGAGAATAGCGATTTTTTCTCCCGGCTTGACTTTGAAGTTTATGTTCTTCAAAACTGGTCTTTCTTTTGCGTATCCAAAAGTCACGTTTTTGAATTCCACTTCGCCTTTTTCTATAGTGCTTTCTCTGGCGCTTGGAATATTCTGGACATCTGAAGGAATGTCCATTATCTGGAAGATTCTTTCAAGTCCTGCAGAAGCGTTTATCCATGTGCCAGATAGCATGCTCAAATCGCGGAGTGGAAAGCTTATTCGCATCATGTACCTTGCAAAAAGCGTAAGTTGTCCGATCGTGAGCAATGCTGCAGGTGCAGCTATTAGGTTGCCGCCGTAAAGGTACACGGCTACGATGCCCAAAGTCAATATTGCCGGTCCGGAAGGCATGTACCACGATTGGATTTTTCCTGCTGTGATTGCAGTGTTTACGAATTCGTCTTCAATGTCCTTGAAACCGTTTTCAAGCTCATCTTCTCTCTGAAAGATTCTCACGATTTTCATTCCTATTATGTTCTGTTGTATGTATGCGCCAAGTCTGCCCAGTATAAGCATCATTTTTCTAAACAAGGGCATGGTTTTAGTCCAAAGTCGAGTTGTGAGATAAAATATCAGCGGCATTGGAGCAATTGCTAAGAGGCTCATGACTGGGTTTACGAAGTACATTATCATGAATGCAATTGCAATGAGGAATATGGCGTTGGTTAGAGTTCCAATCCATGTTTTCACGAAAGCCTCCACGGTTTGCATATCCAAGGTGGCTCTGGAAACAAGATCTCCTACAGCGGAGAAGTCATAGAAACTGAAGGATTTTTGTTGAAGCGAAGAGTAATAATCCGATCTTATGTCTTTGGAAATCATCTGCGCCAAGTATCCCTCCACGTACGTGTTTGCGAAGGTTACAATTCCGAAGGAAACAACGGCAACAACAATGTTGATTATCAATCCCTGCAGAAGTTCCGTTTTTCCCTGAATGATCACTAAGTCCACTATCTGCGCCGTATACAACGGTTCAAGCGTGAACAGGTATGCCCCGACTATTGTTAGTGCAAACGATATTGCGACTAAGCGCAAATGGCGCTTATGGTATTTAAGAAGTCTTCTAAACGTGCTTGTTGAACCGAAAACGCCTGCTTCAGTTTTGATGGTTTTGATGTATTCGAGGATCGGTTTGGCTACGCTCATCAATGAAACCTGCAGATTTGTAACTCAATCCACAAGCAAAAATCACGATATAAACTTTCTTTAATGCTGAAAGCGTTCTGACAGGGGGAAATAGCTTTACCGTTCAGAAGTTGGGTGCATAAGTGATTCTCAAGTCAAACAGTTTTGAGTCGAATTCTCTCAATTGACTATCTTAAAAACCACAATTATCTAATGACTATGTTGTCAAACCTTGGGTTGTTTTCTCTTAGGTTTGGCAAAAGAAAGGAGCCAAGGGGTCGCCAATATCAGCCCAATGGGAACGGTCACGCCTATTGCCAAGAGCAGGTTTCCTTTTGGAGCTATAGTTTGAAGCAGTTCAGTCCTCCAAGAGAATTCCACAGTTTGTGTCTGGCTTGGGTTGACAAAAAAGAACGTGACGTTCTCCACTTTTGTTGGCACATGTTCTATCCGAGAGTTTCCCACGGGTACCTGCCTTTGCATTACTAAAAGGCTGGCATACTGATCTTTGAAATCCAGAAACAGTTCCGTTTGATTTTGATGCGCATGACTATTCAGCCACTCATAAATTTGGGATGTGCCCATCTCAAAGCCGTACATGTCTAGAGTCCCATTTGTTGCAAGAGTAAAACGGATGCCAGACTGAGGGCTTAAAGCGCTTGATTGTTGGATCAGGAAGTTTTCAGAGGGCATAGGTATTGGACCTGCAGTACTGGATTGTCCTCCCATAGTTATTGGTGGAATGAGATAGGCAATGAGGATGGCTAATCCAACAGCAATAGCGACTGTGCCTATTCTGCCAATGAAGTTAATCCATCGCTTCATAGGTTCATCCTCCGACTGAAGAAGTAATAAGACAACAGCAAAACGGCAAACACTAGAAGATACGCAGTACCCATATAGGTTAGAACTTCTGTGGAGGTTGGCGCCCAAATAGTTTCGGTGCCAAGGTTTTCAGCAGGAACAGAGAGGTTGTGGTAGTGATACTGCATAGCAACTGAGGGGTTTACAACTGAAAGTATTTGTAGCAGCAATGGAGAACGAATGCCGAGCGAGACGAAAGTAGCAAGGCTTTGGAATATGGTGCCAGCGAAAAACATTACAATGCCAATCACTATCGCCAAACCGCCCTTTCTAACAATAAGCGTAAAAAGCAAGATCACTGAAGCCAATAAAAGCGGATAGCTCAAACTCGCTAGATAAGTAGTCATAACGGTTGATATGTAAGGCAGAATCATGGCTGGAGCCAAAACAACCAAAGCAAACATTTGAATGCCAAACAGGACTAACAATGCGGCGCCGACGGCGGAAAGAAGCTTGGCTAAGAAGATGGCATAGCGCTTCAACGGATAAGAGAAAAGAGTCTGAATAGTACCCTTCTCCAAGTCGCCTCCCAACCCGTAGGCTATGTTTTTGAAAACCAGAATCATGAATATGATGACGGGAAGACCCATCAGCGAACTCACGAGTCCGTAGACTGACTGCTCTTCCGGAACAACACTTATGTTTGCTAAGACAAACGTTCCCAACGCGTATAAGAAGGCAAAGAACTCCAGCAAGGGAAAACGATAATCCTCCTGAAGCGAAGAGGCGAAAATTTCCAGAAAAGGCTTGCCCTTAAACTTTTTATTCGCCATATTATTGCCCTCCGCCTCTAGTAACAACCAGCCTGTAAAGCTCTTCCAGCGAGGCGCTGCCAGACTCAATTCCCAGAACTTTCGCTCCAACCTTCTTTGCAAGTGAAGGAACATCTCCGTAAAGTTTCCTTTCAGCGCCCTCAGCGACCTTCGCCGTTATGCCCCGAGAATCCCTATTCACTTCTTGCACGTATGAGAGGTTTAGTATCACCTGAGCCAAAGTTTCAGGATTATCCGTTGAAATCCTTAAAACACGCGCTGTAAACTTGTCATAAAGTTCAACAAGGTTTCCCGAAGCTAAGACCTTTCCGTAGCTAATTATCGCCACCGCGTCGCAGACTCTGCTCAGTTCCGGAAGAATGTGCGAGGAGAGCAGAAAAGTCACTTTCTCGCTTTTGTGGAGTTCCACCACTAAGTCCAAAAGGTTGCTTCTTGCTTGTGGGTCGAGGTTTGCAGTCATTTCATCTGCCACAAGAAGTTGCGGTCGGTGAACTAGACCGTGGGCGATGCCGAACTTCTGCAACATTCCAGCCGACAATGCCTTGATAGGCCTATCATAAGCTTCCTCAAGGTTGACAAGTTTTAAAACTTCAAGAGCTCTGTCCTCGGGTACTCCGAAAATTCTGCAAACCCGTTTTAAGTAATCTAGAATTTTCTCATGCGCTGGGAAATAGGCTTTTTCATGAACCACGCCGATGAGCGTTCTGATGTCAGGGTTGTCCCATGGGCATTGACCGAAAACTCTCACTTCACCGCTGTCTGGTCTAAGCAATCCTAAAATGATTTTTATGGTGGTCGTCTTTCCAGCACCGTTGGGTCCAATTAGACTCATAATTGAGCTTTCTTCAACCTGTAAATCCAGAGCGTTCAGTGCAGTTACTTTTCCATAGTTCTTCGACAGACCCTTTGCTTCGATCAGTGACTTTGCCATTACACATCAGCACTCACATAGTTGAGGTCTTACTAGACGGGCTAGAGCCGCGTGATCGTTGAAGGGAATGGCGCTTATTGCGTGGCATATTCCTTCTCGAAACATGTTTGGCGGTTCTGGCTATGATGCTCACATGTTTCACCCGTGCTAGTAGTTACTATTCATTATAGTAGCGTGTCTCTTATAAGCGTTACTACCGCTAATAGTAGCAAGTTGCGAAACGCTAAAAAGCTACTACAGACAATAGTAGTTACAAGAAAAAACATGTCCACTGAACACAGATCCAAAATTTCGCAATACAACCTCAGCGGAAAGAAACTGGAAGCCTTCCTAGGTCCGCTAGAAGCCAACGTAATCGAAACCATTTGGAATTCCGAGAACAAGACGCTCACAGTCAGAGAGGTTTATGAAAAGCTCAGGGCAAGAAAGAAAATTGCCTACACAACCGTCATGTCAACTATGAACAGGCTCTATGACAAAGGCTTGCTTGAAAGACGAATCAAAAAAGGAAAAGGTGGCCTGTATTACATTTACTGGCCGAAACTTGAAGAAGAAAACTTCAAGAAATCCGCAGTGCGAGAAGTGGTCAACAGCCTTCTTGAAAACTTCGGAGACATCGTCAAAAGTTGCATAATTGAAGAAACTGCCTCAAGTGAAAAAGAGTCAAAGGCACTAAAAGAGCAACTTGGGAAAAGCACAAAAGAAAAAGAGAAGTGAGCCGATAAATGTCTCCGGCAAACTTGGGTATCATAGCACAATTCTTCCAACCATACTTCTACTTTTCAGTCGTTTTTTCAGCAATAGCATTTATCTGCACCAGACTTCTTCTCAGAGACGACTGCTTTTTGGGGCGAAAAACAAGAAGCATTGTCTACTTAATCCCTATCACGATTCCCATCGTAGTCATGTTGTTTTTTCATCCCGAAACTGTGATGCGGATGATTGAAAGCGGGATTACTGGAGTCCTCGTGAAATTTGATGGTGCCTCGCTTTCAGGTTCTTCGCAAGCCATCTCTCCCAACATTCTTCTGGAACCAGCTGGAGTACCATCAATAACCGGGATACTCTGCCTAGTTGGTCTGACCTTGGCAGCAGCCTACTTTATCGCAATGATAGCTCTAGACGACAGAATAGCCGCAAAAATCTTCCATATCATCACGCTTACGCCAGACGAATATCAACCACTTCAGAGAAAAGTAAATGAAATCTCGCAAAAGCTAGCTATCCGAACACCACAAATAGGAATTATAGAGGACCTGAGGCCAAACGCGTTTGTCACAGGGCATGGCAGAAGAGCAATGCTTGTTTTTTCACTGGGTATTTTGAATATTCTCAATGAAGAAGAACTGGTCGCGGTTGCAGCTCACGAACTAGCTCACATCAAAAATCATGATTCCTTCTTCAAAACAGTATCCTACGCGCTGACCATGGCTTCATTTTACAGCCCCTTTGCTTACTTTACGGTTTCAGCAGTTCAGAAAGAAAGAGAGTTGCTGGCCGATGAAAGCGGCGCTAGACTTTTGAAGCAGCCTATGCTCCTCTCTAAGGCATTGGCAAAGCTATACGCGGCGTTGCGGGCATTCCCAAGAGAGAGTCGCTTAGCTAGTCTCACCTCAAATCTATTACTTGTGTCCCCGATCACTCGGAGACCTGAAATACTTGCAACCCATCCAAGAGTAAGCCAAAGAGTGAGAAATATTGCCCGATTGACGTCAAAGCCTGTTTCAGTTCACCGCAATGTGGCTATCACGCTTGCTTTGTCTTTCCTAATAGTTTTAGGCGGGATCGCAACTAGCTATTCATTGGCAAGCCTTCGAGCATCGCTTGTTCAGAATGCAAGCTTTGCTTCACTGCAACCATCCATTGATGAAAATGCGAGTGTTAGGTTTCTGGAAGGCTTGAATATGTCGTATGTGTATGGGACTCAAAATTTCAGTTCTTGCTACCTTTGGAATAATCTTACTCTATTTGACGTGTCAAATGGAACATACATTTTTGAAAACCAAATCTACTTGTACCTATTTTTCTTAAATGGAACAGCCTAGACTCTGCGAATCTACTTGGTTTGAAGAATAGGCGAGGTCGGACGGAGTAGCTTTACAACTCCATTTAAATCCTTCGCTCTTCGTTGCTTAAAGCAAAATAGGCGATAGTCAGAATTTTCCGAATACATGAATACCTTATTGTGAAATACCTTTGTAGGTCATGGCATCAATTTCTTACATGGGCTAACTGATCAATCGGAGGCTTGTGATAGCTTTAATACGAGTCTCATCTAACAACAGCTGTCAAAAAGAGTGTGAAGTCAACATTATGAAAAATGATGCTACTTCATCTTCTGTAAAAAAGGCATTAGCTTCTCGGATATTTTACGATACTGCTCATGGCAAAAATAAAGAACTAATTCTTCTGAAAGGGTTTCTTCAAAGGCTATGCCTAAAAACATGTGATATTAAAGAAAGCGAAAGACCAGATTTCATCGTTGTTCTTGGAAAATCAAGCAAGCATCTAAAAATAGGTTGCGAGATTACACTTTTCTATAATGAGCAAAATAATAGATGCGGATCATTAACCAGACGTTTTCTGGAGCAATGGCGACGATTTTCCAAAGAATTGATGGCAAAAATGAAGGAAGAAGGAGGGGGGCTTGAACACTTATATGGTTCTGTATTTTTCAAAGTGCCTTCCAACAAAGTTCTAGATAAAATGGATAAAGATCAATTTATCCGAGAGTTAACAAAATTATGCAAAGAGAATTTTCCTAAAAAGGCAATCTCTTTGGGCAAGTTTGATGAAGATAAATATCCGCTATTAAGAAGAACAGTTCAAGAAATTTCCGTCAAGAATATTTATCCAGAAAAAGAAATATTTTGGTGGCCCGCACATCTCCAGGCAGGAAGAGTATCAGATCCTTCCAAATTTCTCGTCAAGATTATTAAAAGAAAGAATAAAACCGCTGCATCGTATAATTGGTCTGGTGCGAGTGAAAAATGGTTAGTGATTGTGGCTGAGGCGTTGGCACTAGCAGACATGGCTATTTTGGATGATGACATAAGCTTTAAGCTCTTTAAACGAAAAAATGAGTCGATGTTTTCGCATGTTTACCTATGGGATAGATTTCAAGACAAAGTCAATGAACTGTTTCCTTCGCACAAAACAATATTCGATTCGAGCGAGAGAGCACTCTATGTTAATAGGTTGCCTAAAACAGTAATGCCTTTCCTAGAATAACAGAAAAAGAATAGATTGCCAAGATAACGCCTGAAACATGTTTTATTTGGTCGGGCGGGCAGGATTTGAACCTGCGACGGTCCGGTTTCTGCCATGTTATGGCATGTACGCTTGGTAGGCTGGGTGACAGCTACCATGGGTAGACGTCTACAGCGTCTCCGCCAGCTAAAGCCTTGTTGTCTAGGCTGGCTCGGAAGCTCTACCAAGCTGAGCTACCGCCCGACTTGAATTGCTAAAATGTGAATATACGATTTATATGTTTCGCGGTTCAGCTATCAAGTGCTTTTCTTTAGCCAGCGTAGCCAAAGTGCACCGAAAATTATTGTCAAGGCTAGAGCAACCCAAAATAGCAGTACTAGCATCTCAGCAGCATTGGAAGCCGTCTCCTCGAACATCCTTGCTCTCCTCATTCGTAACAGGCGTTTCATAGCCTAAAAACCAAGTTTCCACTCTTGAAATGAGTATGCAAAAAACATATTTTCATAAGCGATATATGCCGACGTCTGCAGCAACGGTTTAATAAATATCTGGTGTTATTCAGTTTAGCCCAAAAGGGAGAAAGGAGAGGGCTTCCATCACCTCTTTTTACGGATTGAAAACTGGTTTTTGCGAGAAATTGAATACAAACTAGCTGAGCCGAGAAGCCTTAATTTCCTATTGGCGTTCGCTCTGCATATTCCTTAGCACGTAGTCGCCGAACTCAGAGCATTTAACCAGCCTGCTTCCTTCCACGTTCCTAGCCAAATCATACGTAAGCATCTTCTGCATGATAGTGGATTCCAAACCATTCCTGATCAGCCTTGCCGCCTCGCTCCAGCCTAAATATTCCAGCATCATAACTCCTGTAAGTATCATGGCGCAAGGATTAGCCTCGTCTAAGCCAGCATGCGTAGGCGCAGTGCCATGAGTTGGCTCGAAAACGGCTATGCCGCTTTCGTAGTTGATGTTTGCACTTGGCGACAAGCCAATCCCACCTACCTGTGCTGCACATGCGTCAGAAAGATAGTCGCCATTAAGGTTGGTGGTTGCGATCACATCGTAGTCTTCTGGTCTGAGGAGAACCTGCTGAAACATCGAATCTGCAAGCCTATCCTTCACCGTTATCCTGTCCCCACTCGAGGAAGCGCCTGCGCCGATCAACTCTTCCTCTGTCACAATCTTGTCGGAAAATTCTCCTTTTGCAACTTCGTATCCCCATTCTCTGAAGGCGCCTTCAGTGAACTTCATAATGTTTCCTTTATGAACGAGAGTCACAGATTTTCGATTATTGCTCATAGCATATTTTATGGCAGCCCGAACCAATCTCTGCGAGGCTTTTTTGCTAATCGGCTTGACTCCGATCCCAGAATCTGCGCTTACGTCAATTCCCATTTCACGCTTCAGCAACCCCCTCATTTTATCCGCTTCAGGGGTTCCCATTTTCCACTCAATTCCAGAATATACATCCTCAGTATTCTCTCTGAAAATAACAACATCCAATGCCTCAGGTTTTCTCACTGGCGCTGGCACTCCTCTAATCCATCTGCATGGTCTGACACAAGCGTACAAGTCAAGCTCTCGCCTTATCGCCACGTTGAGGCTTCTGATGCCGCCACCCACAGGCGTTGTTAAGGGTCCTTTCATAGTGGCAACATAACGCTTTATGGCGTCTAGGGTTTCCTGAGGCAACCACTCTCCCACTTCTTTAAAAGCAGTTTCGCCAGCCTTCACTTCAAGCCACAATATCTTGCGCTTCTCACCATAAACCCGCTTCACTGCAGCATCCATAACCTTCAGCGCAGCTTTAGAAACGTCTAAGCCTATGCCGTCCCCTCTTATAATTGGGATTATGGGATTGTTCGGAACAGTTAGAGCAGAGTTTTCAACTGTGATACGTTTGCCAGAGTTTTCAGGTTTCAATAAGCACTCACTCTTTTATTTTTATGCGTTTTTCTTCTTAATATAATTGAACAAGCCGCCTTCCAACAGAATTTTGCGCTGTCTCTCTGTCAAATCACAACTTGTGTCAAACGTGAATCTTTTGGTTACGTTCTCTACAGTGAACATGTTTCCACCACCAGCCAAAACGTTGCTGACTGATTGAATTCGAAGCTTATCATCTAGGCTTAACCTATCGTAATCTTTCTTAGACGCGAATGCGAGTGGCAATATTCCAAAGTTTATCAAGTTATCCCTATGTATCCTCGCAAAGGATTTCACGATTACTGACTTGACGCCCAAATATCTAGGGCAAAGGGCTGCATGTTCCCTGCTTGAGCCTTGCCCGTAACTTTCGCCTCCAACAACAAAGCCTCCACCCTTTGCTACGGCATTATTGGCGAAGTTCGCGTCAATTCTGCTGAACACGTACTTGGATATTTCAGGAATATTACTCCTTAAAGGTAGGATACTGGCGCCTGCTGGCATGATATGATCTGTGCTTATGTTGTCGCCCAGTTTTATCAGCACTGTTCCCTCTAAGAGGCTGGGCATGGGCGGAAATGGAGGCGGCGGCTTAATATTCAGCCCTCTTATGACTGTGACGCTTTCAGGCTTGCTGGAAGGTTTGACTAGTAAACTGTCATCGGTTTTGAATTTCTTAGGCGGAGGAAGAATGCTTGGCGGCTCACCATGTTTTCTCGGATCAGTTATGGCTCCATACAAAGCTGCAACAGCAGCCACTTCTGGGCTTACGAGATAGACTTCAGCGTTTGTAGTGCCGCTTCTGCCCTCAAAATTCCTGTTAAACGTTCTGAGAGACACGCCGCCTGAAGGCGGAGCCTGTCCCATTCCTATGCATGGTCCGCAAGCACATTCGAGAATTCTTGCTCCTGCCGAGATCAAGTCTGACAAGACGCCATTTTCGGCTATAGTTTTGAGAATTACTCGGGAGCCAGGCGAAACTGTCAAACTAACGTTAGAATTCACGTGTTTACCTTTAAGTATTGCAGCTACTCTCACAATGTCTGAGTATGATGAGTTGGTGCAGCCGCCTATGCATACTTGATCTACCTGTACGCCCTCTATTTCCTTAACGCCTACTACGTTGCCGGGACTGTGAGGCTTTGCAGCAAGCGGTTCAAGACTGGAAACGTCGACTTCAACGACATTTGAGTATGCATTGCCCAGTGATGGCTTGATTTCTGTCCATTCGTTCTCTCTTCCGTAGCTTTTCAAAAACCTTAAGGTTTCCTCATCCGAAGGAAAGATGGATGTCGTTGCGCCTGTTTCAGCACCCATGTTCGCTATGGTTGCTCTTTCTGGAACTGCTAGTTTGTCTGTTCCGTCTCCGGAGTACTCCAGAATTTTGTCTAAACCGCCATTAACGCCAATTGTGCCTATGACGGATAATATGATGTCTTTAGCGGATACCCATGGTGGTTTGTCTCCATGCAGTTTGATGCCGAGGATTTCAGGCATACGCATGTAGTAAGGCTCTCCGCTCATCACAGTTGCCACATCTAACCCGCCGGATCCGATGGCTATCATTCCCATTGCCCCAGCAGTTGGTGTGTGGCTGTCTGAACCTAGCAATGTCCATCCTGGTCTAGCGAATCTTTCTAGGTGCAAGCTGTGGCATATTCCGTTGCCAGCTTTTGAAAGTATGACGCCATACTTTGCTGCTGCTGTTTGCAAATAGTGGTGGTCATCTGCATTGTTGGGTCCTGTTTGGAGAATGTTGTGGTCTATGTAGCTTACTGACAGTTTAGTTTTTGTTTTAGGGATGCCCATAGCTTCGAAAAGCATGTAGACAAGGGTTCCGGTGGCATCTTGGGTTAGCGTTTGATCTATCGTTATTGCGATCTCTTGTCCAGCCTCAACCCTGCCCTCAACGCAATGCACTTGTATTATCCTTTCAGACATTGTTTTCGACAGATTTTTCATGTTCTTTCCCTGTAGTCTATCTCTTAGTTGGACTCGCTTTGTATTCGATAGAGTTTGTGGACGTTATTATAACCTCTTCTGTGATGCGCCGATCTTGTTTAAAATTTCAGTTTCTTCCTGTATTTCTGACTTGTTGGATTTAGAGTTAACGATGGAAGACATTGTAGCTTTTTGGAACTGAATCGCCTGCCATCTTGGGACCTAAACATTTCCAAATAACCATCGACAAATATAAAGTTTTATTTGACAAAAACAAACAGGTGTGCAACAAGATGATACAAAAGTGGGCATTATTCTAATAGAACCTTGAAACAGCAAGTGCTGGATAAGCATCTCAAAAGGCTACAATTCAAGATGGCGAGAATATTTCAGTATTAGGATAGGCACAACAATGAAAGACCGAAATTGGAAAGCGGGCCCGCCGGGAACTGTCCCCTAGAAGGCACGTGTCTTCCAGGTTTGAACCCGGGACCCCCGGGTTTCTCTGCAAGGAGCTTTTTTGCTTAAAAGCCCGGTGCTCTATCCTTACTGAGCTACGGGCCCAATGTTTCAACCCGCTTCTAGAAGATTATCTTTAGGTGTTTTTTAGCGTTTCGATTGTTTTTGTTTCGGAAAAAAAAGTTTAAGGCGAGTATTGCACTTTGAGGAGGACTGTTATGAAGTTTTTGATTTTGTCGTTTGCGCTTAGTATTGTTTGTATTGTTTTTTCGCCTTTTTCTGTGAGCTTGTAGACTCTTTTTCGTTCGTTCCATGTTCCTTCGACTACGCCGTTTCTTTCGAGTGAGTATAGAAGTGAGTAGACGGTGCCGGAGCTTACGAGGAGGTGGAATTTGTTGTGGATGAATGAGATTACGTCGTAGCCGCTTAGGGGTCCGTTTTTGAGTTCGGCGAGGATTATGATGTCCATGAAGTTTTTGATTATGCGTTCATGCATTTTTTTCAGGACTTTTCCTTCCAATCTTTCACCGCCGACTATTATCGCCAGAGCGACCATGTTTATTCACGTTTTAACATTCTTAGTTGGATATATATATTTAAATTTTATTCTAATTCCGAATCCGAAGTTGGAACATAATGGAATGAGTCTAAACATTTTCTCTTATTGAGACCTTAATGAGGGCGTTTTTTGCGTAGATGAGGGAAGGCTGTGGTGATGTTGCGGGTTCAGGTTTTTCATTGTTCAATTATACATGAAGGCTTTGCAATGCGTGATTTTTAAACGTAATTTCTCAATTAGCTGGCGAAAGCGGCTGTTCTTAACAGCCTGAGATATATCTGCATGTTAACAAACGTTATTTCTTGGTTTTGCGTCTGAAAAATGGACGGTGTATGAATTGATTTCATGGAAGAACTCTTTTAGGAAATTAAACGAAGAATACAAGATGGCGAATAAAAAGAAGGACGCATTGGACAGTTTGCTGAGTGCTGGGAAAATTTCGGAGTCCACGTTTGAAGTGTTCAACAGGGAAATTGATGAGGCTATTGTTGAGATTGAGAGGCAGCAGGAAGCGTTGGTGGGCAAAATGAATGCTAAGATGCGGGATCTTGAGGAGCAGATTAAGACGATTGAGATGCTTTTTGCAAACTTTGAAATTCAACATGTGGCTGGCGAGGTAGATGATGAGGTTTATGAAAAGGAAATCGCTGTTTTGTCGGTGGGGCTTGAGGCTGCAAAGCAAGAGTTGGAAGCGATTAGAGACGCGGTAAATCGGCTTACAACTGACACGCAAATTCCGACTGCGGACGTGGAGAAGGAGATAGAAGCGGAGCCACCTGAGGATTCCTCGCCGAAGGCGGAAACTGAGGAAGAAGCTGTTGAGGCGACAGAGGAATTGTCTACGACTAACGTAGAGTTTGTGGAAGTCAGCGAAGCGTGTTCCTCTCAGACTCAACCGGAAGAAGCATTGCAGAGCAGCGAGGAATCGAACTCTTCTGAAGAGACAACCGCCTGCGTGGAAAACCAATAAGTCTTGGCTGAAAAAAGGCAGTTGCCTTCTCTTTTTTCTATTCTAGTGTGTCCGGCGTCATAAGCGATTCGTATTTTGTTCTCGGTGGCTAGACCCCTCCCTTATAAATAGGTTCAACTCTCGGCTTATCTATAGTGAGAATTTCAGAAACTAGAGAGAAGGCATTTATCTAGGAATGTTAAAGTTTCGCAGTTATGGACCTGTTGCCAGTGCTTTCGACGTTTCTGCTGATACTCGTAGCGGAGTTGGGAGACAAAACGCAGCTTGCTGTTATTTCTTTATCTTGTCGGTACAAGGGATCGCATGTGTTTGCTGGGGCTATGCTTGCCTTTCTCGCGGTTGACGGCGTCAGCCTTCTTGTCGGCGGGCCTTTGTTGGCGTTGCTTCCGGTAAGGGTTGTTTTGATTGTTACTGGAATTATCTTTATTCTTTTTGGCATTATACCGTTGTTGAGGAAGGAGACAGATGTGAAGCTTAAGAAACGCAGCAGTGTGCCTATGTTTGCTTCTTTCTCGTTAGTGGCGATGATGGAGCTTGGAGATAAAACTCAGCTTGCTTCTATAGCCTTAGCTGCTGAAACGTCTCCGGTTCTGGTGTTACTTGGCATTGTTATGGCGTTTGCTTTGCTCACTGGAGTTGGCGTTGTATTGGGAGCGAAACTTGTTTCGCGTCTTCCGATGAAATGGTTGAGAATAGGAACCTCAACATTATTCATTATTATAGGTGCTTTCTCAATACTGAATGCTACATGGGCATAAACACTGTAGCCCTGTGGAGAGACCCTTACTAGTCGCAGCTTTGTACATAAACAAGCATAAACAACTGTTTTAGATTCTTGTGGGGAGCTCGCTTTCAATAACAGTTTTCGAAAATGCGATAGAAGCCCTTTACAGAAGAGACTATGACCAAGCAGAAAAATCTATCGAGAGAAACAAAGAAGTGTTAGCGATCGAAAAAGAAGCGGTTTCAGCCTCTCAAAGCATGAGCGCTGTTGAAGCTGCAAATCTCAGACTGATCATAGAAAGCGTCAGGAGAACCGCAGAATACGATTCTGACATTGCAGAAATCGTCCTCAACCTAACCGTAGAATCCACAATAAGTCAACAGTTCAAAAGAAAATAGACGTTAAGGCTTTCACAGGTTCTGTTACCTCTCCATCGGATTCTTGTCCCTGTTACTTTTCGTCGGATAACGATTTTTCTTCTGATAGAGAGGCAAAAGAAGTGCATAGAAAGCACACAAAATATCAGAAGAGACAAGCTAGACGAAGAGTAACAGGAGTTCGGCGTTGAGAAAAAAGGGAAGATATAGGTGCTAGTGGTTGAAGCATCAGCATCTCTTACATCTATCATTAATTCTGATTGATGCGTCAATAAACTTATTAATACATGACTTCAATAGCGTTTCCATGTGGAGAATACATCTCCATGTGGAAAAAGTACCGCAAAATGTATATCGTTGTGTTGCACTATAGTATAATGCCAAAAGGGAGGAATGAATATGAGTGAAGAGACTCTTAGAGGTGGATTAATAATGTTGCATCCAGAAAGGCGTAAGATAATCAACGCCCTGAAAGAATTTGGTAAACCCTTATTCATTGGGGAAATAGCTGAGAAGACTAAAATTGACAGAAGGCTTGTTTCCTATCACTTATCTACATTAGAAGAAAACGGGTTTGTCGCCAGCGAGTTCAAGATAATAGAACCGCCACACTCAAAAGGCAAGGCAGGTCGATTCTACCAATTGACATCTAAAGCAGATAGCGTGATGACTGACTTCATTAAGATGGTTTCAAAGTAGACTAAGTATTTTCTTCTTTTTTCTTCACCATAGATTCTACAGTGGAGTTGATCAGCATTCCCAAAAGTTTGAAGGTTTCTAGTATGCTTCTCTGCAGGTTCTCAATGTTTTCATTAGGCATTATATCGCAATATTGCAACTGTGCCTCGGTATTTTGAAGCTTTCCGTTTTCGTTTTTGTATCTAAGTTCGCATTCATAGCGACGGTCATTTTGTTCAATGGAGATCACCATGTTAAGGTTGTTGCAGTCAAGGAAACGTTTTGCATCATTTATGACTTCGATGTGTTCAAAAGGCGGTTCATGCATAACTGGACGAAACAAAACGAGTTCGTTAATTTTGATTGGGATGTTGCTCTTTTCAAAATGTATGTTAAATGCTTTCTTAAGATCATCGCT
>Ga0209323_10000653_pt1 | contig 22444 bp, 24 predicted proteins | sample Rifsed19ft2_FD_184014 | JGI IMG/M metagenome (GOLD analysis project Ga0209323, IMG submission 184014) | Soil microbial communities from Rifle, Colorado, USA - sediment 19ft 2 (version 2) | ecosystem: Environmental > Terrestrial > Deep subsurface > Rock core/Sediment | place: Rifle, Colorado...
TTGTGGCTCTTTATAATAAACTGGATCAATTACATGAATTATATGCAGCTGAGCATTATTTTGACCAGCGAAACAATATCCCATTTCAAATAATTGATATGAGCTGGAGCTGAAATCAATGGGAATCAAAATGTTCTTTATCTGTATCATTTTTTTTCTCCTTATATCTTGAATTAGATTTTTGAAATTGCCGGTATAACTACCTTTCTACTATGGTCGGCAGTTTTTTTAATATCATTTAAAATTTCTGATGAAATACCAACCTCAACTTCATTGGAATCAAAAGGTAAATCTTTAATTCTGACAACTTTCATAAATAAGCGGAACGGCTCTTTTTCTGCACGGGATATGATCAGGTTATCTGCTGCTTTTTCAATTTCTGCAATTTCTTCAGCCTTTGCCGAAGTACTAACTGAAAAAATATAAGTGTTCGATTTATCTGCTATGATTGTTTTTTTCATTTTATCAAGTATCGCATCACTATAAGTAGGAGAAAAAAGCAATAAATTAAGAGCAGAACCAAATATCAAAACTCCCGGACCTTCGCCTGGTAATTTTTCTTTTGCAATTCTTAAGGCTTTATCCCATACTTCTGGTTTAACAAGATTAGCTCTAATTATATTATTACCTTCATCTATTAAATCCGTAATGCTTACATCGAGTTGTAAAAAAATAATTTTGTCCGTGTAATTATTTAAATTCAAGCCGGTAACGTTTTTAATACTGGTTGTAATAAATTTAGTATTTGGATATTGTAATGACATAAAAACAACACTTCCACCTTCTTTCAGCCAGGCAGAAACAAATGTTTCACCAATCAAAGGTTTTCCGGAACCACCTGGTCCTGAGATAATAGTAGATGAATTTAATGGCAATCCATCTGGGATTACTTTATCTATCCAGCTAATTCCTGTTTTTAATGATTTCATTTTATTTACTTACTCCACTAAACCTTATTTAATCATGAAACTTCAATTGACCGTCTATAATTTCTCTTAGATCTAACTTATGAATAATATCGCAATCACATTTTAATCCGAAGCTATTAAAGAATTCTAAGATTGAATCAACTTCTTTATCCGTAAACTTTTCTTTTAAATACCATTCTGCGTTTTCAAAATTTTTTTCACACCTACCTTCAAGTGAAAATATTTCATATAAATAAGCTTGAAGAAAAGCTAATTGATAAATAGGGATTGGTAAATCTGATTTATTCATCTTAAGTACATTCTTTTTAATAATGATTCTTGATTAATTTTGTATTCCCGTTCCAATAATTAATATTTAATTATAAACCCGCCTGGTTTTCTCATCAGCTAATGTCGGCTTAATTAGCTCTCGCCATTCATCCGTATCCCACGTTCCCAATTCTTTGTGTGTTAAATAGTATTTCTCTGGAATAGGATGTGTCCCAACAACCACTTTCAAACTATATTTTGTTTCAATAAACTTTTTAAAGTGATTGATATACGGACAAGGTGGATAACCAACTACCATTCCGGTAGCAAAATGGATCACTTCTGCACCATTTTTTTTCATTTCTTCCGGTGCATACTCAATATTACCGCCGGGGCATCCGCCGCAAGTCGTGTATCCGACAAGTTCTATTTCTCTTTCTTTGTAAATATCAAAAGCTCCTGCTTTTTCTTTGATAGCTCTGAAACACTTTCCACCAGCACAGCTTTTATATCTATCACAAATAATAATTCCGATTTTTACTTTTTCATTCATAAAATTTCACCAGTTTTTATTCAATGCTTAAATATTTATTGTTAACTAATTATTAATCTTTCTTCCTTTAACTTTCATTGGATCACCAGTATAACCTAATGCTTTCCAATCTAAGCGTTTTGCTTTTACACCATGACAAGATGTACACCGTAAAGCTTTTTCTTTAGGGGCAACCATATGATTTATTGGCCAGTACATTTCGGTTTCAATAAATGCATAGTTACCTGAGTAATCAAGATTCACTTCCTTCATTCCGAGATTTGATGCTAAGTTCCAATCATATTCTTTCCAGTAACCACCTTCACCAAAAAGTTTTGGTATGATGAGATAATTATTTGTTGAATCATAAATTTGTTTTCCGTGCATAACTTTGAAAGGTGCAATCTTAGCTTTTGGATCTTTTATATCACCATTAAGAATATTTAGCATAGCACTTTTGTTAGTATCAATTTTATCTCCAAACTTGTAATATGCTGCACTTCCGTTATACCACTTATAAGTTGGAATTACATTCATCTCCCACTTAAAATCACCTTTCATTTTACTGTAAGTTTCTTTTCCATATTTATCTTTAACGTCTTCTTTATCTTGCCCGGCTTTGGACCAATCCCACCAAACTTTTGTCGGTTCAACTTGCGCAAATTCAGGAATGTGACAAGTTTCACAAGCAACAGAATTAAGATGTTTGTTTATAGTTTTGTTTGTATGAATTTCACCTTCATGGCAATCCGTGCAGTGAATATGATTTGTATTAGCTGCTATCGAGCCGTGACTTGCACCCATAATTTTGTGCTCTTTTGTTGTATGGCATTCACTGCATTGAAAACCAAGTTCGCCCATATGAAAATCTGTTTCGGGTTTAGGTTCGTATAAGCTATTATCCATATTACCGTGCTTAACTCCGGTTCCCCCGCCGCCATCAAAATGACATGTACCACAATTTTTTCTTGTAGTTTTACCAACGCTTTGTGCAACAAGTAGAAGATCAACTTTAGGATCTGGCATTCCAGCAGCAGTAGGAGTTTTTGTATACGTTCCGCTTTGATCGTGACAAACTAAGCAATCAACATTTTCTTCTTTGCTGAAATCAAAACTTGCATCTTTCCATCCATAACCTACATGGCAACTTGTACATCTTGGATAGTTGGATGGAACAGCTAAGCAAAAATTATTTACAAAATTTTTCTTGCCCATTTGTACTTTATTATTGTTTCCATCCACAAACTCTTCGTTTAGCCACGTCCAATGATTTGTTTTCATAATTTCTCTTGAAGTATTTTCATGGCAATTCAAACATTCTTGTGTTACCTCTTGCGGACTATTAAAAGGACCCGAGATATAATCTTTGTGTGATTGAGCCATAACAGAAGTAACACAAATTAGAAGAGTAACAAATATCAACTTGATCATTTTAACCTCGTTTAATGTGAAATATTTTAATGGACTAGTTTAATTGTAATTCCTTTTGATAATGTTCTGCAATAGAATTACAGATTGATTTAAAGACAATTGATACTTCACAATTTGGTTTTTCAAGTACGATTGGTTTTCCTTTATCGCTTAGAATACGAGCATCAATATCAATTGGTATTGAACCGAGAAACTGTACGCCATAGTTGTCCGCTAAGTTCTTACCTCCACCAGAGCCAAAAAGATCAATCACTGCACTGCAATGTGGACAAACAAAACCCGACATATTTTCAATGACACCTATGTATGGAATATTCAGTTTTCTAGCCATATTTATTGATCTTTCCGCATCTAGCACTGATACTTCCTGGGGAGTAGTTACAATGATAGCATAATCAGGTTTCATTTCTTGAGCGATGGTCAAAATCTCATCACCGGTTCCTGGAGGAAGATCGGCAATCAAATAATCGAGTTCACCCCAATCAACATCGGCTAAAAACTGGTTGATTACTTTTGAACGCATTGGTCCTCGCCAAATAAGTGGCTACCCACTTTTAATCATACTCGCCATGGAAATCATTTTAGTGCCATATTTTTCAAATGGAATAATCTTTTCATCCAGAAAAATTAAATCATCATCTACATTTAACATTTTGGGAACATTAGGTCCGGTAATGTCAGCATCAAGTATTCCAGTCGAAAAACCTTCTCTTTTAAAAGTAAACGCAAGATTGACACTCACTGTCGTTTTTCCCACTCCACCCTTACCGCTGAAAACAGCAATGCGGTGTTTTATTTTTGCTACATTTTCTTGAATTCTTTTTTCTTCATCGGTCATAATATTTTGTTTTTGCTCTGGTTGCATCTTTCTCTCATTTAATTATTAGTATATATTAGTCCGGTTCCCGCCGGATATCCGCACAATTCGGCGATTGGTTCACACTTTATTTTGAACAGGAAATAAATCTTTCGTTTTGAATTAAGAAGTGTTTCAAAGTTACCTTGGCCCTTTGAAATTACTAAGTCAGCATTATTGAAGTAATCGAGAAATTCATTGCTAACTTGTTCCATTGCTGTTCCCGAGATAGTGCTCCCACTTTCAATTACTTTACACAGCTTATCTATTCCCAAAGATTTTGCATCTTCAAGAGTTATGTCGTTAAGAATTTCCTTTGACCTAACTGCAAATACTACCTCTTTTGGAATTAATTGTTCTATCAAAATTTTATCGAATAGAGCTTCTTCGTAATTATCTGCAATAAAAAGTATTCGGTTTGCTTTTTTTAGATCTTTACGGAATAATCCTAGTGAGTCGAGATTAATTTGGTTTGAAGTAATGATATTTATTTCTCTTTCAAGATCGAAGTTTGGGTTCGCTCCAAGATCAATAGTGTTGCCCGTTATAGAAATTCTGATTGCAGTTTCCAATTTATCAGTAGATGCTTCAACCATTGTTTTTAGGTATTTGATATATTTCTCAGCAGTCTCTCTGTTCCTCTCCTTCATTTCTTTAAATGAAGCGGTGCCGTTTAAATTCTTGTTAATTATTGATTGCAGTTTGCCTGAAAAGTGTGGGGCAGTAGGTGTATCTTTTTCTTCAAGCAATAAGTTCATTGTTTCGTATATGATCTTGCTTTGCAGATTTTCATCTTCAACACCAAGAAGTCTGCTTAAGGTATACGATTGCTTAACAATACATGGAATACATGCCGGAGAGATTATCATTTATTCATCTTATTAATTAAAGGAAATGGTGTAATATTAAATTTATACCTCATTAGAGAATGAAAGACGACATTGTCAGATAACTTTTAGAATAGGTAGTTAGTTTTATTCATGAAACCTTCTCACAGGTTTGAAATTGTTACATTTTAATTAAAAGGTTAAAAATTAATATTTCATAGCAATATTGCTACTTATCATGATACCATAAAAGTGCCATTTCGAAATTTGCTCAAAACCAAACAATCCAAGATTAAAATGAATTGCATTATTGCAAAAGCGTTGCAATAAATTGCGTTTATGCAATGATACTGTTAAATTTGAATAAGCAAAAAGAGGAGAAATATATGACTGAAGTTCAGAGCATCATAGATAAAAATAAAGAAGTTCTAGTAATTCCCGATGGTATAGCAGTTATCAGCAAGGATATGAAAATAATTGTTTTCAATGAAGCAGCATCGAGAATAACCGGTTTTCAGGATGAGGAAATTATTGATCGAGACTGTGATTTGCTATTTAAGAAGTGCAAATATGAAATGAGATATATTACTGAAGCTCTAAATGATGATCGAACTTTTACAAACCTTTCAATAAATATTACAGATAAAAATGGAACTATTAAAAACGTACTTGCTTCTCTTACCCCAATCAGAAAAGATAACAATGTTTTAAGCTTAGTGTTTGTATTCCGTGATACTAGAGAGATGCTAAAAATGGCCGAAGATTTAGAAACCAAGACTTATGAATTAATTGATCAGAAAAATAAGCTCGATGCAATCTTTAACAGTAACATCGAAGGAACTTTTACTATTGATAAAGATTGGAACATTACATCATTCAATGATTCTGCTGTTAAAATAACCGGCCATAAGAAATCGGAATCTATTGGCAAAAAATGCTGGGAGATTTTTAATTCTGCTATTTGCAGAAACGGGTGTCATATGGAGCAGACGATGCAAAAAGGAAAAACAATGATTGGAAATGAACTAGAAATATTGAACAAAAATGGTACAAGAATTCCTATACGTGTTAATTCTGGAATTCTGTTGAACAACAAGGGTGAAAAAGTTGGTGCCGTTGAAACATTTATTGACATTTCCGAAATAAAAAATCTATCATCTCACCTAGATGAAAAATTTAAGTATGAAAATATTGTCGGGAAGAATAAAGAAATTAAGCAGATCATTTCGGTGCTGGAAAGCGTGGCTCAAACCGATAGTTCTGTGCTAATAACAGGTGAAAGTGGGACCGGTAAAGAAATAGCTGCACGCGCAATTCATTTAAATAGCGGCAGACGTGCGGGTCCATTCATTGCTATTAACTGCAGCGCATTTGCCGAAACATTAATCGAAAGCGAATTGTTCGGACACGAAAAAGGAGCTTTCACCGGGGCAATTAAAACTAAAGTTGGAAGATTCGAATTGGCACAAGGCGGGACTCTTTTCCTTGATGAGATTGGCGATCTTTCCATTGCAGCTCAAACAAAATTCCTAAGAGTTTTGGAAACTCGTGAGTTTGAGAGAGTTGGTGGTAATAAAACAATAAAATTGAATGCACGAATTATTGCAGCTACTAATAAAATTCTTTCGGAAGAAATTTTAGCAGGAAAATTCAGAGAAGATTTATTTTACAGAATTAACGTTATGAATGTCCATCTTCCTCCTTTGCGAGAAAGGAAAGATGATCTGCCACTGCTTGTAAATCACTTTATCGAGCAGTTCAATTTAACGTTCGGAAAGAATATCAAACAATTTTCTTCTTCTGCTTATGATTACATTGAAGAATACGAATGGCCCGGCAACATAAGAGAACTTGAAAATGTTATCGAACACTGTTTTATTCTGTGTAATGGTGATATAATTCAAGCAGAGCATTTACCGAAAAGATTAAAAAGTATTGCTAATACTAATTTTGGTAAAACTAATCAGAACGAGGCAAATAATTTTAAAGCCGTCGAGAAGGAATTGATAATGTCTGTTTTGAATAGAAACAATCAGAACCGCACCAAATCAGCTAAGGAATTAGGAGTAGATCCTTCTACGCTTTGGAGGAAGATGAAGAAACTTGAAATAAACGGCTAACAACTTTTTTATCATTTTAATTGACAGTTTTTACTTAATCGAAATCAACGGGACAATTCATTTTGCGGATAAAATAATAGGCAGTCAAGGTTATTAAAGGGAAAATTATAAAAACACTTTGATAAGAATATTTTGTTATGATCAGACTTATCATTAACGGATAAACTACAGATACAATATTTAGTGAACCAAATATTCCGGTAAACATAACTCGATTTGAATTGCTGCTTATTTCAATTAAAGCTCCATCAATTGCAATTCTGTTTGCACTTATGGCTGCTCCAACTAACAGAAACAATAATGAGAATATTTTCACTGAATTAAGTTGACTTAAAATCAATGCAGAAAATGGAGCAACAGAATACAAGAGTATAGAAATTTTTATCATTCCCTTAAATCCAATTTTCTTAATTAAGTAATGCCAAGATAAATTTGAAAAGATCATTCCAATAATTTGATAAATCCACGTTGAGAGTTTTGAATCTTCACGGAAAGAATTAATCTAGTTGAAGACTTTAATAAACACATCTTGAACAACATCTTCAGCTTCTTCTTTATTGCCGGTCATACGGAAGCAGACACTATAAACCATACGAGAATATAGATCATACACATATTTGTATATAAACTCATCACCGTTTTTAAGATTTTCAAGTATTTGTTTTTCTGCCACTATTTAAGGCATACCCTTTGCGTTTTTTCAAAAACAAAATATTCATTTATGGTGTTAGACATCCGAAAGGCAAAAAACTTGTGCTCAAATTAAAAGAAGATTTTTTGGTTAATTAAACTCGATTCATCCAAGCAAATAAAAAATATAACCTAAAAATGCACCTCCTAGAATAATGTAAGCCGCATTTATTTTTTTTATTGCAAATAAAGCAGCAACACTTAAAAGCGCAATTATCCAGCTTTTCCAATCAACAAGAACCTCACCGCCAAGTTTTATTGCTACCACAAGCATCACGGCGAGTGCACTTACATTAACCGCATCAAGAAACTTAGAGAAGAAATTTGATTTTCTAAGTTTTGGAATCAGGGGATTTAAGATCGCAACAAAAATAAATGAAGGGATTATAATACCAACGGTTGCATATATTGCACCAGGAACTCCTGCGATTTGATATCCGATAAATGTTGCAGATGAAAGAAATGGACCGGGAGTAAACTGTCCAACGGCTATTGCATCCAGGAGTTCCTGTCTTGTCAACCAATTTAATCCCTGAACAAATTCACCATCAAAGTAAGCAACCAGAACATAACCGCTTCCAAACCATACAGCACCAATTTTCAGACAGGTTAAAAATAATGTCATCATTGAAGCTTCTGACTTTTCTGCTGCCTGCCACAGCGAAGGAAGAAAACCGAATGACAAAATTGATAGAAGAGAAACAGAGTTTAGACTATTTTTCTTTTCAGACAGGTAAATAAATACTGCTCCGAAAACTCCCCCGGCGAGAATTGAAAATATCTCATTGACACCGGCTGTATTTACAGAAGCTACCGCAATCCCGACTGCAATTATTTTCCATCCTTTTATTGTTTTAGAGCCAAGCCTGTAAACTGCATTCAATATTACGATAATGACAGCGGGTTTAATTCCATATAAGAATGGCTTAACGTCAGGAAGATTTCCATAGACTGCATAAATGTACGCAAATACGCCGGTTATAAGCACCGCAGGCAAGGTGAAACAAATTCCTGCTGTTATTAAACCGGCTACTCCCGCACGGTGATAACCAGTATGAATTGCCATTTCGGTTGAGTTGGGACCCGGAATCAGGTTTGTTGCACCAACTAAATCCAGGAAGTGCTGATGAGTTATCCACTTACGTTTGGTGACCACTTCATCTTCAAACAGAGCGATGTGTGCAGCTGGACCACCGAAGGTTATCAACCCAAGCTTTAAAAATAAAATTGCAACTTCTTTTAACTCTTTCAATTTTGTTTGCGTGATTTTTTATCGAGGTATGAATCTACTGAATATTTTCCCGCACCTGATAATAACAAGACCACAGAACAAATTAACATAGCCCAGTCTGTTCTTGCTTCGTGTGCCATTTTCCAAAAACCTTGATTTAAAAGAATCGGTATTTTAGTAGAGATGATTGCAACGCTGATGTTTATGATTAATGGTATAGCTGCAATTCTTGTCAAGAAACCAATAAGTATTAGTAATCAAAATACTATTTCTACTGTCCCGACAAAAGGCGCGAAAAACTCAGGTGATGGGATTCCGATTTTAATAAATCTTCCCACACCGAGTTGATCTGGAAATAAAAATTTTTGAATTCCTTCTGATAAAAACACAGTGCCTACTATTAATCGAATTAGAATAATTGACGATGACAATTTATTATTCATTTAAGTTCCTTAAAAGTTTACTTAGTATAATTAAAAAAACAATTGAACTCTCGCTAAAATTTTTCCTCTTGTATCATCAGCAGTCATTAAAATATTTCCGTTTCTACTTGATGGTGTAAGTAAGTTGTTACCAAATAAATCAAGTTGATAATTGGCTTGAAATTTAATGTTGTAATTCAAATAATAATTAAGTCCGACTGTAAAAGTTGTAACATCATTTTCCTGAATAATAATAGGATTTTTCAAAGTATTAGTGTAACCTGTAAGTGTTATTGGTGAACCAGCATTTGCTGAAAGCCGTTCTATTCTTGCAGCAATCTCAAACCCTGATTTCATCCTTAAAGTTTTAGTTTCCCCAGTTAGAAGAAATGTTAAATCAAGATGCCAGCCTTCGGTTTCCATTTCTTTGTTTAAAGTTTCGGCTCTATCTTCCAGAGTTCTAATATATTCTGCCTTTAATGAAAATGGACCATATAACCATTGAATATCAGTTCCAAAAGAGATTCTTTTTCCGTTGGTAATCACTCGTGGAAAGAATTCAAACCCAAGTGTTGTTCTTTGTCGAGTGTAAACACCTTCAGTGCGATTTCCTTCGTAAAGTGCATAACCGGCAAGGCGAAAGTTTTTGAATAAACTATTTTCTGATGAAAGGAAGGGATAAATATTTATTCTCCCGGCATACTCGAATGTTTTATCTGTATTCTTTATATCATTTCCTAAACCATTGAACATTCCAATGCCGTATTCAAAAAGACCGCCCAATGGTTTACCAAAATTGTGCACCATAATGCCAATATCTTCTGCCGGAGATAACACAGTTGCGTTCATTGAACGTTCAATGAAATCGAGATATTTTTCCGGCAATAATACTTCGTAACTAAAAGGTTCTTTGAATTGCCCAATACGGATTTGAGCAGTGGGAAGGTATCTAAAATTTATCCACGCAAAAATTAATTCAACGGAATGAGAAACAATATTTGCTTCTAAATCATAATCAATCTTTTTATATAACGTGCCTTCAAAACCGAATCTTAACCTTCTTACAAGAAATGTTGAAGATTGAGTTTCATCAGAATTAATTTGCATACCTTTATTGATTACTCTAAGGTCTGTATGAATAAGCCCGAAAGGTCGGAAAACAAATGAACTATCTGCACTTCGTATAAAAAATCCATTGTCGAAACCGGAGGAACCTTCATCGGTTTGTGCGGTTAATATTCCACAAAACAAAGTAAAGAGAATAATGCTATAAAAAATATATTTCATTAGTTGGTATCCTTTCAAATTTTTTTAATAAGAATCAAGAAGCAAAATTTATTGTCAATCCTCATATAACTCCTCAACTAATTCTTTTGCTTGAAGTTTTGCTTTCTCTAAAATTTTTTTCCCGCTTTTTGTTATTGAGTAATAACGACGTAATTTTCCACTAACATTTTCGGTTTCTGATTTCAAATATCCTTGTTCTTCCAGTTTATGAAATATTGGATAAAGCGTTCCGTAAGATATTTGGTAGCCGTGTCGTTGTAATTCTTCACTAAACTCTTGTCCAAATATTCTTTCTTTATTAGCGTGATGAAGAATATGAACTTTAATGAAACCGAGAAATAAATCTTTGAGTAATTTGTCTTCCATTTTATAACCTTTTAAAAATAAGCTATCGAAATGTAATATCGTATTTCGATATTGTCAAATGATATTATATTTTTTTTGGACTGATTTTACAATCAGTTTTTTATTAACTCATCTTCATCGCACGCGCCGCATTCAAACTGCAATGTGGTATGGTTAATCTCATATTTATCGTGCAGCTTGTGTTCTATCTGCTTTTGAATTTCTATGGTTTTACTGACAGCCATATCTTCCACTTCGATGTGCGCTTCAAAGTGGGTGTCGTTATCATTTAACTTCCACAAATGAATATGATGAATGTTTATTACTCCAGGAATTTTTTCCACAATGTTTTTTATTACATTCAAATCAATTCCTTCCGGATTTGACATCATCAAAATATCAACTGACTCTTTAACGATTTCGTAAGTCTCTTTTAAGATATAAATTGAAATAAGAACTGTTAAAAGTGGATCAATCCAATAAATCTTATAAAGAATTATAAACAATGCACCAATAATAACTGCAAGGGAAGAAACAGCATCGCTTAACAAATGAAAGTATGCTGCACGAATATTTAGATTATTTGCTGAACCTTTTTTGAGAAGAAGAGTTCCGGCTACGTTGGCAATTAGTCCTAATGAAGCAACAATCAACATTAAGCTTCCGGTAATTGGAGTTGGATTCGAAAATCTATCAATTGCTTCTTTGATTAAAAAGAAACTTATAATTATGAGTGTGCTCGCATTTATAATTGCAGCAATAATCTCAGCACGCTTTAAACCAAAAGTATATTTTGCAGTTTTTGGTCGTTTACTTAAGCCATCACTAAAGTTATGCAGCGCATCAGAAATTAAAGACAAGCTCCCGGAAATAATTCCACCGATGACTTCTGCAACTGTTATAAAAAAATTTAGAGCCATTGTGATGAACAGATTTTTCTCTGAAGTGTCTTCGGCACTGTTATGTGAAAGATTGTGTGACATAGTTTTTCCTTTATTTATTTATTTGTCATTACGAATCCCACTTTAGTGGGGGAAGCAATCCTTTATACTGATTGAGGTTGCTTGGGTCGTCCGTCAATTAACGGACTCCCTCCGCAATGACTCTTCCATTCTCTCTGTCATTGTGAGCCTGCCTATCGGCAGACAGGCGTAACGGAGTGAAGCGAAGCAATCTTCTGTAATTTATGAGATTGCTTTGTTTCTCGCAATAACAGATTCTATTTCTTCTCTCATCTTAAAAGGTGAATTAGTAGTGATAGAATTAACGCCAAGATTTATTAATCTTATTGCATCTTCAACTTTTTCTACATCATAAGCGCAAAAATCCAAATTATTTTCACGCAAAGATTTTACAAGCTTTTCGTCAATATATGTAGCTGCATTTAAATCAATGCCATCGGAATTAATTGTTCTTAGAGTTTGCATCAACCTTCTTTGTGCAAGAGACTTCAAACATTTCTTTTTTGAAAAATCCCAACCAAAAATCCAATAAGTCTTAATTTCCGGTAAATATTTTTTTGCTAACTGTACAATGGTTGGATTAAAAAAAATTATTCTTACCTGGTGGCCTTTAGGCAGGTGATCATTTGGAATGGAGAACTGTTTTAATATCTCGACAAGTTTCTTGAGAAATAGTTCACGATCATCTTTTATTTCAATATGGATTCTTTTTCTTTCAGGAATAATTTGGAGAACTTCTTGAAGAGTCGGAATTCTAATTCCTTTATATTCAATTCCTTTCCAAGAGCCAACATCTAATTTCCTGAGTTCAGATAAAGTTGATGAGCGGACTTTTACTTTTATTTTTTCTTCTGTTACTCTTTTAGTATCAGGATCGTGAATGCAGACAATTTCATTATCCTTTGTAAGCCAAAAATCACCTTCAATAAAATCAGCCTTTTCTTTGAATGCGAGTTTAAAAGAGGGAATAGTGTTTTCTGGTGCAGCATAAGACGCACCGCGATGTGCTACAATCAAAGGATTATTCATCAGCGATTGCTCTCTGCTTAAGCATCTCCTTTTAGTTTTTTGATGTAATGCTCAATCTCCAAAAGATAAGAGTTACGATGAATAAGTTTTTTTATTTCATTAATATTCTCTTTGGAAGCTTGTTCTCCTGCGGCAATAATTTCGTCAGTCTTATCAAAATCCGCCCAGGTTAAATGTCTTACTTGCGGGCGAATAACTAAATCAGCTTCTCTTAATCTCAGAACAGAAAGTTTAAAAGAAGTAATGTCTTCTGAACGATAAAGAACGTCAAAAATATTTTGTGGTTGCTCAATTGTTTTTATACATCTTGTAACATCAACAGCTAAAACTCTATCCGCTCCAATCTCTCTTACTCTGCCTGCGGGTACACTTTCCGATGCGCTTCCATCAATTAGAAAATAATTTTGATATTTAACAGGTGGAAAGATTCCGGGTATTGCCGAACTTGCTCTAATGACATCTCTTAAACTTCCATTTGTAAAGTTAATTTCTTCACCGGAAAGTAATTCTGTTGCAATAGCCGAGAATTTTATTTTGAAATTTTCAATCGGTACATCAGGAATAATCTGATAAATTTCATTTGTTAATTCTTCATCAAAATAAGAAAGTCGATTTAATGCTTTTAGGGCTTGAACCCTCGTTCCGATGTAATCGAAAAATTGTTCAAAATAACTTTTATCAGATTTATTATTTCCTTTAAGCTTATCAGTTCCAAGTTCAACAAATTTTGGATGTTTAATTGCTTTGAAAATAAAATCTTCAACTTGCTTTGCATCCCCAAAATAAGCATATAAACCTCCAATAAGAGCGCCCATACTACATCCGGTTATTGAGTGTATCTTTATCTTTTCTCATCAAGCACTTTTAGCACACCTATATGAGCTAAACCTCTTGCGCCGCCGCCGCCAAGTGCTAATCCGAATTTTGACATAATGGTTAATCTACTTTTAATGTGTTAACGAATATTTTGTTTACTGTAATTTATTTTTTAAAAATTACTATGGAGTTCACTCTTGCTACCTATTCTTTCCTGCAATTGAGCGCGTAACGAAGCTGAGCGAAACAATCTTTTATGCTTTCGTCATTGCGAATCCGTCAACCGACGGATGATGCAATCTGGTTTTCCTTTTCTTTTGATTGCTTCGGTCGTCCGTTAATTGACGGACTCCCTTGCAATAACGTTTCGCTTGCTTATTACCGGATAGAATTATATCCGTCTAAAACTCCGCCCTTCGATAAAACAATCTGCCAGAGTTGATTTTTCCTTCTTGCACGAAACGCTCCAGCACTGGAAAGTAAAAAGTATTTCCACATTCTATAAAATCTATCACTGTATTTATTTTTAATTTTATCCCAACTGCTGCTAAAGTTATCATACCAAGCCATTAATGTTTTATCGTAATCTGCACCAATGTTGTGTAAATCTTCTATTACAAACAAACCCTCAACTGCTTTTGCGAGCTGTGCGATTGAAGGCAGCATTCCATTCGGGAAAATATATTTGAGTGTCCAGGCATCTGTTGCTTTTGTGGAACGAACTTCGCCAATTGTATGAAGTAAAAACAATCCGTCATCCTTCAAATTTTTTGCTGCAATATTAAAGTACTCTCTGTAATTACGGTACCCGACATGTTCAATCATTCCAACGCTTACAATTCTATCGAACTTTTCATTTACATCGCGGTAGTCTTGCAGTCTAAATTCGACAGGCAGACCTTTGCACAATTCCTTTCCAAGCGCTACTTGTTCTTTTGAAACAGTAACGCCAACGACTTCAGCTCCATATTTTTCAACAGCGTATTTTCCAAAAGCTCCCCAGCCACAGCCAATATCGAGTACACACATTCCCGATTTTAGATATAATTTTTTACAAATCAATTCAAGTTTGTTTTCTTGTGCTTCATCTAAAGTTTTTGCGTCTTTCCAGTATGCGCAACTGTAATTCATTCTTTTATCGAGCATATTTTGAAAAAGATCATTACCTAAATCATAATGTTTTTCACCAATTATAAAAGCTCTTCGTCTTGCCTGCATATTGATTAAATAAAAGCTGGCAAGCTGCAAAGCCACTTTATAGTTATGCTTCACTTTGTTTTGCAAATCGGCGCGGATGATTCTGTAAATCATTTCATCAAGTTTTTGGACATCCCACCAACCATCCATATAAGATTCACCAAGCCCGAGCTCAACTTCAGTTACTGCCCGTTTGTAAAATCTTTCATCGTATACTTGAATATCCCACGTATTGCTGCCGTTAATTTCAATATCGGCAAGAGATAATAATTCTTTTACAAGTGATTGATATTTGTTGGAAGCCATTTGGACACCTCGTTTTTTAATGATTATTCAACTCAACATTTGGGAGATTGGTTCGTCCCGATAAACCTGTCTGCCGACAGGCAAGATCGGGACTCGCAATGACGGTTCTATTTCTGTCGTTGCGAACGATCCGCCGAGGCGGATTCGAGTGAAGCAAACTCGTTTTAGTTGATAATAATCAGTTTAACTCAGTAACACTATTTTTTGAATGATCGCTTTTTCTTTTAGGAATAGTATGTAAAAACTCGCCGTACTGCATTGGTTCTTCAAGTCTGCACGACCAAACTAATTGATCTTTCCCGTTCTTGTCTTTCCATACAGTAATATCCGGACAGCCATCGCACATACTTTGATCACCATTCGGCATAAAATCTACAGGCTGGATAATAATAATTGACTGCATATAAACTTTCTTAAAAATTCTAAAAGGATTTGCGACTAAATATCCTAAATATTTTTTAAGAGCAGACCTAACACTTTTATTTAACAGCCAAAGATTCATCATCGTTGCTCTGCCTAAGCTAAGTGTTTTGGGCGATGCGTAGGATAAGTAGCGATCATATTTGTAATGATAAACTTCCATTACCATTTCGATAAACTTACTGTTTAAGTAACCAAATATTTTATCCTTTGTTCCGATAAGTTCTGTTAACAGCCACTTAAAATCATCTGCTTTGTGTGTGCCGTTTAAGAATGCCGCGGGAGAAAAGTTAGGTTCTTTCTTTCTTATTTCCGCAACTATTTGTGGAGCCATCAGGTTGGTTACTTCTTCCTTATCAGAATGATAATGAATATCATCAAATACAATTTTTTTATCACCGGCATAAAAATCATAAGGCAAATCGGGAGTTACATATCTAAACAAAATAAAAACCATTGTATGAACTATATCAATATGCTTTTGTGCCCACTCGGCTAACTCCGGCACATACTGCATGGTATCTCCGTAAACGGTTGAATTGAAAGAACAAGCAATTCCACCTTCAGCAGCAAGCATTTCTGCGTAGTGTAATCTAAGTTCATTTAATTCAAGTTCACTTTTACCTTCCCATTGCGGTCCACGTCCACGCCCTTGTTTGCTATCTATGTGAAAAGTAAAACCAAACACTCCGGCTTTTTTTAGATCGTGAAGCAGTTCTTTAGTTAATGCAATTCCGTTTGAGTTTATAATTGGTTTAAGTCCGCGGGATTTTATATCGGCAACCAATTCTACAATGTTAGGATAAAGCAGCGGCTCACCGCCGGCAATTGAAATACAATCTGTTTTTCTTAATGATTGGAAAACATCAAGCTCATGTTTTACCTGTTCCATAGACTTGTGAGAATCTTTTATATTTTTTCTGTAGCAGCCGTAACAATTAAGATTACAGCGTGCAGTTGGTTCGAGCCAGGAGATCCCGTTATCGGGCAGTGTCCAGGGAAGGCGGTAAAGATCAGTTGAATTAATTGTTGCTGTGTTCATTGAACCTCCGAATATTAGTCTTCATAAATTAAATTCATTAAATATTTACAAATTTATTTTGATATAGTTCACAAATTCAATTCATATTTACATTATCTTAAAAAAGCACTTTAGAAAAATAATAATTCTCATTTTATTTAACAGTAAAGCAATAAAAGAAGCAATCTTTAGAATTTGTTCTAAAGATTGCTTTATTATTTTTTAAATTATGATTGCATTGATTATTATTTTTTATTTTGCAGCACAGTCAATACAAACATGCTTGCCATCTTTAATTCTTCCGTAACCTTCGACTGTCATTTCGCCGCATTCTTCACAAACGAAACCGTTAAAGCTGTCTTTCTTTGGTTCGAGTTTGTAATCAAATACATCAGAAACATTTATTAACATTTCTTCGGGTGCATTCATAACATTTTTTACTAAAGGTTCAACAACTTCATCTGGGACTTTACTTGCAGGTATTCCTTTTTCTCTATAATCTGTAAAAAAGTTTGTTGCTTTATTTGCTAACATTGCTTCTACTTTTGGTGTAACTCGAACTGCTTTGCCTTTAGCTCTGTCAACGAGTGTAACTGCACATTTACCTTTGTGTGTTTTTTTGATATTGCCTTTACCGAATGTTGTACCCATTATTACCTGCAATCCATCAGCATAGCAAGTTGCGCAATGATCTTCACCAAGATCAACAAACGCAATTATCTGTCCGTCTTTTGCTCTTTCAACACCTAGTTTATTCATTGCCACTGCGCCAACTCTTAAGCCCATTGGCATAGCGGGACATTTGTGTCCGTGAAATTTTTGTCCGAACTCTAACCATTCTGGATTTCTCTTCGTTTAACATTTTGTTTTTCCTTTGTTTATGAAAGTCGTTTATTGTTAATTAAAAAATATTTGAAACTGTATTTCACCTAAGTAATTATTTTTTGCTGATGAAACTTGTGTTTTAAAATCTGCCATCAGTTTTGTTTTATCTGTAAAGTAATAATTCAAACCTGTGCCATACCATTCATTGCCAGTTGTTGCTGGATTAAGATCAGAATATTTTTCTATAAATCCTGTTAATTGTAAATCTGAAGTCACAAACAATGTTGCTAAACCATAATATCCCCATGCATTATCTTGGTTGATATTTGCCTGGACATATTCTGATTGAAAACCGAAATATTTGTAAACCATTTGATATTCAAACCCAAAGCGATAATCATTTCCGGTCATAAGTTGATTTGAATTATAAATTGTACTCATCGATATAGCATTTGCATAACGATATGCCTCAAAAACTCCCACTTCAAGCAAAGCATCTTCTTTCTTCAAAAGACTAATTTGTGCGTGCGAGGTGTAAAGTAAATCTAAATCCTTGTTCTTTCCAGGCGATTCAAGATTTGCATTGAATAATCCAATACTTAAATGAATAGGGAAGGAATCGGGTTGATAAGTAAACTGTAAACCAATTTCCCGCGCCATTGATTTTGAACTAAAAATCAATCCGTTAATTACCAATGCTCTTTCCAGCACTGGAATTTCATAATCGGGCTGCATTCTTTGTAACATAAAATCGGGGATGAATCTTCCTGCACACAAATAACCAAATCCATTAAACTTTACATCGGCAAAGGCATCTTGCAGCGTTAGTGCTTCATTTTTAAATGAACGATAAACGGCTTGAATTTTATAAGAAAAATTTTCTAAGCCCGGTGCATTTCCATCGACCCAAAGTTTTGCTCTGCGAATCATAAAATCATTCACATTTTCAAAATAAGTTGTAAATCTTGATTGAATGTAACCGTGTAATTTTGGTTCTGCATTTTGTGCAAATGATGAATTGGATTCAATCAGAATAAAGAGAACAGATAAATACAATATTCTAACCGTCATTCCCGTGAAAACGGGAATCCATTCTTTGGTTTTTAGATTCCCACTTTTGTGGGAATGACATAATGCGTTTTGCACTCTTCTCACAGCACACCTCAAATCATTTTAATTGCAATTCCTAAAAGCACAACAGCGTAAACCTGTTTTTACCATTTTCGGTTTTGCTTAGCCGGACATAAACATTGCACCAAGCTGCGATGCGATAATGACTGCAATTACAACTAATATTGTTAGCGTCCAGTTCATTTCACCTTCTGCTGTTTGATTAGTGTAATTTTTCTATGTGATCTGTTATTGTTCCGTTAATTACTGATTCAACTGCTTCATCAATATACCTGATATCAGTTACAACTGGTTTGATATTTAATTGAAGCATACTTTGATATGCACCGTTTCCCATTCCGCGAGCAAGTAAAATCTGGCAATCTTTAATCGCTTCTGCCATACTAATGTGCTTGGAATGAGAATGTTGGTCAAGTCCGTGTTGTTCTCCTTGTTGATGATGATGTTCTTCCTGTGCAAAATTATTATGTCCTAATTTTTCCCGGTGTTCTCTTTTGACAACTTTACCGTTTTCAACAAAAAGTACTTCGTAATATGCTGCTCTGCCAAAATGCTGACTGATGGTTATCCCATCATCTGTAACTGCGGCAATATTGATTGTTTTATTTTCCATTATATCTCCTTTTAATAAGTAATCATTTACTTACATTTATTAATAAAAAATTTTATTTCTTTTCTAGTGCTCTTTTAATTAACGAAATCATTCGTTCACAAAATTTTTCTTGCTTTGGAACGCCAGGCTCTAAGATCATTTCTATGTTCAATGAAATTGGAATTCCCATATAGAGGGTTGCAAAATTCTCTATATTTATATTTTTATCCCAAATACCTTCATTTATTCCTTGTTTGATAATTCTGCTAATATATTCTTTTTGGGTCAAAAGGATTTCTCTTAATCCCTTTTTTAATTGTTGTTCATTCATATGTGCAGCTTCAGAAAACAAAAGTATGGTTACGCCTTTATTTTCAATAAGATACTTGATATGCTTGCAAAGAAATTTGTATAATTTTTCTTCAGCACTTAGTGTTGAAGAATAAGTTATTCTTTCCTGTTCAGCCAAAAGTTCACTTTTTACATCATTTAGGATGGAAAGCATTATTTCTTTTTTAGATGAGAAATGACGAAATAAAGCTCCCTCCGTAACTCCAATTTTTGTCGCTAAGTTTCTTGTTGAAAGTTTTCCGATTCCTTCAGTAGAAATAATGTCAAGGACAGCTTTTTTAATTTGTCCTTGTCTTGTTTCGGTATCTAATCTTTCTGCTGCCATTTATAAGCCTTTAAATAATTAAGTAAACAATCACTTACTAAAATATACAAATAAATTTAATTGTCAAGCACTTTTTAGAAATATTTTTTACCATTTCGTAAATCAAGACGTAATTAATATTTTCAGAAGCAGAGACTAAAAGATGTAGTAAATTTATTTTGGAGGTTTGGTTTTTATTTTAGGAGTAAATAAACCCCACCCAAAATTACTAAAACACCACAAATCTTTTTTTGCTTAATTTATTAAATATGATGATTGTTTGGTAAAAAGTAAATCAAGGTTTTTGAATTAGTAAAAAATGTTAGAAAGAGGGAGTCTTTTCGCTATTCAATAATGTTCAATCTAGAACGAATAACGAAATATATTTAACAATTTAAAATTTCTATGATATTAACCATCGATTTTTATGGTTGCGCTGACTTCAAATGGCTGGCCGTTAAAGTATATTTGAAAATGAGGCAAAGATGCATGCTTGCATCCAAGTGTTATTACTAAAATTAAAATAATGGCTGAAATAACTCTTAATCAAATCTTAATGAAATACGTTTATAAAATTTTTTGAAAAATGAATATATAATAAAAAAGCTGCTGCACATTAAATGCAGCAGCTTCGTAATCTGAGAAAGCCTGCAGGGCGTTCTATAAATGCTGTCCCGAGATTACTTTAAGTGCATCATTTTCTTGGTCTCAACATAATTGCCAGAGCTTAATCGAACAAAGTAAACACCGGATGTGACAATAGCACCGGTGTTATCTTTTCCATTCCACTTAACTTCATGAGAACCCGCAAACATTTCTTTATCAACTAGGGTCATTATTTCATTACCAGTAATATTGAATATTTTTACTGTAACCTTTCTGTTTTGTGGAATTGAATATTTGATTGCAGTTTCAGGATTGAACGGGTTTGGATAATTCTGTTCAAGGGAATAGCTTAAGCCGTTTACGACTTCAACTTCAATTATTTTAGAAAACTCATATTTACCATCAAAGTCAATTTGCTTTAATCTGTATGAATAAGAACCTGGTTGTAGTTGCTTATCAACAAATGTGTATTCGTGTGAATTTGTAAATGTCCCGTTACCTTTTACAAAACCAACTGTCGCAAAATCTTTGTTTGTTTTCCTCTGAATTTCAAATCCATTATTATTGAGTTCGGTTGCTGTGTTCCATTCTAATTTAACATCAGAACCGCTTACTGATCCGATAAAAGCCGTTAATTCTACGGGAACAGGTAAACGTGTAAAACCGAGTTTGGTTAACGTAGCATCATCAAAAGGTTCACAATAAAATATATGGGCATTATCAGTTTCGGATTTTAGATAAACCCAAAGATTTGGATCACCGGGTAGAATTGTCGAATCTCCTGTATAGGTAACATAGTCCAACTTAAATGCTGTTTTCCAATCTGATGTTAGAGGCACTACTCCAGATGGCCCTACAATTTTTTTGGTTGTTGGATTCCATGTAGTCATTGTCATTCTGCCAGTGTTGTTATATTCAGTGATTGCAACATTAGTTCCGCCCATATTCTGATGGCAACTTGCACAGGTTGTTGCATTTTTGGCAATAACGTGAGAGTGATAGGAAGAAACAATTACATTTGTTTTTCCCTGGAACGAATGAGTCATAAAACCGCCTAAATGAACCTTGTCATTTTTCTTTACAAGCAGGCGATATCCTTTTATTTGGTTAATTGCTCTGTTCTTACCAATTGCGACAACCGTTTCAAAATGGCAACCAGCACAAGTTAATACTGAGACAGCATGGCAAGCTGCACAATCAACTGTTGCACTGTGAGTCGAGTGTGCACTGTTTGTCGGAAGAAGGCTGTGGCAATCCATGCACTCAGACTGAATTGCACCGTTTTCTTTTAATGAAGCATAAACAATTCCGTCATCACCATGTAACTCCGCTTTTTTATGACATGACACACAAGTCATTCCAGCTTTTCTGTGAACATCACCATTGGCAAGTGAATCCGGATAAGCTGTTATTTCATAAACTTGTCTGTTGTGGCAGTTTTTGCACGTTTGCTGTGCTACCGTAGTTCCCGCGGCAAAATTATGACAATCGTTACAGCTCGGAGCATATGTAGCTGAAATTATCGGATCTCCGTTTGGATAAGTTTCGGTTGTGGAGTGACATTTCTTGCAAGCAAGGCTATCCATTGGAATATTGGTGATTAATTCCATACCACCATTTGCAGTTTTATAAGCATCGTTTTTGCCTTCTCTGGTTTTATGCAAACTTGTACTAAAGTTTGCTTGCGAAAGCATTGGTAAAATGTATCCCATTACAAAAATTGAAGTGAGAACTAGAGTAAATTTTTGCATGAGAATCTCCTTTTATTTTGAATAAATCAGTTAATTGAATTTTGTCTATTAGAAATGAGCTTGTTAATTAGTATGGAGTTTATTTCTTTAAATCTATGATCATCGGGATTTTTCACTTCTGCTTTTTTGAAAAATTCTATCGCTTTTTCTAAGCTGCAGTAAAGCCAAAGAATTCCTAGTGCAATGGTTTTTTCAATTTCATTATTAAATAGTT
>Ga0209323_10000654_pt1 | contig 22439 bp, 16 predicted proteins | sample Rifsed19ft2_FD_184014 | JGI IMG/M metagenome (GOLD analysis project Ga0209323, IMG submission 184014) | Soil microbial communities from Rifle, Colorado, USA - sediment 19ft 2 (version 2) | ecosystem: Environmental > Terrestrial > Deep subsurface > Rock core/Sediment | place: Rifle, Colorado...
CACGGCCAGTCTCAAAAATACTACCACGATATAGAAGGCTACAACGGAAGACTTGATGCATTACAGGCAGGTATCCTTCACAAAAAGCTCAAACACCTCTCTGAAGGAAATGAAAAACGCCGTCAGAGTGCCAAACTGTATAATCAACTCCTCAGTCAGATAGATGGTATCATAACCCCATATGAGCCAGACTGGAGCAGGGCTGTCTACCACCTCTATGTAATACGCACCAATGACAGAGATAAGTTGCAGAAACACCTTACTGAAAAACAGATAGGTACCGGTCTTCATTATCCATTACCACTTCACCTTCAAAAGGCATACGAATATCTGGGATATAAAGATGGAGATTTCCCTGTCTCAGAAAAGGTGGCATCAGAGATACTTTCCCTCCCAATGTTCCCCGGTCTTTTGGATGACCAGCAAAAGTATGTGGCAACTCAACTCCATAAGTCCTGAATATCACACCGAATGTCAGATGTAACCCAGTTAAAAGTAATAAATCCTCTGGATTATCCTGAATGGGATAAACTTGTGCTTTCAACCAGGGACTATTCATTTTTCCATTCGTCAGCCTGGGCGAAGGTTCTATATGAAACTTACAGATACAAGCCAATTTACTTTACATTGATTAAAGATAATCAGTTATTAGCACTGATACCATTTATGGAGGTTGGAAGTATCTTAACCGGGAAGAGAGGGGTCTCTCTCCCTTTTTCTGATTACTGTGAAACAATAGGTATAGACAAGGATGATTTTCAGAATGTCATTAATCTCTTAAAGAAATATGGAAAAGAGCATAGATGGAAATCGTTAGAATTCAGAGATGGTAATATTTTCCCGGCGGAGTTACATGCTTCTTCAGACTATATTAATCATACACTTGAAATTTCAAAAAATGCGGAACAAATACTTTCCAGTTTTCGAGATAGTACAAAGAGGAATATTAAAAAGGCTGAGCGAAAATGCGTAGAAGTTAAAATCGTAAGTTCATTAGAGTCAATAAATGAATTCTACAGGTTGAATTGTATAACAAGAAAAAAACATGGGTTACCTCCACAATCGTATTACTTTTTTAAAAAAGTTTATGAAAATATAATATCAAAGAATATGGGAATAGTAGTACTTGCATCATTTCACGAGAATATCATTGCAGGCGCTGTTTACTTTCATTTTGGTGAAAAAGTAATTTTTAAATATGGGGCATCTGATACAAATTATAACCATCTCAGGCCCAATAATCTTATCATGTGGGAGGCAATAAAGTTCTACTCTAAAATGGGATGCAGGAGTTTTTGCTTTGGTAGAACAGAGCCAGAGAATATAGGATTAACCCAGTTTAAGGATGGCTGGAGGGCAAAAAAAGAAACAATAAAATACTATATATATGATCTAAGAAGAGAGTCATACATTCAAAATTCCTTTAAGGTATCAGGTATATATAATAGGATCTTTCAGGAAATGCCGCTCCCTTTATTAAAGTTTGCTGGGTCCTTTTTATACAGACATATTGGGTAACAATGCTTAACAACAGGAATAGATTTTACTACTTTTTAAAACCTCTAATACCAAGAGGGATTCAGATTCTTATCAGGAGAAGGCTTGCTCTTATTAAGAAAACTCAATATAAAGATTGCTGGCCTATAGACAAGAATGCATGCAATCCACCAGTTGGATGGACAGGATGGCCGGGACAGAAGCGGTTTGCCCTGGTTTTAACACATGATGTTGAATCAGAAAAAGGACATAATAGATGTAAAGAGCTGATGAAATTAGAAAAGAATCTGAATTTCAGATCATCATTTAACTTTGTTCCCAGGGATTATAACGTCTCACAGGAACTACGACATTACTTAACCAGTGAAGGTTTTGAAGTCGGAGTGCATGGTTTGACTCATGACGGTAGTCTCTATTCATCCAGAGGAACATTTAATGAGCAGGCAAAACAGATAAATAGATACCTGAAGGAATGGAATTCAGTTGGTTTTCGCTCCCCATCTATGTATCACAATCTTGAGTGGCTGCATGATTTAAATATTGAATATGATGCATCTACATTTGACACCGACCCTTTTGAACCTCAACCTGATGGAGTTGGCACAATATTTCCTTTTTTTGTTAAAATGTTTAAAGACCAGCATGGATACATTGAACTGCCATATACACTTCCGCAAGACTTTACAACATTAATTATTCTTAGGGACGATAACCTGTTAATATGGAAGGAAAAACTGGAATGGATAGTTCAAGCTGGAGGTATGGTGCTTATCAATACACATCCTGACTACATGCATTTCGGTAATGGAAAGAAAAGCGCAGATGAATACAGTATAGCCAAATACATTGATTTTCTCCAACACATAAAAACAACTTACAGAGATCAATATTGGCATATCTTACCAAAAGAAATGGCATTTTACTGGCGTGAAAGTTGGTCTGGTTCAAATGGAAGATAATTTTAAGCGTCAATGAATGTATGGAATCTATTATATTATTTTAACTTCTGAAGCATTATAGGTTAAACTGAATTAATATAAATGAAAATATAATGACATAATTATTAATAAGAAAGGAATGTGTGGGCTTTGCAGGTCTGGATATTGCATACAATATTAGATAGTCTAAGTTGGTATAAGGCTGATAATTACCTATAAGGGAAAGGATTGGCAGGTTAGTTGTGAATGTAAAGAACATTATAAAATTACTCACGGTTCTTCTTATGTTTTTGTTTAATGTAGGATTAGTGAATGCTTATGAAGATCCTATTACGGACATCAGGGTTCTCTTAGATTCTGCAAATAATGATAGCTATGTTACCAGAATGCAAAAGATGTTTGAAGACCTGTCAGGTTACCATGGTTTGAAATATTCAAACATAGATCTTGGAACAACAGAATTGACAGATTCCCTCCTGAAAGATGAAAGCGGAAACTATCTTAATGGAGTTTACATTCATATTGATACCCTTGAGTCAAGATTAAGCAGTACTGAAATCTCAATTCTCAATAATGCAGTTGAAGCTGGTTTGAAACTGCTGATTGTTGGTGCTACTGATACTACTTACTATTCTAATGTGGCTGAATTAACCAGCGGAGCAATTACTGGTGCTAGTCTTATTGGTAACCCTGAAAAGCAAAAACACGTTGTTACAGCTGAGGCTAATGAAATAACTAAAGAATTTGCCGGACAATCATATGATTACTCAGGTGGAGTTGCATGGCTTTATATGAAGGATGGAGGATTAAACATAACAGGGGGGGGTAATGTTGATGTATTGGTTAATATGCAGACGCCTTCCGGTAGTGTCCCTGTATTTGCACGATATAAGCGTGGTGCAGGGGATATCCTTGTTCTGGGATTCGAATTCTATGGTTATGATACCAGAAGCTTAGATTTCTTTTATTTCGGGGATTATTCAAATTACGACAAATTTATGACCGCAATACCAATGATGATGTTCTTGAAATATGCTGGTGCTGAGGAGGTTTGGCATAATGACCACAATTACGCCAATTTTCAGATTGATGACCCCTCCTTGAGAGAACCGGCAGAACTATCATCTGGCGGCAGATACTTCAGCTATTATGAACTCTTGCCTGAAATGGAACAACATCAGTTCCACACAACTATTGGAACCATCCCTCAAAGACTCATGGTCTTGAATCCATCACAGCCGGAAGTGGTTAATCTTTTCCTGGCTAATCCATCAAGGTATTCAATTACGATGCATGGTACTACCCACATCGGTCCAAATTACCAGGAATTTTGTGAATATGGCATGTATCCCGGTACCGATTATGAATGCAGGACGTATGAGTGTCAGGATGAATTAATCAGGCAAGGGGTAGAATGGATGGACCTGCATGAAGCTCAGACCGGCATTATATCTGAGAAATTGTTTATACCTCCAGGATCAGGGATACAAAATATTTTAACGTTTGGATTACTTAAGAAACATAATTTGCAGGGTGCAATACGGAGACCACTTGAGGCATCTAAGCCAAATGATATTGATTTTGCCATGCTTCCCTCTGATATGAACTGGGAAAGCTTTCCAAGTATAAAGAGATTATCCGTTTCCGGCAGTAAGGATAGACCATCTGAGAATCCGTATACAAGAGAATTTGACAGTTTTATTGACATTCCGATCCTGTTGTACTCACATGCTAATTACTTTTATGATACAACGCGATATCCTGGAACCCACCAGGCCTTTAATCCTATAGCAGATGACATTAATAATATAAATGGCGGAATTGAATGGAAAGGAATTGGTTACATCTTAGAGCATCTTTATTGGGAAAAAGTAACTGATGATGGAAACATTGAAGTCTGGATGTTTTCGAACGGAAAGTTAGAGATAGTAAACTCAGGCGTAACGGATAGGACTTATTATGTAAAGAAAGTAGAAACCCTCAATGTCCCCATTACCAGTGTGACAGTAGATGGAATTGATATGAACTATACTGTCAACAGCGGGTTCTTAAATATTGAACCGATTACTATACCTGCCGGTTTTTCAAAAACTGTTCATATTTTATATGAAAGTGCTTCTAATCAGACAATAGATGTTACTCCTCCGGCAGATATGGCAGAGATCAGAGATGGTATTGGAGTGGATGTAGATTCAACTATGTCAAAAGTTGAATTATCCGCAAACTGGGATGCCTCAAGTGATCCGGAGAGTGGAATACTCAGGTACTGGTATTCAATTGGAACGGCTCCTGGGACAACCTCATTTATTGGCTGGACTGATAATGGAATAAATACAAGTGTATCTGTAACTGGATTATTGTTAGCCCTGAATCAAACATATTATTTTAATGTGAAGGCAGAAAACGTTGCGGGATTATTCAGCAATGTTACCAGTTCTGATGGAATTTTAGTCGAACAATATAATCCTCCACCGGGTTCAATTTCCGGAGTGGTATGTGAAGGCAGTTTCTGTCACCTTGATTTTACAGATTTAAGTTTAATAGCCTACTATCCTTTCGACGATGGAGGTGACTCAATAAACGTATACAACTGGGTCAATGGTGCGCCTGAAGGAGAACTCGTCGGAAGTGCTGCTATTGATAATACAGGGATACGGGGTAAATCGTTCTCGGGAACCGGAAACAAGACTGCTGTAAAAATAGGTAAAGAAGCGGATTATGGCACCGTCTGTGACAATGGATGTACATTCACCTCCTGGGTGTACACTGAGAATGGTACGGGAGATAGAAGCATAATTGCAAAAATGGATTACTGGCCTAATAACAGGTTCTTTAATGTGCATTCACCTTTTAATTATGCTTTTTTCCAGTTTGATTTATTTCAGGGAGGAAATACAAGCGCATATTGCGGGGGGATTATTGGCAATGGGGCTGTGACCGGAAAGTGGATGTTTGTTGCAGGCGTTTATGATGGTAGCAGCATCAGGGTATATATGGGAGATACGTCAGGTAATATTTCTTCAACATCAAAAAGCTGTACGATAAGTATTGATAAAAATGCATGGCAAAATTCTCCGGAAGATGCGTTTATAGGTGCGATGGATGACGGTAACATTGAGAGGGCGTGGGATGGAAAGATAGATGAGGTTATGATATTTAACAGGGGACTTAGTGAATATGAAATAAACAGACTATACAACTTTCAACAACCACGGTTTTTGCCTGACGGGAGTGTTACTCTTTTTAGGCCGATAACTCCCGGTAATAACAGGGCCGGGATATCTGTTAATACAGCCAATCAGGACAATGCATCAATAATGATTAGCATTAATGACGGATCAGGTTGGACTGATTATAAGGTAATGGATGATGGAATCCCTCAGGAGTTTAGTATATTACCAACGGCTCAGGAACTTAATCTGAGCTTTTTGTTACTTGCTGATGCTTATTACGCATGGAGTCCTGTATTGTATCCGGATGATATTGTAATAGAAGTCCGGAATACAGACACTATTTACCCTGTCTTTTCCGGATTGATGGAGAATCCGACAAGTGGTTCTTATTATATGGCAGGAGCAAGCTACGAATTCAGAGTTAATGTTGCTTCAACTAATGGTGTTGTTGTTTTTACCTTTGATGGGTCTGATTATCCGGCATTAAATGTAGGTGGCGATACATATAGTGTTGTATTGCAGGATATGCAACCTGGAACATATAATTATTTTTGGACATCTTATGGAAATGGAACAAGTCAGAATATGGGCATTTCAGAGACAAAAAGTTTTACGTTAATTGATGGAGTCTATCCAGTGTTTTCTGAATTAGTCGTAAATCCGGTAAGCAGTTCCGATTATGTGGCAGGAGCGAGCTACGAGTTCAGAGTTAATGTTACTTCCACTAACGGTGTTGTTACTCTTACATTTGAGGGGGCTGATTATACGGCATTGAATATAGGCGGTGATACATACAGCGTCACTTTGGATGACATACAGCCGGGAATATATAATTATTATTGGAAGTCTTATGCTGATGGGCCTAAGAATAATGAAGGTGTTTCTAATACTATGCAGTATATTGTAATTGACGGGGTTTATCCATCTTTCTCCGGAGAGACTGTAAGGCCAGTAAGCAATACACCATACTCTAATAGTGCGGACTATCTGTTCAGCATTGATGTTTCATCTACAAATGGAGTTGTAGTACTTACTTATAATGGAATAGATTATATAGCAGCAAAGATAAGCGGTGATACTTATGGCGTAATGTTTTCTGATATACAACCAGGAACATATGATTATTACTGGACCGCCTATGGAAGTGGTCCGGATAATAACATACAAATATCTCAAAGAGTTAGTTATGTTGTAGCCGATCCAATACCTCCGGTAGCTTATAGTGAAGGCGGCCAGGTTGGCATTACAGAAACGGATTATTCAACTTTAAATTCACTGTTTTACACTCCAGCAAATTGCAAATTTGAGAAATTCATTATTAATGGGAATTCTGAAAGCTGGGGAAATGTAGATTTACAATTTTATTCGTGGAATATTCCTATTGTTTGTAACTCAAATGAAGAGTGTATGTTAATTATCTTAACATGTAATTGATAGTAAGTTCTATTTGATTGTATTATTGAGTAGAAATCTATCTTAATTTACTGAACCTTAGTAACAGCCATTCGCTATCTAAGTAACAAACTGGGCATAAAATGTTAAATATCTGTATGATAGTGTATTCTTATTATCCTAATGATGTTCGCGTTCGGAAAGAGGCGGAGGCACTTGCAGAAAAAGGATATTCAGTAGATATTATTTGTCTAAAGAATAATGGTGAATTAAAAGAACAAGTTATTAATGGGGTTTATGTTTATCGCTTTGATATGAAAAGGCAACGAAAAGGAAAATTGACGTATTTGTGGCAGTATTTTATGTTTATCATACGATCTTTCTTAATGGTTAATCTGTTAGATCTGAGGAAAAAATATAGTATAGTCCATATTCACAATATGCCGGATATTCTAATTCTTAGTGGAATAGTCCAGAAAATGAAGGGAGCAAAGCTTGTACTTGATTTACATGATCCAATGCCTGAAGTGTATATGACTAAGTATTCACTGAGCTCTGACCACATTATAATCAAGACACTAAAGTTTCTTGAACGGTTATGTATTAAATTAGCGGACATTGTGTTGACTCCCAATATTGCATTTCAAAACTTGTTTGTATCAAGGGGTTGTCCTAAAGACAAAATACATATAATAATGAACTCACCTCAGGAAAGCATATTTTTTAAGGATAAGAAAATGGATGCTAAATGTGTCTTAAGGCAGGACTTATTTGATGGCAGGCATTTTATTGTTATGTTTCATGGTACTATCGTAGAGCGTCATGGGCTTGATACTGCTGTGGAGGCAATGGTACATTTGAAAAAACATATACCCAACGTTGCATTTCTGGTTTTTGGAGAGGGGGATTTTGTAGACACATTCCTGAAACTTAGAGAGAAACACGATCTGACAGAAGTTATACATTATTATGGTCATGTACCTATCGAGGAAATTGTTACAGTTATTTCAAAGATAGATGTTGGGTTAATCCCTAACAAGTTAAGTCCATTCACTGATTTGAATTTACCTACCCGTATCTTTGAATACTTATGCCTTGGAAAGCCAGTCATTGTACCACGTACAAAAGGAATTCTTGATTATTTCAATGAAGAAGAAATTTATTACTTTGAGTCAGACAACCCTGAGAATCTTTGCAGCGTAATTCTTGATGTGTACAGCAATGAGAAAAAAAGACAAGAGGTTATTATGAAGGGAATCCGGGTATATCGTAGGCATACATGGGATAACGAACGCGAGCGCTTATTAAAACTCGTGGACAATCTTGTTTAAAGTGTAATTCATAGTAAGCATTAGTGACAGACTCTATTCCTGATTTAAAGTCATCATTAGAAGGTCATAAATTATCAACATCAAAATGTTAAAAGCCCTACCTCAGTTTTCCGTTAAGACTGCAATAAAATCTATTCCTCTTACATTGCGAAAACCAACAGTACAGAAAATATCCACAGCAATGTTTACTCAGGGTATGCTGAGTTTAAGTAATTTTGTTGTCGGATTTGCTGTTGCAAAACATGCAACGAAGAGTGAATATGGAATATATGTTGTTCTCTTCTCAATCATGGGTATAGTTGGTAATTATCAAAATGCATTGATTAATTCCCCGCTAACAGTTATTGCTCCCAAAAAAGAATCTCATGAAAAGATTCAATTTATATCCGGGCTGGCATTCGGACAATGGATAGTATTCATTCCTATCAGCGTCATATCCATAATAATCATATCGTTTTACTCATATTTATATAAGGATATTACAACTCTTAAATATTCGTTGGTAGTAATACTTGCTACATTATCATATTTATTCCGGGAATTTATTCGTACAGTCAACTATAGTAAAATGAGGACTAACTTGTTGTTGAAAATGGATACCTTTTTTCTTGTTTTTATCGCACTTGGGATTCTTGTTCTTGTCTTTTCCAATATGGTAACAAGTAGTCTTTCTATGACAATACTTGGAGCGGGATATGTATTTGCTGCGGTCGTAGGAATTTATTTGTCTAATGACAAATACCGGATTAACAGTGAGTCGATAAAGAATGCCTTCAGGGAGACGTGGAACTACAGCAGTTGGGCATTAGTGGGAGTTACCAGCGATATATTTAAGAATCAGGGGTATATTTACGTGGTTTCTGCAATATTAGGTCTCGATAAAATAGCAGAAATATCAGCTGCAAGATTGTTTCTAATGCCAGTTGGTCTTTTCGTTGCCAGCAGTGGTAAGATTATTCTCGCAAAAGGTTCTGATATACTGAATACTGCCGGCAGTGGCAAGTTTAGAATGTTTGTTTTTTCCATAACAATATTTCTTGTACTTGTATGGCTAAGCTATACTATGGGGCTTCTGGTCATGGTGGATTATCTTATCTCTTTTCTCGGAAGTAAATATGGGAATATTCATTATCTTATCATGTTATGGGGTGGTTTCTTCCTTATTTATTCATTAAGATACTCGATTACAACTGCCCTTGTTGCGTGTGCTGAATTTAGAAATATGGCAACATATGATGTTATAAGCGCTATAATTACTGTTGTCTCATGTTTAGTCCTGACTCATTTATTCGGCGCTTATGGAACCATTGTATCACTTATTGTAGGTGAATTGGCTCTTTTATTATTTGCATCATCAAGGCTATTATATTATTGGAACAATAAATCATTAGCTTAATATGAATAGCAAAGAATTGGTCAAAGTTTCTGTGGCTTTATGGGTACCTCTGACCTGGTATGCCTTAGCATCATCACGAAGTCTCTACCGCTGGTTGTATCCGGAGGGGAATTCACTTGTTAACAGCGGCTATATTGAAGGTAATCCACTTGATAGGGCAGTATACAGTGCCCTCATTGCTGCCGGATTGTTAATACTTTTCAAAAGAAAAATTGATTGGTCTAATTTGATTAGAGCCAACGCATGGATATTATTATTATTTATTTACATGGGGCTGAGTATTTTCTGGTCTGAGTTCAGAGATGTATCCTTTAAGCGTTTAATAAAGGCTGCTGGAGATCTCATTATGGTTTTGGTAGTACTTACCGAGATTAATGCACTGCACTCTGTTTCGACACTGCTGAAAAGATGTTTTTATGTTTATCTTCCTCTCTCCATTATAATGATTAAATATTTCAGAACAATTGGAGTAGCCTGGAGCAGAGATGGCATGGAAGAAATGTGGGTAGGTGTATCTACACACAAAAATGTTCTTGGAGAAGTATGTATGATTAGTGCAATTTTCTTGATTTGGAATATGACCAGAGACCGAAGCTGGAAAAATATATTTGTAAATCTGATATTTATATCGATGTCGTTATGGTTACTAAATGGTTCAAATACTTCTCACAGCAGCACATCAATATTTGTATTTCTGATTGGCGTTCTAATGCTAGTTTCATTTTATTTTATGAGATCAAGTATTGAACATCTTCGAAGAAATATTATTATCTTTGTATTCATATGTGGCTTCCTCGTTATAATATCTCAACTTACTCTTGCGGCATTTACTAATAAAACATTATTGTCGGCATCAGTTGAAGCATCTGGGCGAGACATGACGTTTACCGGCAGAACGGAGCTATGGACTGATATGCTTAATATTGCATCAGAAAACCCTGTATTAGGTGTAGGGTATGGAAGTTTTTGGATTGGAGACGTGTCCAACAACTTATGGGAAAAGCATCCATGGAAACCGGAACAGGGACACAATGGTTACATAGATGTATATGTTGAGCTTGGACTTGTTGGTATCTTTATCCTTGCCGGGGTAATCATTTGTGCATTTAAGAATATTATGAAAGGAAATCTTATTGATTTTGATGTCTTTAGACTTAGGATTATATTCTTAACTATGATTTTATTTCACAACATAACTGAGTCCAGTTTTCTCAGGGGGACACATAATTTGTGGTTTATTTTTCTTCTCGTTGTGGTGAGTGCACCTCGTACATTTCAGCCCCAAATCTGTAGGAGTGGTAATGTATAATAATTTATTTAACGTGTATTCATTATGAGTATTAGTCATATTAGTGTATGTATTTGCACTTATAAGAGACCTGGGTTTCTGAAGATACTTTTAGAGCATCTTCAACGGCAACAAACGGACGGATTATTTTCATACTCAATAGTTGTAGTGGATAATGATTATGAGCAGTCTGCAAAAGCCACAGTGATGGATGTTATGGGGGGATCATTCAAGATTATAGATTATTATTGTGAAACGGAGAAAAATATTGCATGTGCCAGGAATAAAGCGGTACAGAAGGCAGTAGGTGATTTCATAGCTTTTATTGATGACGATGAATTTCCTGTGAATGATTGGCTTTTGAACTTATACAAGTCATGTGATGAGTATAATGCTGATGGTGTTCTTGGCCCGGTTCTTCCTCATTATGAAGTTAGTCCTCCTGAATGGTTACTTAAGGGGCAATTCTTTGAACGACCGACTTATGATACTGGAACGCGAATGCATTGGAGTAATACACGTACTGGGAACGTTTTACTAAGAAGAAAAATATTTGACGGACTTGAATATCCTTTTGATCATGATTTTGGAGCAGGAGGTGAAGATGTTAGGTTTTTTAAAGAAATGCAAGAAAGGGGATGTGTGTTTATCTGGAGTAATGATGCTAAAGTCTATGAAATTGTTCCCCAAAGCCGGTGTACAAAAAGCTATTTATTGCGACGTGCTTTTCTTCAAGGGAATATATCATTACGATATTACAAAAACACAATGAATAATAAACTGAGAGCCAGGATTCTTGTAAAATCCCTTACTGCATTATTACTTTATTCATGCATTCTTCCCGTTTCGTGTTTCCTAGGAATGCACACCTTTATGAAGTATTTGATAAAAAACCTGCATCACCTTAGCCGATTTCTAGCACTGTCAGGGATAGTGACAGTCAGAAACAGAAATATTTAAACATAAAACGATAATCATGAAGAAACTGTTGCTCATATCTAATAAAGTAATGCATTATAGAGTGTCTGTATATAATTATTTTTATAGAAGATTCAAGGAATATGGGTGGGATTTCATTGTTAGAAGTGACGAACTTCAAAAAGCGAACCGACACCATATAGAATTTGATTATAAAAGTATTGGCTTTACATTCGGAGCATACAAAAAGGAGATAGAAGAGTTAAAACCCGATGCTGTAATAATCTTTTTACATATAAAGGATTTTGTAATCTGGCCTCTGATCTATTGGTTAAAATTCAAAGGAATTCCGATAATATTCTGGACTAAGGGTCAAAACCTCGATAATCCTGATAATATATTAAGTTCTTTATTATATAAGCATCTGCACAATAAATTTGATGGGATTATTCTTTATTCAAAACATGAAATTAAGTATATAAAAGAAAAAAATCGGTATAAGGTGTCAGTCGCCAATAACACGATAAATTTTGAGGATTTTCCTAAAATACTGGAAACACGGGAACAGATAAAAAAGGAACTGGGTATACCTTTCAATAAGATAGTTCTGTCAGTTGGCAGAATGGATGCAGGAGGGCAAAGGAAAAATGTTCACCACTTAATTGAAATATTTAATACTATAACAAATAAAGAATTGGGGCTAGTTATTGTCGGATCTATGAATCGTGAATTGGTGAAAAAGATAGATAAAAATAACATAATTTACCTTGGGGAAGTACATGACCCTCTGCAAGTGCAGATAAGCAAACTATTCAAAATGTCTGACCTTTTTTCTATACCTGGTCATGTTGGACTTGGATTAAATCAAGCATTTTTTTGGGGATTACCCGTTGTTACTGAAAATTGTTTACAACCTCCGGAGATTCACTATCTTGTTAATGGACGCAATGGATTTATTGTTCCACGGAATGACATCACAGAACTCAGAAACAAAATACTGTATTTACTGGAAAACGACGATAAGAGGCAAGAGTTCTCGATAAATGCTAGAAATGATATCTTAGAACATGCATCTGTAGAGAATATGTTTGAAGGTTTTAAGCAGAGTGTTGATTTACTGTCAATATAAATAACGGTTCTTTAATCATTTGAGGTAACGATGAAAATATCAGTTTTTGGTCTTGGATATGTTGGATGTGTGTCTGGTGCTTGTTTAGCAGAATTGGGTCATCATGTCATTGGTGTTGATCCTAATATCGTAAAAGTTGAGATGATAAATCATGGTAAAACTCCTGTTATTGAGGATGGATTTCAGGAATATTTGGAAAATACTGTAAAGAATAAGAGCTTCTTTGCAACAACAGACTGGAAAATGGCAATCTCAGAAACAGATATGGCTTTGGTTTGTGTTGGAACTCCTAGTAGAAGTAATGGAAGCATTGACCTGAAATTTATCAAGCGTGTATGCGAACATATAGGAGAGGCATTAAGAAGTAAAAAGGATTATTTTGTTGTGGGTATACGCAGTACTGTCTTTCCTGGCACTGTTGAGGGACTTGTCATTCCAATTATTATGGAGCATTCAGGAAAGGTTGCAGGAAGAGATTTTGGAGTATGTATGATTCCAGAATTCTTACGAGAGGGAAGTTCGGTACATGATTTCTTTAATCCTCCAAAGACTGTTATTGGAGAATATGATAAGAAGTCGGGCGAGATAGTTGCGGACTTGTTCAAGACGTTAGAGGCACCATTAGTAAGAGCAGAGATAAGGGTCGCAGAAATGGTGAAATACGCAGACAATTCTTTTCATGCGTTAAAAGTTGCCTTTGCCAATGAAATTGGCAATCTATGTAAAGAGTTAGAGTTTGATAGCCATAAAGTTATGAATATCTTTTGCATGGACAAGAAGTTAAACTTATCGCCATATTATCTAAAGCCTGGCTTTGCATTTGGCGGGTCATGTCTCCCAAAAGATCTAAGAGCCATAACATATGAATCAAAAATGCTTGATATAGATCTTCCTGTTTTGAATGCAGTAATAGAAAGCAATAAGAAACAAGTTCTTAAAGTGGTAAAAAAGTTGGGTGAATATAAGGGACGGTCGTTAGGATTTCTTGGTTTAAGTTTTAAGGGTGGTACAGATGATTTGCGTGAAAGTCCTATAGTTGAAGTAATCGAGAACATGATTGGAAAGGGATTCAGGGTGAGAATTTATGACAAATATGTTTCTATCGCGAGACTAATGGGTTCTAATAAAGAGTATATCGAAAAAGAAATTCCGCATTTATCATCTTTAATGTCTTCATCCGTAGTAGAATTGATAGACAATTCTGAAGTTATAATAGTGGGGAATTTCAGCGATGAATTTAAAGAGGCTTTACTCTTGGAAACAAAAGAAACTCAAGTAGTTATAGACTTGGTAAGAATAATAGGTGAGCAGGACAAAATAAATGCAAATTATTATGGAATTTGCTGGTGAGGAGGATTTGCTTAAGTGAGAGATATAAAAAAGACTTTAGAAAATAGCATACAAAAAGTTGAAAAATGGGTCGAAAACAATAAATACAGAGGTTATGAGCCCTTTGATGGTTTGTCCTCATATATTCGTCCGTTGACTTTTGGGAATTTATTTGCTGAGAGAATCTTACAGCAAATTGTTAGACAAAGTCCAATTAATCTAAGACCTCTTATGGGTGTTAAGGTATTGGAGTCAACAAAGGGCAGAGGATTTATGGCATGGGGCTATCTGAAAATGTTCAAGCTTACTGGGAATCATCGGTATAAGGAAAAAGCAATCAACTGTCTTGAATGGTTGATACAAAACAAGTCGTCAAAGTATTCGAATTATAGCTGGGGTAATTATTTCGACTTTTCAAGTCGTTCAGGACAGCTTCCAAAGTCAGAACCTATAATTGTCTGGAGTAGTCTTATCGGGCAGGCATTTCTTGATGCTTATGAGTTAATCTCTGATCAGAAATATCTTAAAGTTGCGCTCAGCATTTGTGAGTGGATTAAAGAATTACCCAGAGAAGTGACACATTCTGGCACATGTATTAGTTATTATGCTTTCCGGCAGAGCTCGATACATAATTCCAACATGCTTGGTGCTGCCATGCTGGCTAGAACTGCGAAGTTCAGTCTGGATAATGAAGCCCTTAAGATTGCTAAAGAAGCAATGATTTATAGTTGCTCAAGGCAACTGTCTGATGGTGCGTGGTATTATGGAGAATCTGCCAACCAACATTGGATAGATAACTTTCATACTGCATATAATTTGGATAGCCTGAGTTGCTATATTAATAATACTAATGATAAAACATTTGAAAATAACCTGTTACAGGGGTATCAATATTTTATAAAAACGTTTTTTGAGGAAAATGGACGGCCAAAGTATTACCATAATAAGACCTATCCTGTAGATATACAATGTGCTGCTCAGGCTATTGATACATTAGCATTGTTCTCAGAAAGTGATAAATCTGCATTGAAATTGGCGTTGACTGTTGCAGAGTGGACAATTGATAATATGCAAGATGAGTCTGGGTGTTTTTATTACAGAGAATTGCCATGGATTAAAGTAAAAACTCCTATGTTGCATTGGGGGCAGGCAACGATGTACAAAGGACTAACACATCTGTTGACAAAACTGTGAGATTGAGATTTGTATCACATTTTTGTTAAGTAAATTATGTTAATCTTATTATTGAACGGCGGTATTATCCGGAAGACAAAACAACATATGGAGGTGAATGGTGATCAGAAAGAATTCCTACCTACTTTTATCTCTTATAATTGGGGTTTTCTTATATCATCTTGTAGTATTGGACAAATCGTATGGAGAGATAATTGCCCCAGATCGAAAGATTAACTGGAGCCCCGGGATTGTGGGGGGTATCCCTAATTATCCAGTCTATGTTAATGTTAAGAATGCACCTTATAATGCTAAAGGTGATGGAGTGGCTGATGATACATCAGCTATACAGAAGGCAATAGATGACTGTCCAAGTGGACAGACTGTATATATTCCTGCAGGCACATATAGACTGACCTCTCAATTGACAATCCTTAATAAAGGAATAGTTTTGCGTGGAGATGGTCCTGATAGGACTTTACTAAAAAGTTACAGTACCTCAGAAAATATTATTTATATTTATGCATATAGTTCAACAACACAGACAAATGTAACTTCAGGTTATTCTAAGGGGTCTACTTCTATTACTGTTGCCGATTCATCAGCATTTGGTATCAATGACTTTATACTGATTGATCAGGATAACGATCCTGCTGTTACAGACGGTATGCAATCATATCAAACCCGTGCAGTTGGACAAATGATAAAAATAGCAGGGAAATCAGGCAACGATCTTACGCTTCATAGACCTCTTTATTACTCTTATAATGCAGCAATGAACCCGAGGATTACTAGGCTTAACGTTATTACAAAGGCTGGGGTAGAAGATCTTTATATAGAACGAGTAAATAGTGGCAGTAGTCAGGATAATATCAGATTTATTTTGGCTGTTAATTGTTGGGTAAAGAATATTCATAGCAATATGTCTGAGAGGTGGCATATAAGGTTAGAACAATCATATGGATGTGAGGTCAGAGACAGCTATTTCCATGATGCACATAACCATTCCGGGGACCACGGCTACGGTGTTGGCCTAATTAAGAAAGCAACAGATAACTTGATTGAAAACAATATTTTTAACAGATTACGTCATTCTATGTTACTTGAATGGGGTGGGAGCGGTAATGTTTTTGGTTATAACTATTCCATGAATCCACTAAATAATGATAACCCTACTGATTTCTTGATGTCAGATATAGCTGTACATGGTGGGCATCCTCATATGAATTTATTTGAAGGTAATATTGCGGCTCATATAGACTTGGATAACTACTTAGGGTCAAGTTCACATAATACCTTTTTCCGTAATCACATTGAACGAAAATCTATTGCGTCTGTTACTAATGGTCTATGGGCAGTGGAAATTCAAGCTAATAATCTTTATGCCAATATTGTTGGCAATGTTCTGTGTACAGAGGGTTGTAACGGTGAGATTTGGCGAATTGGCTATGATAAGCTCTCTACAACAATTGATGCACGAGTTGGAGCGACCTTGTTAAAACATGGAAACTTTGATTATGTTTCTCAACAGACATCCTGGGACCCAAGTATTAATGATCAAAACTTACCTGAATCATATTATCTATCGGCTAAACCTTCTTTTTATAGAAGTCTGCCTTGGCCATCTATTGGCCCAGACTTGGGCGTGAAGGTAGGTGTACTGCCTGCTAAAATGCGTTATTTTGCTCCGCTACCTCCAAAGATTATTTTGTCAAATTAACTCTGCCTGGTATTTACAGGAAGTGTTGATTATTGGCGGATTAATTAATTGCCTATCTGTTGATTTATGATCTCAATTCCATTAATCAAGTTTTTTAAATAATAAACTAAAAGTGTCCCATTCATCAGAATTAAAGTGAATAATATTTCAAAAAAAGCAGTATCAGCTGTTCTATCGAGAATTCCGCTATCACTCTTAAATAATCTAATACATATTGACGTTGTTATAGCATATTATCATGTTGTTAGTGATTGTCAGGTCCCACATGTCATTTACTTATATGATTACAAGAATGCAACTCAATTTGAGAATGATATAGAATTTCTATTAAAGGAATTTTCTCCAGTAAGTCTATTTGATCTCATTAAGTATCTGAAACACGACAATGAATTACCCAAGAATGCTTTCTTACTTACGTTCGATGATGGTTTTAGTGAGATGCATGACATGGTTGCTCCAATTCTTCTACGGAAAGGGATTCCTGCCACGTTCTTCATAAGCAGTGATTTTATTGACAATAAGAAGTTATGCTATCTGAACAAGGCGAGTCTATTAGTTTGGTCATTAAATCATAAGCCAGCATCTTCCAATATTGAAGAAAAGGTAAGACAAATATTATCTGATAATGGTATGCAGTCTAATGATATGAAATCGGGTATACTATCAATAAAATACCATCAGAGACATCTTCTCGATGAAATAGCACCTATAATCAATTTAGATTTTAATGAGTATTTATTGAAAAATGAACCATATCTTAATTCTAACCAGATAAATTGCCTAATAAGAGATGGTTTTACTATTGGATCTCATAGTATAGATCATCCATTGTATTCAGAACTTTCCATAAAAGATCAATTAAATCAAACTATAGAGAGTGTCAGGAATATTAGAGAAAAATTCAGCCTTAGCTATGGAGCATTTGCCTTTCCTCACTCCGATAACAATGTTTCAAAATTATTTTTCACGGAATTATATCGTAGTGGTCTGGTGGATATTTCATTTGGCACCGGTGGGTTGTTTGATGACTCATTTTCATATAATTTCCAAAGAATTAGTATGGAAAAACCAATTTTACCTGCAAAGAACATAATTGCGTTTCAATATATCAAGAGGTTAGTTAGGGAAAGGAAAGGGGCCTGTAAAATAATTAGACGATAATAATATATTGAGAGTAATAAGGACTTAAAGTGTAATTCATAATATAAAGGATATTGACATAAAAATAAAAGAGTTACGTAATAAATTGATTGATAGTGTTCAGTATAAAAGATTAATGTGTTTTTATCGTGTTTTAAGCTTGGCAGAGAGGTGCATCCCTTAATAATACAAATAATATTGTGGCAAATATGTCAATTTGTGGATCCGGAAAAATATGCATAGTTACTGGGGCAACTTCTGGAATAGGCGAGGCAACGGCACATGGCTTAGCTCAGCAAGGAGCGACTCTCATCATAGTGGGTCGAAATCCCCAAAAGGGTTCTGTTACAGTTGATAAAATTAAAAGTAAGACCGGCAATTCCTCAGTAAAGTTCATGCATGCTGACTTGTCTTCACAAAAAGATATTCACCGATTAGCAGAGCAGTTTAAAAGTAACTACCAGCGATTAGACGTTTTAGTAAATAATGCCGGTGGCAAGTTTCTGTTACGTCAGGAGACAGTAGATGGTTACGAGATGACCTTTGCACTCAATCATCTCGCGTATTTTCTGCTGACAAATTTACTGATTGACCCGTTAAAGGCAAGTGGAAAAGCCCGCATTATCAATGTTTCATCAGGTGCACATTCAGGTTGTTCGAAGATCAATTTTGATGATTTACAATTCAAGAAAGGATATATTGGGAAGAAGGCATATGAGCATTCAAAACTTGCCAATATTCTTTTCACCTATGAACTGGCAAGACGTTTACAGGGTACTGGCATAACAGTGAATGCTGTACATCCCGGAGGCGTAATTACAAATTTCTGCAAGAATAATGGTTGGGTAAGCTGGGCTAAGCATGTAACAGCCCATTTGATTGCAAGAAATCTGGTGGGACCAACAGAAGGGGCGAAGACGAGTGTCTATCTGGCAACGTCTTCTGATGTTGAAGGGGTAAGTGGGAAATATTTCTCTAATCTAAAAGCAATTCGCTCATCACATGCATCATATGATGAAGACGCTGCCAGGCGTCTTTGGGATGTGAGCCTCGAACTAACCGGTTTGCCCAGAACTTTCTGAAATGTTTAGAAATATATTCAATAGATTCCTGCACAAATTGGCTTATATGTTTCCTGGTGGAGGGACATTAAGACCATGGTTACATCGCTTGCGGGGTGCAAAAATTGGAAATAACGTCTGGATAAGCCAGCGGGTATATATAGATGAATTACATCCTGAGGCAGTTACAATTGGGGACAATTGTACAATTGGAGTTCGGACATCAATTTTTACTCATTTCTATTGGGGCCCCAGGAAATCTGATTACAATGATGGTAAAGTAATTATTGAAAAGGATGTTTTTATTGGACCTCATTGTGTCATTCTTCCGAATGTGCGTATTGGTGAGGGGGCTGTTATTAAGGCAGGCACTGTTGTAACTAAAGATGTCCCGTCACATACCCTATGGGGACCTCCTTCTGCCGGTGTATTAGGCCGGGTTACTGTTCCGCTGACATCTGAACATAATTACGAAGAGTTTATCCGGGGATTGAAGCCTGACAGAATAAAAAAGACATAGATTATGTGTGGTATAGCCGGCATTTTACATCTTAAAGATAATGAAATTAATGAAAAATCTGATGCCCTAAACAGGATGCTTTCTGCTATTAAGCATCGTGGTCCGGATGGGAACGGTCTTTATCAAAAAAACCAGATTGGATTAGGACACCAAAGACTAAGTATTATTGATCTTAGTGGCGGCCGTCAACCTATGTCAAATGAGGATGGCTCTGTCTGGATTACCTTTAATGGAGAGATTTTCAATTACCTGGAACTCCGCCAGGATCTTATTGAAAGAGGGCATAAATTCTCAACCCAGTCAGATACGGAGGTAATTATCCACCTTTATGAGGATTATGGTGCAGATTGCCTTAAGTATCTAAATGGGCAGTTTGCATTTGCCATTTGGAATGATAATACCAGGGAATTATTCCTCGCAAGAGACCGTATGGGTATTATACCGCTTTTCTATGCAAAGACTCGTAGTAATTTTTACTTTGCTTCAGAAATAAAAGCCATCCTGGCGGCCGGGGAAGTTTATCCGGAAATTGATCCTGTAGCATTGGATCAGATATTTACATTGTGGTACACAGTTCCACCCCAGACTGCGTTCAAAGATGTTTATGAGTTAACACCGGGTCATTATATGATTATAAGAAATGGTAATTTGCAGATTGAGCAATACTGGGATATGGTTTTTTCGAGCGATCTTACCGGAGCATCATTTGAAGAGGCGATGGAAGGATTAAAGGAACTGCTCATTGATGCGACAAGACTACGGCTCAGGGCTGACGTTCCTGTAGGCGCCTACTTAAGCGGAGGCCTTGATTCCTCAGTGACTACGGCATTAATACGCCATTTCAGTAACAGTTCATTACACACATTCTCAGTTTCTTTTGAGGATAAAGATTATGATGAAAGCAGGTATCAAAAAGAACTTGCAATGGTACTTGGGACAGAACATCATGAGGTCAAATGCAGTTATAATGATATTAGCAGTAACTTCCCAAAGGTGATTTGGCACACGGAAAAACCTGTTCTAAGGACAGCTCCAACCCCCTTATTCTTACTTTCAAGACTTGTTCGTGATAATAATATCAAGGTGGTTTTGACAGGTGAAGGGGCTGATGAGATATTAGGTGGATACGATATATTTAAAGAGACCAAGATTCGGGAATTCTGTGCAAGATTTCCTCAATCAAAATATCGTCCCTTGTTGCTTAAGAGATTATATCCGTACTTACCTGCCTTCCAGAGTCAGTCCAATGTCTATCGTGAGGCATTTTTCAATGAAGGATTGTCTGATACATCAGACCCTTTGTTCTCTCACAGGCCCCGATGGATGACGGCATCTAAAAATAAGCTCTTCTTTTCTAAGGAGTTGCGGGAGAGGATTAACGGTCAAACTCCGGAGGAGTCTCTCACGATGTCGCTGCCTAAAGAGTTTTCTACATGGCCGGTGCTTGTCAGGGCTCAATATCTTGAGTCACGGAACCTTCTTCCGGGTTATCTGCTCTCTTCACAGGGAGACAGGGTTTCAATGGGCAACTCTATAGAAGGGCGTTATCCTTTCCTGGACCACCGTGTAGTTGAATATTGTACACGGCTTCCAGGCCATTTCAAGATAAAGGTGTTAAACGAAAAATATATCCTGAAGGAATGTATGAAATCGTACCTTCCGAAGGAGATTGTTAAGCGTCATAAACAGCCCTATTTGGCGCCGGATAGTAAGAGTTTCTTTCAAGATGGTAAGGCCGATGACTATGTAGAAGAGCTGCTGTCAGAGGAATGTATCGGAAAATACGGCTATTTCAACCCTAAACCAGTCAGGCTCCTTATAAATAAGTGTAAAAGGGGAGGAGTTATAGGATTTAAAGATAATATGGCTCTGGTAGGGATATTATCCACACAATTATTACACCGGCAGTTTATTGAGGAAAGGATATAGTATGCACGAGAAAATAAGAAAATTCATATTCGAGAACTTTCTATTTGACGCGGAAAATAGCGCCCTTGATAACAACGATTCATTCCTTGAAAAAGGGGTTTTAGATTCCACAGGCGTCCTGGAGGTTATAAATTGGATGGAGGAAACATTCGGTCTTCAAGTTGATGACGTTGAGCTAATCCCTGAAAACTTAGACAGTGTCAATCGCCTGGCAGATTTTATTAAGAGAAAAACAGTAACCCCTCAGTGAACGGGTGCATTCTGTCATGCTGAACTTGGTTCAGCATCTCATTTAGACCCTGAAACGAGTTCAGGGTGACAATTTCATGTTACTACATAACTACCTCATACATTCTGCAGAAAGATTTCCCAAAAAGGCGGCTGTTGTTCATAAAGGGAAACCTTCTACATACGAAGAGATATACTCCGGATCCGTGGCTATTACTAACTGGCTTATTGATAATGGGCTCAGGAAGGGCGACAGAGTAGCAATTCTGATGGATAA
>Ga0209323_10000656_pt1 | contig 22415 bp, 20 predicted proteins | sample Rifsed19ft2_FD_184014 | JGI IMG/M metagenome (GOLD analysis project Ga0209323, IMG submission 184014) | Soil microbial communities from Rifle, Colorado, USA - sediment 19ft 2 (version 2) | ecosystem: Environmental > Terrestrial > Deep subsurface > Rock core/Sediment | place: Rifle, Colorado...
ATAAGGGTCAAGATCACCTGCCAGCACCTTCCTCGTCATGTCAACATCTGTAACAATGCCGACCAGATCATTATTCTTTCTGACAAGGACACTCCCGGTCTTCAACTCACGCATGATCTTAGTTGCAGCAATGATAGGCTCGTGCGCTTCTACTGCAACGATCTCCCTGCTCATTATCTTTTTTACCGGGATAAGAGGAATCATATGATTATTTCCTGCTGTAAGGCATTACCTGATGAACTCGTAAAAAGTCCCAAAATGTCTGAATTGTCATCCCGAACTTGTTTCGGGATCTCATACGTTTGAGACCCTGAAACAAGTTCAGGGTGACACAGAGGAAGTCTATGCAGATTTTATATGCTGTTCACTTGAATAAATAAGGATCGGTTTTGAGCGTCCTGTAATTACATCCTCATTTACTATGCATTCCTGGATGTCTGTCTGAGATGGTATATCATACATTAGCTCGAGCATGACTTCTTCCAGAATTGCCCGTAATCCACGCGCTCCAGTCTTGCGGGCAACGGCCTTTTTAGCTATCGCATTAACTGCGCTATCTGTAAACCGCAAAGTCACCCTTTCAAGGGCAAACAACTTCTGATATTGCCTTATTATCGCATTGCGGGGTTCTGTCAGGACTCTGACTAAGGCATTGTGATCCAAATCTTCAAGCGTTGCTATTATAGGAAGACGCCCTATGAACTCAGGAATCAGTCCGATTTTAAGCAAATCCTCTGTCTGTGCATGGGGAAGTATTTCTCCTGCCCTCATATCCTGCCTGCTTTTTATATCAGCGCCAAATCCCATTGTAGACTTTCCAAGCCTGTTCTGTATGACACTCTCAAGTCCGACAAATGTACCGCCGCAGATAAAGAGAATATTTGATGTGTCTACCTGAACAAATTCCTGCTGAGGGTGTTTACGTCCTCCCTGCGGAGGGACACTCGCTACAGTGCCCTCAATAATCTTGAGCAATGCCTGCTGAACACCTTCACCTGATACATCTCTTGTGATAGAAGTATTTTCACTCTTTCTGCTGATCTTGTCTATCTCATCTATATAGACGATTCCCTTTTCTGCCCTCTCTACATCATAGTCTGCTGCCTGAAGCAGCCGCAGTATAATATTCTCTACATCCTCTCCTACATAACCCGCCTCTGTAAGTGTAGTGGCATCGGCTATAGTAAATGGCACATCAAGTATCCGTGCAAGTGTCTGAGCCAGCAGTGTCTTGCCTGTACCTGACGGACCGATAAGAAGGATATTCCCCTTGTGAAGCTCAACATCGGTCATTATACGTACATCAGCGAAAAGCCTCTTATAGTGATTATGAACTGCTACAGAAAGGATTTTCTTTGCCCGGTCCTGCCCTACAACATAATTGTCGAGTATGTCTTTAATCTCTGATGGCTTGGGTAATTTTAACGGTTTCTGCCCCTTATCCTCTTCCCACTCCTCAGAGATAATGTCATTGCACAGGTCCACACACTCATTACAGATAAATACCGTTGGACCTGCTATAATCTTTTTTACCTCGTTCCTGCTCTTTCCGCAGAACGAACAGCGCGTATCACCTTCTTTTGTCTTATTCTGACCCATTTATTTTTCCTGGCTCCTTTTTGGTGTTCTCTCTTTTATAACCTCATTGATTATACCATAGTTCCTTGCCTCTTCACCAGACATGAAAAAATCCCTGTCAGTATCCTGACGAATGCGTTCTATAGACTGACCGGTGTGAAATGCAAGTATCTCATTAAGTGATTCTTTCATCCTCAATATCTCTTTTGCATGGATCTCAATGTCAGTAGCCTGCCCCTGAAATCCACCCATCGGCTGGTGTATCATGATCCTTGCATTCGGCAGGGTAAATCTTTTTCCACTTGCTCCGGCTGCAAGCAGGAGGGCTCCCATGCTTGATGCCTGCCCTATGCATATCGTTGACACATCAGGTCTTATATATTGCATCGTGTCATATATTGCAAGACCGGCTGTGACAACACCTCCGGGGCTGTTTATATACAGATGAATATCCTTATCAGGGTCATCCGCCTCTAAGAATAAAAGCTGGGCAATAATAATATTAGAAACATTATCATCTATAGCCGATCCTACAAAGATTATCCTGTCCTTGAGAAGCCTCGAATATATATCATATGACCGCTCTCCCCTGCTCGTCTGCTCTACGACAATTGGCACTAACATATAGATTTACCCTCCGTTCATGTCCATTTAACTTTTTCAAGGATAAGTGCGATTACCTTGTCTTCCCGTATCTTGTCCTTTATATTGTCAATTCCACCTTCTACAGATGTAACATAACGCCTGATTAATGCCTCATCCTGCCGGCTTTTCATAGCCATCCTCTTTATCTCCGCGCTCACATCCTCATCAGACGCATTTATCCCTTCTATATCCGCTATAGCAGTGAGCAGTAAATCACTCTTTACCAGCTCTTCTGCATGAGCCGTATATTTCTCTCTGAGGGCCTTTTCTTCATCAGGTTCAAAATTATCATTCTTCCCCATGAATTTTTTCGTCCGCGCAAGAAAATTTCTCATCTCTTTCTCTATAAGAGACGGCGGTATTTCTACAGGATTTAATTCAATAAGTTTTTTTATTATATTACCCTTGTATTTAGCCTTTAGTTCATCTTCCTTACGCTCCTCAACCCTCTCCTTCACCTTCTCCTTTAATCCGGCAAGCGTCTCCCCCTCGCCGGTGTCCTTTGCAAGATCATCATTTATCTCCGGCAATATTTTCTTCTTAACCTCAGTAATCCTGACCTTGAATAAGACATCCCCTTCCGGAATTCTGATATCCCGCACTTCACCAAGATGTGCCCCCAAAAGACCGCTGTCTATTTCCGGAGCTACCATTTCTGCCCCAACCTGAAACTCCACACCTTCTTTCTTCAGATCTTTAACCTGGACACCTCCGGCAAACCCTTCATAATCAACCCGTACGTAATCTCCCTTCACGATAGCATGCCCCTCATCACTAATCTCCAACTGGGCATTTCTATCCCTTATTTCCTCAATCCCTGCCGCGACCTCTTCGTCAGAGACCACTACATCTTCTTTTTTCAGTTCTATACCTGCATAATCAACACTCTCAATCTTCGGACTGATCTCGACCGTTGCAGTAAACGTAAGCGGGCTTCCCTTCTTTACATCAACGTTTTCTATATTCGGCATAGCAACCGGAGTAACCCCGCTTTCTTTAACTGCCTTAAAATAATAATCCGGGACAAGTCTTTTTATAATGTCCGCCTCTATCTCCTCTTTAAACCTCCGCTCAATAACATTAAGCGGCAGCTTACCCTTTCTGAACCCGGGCACCTTTGCATTCTTACGCACATTATCATATGCATCTGAATATTCTTTTGATACTATATCTGAGGGGACTTCAATCTTAAATATCCGCTTGATTTTTGAAACCTCTTCGATGTCAACCTTCATGTCTGATTCTTTCCTCTCTCTTTTAATGTTTTATGCCAATTAAACCTTTTGAACTAATCACTCCACTCCTTACTGTATGGTGCGAGAGGGGGGAGTTGAACCCCCATGGTTGCCCGCTGGATCCTAAGTCCAGTGCGTCTGCCAGTTCCGCCACTCTCGCCGATTTTGCTGAAAAATGCCCATCTGCGGCGTCAGGACTCATAATTTGAGGCTCAACGTACAACACAGTACGCCTCGCCTCAAATTATAAGTCCTTCCTTGCACTTGGACATTTTTGAGCAAAATCGCGTTGCATGGTCATCTTTGAGCTTCAACGTACAACACAGTACGCCTCAGCTCAAAATTTCACTCCTTCCTTGCATCTGGACCTTTTTGAACACAATCGCGATGCATGGTCATTTTTGAGCTTCAACGTACAACACAGTTTTGAGCACAATCGCAATGCATGGACATTCTTGAACACAATCGCGTCAGGCGGGACATTTTTGTCCCGCATCCTCAAAGGATTGAAATGCCGCATCTTATTACAGTTTCCCTGCTAATTTACTTGAAATCAGCAGGGATTGTCAAGTATAATGCCTCACATGCCGGACATAAACATTATAATCACCCTGCTGATAATGCTCTTTGCCATTATCCTGTTCTCCATCGAAATAATACCCATAGACATTGTGTCTGTCCTTGTGGTGCTTGCACTTATATTTTTCAAATTGCTGTCGCCTGACCAGGCATTTCTCGGATTCAGCAATACAGCCCTCGTAATGATAGGAAGCGTGCTCATCATGACAACCGCACTTATTAAAAGCGGTGTAGCGGATAAGATTGCACATTACATCCTAAGGTGGTCCGGACAGAGTCCAATACGCCTTCTCTGCATATTTCTCCTGACTGTCGGAATCATCTCATCATTTATAAATAATGTGGCAGCAACAGCCATTCTGCTCCCCTCCGCTGTCAGTATAGCACGGGTGGCAAAGATCAACCCATCCAAGCTGTTGATGCCGTTATCCTTCGGGTCTATGCTCGGCGGGACATGCACGCTTATCGGCACGTCAACAAACATTGCAGTATCCGAGGTATTGCCGTCTTACAATATAGCGCCTTTCTCACTGTTTGAATTCACCCCCCTCGGATTGATCATTTTTTTTTGCGGAACCCTGTTTTTCATCACTATTGGATACCTTCTCCTCCCTGCCAGAGAAAAGGAAGAAGTCATGGAAGACTATGGAATCAGGGAATACCTGTCTGAACTCAAGGTAATGCCGTCTTCAGCGCTTGTTGGTGCAAAGATATCTGCGGGGGTCTTCGGAAATATTCAGGACATGTCAATAGTGGGCATATACCGGAAAGGAAATAACATTTATATCCCGGGTGACCATTTTACTATCGAGGCAGGAGATTCCCTCCTTGTGGTCGGAGGTATAGATAAACTTGCAAGGGCAGGCCAGACAGAGGGGATAGAAATAAAATCAGGGTATAAACACATTGACAAAGATCTGGAACCAGGCGATGTGCGCATGGCTGAAGCAGTAATTGCGGCAGATTCACTCCTTGAAGGCAAGACATTGAAAGATGTAAATTTCAGACATACCTACGGGCTATCGGCTATCGCACTTTACAGGCACGGCATATGCCTGCGGGAAAAAGTCGGAAGGATCCCCCTTCGGGTGGGGGATGTCCTTTTGCTGCAGGGTGAAAGTGATCGTATTAATGCGCTTGGAGATCTGTTAAGACTCATCATAATAGGAGATGTAACACCTGAACGGTTCAGGACAAAGAAGGCAGGCATCGCAATCATCATCTTCCTTGCGAGCATTATTGCAGGAGTTGCAGGCATAGTCCCCATGTCAGTCGCCTTCCTGACAGGTGCGGTTTTGATGGTCCTCAGCAAATGTCTTTATGCTGAGGAGGTCTACAAATCCGTAAACTGGCACCTCCTGATTTTAATCGGCGGGATGATATCCCTTGGAATAGCAGTTGAACAGACCGGCACAGCAAAATTTCTTGCAGACATTATCACAGAGGCAACTGCAGGCTACGGCATTTATGCATTACTCGGCAGCTTCTTTATCCTGACAGTATTTCTGACGCAACCGATGTCGAACGTGGCTGCGGCACTCCTTGTCCTCCCTATTGCCATTCAATCAGCACAGAATCTCGGGGTAAATCCAAGGACATTTGCCATGACTATTACAATTGCAGCATCGTGCTCATTTATTACACCCCTTGAACCTGCATCTGTCCTTGTTTATGGTCCCGGAAGATACCGCTTCGTGGATTTTATCCGGGTAGGTCTTCCTCTTACAATTGTGGTTTTTATCATTTCACTAATACTGATTCCTGTCTTCTGGCCTCTGTAGCAGGAACAAAACAACCGATGTGTTCAGGGATACACCTTAAAATGTTATTGACAAACGGGGTTCTCTTTGATACATCCATTACATAAAGATAAAGGAGACATATGCAGATAAAAAAATCGCTGAGCATTATTACGCTGACAGGCATACTGGTTATCAACGCATCTTCTTACAGCTTGAGCCAGTCTTCAGAAGTAAATGCAGAAGAACAAGTAAAAGACAGGAATACGTCTGATTATACCATAAAGAAAGGCGATACACTATGGGACATATCGGAAACATTTCTGAAGAACCCGTTCCATTGGCCCTATATATGGGAGAATAATGCCTACATCAGGAACCCGGATCTTATCTTCCCCGGCAATAAATTAATCATACCACCTGTTATCCTTTCCATACCTGAGAGTGGTATGGAAGAAGCCCCTGTTTCCGCGGTTGAAGCCACACTCCCTGAGCAGGCTGTAATTCCGGCACATGAAGACCTTTCATCAGTCAGAGCGCCTTTCATGCCAACGCGTCCTAAAAGGGCCGCTGTCCCTGCAACGCCGCCTGTTGTAAGACCGGCGATATCATCACACACAATTGAGTCCGGCGGCTATATCATAAAGAATATAGAAAGCTATGGAGTCATAAAGGGCTCAAGAGAAGACAGAACTATCTTCGCCGATGGCGACAGCGTTAACATCTCTCTTGAAAATGGTTATGCTGACAAGGTATCTATGGGAGACAAATATACGATCTTCAGGACATCCGGACCTGTAATACATCCGGCTACAAAGAAGAAGACAGGTTTTCTTCTTATTCCCATCGGAGTTATTAAAATCAACAGGGTGCAGGGTAAAGATGCCTCAGGAGAAATTATCAAATCATATAACTATGCCTCGATCGGAGACCGGATACAACCGTACATTCCGGCTGATCCGGTTCTTGAGATCAGGAAGTCTGAAAAAGAAATTCAGGGATATATCATAGATGCCTATGAAGGACTTACATTAAACGCTCAATTCAATATCGTCTACTTAGACAAAGGCGCTTCGGATGGGATTACTCCGGGTACAATTATTTATGTAACCACAGAGAAAAAAGATGATGTTATCGGTGAACTCCAGGTAGTATCTGTACAGGATACTACCTCCACGGCTTTGGTTACAAGAAGTGTTGAACCATTTGGAACGGGAAGCAAGGTTACAACAATCATAAAATAAAACCTCTGTTTATTTGAATCACTAAATACTCTTACAAAAGTCTATGTCATCCCCGAAATGTTCTATCCCCGATAGAAGCATTCGGGGACGGATATAGAACCCTTGTTAATTTATGCACGAACATTATCCCTGGTTAGCACTTGCACATATATTCCCGAACAAGGCTGCGTTATGCAGGAGTCTTATAGAGAAATTCTCTTCACCGGAGAAGGTCTTTACATCCTCTTTTGAAGATTTGTGCAGTGTAGACAGCGTCACGCCTGCGATGGCATGGGAAATAAAATCATTCCGGCATCCATCAGCAGATGTTGAGGATGAGATAAAAAGGATAAATGATGCCGGAATTAAATTGATACATTTTAATCATCCTGACTATCCTGAAAGGTTAAAATACATTCATGATCCCCCGCTTTATTTCTATATGAATGGTTCCATGACCCCCGAAGACAATAATGCACTGGCCATAGTCGGAACCAGGAGACCCACCCCTTATGGCAGAAAGGTCACAGAGATGCTTTCTGCAGAATTATCTTCTGCCGGTTTCACCATAGTAAGCGGCATGGCAAGGGGAATAGACAGCACTGCCCACAGGACTGCACTAAAAACAGGAGGAAGGAGTATCGCCGTACTCGGCTGCGGGGCAGACATAGCCTATCCGCGTGAAAACAAAGATCTCATGCATGAGCTTACCCAAAATGGAGCGGTAATCTCAGAGTTTCCCATAGGCACATGGCCTGACAAGAAAAACTTCCCTCAGAGAAACAGGATCATAAGCGGCATCTCCGTCGGAGTAATTGTCGTTGAGGCAGCAGAAAAAAGCGGCTCTCTGATAACTGCAAGATTTGCAATGGAACATGGCAGGGAAATATTCGCGGTACCCGGAAACATTAATTCGCCTTTAAGCAAAGGGACAAATAATCTTATTCAGCAGGGGGCAAAGGCAGTCACAAATGTTAATGATATATTGGAGGAATTTGAACAGTTGTTGACGCTCCGGCCAAAACATGGTATCAACAGTATGCCTGTTGAACCTGATTCGATGTCAGATGAAGAAAAGAATATTTACAAAAGATTAACACTTGAACCAAAACATATAAATCAGGTAATAACAGAGTGCGGGATTGAGACGCGCAGGGTAATTCAGCTATTGCTTAACCTTGAGCTCAACGGTCTTATAGAACAGTTGCCAGGCAGTTGTTATGTAAGGTCGGCCCTTAATCCCTGAATTCCATCAAAGGAGAAAACATAATGGCAAAACCGTTAATAATCGTTGAATCCCCGGCAAAGGCAAGGACTATTACAAAGTATCTTGGCAAGGCTTACAATGTTATGGCCTCAGTCGGTCACGTCAGGGACCTCCCGGCAAGTAAACTGGGCGTTGACATAGAAAATAATTTTACGCCCCAGTATATAACTATAAAGGGAAAGGGTAAAATTCTCACAGAGATCAAAAAGGCCGCCGGTTCAGCTTCAAAAATCTTCCTCGGCCCTGACCCGGACAGGGAGGGTGAGGCAATAGCGTGGCATATTGCAGAAGAGCTTACGGGTAAAGACGATAATATCTTTCGTGTACTCTTTCATGAAATAACAGAAAAGGCAATTAAGGAAGCGCTGCATAATCCCGGAAGGATTGACACAAATAAGGTAAATGCCCAGCAGGCACGCCGTATCCTTGATCGCATCGTCGGATACAAGCTGAGCCCCCTGTTATGGGAAAAGGTACGCCGCGGACTCAGCGCCGGAAGGGTACAGTCAGTCGCTGTGAGATTAATATGCGATCTGGAAAAAGAGATCCTTCAGTTTGTATCTGAAGAGTACTGGTCTCTGACTGCAACGGTTGAAGGAAAAGTCCCGCCGCCATTTAAGATAAGACTTATAAAGTACCGCGGCGAAGACATTAAGATACCTGATCAGCAGGAGGCTGAACGTATAAAGGGTGTCCTTTCAGGCAGTGAATATATAGTTAAGACGATTGAGAAAAAAGAAAGGAAGAAAAATCCTCAGCCGCCGTTTACAACGAGCAAGCTCCAGCAGGAGGCTGCAAGAAAGTTGAGATTTACTGCCAAAAAGACAATGCTGATCGCCCAGAAATTATATGAAGGAATAGAAATAGGTTCAGAAGGCCCTGTCGGGCTTATAACATACATGAGAACTGATTCAGTACGCATATCTGCTGATGCCCAGAGTGAGGCACGCAAATTTATTAAAGACAGTATCGGCAGTGAGTATATCCCGGCTAAGGGGATTGCATATAAGAACAAGAAAGGGATACAGGATGCCCACGAGGCAATAAGACCGACATCGGTATTTCGCTCACCGGATGAGATAAAGGAATATGTTGATAAAGATAGTTTCAACCTCTACAGACTTATCTGGAACAGATTTGTTGCATGCCAGATGAGCCCCGCCATCCTTGACACTACAACCATAGACATTCAGGCAGGTGAATATCTTCTTCGTGCTACAGGGTCAGTTATCAAATTCCCGGGCTTTATGAAACTCTACGAAGAAGGACGTGACGATTCAGCTCAGGCCATTGAAGGGGAAGAGGAAGACGTACTCCCATCAGTAGCAGAGGGGGAGAGACTGAACTTCCTGTCCATAGAACCAAAACAGCACTTTACCCAGCCTCCTGCCCGCTATACAGAGGCCTCACTGATAAAAGAGCTTGAAGAAAAGGGAATCGGCAGGCCAAGTACATATGCGGCAATCCTTTCAACAATTCAGGACCGTAAATATGTAGAGAAAAAAGAAGGCAGATTTCACCCTACTGAACTCGGAGTCCTCGTCAATGACATGCTGGTAGAGCATTTTCCTGAGCTCATAGATGTCACGTTCACGGCAAAGATGGAAGATGAACTTGATGAGATCGAGGAAGGACGGTATGAGTGGCGTCAGGCTGTCGGCGACTTTTATCGTCCCTTTGACCAGCATCTTGAAAAGGCCAGAAAAGAGATGCGCAATGTAAAGGGCGAAGAGACACCGACTGATATCAAGTGCGAAAAGTGCGGCAATAGCATGGTTATAAAGTGGGGTAAGCTGGGATACTTCCTCGCCTGCTCCGGATATCCCGAGTGCAAGAATACGATGAATTTCAAGAAGAGTGAAGATGGCACTATTGAGGCCATGAAGGAAGAGACAACAGGCGAGAACTGTCCTCAATGCGGATCGCCAATGGTTATAAAGAGCGGCAGGTTCGGAAGATTTTTTGCCTGCTCAAAATATCCTGATTGTAAAACAACGAAACCCATAACAACCGGGATAGCATGCCCTCAGGAGGGATGCGGGGGTGAGCTGACAGAAAAACGCAGTAAACGCGGGAAGGTCTTCTACTCATGCACAAAATACCCAACCTGCACATTCGCAATGTGGGACAAACCTGTACCAAAGACATGTCCGCAGTGCGGGGCGCCGTTTATGGCCGAGAAGTATGCCCGGGGCAGCAGCAGCATAATCTGCATAAAAAAAGAGTGTGGATATAAGGAATAATGAAACCGGAACTCGTGATAATCGGCGGCGGACTCGCCGGGTCTGAAGCAGCCTGGCAGGCTGCAGAAAGAGGCATAAAGGTCCTTCTTTATGAGATGCGGCCGGGGAAAATGACCGAAGCCCACAAGACCGGTGAGCTGGCTGAACTAGTCTGCAGCAACTCGCTTAAATCCAGTGACGTAACCAACTCCCATGGCCTGCTCAAGGAAGAACTGCGGATGCTGAACTCTATTATCATGACTTTGGCAGAAAAAAACAGGGTGCCAGCCGGCTCTGCCCTTGCAGTAGACCGTTCCGCATTCTCAAAGATGGTCACTGAACATATCGAATCTCATCCGAACATAAAGATTATCAGGGAAGAGGTCTCCATGCCGTCATTTGAAATCCCGGCAATAATTGCAACAGGACCTCTTACATCTGATAAGATGACAAGGGCCCTGTCTGAGATCATAGAAGAAGACTTCATTTATTTTTATGATGCAATCTCTCCTATCATAAGCAGTGACAGCATAAACAAAGATATAGCATTCAGGGCTTCAAGATACAACAAGAGCGGCAGTGATTATATCAATTGCCCGTTAAATAAAGAAGAGTATGAACAGTTTTATCAGGCCCTTGTTTCAGCAGATAAGACTGCAGCAAGGACATTTGAAGAGGCGCCGTATTTTGAGGCCTGCATGCCTGTCGAGGCTATCGCAGAACGTGGAAAGGATACACTCCTGTTCGGCCCAATGAAGCCCGTCGGACTTAAAGACCCCAAAAACGGGAAAGAGCCTTATGCAGTAGTCCAGCTTCGTCAGGAAGACAGGTACGGACAGTCATATAATATGGTGGGTTTTCAGACAAGGCTCAAGTGGCCTGAGCAGAAAAAGGTACTCAGGATGATACCGGGTCTTGAAAACGCCGAGTTCCTGCGCTACGGCAGTTTGCACCGGAATACCTATATAAATTCTCCCCGCCTGCTGGATACATCGCTGAGACTTAAGAAGAGAGAGAATATATATATGACAGGACAGTTAATCGGTGTGGAGGGTTACACTGAGTCAACGGCCATGGGTCTTGCAGCCGGGTTATCTTCCATAATGCACATCAGGGGAGAAGAGTTTCTCCCGCCTCCTGTAACAACAGGTATTGGAGCCCTCATCAACTATGTCACAACAGACGGCATGCCGCATTTTCAACCCATGAACATCAACTGGGGCCTCCTCCCGCCATTGCAGAAAAAGATCAAAGACAAGGAGCAAAACAGGATTAAAATGGGCGAGAGGTCATTCAAGGATCTTGAGAGATGGAAGAAACAATTAAAAATATGAAATTCAGTTCAAAGAGATTTTCTGTACCAATAATAGACGAGTTTACCAGGCACCTTTCATTAGAGAGGAATTTATCAGCTCATACTTTGAGAAATTACCTGTCAGATATCTCTCAATTTCATGAATATTTGCTGGGGGTCTTTAAAAAGGATGCACTGTCGTCTGAAGATTTAATGAAGGTTGACCATATAATAATCAGGGGATTTCTCTCCTCAATGTTTGAAAAGGGGCTGTCTAAGACATCTGTGGCAAGAAAAATCTCGGCCATCAGGACATTTTTTAATTACATGTGCCGGGAAGGAAATTTGGTTAATAATCCCGGGAAGATGGTATCAACTCCAAAGAGAGGAAAGACGCTTCCCAGGTTTCTATCAGTGGATGAGGCAAACAGATTAATGGGTTCACCTGCCGGCAGTGACATCATGTCAGTGAGAGACCGGGCCATACTCGAGACCTTCTATTCTGCAGGCCTCAGGATTGGAGAAATCGTGGCCATAAATCTCGAAGACCTGAACCTATCCGATGGACTGATAAAGGTCAAAGGCAAGGGGAGGAAGGAGCGGATCGTGCCGGTAGGTGAAAAGGCTGTTACGGCTATTAAGAAATATCTTGCAAGCTCTTGTCACCCTGAACTTGTTTCAGGGTCTCAAACAATGCAGAGTCATGAGATCCCGAAACAAGTTCGGGATGACAGGAATGCAAGATTTGCAGGTGAAAAAGGCTATCCCCTGTTTCTAAATAAATACGGCAAAAGAATCACCACAAGAAGCATCCACAGGATCGTTGTGAAATACAAGAAGCTGAGCGGGCTATGGGACATAACGCCTCACTCCCTCCGGCACTCATTTGCCACACACCTGCTTGAAGGGGGCGCAGACCTCCGCTCCGTGCAGGAAATGTTAGGCCATGCCAGCCTGTCAACAACTCAAAGATATACTCATGTAAGCATGGACAAGCTGATGGAGGTATATGATAAGGCGCATCCGAGGGGGAAAATAAAGCAATGAGTGAAAAGGAGTCTACAATGATCAGGAGCACTACAATTCTATGCGTAAGGCATAATAATCAGGTTGCCATAGCCGGCGACGGACAGGTAACATTGGGCAACACAGTCATGAAACATAATGCAAAAAAAATAAGAAGGATGTATAATGGCACAATTTTATCAGGCTTTGCAGGAGGGGCTGCCGATGCCCTTACCCTGTTTGAAAAGTTTGAGGCCAAACTCGAACAGTATCACGGCAATCTTACACGCTCTGCTGTGGAACTTGCCAAGGACTGGAGGACAGACCGGATATTGAGGAAGCTTGAAGCCCTCATAGCAGTGGCTGACAGGAATTCCTCTTTAATTATCTCCGGCACAGGTGATATAATCGAACCCGATGACGGCCTTGTGGCAATAGGTTCCGGAGGTCCCTATGCCCTGTCCGCTGCACGGGCGCTTATGAGGCACACAAATATGAGTGCAAGAGAGATAGCAGAAGAGGCGATGAAGATAACAGCAGGGATTTGCATCTATACCAATAGTGAGATATTAATAGAAGAACTTTCATAATGAGCAATTACACACCAAAACAGATTGTAGCAGAACTTGACAAATACGTAATCGGACAGGCTGCCGCCAAACACGCCGTTGCCATTGCCCTGAGGACACGCTGGCGAAGGCAGCAGCTATCTGAAGACCTTCGTGACGAGGTTACTCCAAAGAATATAATAATGATCGGCCCCACAGGAGTCGGCAAGACAGAGATATCGCGTCGTCTGGCAAAACTGTCACAAGCCCCTTTCATAAAGGTAGAGGCATCCAAGTTTACAGAAGTAGGATATGTTGGAAGGGACGTCGAGTCTATTGTACGGGACCTGACACAGTTCGCCGTAAACATGTTAAAAGAAGAACGGACGCATATAGTCAGGGAAAAGGCAATGAATCAGGCAGAAGAGCGTCTGCTCGATCTTCTGCTGCCGGCGCCTCCGCCAAGACCTTCCTATGAACCGGTCACAGAGACAAGACATACAGAAACGAGAGAAAAGCTCCGCTCTCAATTAAAAGAAGGCAAGCTTGATGACAGGCAGGTCGAGCTTGATGTAAAAGAGAAGATGATGCCTGTAGGGGTTATATCCAATGTAGGTATGGAAGACCTTGAGATGAACCTCAAAGAGATGCTCAGCGGCATCTTCCCGGGAAAAAGCAGGAAAAGGAAGGTCAAGGTCAGGGATGCAGTCAACATCCTTACAGAGGAAGAGGTACAGAAGCTGATAGATATAGATGATGTATTTAAGGAGGCTGTTACAAGGGTTGAACAATCAGGCATTGTATTCCTGGATGAGATAGACAAGATAGCAAGCAGGGAGAAGGGCCAGGGGCCGGATGTATCCCGTGAAGGTGTTCAGAGAGACCTCCTGCCTATAGTAGAGGGTACTACTGTGACTACAAAGTACGGACCTGTAAGGACCGACCATATCCTGTTTATCGCCGCCGGCGCCTTTCATGTATCAAAGCCTTCTGATCTTATCCCTGAGCTTCAGGGACGCTTTCCGATCAGGGTAGAACTGGATTCACTGAAAGAAGGAGATTTTATAAGGATACTGACAGAACCTAAGAATGCACTGTTAAAACAATATACCGCCATGCTTGAGACCGAGGGGGTTGAAATAAAATTCACTGAAGATGCAATCAGGGAAATAGCATCTACGGCCGTGGCAGTAAATGAACGGATGGAGAATATCGGGGCAAGGAGACTGTTTACTATTATGGAAAAAATGCTGGACGACATATCATTTAATGCCCCTGACCTTAGCGGGAAAAGTTATAACATAGATTCGGCATATGTTAAGGGGCGTCTGACAGAAATTATAAAGGACCAGGATCTTAGCAGGTATATATTGTAGGGGGATTAATTTGCAGCGTAACATACAAAAAGCCGAGCTTCTCGTCGAAGCCCTTCCATATATCCGCAATCTCTCCGGCAAGACCATAGTCGTAAAATTCGGCGGTAACGCCATGATTGACGAAAAACTGAAAGAGATGTTCGCCGAAGACGTGGTGCTTACAAAATACATCGGGATGAGTCCTGTAGTAGTCCATGGCGGAGGACCTCAGATAAATGAGGTAATGGACAAGATGGGAAAGAAACCGGTATTCATCGAGGGCATCAGGATAACTGACGGTGAGACCATGGACATTGTTGAAATGGTGCTCGGCGGAAAGATCAACAAGGAGCTTGTGAACAGGATCAATCAACACGGGGGAAATGCCGTCGGCCTTACAGGCAAAGACGGCGGACTCATCCAGGCAAGAAAGTTGAGGAGGCCAAGGAAGAGCGCCGGGATTGACAGGGGGCTTGTAGGGGAGGTTGAATCAATCTCTCCGAATATAATACGAGCGCTGGAGCAGAACCGGTTTATTCCTGTAATTGCCCCTATAGGTGTGGACAATAAGGGCAAGACCTATAACATAAATGCAGACACGGCAGCAGGCGCTATAGCGGCAACTCTGAAGGCTGAGAAGCTGATATTCCTGACTGATGTCAAAGGGATTCTTGGCAAGGACGGCAAGCTTATCTCAACGCTTACCAGAAAACAGGCCCTTCAGCTCATAAAAAGCGGCGTTATTACATCCGGCATGCTCCCAAAGGTCAGGGCCTGTTTAGATGCGCTTGATGGCGGAGTCAAAAAGACACATATCATTGACGGAAGGATCAACCACTCAATCCTCCTTGAGATATTTACAAAAAAAGGTATAGGAACAGAGATTGTAGCGTGATAAAGGAGTTGCCGGATGAAAAGCAGACGCAAAAACAGACGATTAACAATCATGGGTATGGGCTCTTTAATGGTAGATGGAGACAGAAGGGCACAAGAGGTCTACATTGCAAATATAAGTAAAGGCGGCGCAGGTATCTACATACACAAGGCGCTGAAGGTAGGAACAGGCGTACATATTACTTTTACTCAGAGAGATATTGAAGGTGAACGAAGATTCGAAGAACAACCGGCCACAATAGCATGGTGCTCAAGGTGCGGTTCCGTTTACGCCGCAGGCATCAGGTTTTCTGATAAATAGTCATCCCGTCTGTCATCCTGAATTTATTTCAGGATCTCAAACTATAACTAATACTTTTACAAGTGAGCACTACATCAATAATAATATCAGAATACCCACAATAATCCTGTAGTAGACAAATATATTAACCTTCTGTTTACTTAAAAATAAAAGAAGATATTTTATCGCCAGGAAGCCTGAAACGGCAGAGGCCGCAAATCCCCCGACGTACGGCCAGAACATGTCCTGAGGCAGGCCTTCCTTATAGACATCCATAGCACTCAGCAGACCGCCTGCCATGATAATAGGCGTACTCAGCAAAAAGGCGAACCTTGCCGCAGTCGCCCGCTCAAGGTTCCTGAACAGTCCTGCAGTAATGGTTATGCCTGAACGGGAAACGCCTGGGATAAGCGCAATTGCCTGTGCACAACCTATAACTATCGCATCAACGATATTAAGGTGGTCCATCCTCCGTTTTTTCCTGCCAACAGCCTCTGCCCACAAAAGTATCAAGCCGAACATGATAAGCGCAAGGGCAATAATACGCGGATCCCTTAAAACAGTCTCTATCTGGTCTTTTAAAAAAAGGCCTGCCAGACCCGCGGGAATAGTACCTATAATAATATACCACCCTGCCATCCCCTCTCTTCCTGTATGTGTTTTCCTTTCCATCATACCGGAAACCATACCTTGCAATATACTGTAGAAGTCTTTCCGGAAGAATGCAATTATGCCTGTCAGTGTCCCAAGATGCAGTACGACATCAAAAGCAAGCCCGGGATCATCCCATCCAAAAATCCATGGCGCTAAGATTAGGTGGGCGGTACTGCTTATAGGAAGGAACTCAGTAAGCCCCTGAATTATACCAAGTATAATGGCCTGAAACATTTCAGGACGGTATCATAGCAATAACTTATTGTATTGTCCATGTGATTTTCTTAATAATATTTTCATAAATTTTCCGGGTTATTTAACTTGAATAGATGATTAGAGTGGTGTAACATTGGACAGGATTTAGATTTATTTTTTACAAGGTTGTCAAATTCTATGTTTACAAATTTCGTTATGACCTTCATCCCATTGTTTGTAGCCTTTGATGCGATAGGCGTCCTGCCTATCTATATGTCCCTTACCGAAGAAATGGAAGTTTCTGCGAGACGCAGGATACTGCGAGAGTCCATAATCACGGCATCCGTGTTAACAATATTATTCTTACTCATCGGCAAGGGTATCTTCATAATACTCGGAATAACTATCTCAGACTTCCAGATAGCAGGAGGTCTGATATTGCTGATTATCGCTATAACAGACATCATCTTTTCGGAACAGAGGAGCAGGAGGCCTCAACCGTCAGTTGGCACAGTACCAATAGGTACACCGCTTATCGCAGGACCTGCCTCGCTCACAACATTGATAATGCTGAGTGATATATTCGGTATCCCTATGACGCTGTTTTCATTAGTAGTAAACATTGTAATTGTGTGGCTGATATTCTCTTTCGCCGGACGGATCATCTCATTCCTCGGAGAAGGAGGGGCAAGGGCCACATCAAAGGTGGTCTCCCTCTTCCTTGCCGCCATAGCAGTAATGATTATACGGAAGGGTTTAGAGGGGACTCTGAGCGTCTATTGATGCAAACTATCTTCACTACACAGCTATACTGTATAGGCGAATTCATTGTAAGCCATCAGGGTAAGGACTGTTGACAGCCGCACATGCCTGTCAAACAGTCTCGGGAATATCTTAATAATGAATTTTGTTCTATCCGGATTTTTATAACCAAGCAGTGTACATAACCTTGCAGCAAAAAGCATGCGCAGCCTGAACCGGACAGGAGACACTTTATTGGAATGTCTCCAGAAATCGAGGCCCCAGTAATATTGAAGGTTGTTGTAAATGTTTTCAAAAGAATATACTTCTCTGATAACTTTTTTATAACCAGCTTCCAACTCTTCCGGACTCATCAGTGCAGGTTTAAACACAACATGTCTGGCGTCATATTTACTCCACTCTTTGTGTAATATGCGTCCTTCGGCATCCAGTCGTTTGTGCAGCTCTGTTCCCGGGAAAGGAGTAAGGATATTGATCAGAGGCATTAGAAGCTTCGCCTCTTTGATGAAATGGATGAGTTCATCAAAGGCTGACAGATCATCAAAATCACTACCCAGGATAAAGGATCCATGAACGAGGATGCCATAGGATTGTATCTTCTGAATAGCATCCAGGTAATTGTAGCGCATGTTCAGCCTCTTGTTCATGCGTGTCAGGTTTTGGGATGAGACCGACTCCAGGCCAATCAGAATCGAACCGCACCCGCTATCTTTCATTAATCTCAGGAGGTCGTCCTCTTTTGCGATATTGATAGATGCCTGGCATGACCAGTTTAACTTGTGTGACTTAAGCGCCCTGAATAATTCAATGGCATACTTCTTATTGGCAATGATATTGTCGTCAGCAAAAAAAATGGACTTTTTCTTGAATTGTGCGTCTGTACACCGGATATCGAGAATCTCTTTTAAAACGATGTCTATAGGTTTATTCCTGATCTTCTGGCCGTCGAAGGCATAGACCGAACAGAATTCACAAGTGAATGGACACCCCTTTGTGGTTTGTACGATGTCGGCTAAATAACGCTTTTGGGACATCAGAGACCGCACAGCACCGGATGAAGAGGTCAGACTGGCATAACTTTCTGATTGATATATCTTCCTGAGTCTATTGTTCCGGGCATCTTCCAGCAGTTCCGGCCAGATGCCTTCAGCCTCCCCAACTACAACTGAGTCAGAATGTTCCAGAGCCTCCTCCGGACAAAAGGAGGCATGAATACCCCCCATTACTGTTTTCACCCCTCTTTTCCTGAAATTATCAGCTATCTCATACGCCCTCGTTGCAAACATAGTCCTGACACTAATCCCTACAATAGCCGCATCCCAATTATAGTCAATATCTTCGATGTTCTCATCAAATACACGGATCTCATGTCCTGGCGGGGTCAGCGATATCAGTGTTGGTATAGCTAAAAGGTAGGAAAAATATTTTCTGGAAAAGAGAAAAGACGATATGAACTTTAAGTCGTAAAAACTCGGTTCATTTTTCAATCCGTTTCTGGGAATAATAAGTGCAATCTTCATTTTGAGTGATTTTTTGTGATGTAATAAATCTGTAAGAAAGAATATCATGGATAAAGGCAAAGATACAAGCAGACGTTCGCCGTACGGATCACCTCCTTCCTTGGCGAGGGAGGGGCAAGGACAACATCAAAGGTCGTGTCGCTGTTCCTTGCGGCCATAGCAGTAATGATTATAAAGAAGGGTTTGGAGGAAATATTGAAGATTTATTAATTATTATGATAATTCATTTTTCTCTTGACTATCGTGTGAATTATTGTTACATATATAACGCTACAAGTTTTACACATCTATGCTCTGCTTCTTAGGTATTTAGTTTAAGTTTAGTTTCTTCAGAAAATTAGCGTGCAGAATTAAAACAGGTTGAAAGGAGGTGGTGTGATTCAGGATTTTGTTCTTACGTTAATACTTCGTGAGATCCAAATTATAAAGAATGTAGTAAGCTGTAAACTTTTTATTAACAAGTATGGAGGGTAACGATGAAACGCAGATGGATTTATTCTTTACTAACAGCTTCATTGGTAGCAGGCATGGTTGGAACAAGCTATGCAGATGTAAAAGTATCAGGTGGTGAATTAAGGTTAAGGGGTATCATGGTTGATAATGGTGATTCAACTCCTCCTGATGACGGAGGATTTTTTGAACAGCGGACCCGTCTCAATGTAGATGCTACTGCAGATGAGAATGCAAAGGTATTCCTGCAGATACAGGACAGCAGGGTGTGGGGAGCTGAAACCGGCATCATTGGAACCAGCACCCTTTCAACCGGCGCTGAAGATGAGGCAATAGATGTGTCGCAGGCATATGTTGATCTTTTAAATGTAGCCAATAAGCCTCTCTCTTTAAGAATTGGGCGCCAGGCTATAGCCTACGGGGAACATCGCCTGATAGGTTCCTTAGAGTGGAGCAACAATTCAAGAAGGTTTGATGCAATCAAATTTACCTATAAGCATAGCGCCGTTGATATTGACGTATTTACTGCAAAGCTGGTGGATGATGGTCATGACTGGGGAAATGATGCTAATCTCAATGGTATCTATGCATCACTTAAAAATGTCCCTCAGGTAAGCAACCTTGATCTCTATCTGATTCAAAAAATAGACGGCGATGTTGTTGAAGCCAATTTCTATACATTGGGCGCCAGGGTAAAGGGTGCAGTTGAGAATATTAACCTCGACTACAATGCAGAACTCGCGATACAGACTGGTGATGCATCAAGCACCGCTGATAAGGATGCAAATGCCTATGCAATCAGGGTTGGGTATACAATACCAAGTGTACTGGGCGGCTTAAGACTTGGGGTTGAGTATGACGCAGCAACCGGACAAGACTCATCAACAGATAATACGGCATTTGATAACCTCTATCCAACCAATCACTATCTCTATGGCTTTACAGATGACGTCAACTGGAGCAATACGAATTCATGGGCAGTCAGCGCCAGCATGACACCAATTGACAAGGTTAAGCTTGCCATTGAATATTGGAACTATAAACTGGATGAGGAGGTAGGCGGAGAAGATGATAATGGTTCCGAGATCAATGTAAAGGTCAACCATGAAATGAGCAAGAACATTAACTGTGAAGCAGCCTATGCCATAAGAGATGCAGGAAGCGCTGCTACAGCAGCATCTTATGGTGGATATGGAGCTATTACACCTGATCAAAGCGCCACCTTCGGTTACTTCCTGATCAATGTAAAGTTTATGTAAGACTGTTTGTGGGGGATAAACCTCCGCAATATTCAGTTAGTTTTTAAAAGGCGTCAGCAGTTAATTCTGCTGACGCCTTTTTTTTGGCTTGGATTAACCCATCCCCACCCTACCCCTCCCCTTGAAGGGGGGGGCATTATCTTCTTACAAATTTGTACATCTTAAGCCACCGCAAAGACATATTTGTAGCACTATCAGACTTCGGTAATTGCATTACAATTCCACCAATTCCTTTAATATCAATTAGTTGCACATATATACACAGACTGGCACACAGATTGTAATGTATACCCGTCATGACCCAACTAAAGACTACCATAGCTGATGTTGAAAGAAGGCTCATCATAGAGGCGCTTGAGTCTTCAGGATGGGTTCAGGCAAGGGCTGCTAAGGTACTCGGTACGACACAAAGGATACTGGGTTACAAGATCAAGAAGTACGGGATAGAAGTAAAAACTAACAAAGGAGGATTAGAAGATGAAGAAGAGTCTGACAAGGGTTATTAGTACGGTTTTATTCACAGGAATGCTTGGTGTTACGAGTGCATATGCCACTCCGTCTACGACCTACTGGACTACAGCAGTAATAGATGTCCAGCCTTACGGAGTATGGCATTTGGGAATAGATAATTATTTTACAGTGTTAAAGGATACCCCTGATGCAGGGGCATTTCCCACGGATCTTGGATTGACAGTAGGGGTACTCCCCTATGAGAAGATTCAACTGGAGGTTGGAGTCGATCTTCTTGAGACCTTGATTGACTCGTCTACCGGAGAGGACAATCCCCTCTTTTTTAACTTCAAGTTCGGTACCCCTGAGGGATCTTTGTTTCCAGGTTCTCCAGGAATTGCTGCAGGTATGTGGAACATTGGTACAAAGAGCGACGTAACCAATTACAATATCTTTCATGCAATGGCAGGGAAAAGCATCCCTCAGATCGGGCGGATACATATCGGGGCATATAGTGGGAACAAAGACCTGTTAAAGAGCTCAACCGGAAAAGAGGAGGCTACAGGTTTTATGATCGGCTGGGACCGCTGGCTTGTGAAGGATAAGTTCATGATAGCCGCTGATTATGCCTCAGGTGACAATGCCGTTGGCGGCGGCGGTGCCGGCCTCTATTGGTTCTTTGCCCCCAACGCAAGTATGTTGATGGGACCGGTCTTTTTTAACGATGACGGGATCAACGGCGAATGGAAATGGACCACCCAGTTAGATGTAAACTTTTAGCTGGATTTTTTAAGTAATTCGGAGGGATTAACAATGAAAAGGTTTTTAAAACTAATCTTAGTAGTACTCACAACAATCATCCTCTCCTCCACGCTGGCTTTCTCAGAGGAGGCTGTTGCGCCTTCAGGGACGGCCACAGGCGGGGAGACCATTGTTGTTCAGGTGGAAGGGGCAGCCGCTTCAACTGCCGAAGCCGAAGCAGAACCGGCAGCTCCGGCATGGGATGCAAAGTTTGCAGCAGACACCCTGTGGGTCCTGCTTGCGGCATTTCTCGTGTTTTTCATGAACGTCGGCTTTGCTATGGTTGAGACAGGGCTGTGCCGGGCCAAGAATGCCGTAAATATACTATCAAAAAACGTAATAGTTTTCTGCGTTACTACCCTCTTCTTCTGGATAGTTGGATTCGCAATTATGTTCGGCAATGGCAATTCGCTCTTCGGTACAGAAGGATGGGCGCTTTTTGGCGCTGACAACAGCCCTG
>Ga0209323_10000662_pt1 | contig 22334 bp, 22 predicted proteins | sample Rifsed19ft2_FD_184014 | JGI IMG/M metagenome (GOLD analysis project Ga0209323, IMG submission 184014) | Soil microbial communities from Rifle, Colorado, USA - sediment 19ft 2 (version 2) | ecosystem: Environmental > Terrestrial > Deep subsurface > Rock core/Sediment | place: Rifle, Colorado...
AGTCTTATCAGAAAGTGATGACGACCCTGGATGAGGCATCGGCTAAGGCTAATGAGGTGGGAAGAGTATAAAAGGAGGGGATTATGCTGCGTGCATTATATATTTCAGCAACAGGTATGGAGGCGCAACAACTTAATATTGATATAATCTCGAACAACCTTGCAAATGTTAATACTGCAGGGTTTAAAAAGAGCAGGGGGGATTTTCAGGATCTCTTATATCAGACTGTGCGTATGGCGGGTGCTCCGTCAGGCTCGGGAACTCAGGTGCCTGCAGGCATACAGATTGGATCCGGTGTTCGTCCTGCAGCGGTTCAGAAAATATTTACCCAGGGCGATTTTCAGAACACTCAGAATGCACTTGATCTTGCTATAGAGGGTGAAGGATTTTTTCAGGTCTCAATGCCGGATGGCGCTATAGGATATACGAGGGGTGGTTCATTCAAGAAAGACAGCAGTGGAAGGATGGTAACATCAGACGGGTATACGGTGGAGCCTTCCATTACCATTCCTTCAGATGCCATAAATATCTCTGTCAGTGCGAATGGAACAATATCCGTATTGCAGGCCGGAAATCCAACACCGGTAGAAATAGGGACTATGCAGCTTGCAAGATTTTCAAATCCGTCAGGGCTTAATTCTCTCGGAAGGAATTTATTTATCCCGACGGCCGCATCAGGAGAGGCACAGACAGGCGGGCCTGGAGATGCAGGATTTAATATCTCTGTCAGTGCGAATGGAACAATATCCGTATTGCAGGCCGGAAATCCAACACCGGTAGAAATAGGAACTATGCAGCTTGCAAGATTTTCAAATCCGTCAGGGCTTAATTCTCTCGGAAGGAATTTATTCATCCCGACGGCCGCATCAGGAGAGGCACAGACAGGCGGGCCTGGAGATGCAGGATTTGGAACAATTGCCCAGGGGTTCCTTGAGGCGTCTAATGTGAATATCGCCGAAGAGCTCGTTAATATGATAATAGGACAGCGTGCCTATGAGATCAACTCCAAGGCTATTCAGACGGCGGATGAGATGATGCGTACGGCGAATGAAGTAAAAAGATAATATTTCAATGAGCAATGAGTCCGGGAGGCTTTTATGATGAAGAAGATGTTTCTTTCAATATCAGCAGTATATCTGCTTGGGATTGTACTGACAGGTACCACTGCCATATATGCTGCGGATGCGGCTAAGACTATTACGTCATCAGAAGTGGAGAAGATTATAAAGCAATATGTAATCCGGAACACTCCGTGGACAGAGGAACAGATAAAGATAAAAAATGTAAATGTTTCGAACAAGATAACTCCTCCGTTAGATTGGAGCTATCATATTACAGCGGCGCCGGCGTCTTCTATGATAGGAAGGTCGTCATTTCTTCTTGACATTACCGGCATAGACAATTCAGTCCAGTCTTCATGGGTGACTGCAGAGATTGAGGTGTGGGTAGATGTTGTCCTTGCGTCTAAACCTCTTAAGGAAAGACAGATGGTTGGAGCAGATGACATTTATATTGGCAGAAAAGACCTGTCAAGGCTGCCGGCAGGCTATATTGACGATATCAGGCGTGTCTCCGGAAAAAGGGTTAAAAGGTTTGTCGGGGCAAATGCAATACTGACAGAGTATATACTGGAGGAGCCGCCTTTGTTTAAGAGGGGAGATAAGGTGTTCATCGTTGCAGAGTCAGATGCGCTTAGGGTATCTGCTATCGGTGTGGCAGGTGAAGACGGGTACAGGGGGAGGCCTGTAAGGATTACCAATATGCAGTCTAAGAAAGAGGTTATTGGTGAGGTTGATGATAATGGTACAGTAAGTGTTAAATGGTAATAAGGAGATACGATGAAATATTTAATAATTATTGCGTGGCTTGTAATTACTATGTCTCCTGTGTATGCTGCAAATGACGGGTCACTCTGGTCCGAAGAGAGACAGAATGGATTTTATTTTGGTGATCTGAAGGCTCGTAATGTTGGTGATGTAGTTACAGTGCGTATAGTTGAAAGCTCCAGGGGTAACAAGAACGCATCAACTAAAACGGAAAAGGATTCAAGCCTGTCAACCTCAATCTCGGCGTTTTTCGGCATGTCATCTGATAAATTATCTCAGGCTGGTGTAGGTGCAGAGGCCAGTGAAAAACATGATGGTTCAGGCTCGACTTCGAGAAGCAGTGACCTTACTGCTGTCCTCACAGCAAAGGTAATAGACAGACTGCCTAACGGAAATCTCGTTATAGACGGCAGGCGGGAGGTCATAGTAAACAATGAGACACAGCTTATATCTCTAAGCGGTACTGTCAGGCCGGAAGATATAGGCCCGGGCAATACGGTGTTGTCTACCTACATATCTGACGCAAGGATAACCTATACAGGAGACGGGGTAATAGGAGATAAGCAGAGGGTCGGGTGGTTTGTGAGGATTATGGATAAGGTATGGCCGTTTTAGGTATAATTTTATGAAAATAATTAGTCAAATATCAACATTAATTATTGCTTTATCAATAATACTTATCATGTCAGTACCTCTGCAGGCAGCTCGCGTGAAAGATATAGCTACTGTCGGCGGGGTCAGAGACAATCAATTGATGGGATATGGATTGATAATAGGTCTTAATGGCACCGGTGATAAGAAGGGGACTGAGTTTACGATTCGCAGTGTGACGTCAATGTTGAGCAAAATGGGTATTACGATTGATCCATCAGTGGTCAGTGTCAAGAATGTTGCAGCGGTTATGGTTACTGCCAAGCTACCGCCATTTGCAAAAAAAGGAAGCCGGATAGATGTGACAATCTCGTCCATTGGTGATTCAACCAGTCTTCAGGGAGGGACACTGCTGTTTACCCCTCTTTTGGGGGCAAATCAGATGGTATATGCGATAGCCCAGGGACCTGTTTCTCTTGGTGGATACGTAGGAGGCGGAGGAGGTGACAGTGTCCAGAAAAACCATTCAACTGTCGGCAGGATTGCAGATGGCGCTATTATAGAGCGGGAAGTGGAAATGGATCTTAACAGCAGGAATGATCTTACTCTGACCCTGAGAAACCATGACTTCAGTACTGCTGTCAGGCTTGCTGATATTGTAAATCAGAATCTTAAACAGGACATAGCTCATCCGATGGATGCAGGTACAGTTGTTATTTCAGTTCCGCCGGAATATGAGAATAAGGCTATTGAGCTTATTGCAGCAGTGGAAAATCTGGAAGTCAGGGTAGATGCCCCTGCGAGGATAATCCTGAATGAACGTACAGGGACTGTTGTCATGGGAGAGAATGTGCGTATATCAACCGTGGCTATATCTCATGGAAACCTTACTATCCAGGTTAAAACACAGTTGGAGGTATCACAGCCCGGGGCATTTTCAAAGGGGCAGACCGTTGTTGTACCGCAGAAGGATGTATCTGTGGACGAGCAGGAGGCGAGGCTGATGGTACTACAGTCCGGTGTTACTGTTGATGAGGTCGTAAGGGCGCTTAATTCAGTAGGTGTAACGCCAAGGGACCTTATCGCCATCCTGCAGGCAATTAAGGCCGGAGGAGCACTACAGGCGGATCTGGAGATCATTTAGTTGATGCTGAAAAACGGGGGCACCCATTGCTACGAAGTAAATGCAATGGGTCGTGCGGCGTCAGGACTTAGAATTTGAGCTTCAACGTACAACACAGTACGCCTCAGCTCAAATTCCAAGTCCTTCCTTGCACCTGGGCATTTTTGAGCATCAACTGATTGGTATCGCAGGTTAGGAGTTTAAGATGAAAATAGAGCAATTACAGATTAATCAGATACCGGAGTTAAAAGAAAAGAAGGATGTTAAAGGGTATGAGAAGGCTGCGAAAGAATTTGAGGCATACTTTGTATCGTACCTTTTGAAGAAGATGCGGGATACCGTACCCAAGAGTGGCCTCATGGATCCGGGCGCCGGAGGAGAGATTTATACTTCGCTGATGGACGAGAAAGTTGCCGAAGGAATTGCCGGTAGTGGCGGGTTGGGTCTCTCCCAGATGCTGATCAGAGAGTGGACAGCAGATGCGATGGAAAAAGAATGATATTATGCGGGAAAACATTGAACATATAATTGATGCGCTGTCAGGAGAATAATCATTGGACGATAAGTATTCAGATCTTCTTGAAATATTGGAAAAGGAAGTAGGGTTATTCAGGGATTTTCTTACACTTCTCCAGAGAGAAAGACAATATATGATTGATCTGTCTCTGGATAAACTGCATGAATGTCACAACCAGAAGGAGACGATAATATTTAATCTTAAGGTGCTTGAAGATGCAAGGGTTGAACTTATTTCAGAGATACAGGATGATAATAAAGCGGACTCTGTTACTACTTTATCCATTATAATAGATAAGGCGCCGTTGAGATACAAAAAGGGGATGGAATCATGTCAGTCAAATCTCAAATCATTAGTTGACAGTATAAGGGAGATTAACCAGATAAACGGGATACTCGCTGACAGGGCTATAAACTATACAAGGAACTCTTTATCATTCCTGAACCGTCTTGTCAGTCAATTGCCTGTATATCATGCGTCCGGCCGAATAGCTCAGGAGACGGTGGTTGGTACTTTAGTCTGCAAAAAGGGGTAGCGATGAGCGGTATTTATAACATCTTTAATATCGGCAAGCAAGGTCTGATGGCTCAGCAGATAGCCATGCAGGTGACTTCTCATAATATTGCCAATGTCAACACAGAAGGTTATTCACGTCAGGAAGTGATTTTTGAAGAGGGTATGCCGCTTAATAGCACTCCCGGTCAGACAGGGACAGGTGTAAATGCAACGACTATCAAACGAAAGTATGACAGTTTTTTAGAGGGACAACTTACAGACAGCAGGGAAACCCTTGGCAATTTAGAAGCTCAAAAGAGCGCCATCTCAAAGATTGAAGATTATTTCTATGATACTAATGGAACCGGTATTAACCAACTATTAGATCAGTTCTTTAATTCCATGCAGGATTTATCTGCAAACCCTGCAGGCGCCGCTGAAAGGGTTTCAGTTATATCCAGGGCTGATGCGTTTGCCAATGCAGTGAATAGCGCATATTCCAGTCTGGAACAGTTGCAGAAGGATATGAACAGTCAGGTTAAACAGACAGTTACCGACATAAACAACCTTGCCTCACAGATTGCGTCCCTGAATACCGAAATACAGAGGGCAGAGGCTAACGGGCAGAATGCAAATGACTTCAGGGATATGCGCGGAAGAATTCTGAATGATCTGGCTGAGAAGATAGATATACAATATTTTGAGGACGATTCCGGACAGATCACAGTGATTGGCGGAGGGATGGCCACATTAGTTGAAAAAGGAAATTCATGGGTTCTGGATGCAGTGAGTGATTCTGACAACTATGGTTACTATAATATTGTAAGTTCTCCTGATAGCAGCAATGTGCTCAATCTGACTGACAGCATCTCGGGCGGCAGGCTGAAAGGATTGCTCACAATCAGGGATACTGAAACATGGGATGCAATGGATGAGCTCGACAGATTCGCTGCTTCAATTGCAAATGAGATAAATCAGGTACACAGAACAGGGTTCGGGCTTGATGGTTCAACAGGGACAAACCTTTTTTCACCCTCCTTTGAAACCGGCGACGTATTGTCTCAGGATGTCGGGGACATAAGGGCAATGAGTACAAACACAGGAACAGGTAGTTTAAGCATTACTATTAATGATCCTTCAGCCTTAACATTCAATAATTATGAGCTCACATTCTCCGGAGGAAACTATACCTTAACTAACAAGACTACCAATGCCGCCAGTACAGCGGTTTATGCTGATCCTTCCAGCTTTACTTTTGAAGGTCTTTCTGTCACGATATCCGGGAGTTTTGCCGCAGGTGATAAATATATAATAAGCGCACATAAGAATAGTGCAAGAGACATCCAGGTGGCATTAGATATGAGTGACCAGGCAAAGATAGCGGCTGCTGCTATAGCAACTGACAACAGGGGGGACAACAGGAATGTACTTGCCATGGTGCAACTTCAGGATGCCTTGACGATTGACGGGAATTCCAGCTTCAGCAGTTATTATGGATCCATTGTTGGAAGGATAGGTGTCAATTCTCAATACATCAATAACCAGTATTCTGCTCAGGAGTTTTCATCAGAACAACTGCGTAACATGAGAGAATCTGTATCAGGTGTGTCAATTGATGAAGAGATGGCAAACCTTATGAAGTTTCAGTTTGCATATGAGGCATCTGCGAGATTGATTACAATAGGTGATGAATTGCTGGAAACCCTGTTAGGGATACTTGGATAGGATAAATTAAGGACGGGATATGCGTGTTTCAAATAAAATGCTGTATAATACGGTCATGTGGGACATGCAGCGTAAATCAGAGAAGCTGATGGAACTCCATGATGGCGTCTCATCCGGACTGAAGCTTAACAAACCTTCAGATGACCCTGCAGGGGCTGTTAAAGTAATCAATTATGATACAGCCATATCAAAAGCAGAACAATACCAGCGGAATATAGATAATGGTACTGCATTCCTGGATGCCACGGAATCAGCCGTAACAGCAACGCAGGATGTCCTTCAAAGGGCAAAAGAACTTGCCTTATTTGCCCTCAGTGAAACGAATAGTGCTGCGGAAAAAGATACTATGGCCCTGGAGGTTGGGCAGTTATACGAACAGGTAAAGCAGATAGCAAATACCAAATATAATGACAGATACATCTTCTCCGGCTTCAGGACTGATGTTGCGCCTTATGATGACACAGGCAGTTATACAGGAACAGCTTCCCCTGACGGCTATATGGATGTAGAGATAGATGCAGGAAGCACCATATCTATCAATATGCCCGGTTATGCTGTCTTTGGTTCTGCTGTTGATGGTACGGACATCCTTGCCGCCCTCGATGATCTCAAGACAGCGATGGAGAATAATGATTCGGATGCTATTGAGGCTGCAATGACTGACCTTGATGCAGGGATGGATCAGGCTAACAACGTGCTTGCAGAGATTGGAGCCAGGTTAAACAGGATGGAGATTGCAAAGAATCATTTTGACAAATTGCAGTTTGATCTTGCAAAATATAAAAGTGATACTGAAGATGCAGATATAACGAGTATTATATCCGAACTTGCATTACAGCAAAGTATGCTGGAAGTATCCAGGGCCACAGCAGCCAGGGTGCTTCAGCAGTCCATTTTAGATTTTCTGAGGTGATATGATAAGATTTAATGTACACTATAATGCCAAGGAGGGCGACTATGTTAATTCTGACACGGAAGTCAGGCGAAGGGATCAAAATTGGAGATGATATCCGGGTAGTAATCCTCGAGACAAAAGGGAATCAGGTCCGGATTGGTATAGAAGCCCCTAAGGGTACAAAGGTTTATCGTGATGAGGTTTATGAGAGGATTAAACAGGAGAATATAAAAGCATCGGTAATAACAAAAGACCATCTGCATAGACTGTTTAAGATTTGGACAGATAAAGGGAAAGGCAAGTAAAGGGGTTTCAAAATATGATACTTAATACGAGCGGGTTTGGTGAGGTTGAAATAGACGAAGATAAAATTATCAGATTTCCCCAAGGTATACCCGGTTTTGCTGATTCTAAACGGTACATTATTCTGGATCATCCCAATGGCCCGGATGTCCCGTTCAAATGCCTTCACTCTGTAGATGATGCTGACCTTGCGTTCGTGATTACTGATCCTTTATTGTTTAATTGTGTAGACGAAGATAAAATTATCAGATTCCCCCAAGGTATACCCGGTTTTCCTGATTCTAAACGGTACATTATTCTGGATCATCCCAATGGCCCGGATGTCCCGTTCAAATGCCTTCACTCTGTAGATGATGCTGACCTTGCGTTCGTGATTACTGATCCTTTATTGTTTAATTGTGATTACAATCCTGATATAGATGAACACGATTTGAAGGAACTTGATATAACATCTCCTGATAATCGCGGCATGATTGTTATCGTAACTATCCCGCATGGCGAACCTGAAAAGATGACAGCCAACCTTCAGGGGCCAATCCTGATTAATCTTGTGACAAGAGAGGCTAAACAGATTCTCCTTGTAAGTGATGATTACCCTATTCGTTACCCGCTTTTTCAAAATGTAGCTGCCCTGAGATAACCTCTCACTTACGGCTTGTTACTCATTGCTTTACACTCATTGCTATCTTCTACTCATTGCTCATTGCTTCGTATACTCATTGCTTCTTATTAAGTCAATAGGTTGACAAACTTGCCTTGAAATTGACGTGTGCCCGGCAATAATTGCCTCCTTCCAAATTTGCAAATTTATAATATCTCGTTAATTCAATAAGTTACATCTCGATTTACGCCTTTAAAATCATGGTATATCGTTTGCATTATGTGGCCTGTAGACTATTGCGGTTCAATTCATGGCAAACAAGGAGGAACATATATGTTTACCCGGCATGAGATGAGTTTTGGAAGGAGTACGATTTCTGAAAAAGGATCATGTTATGTTATGGCAGAGATCGGTCACAATCATCAGGGGAATCTTGAGACAGCATTGAAGATGATCAGGATTGCGGCATCCTGCGGTGTTCAGGCAGTTAAATTCCAGAAGAGAGATAACAAGTCCCTTTATACAAAGGCCTACTATAATAAGGCTTATGATAATGAAAATAGTTATGGTTCTACCTATGGCGAACACCGGGAATTTCTTGAATTTAACAAAGAAGAATTTTTAGAACTGAAGAAATGTGCTGAAGAAAACGGGGTTGAGCTTATTGTCACTGCCTTTGATTTCAAGAGTGTGGATTTTCTTGAAGATATAGAAGTCGCAAGCTACAAGATAGCATCTGCTGATGTGACTAATACGATGCTGCTGGAGTACGTTGCCAGATTAAATAAGCCAATGTTTATTTCGACAGGGGCTGCCAATTTCAATGAAGTAAGGATAGCTTATGAAACAGTACTCAAACACAACGATAAGCTCTGCCTGATGCACTGTGTGGCGGAATATCCTGCAGAATATCATAATCTGAATTTAAGAGTGATAGAGACATTAAAGAGGGAATTTCCTCATGCCATGATTTCCTGCAGAATATCATAATCTGAATTTAAGGGTGATAGAGACATTAAAGAGGGAATTTCCTCATGCCATGATTGGATATTCAGGACATGATAACGGCATCCTGGCACCGGTGCTTGCATATATGCTTGGCGCTGTGGCTGTTGAAAAACACTTTACGCTTAATCATTCATGGAAAGGGACAGACCACAGGTTTTCCCTTCAGCCGGAGGGTCTGAGAAAGATGGTCAGGGATTTGCGGCGGGTTGACATTGCGCTTGGCGATGGAAAGCGTGTCGTATATGATTTTGAGCTGGAGGCGCGCAAGAAGATGGGGAAGGGTATCTATTCATCAAGGCCTCTGCCTGCAGGTACTGTAATCACCTGGGATGATGTTTGCCTTAAGACCCCTGCGAATGGCGTCCCTCCATATATGCTGAAAGACATAATCGGCAGGAAGGTGAAGAAGGATTTGAATGAAGAGATGTCAATAACTGTAGAGAATTTACAATAGTTGGTACTGTGTGAATAAGTCTTCTATGGTTTATAAGATAAAAAAGACAGATCTGTGTTGCCGATGCCTGGCCGCCGGTAAAAGAACTTTCAAAGATTGTCACAAAGGCGAAAGGCGGACATGGAGCAGTGAGGGAATTCTGCGATTTCATTGCTGATGTAAAAAAAGGGAATATTTCCTGAAGGAGAATTATGAATGTAGTATCCATATTATTTGACAGGCGCCAATATTATTATAGATGGCGGCTATTCATGCTGGAGAGGAGGGAGGCCAATGTTATATGAATGAGAATGCCTATTCAACAACACTCATGGATTTTCCTGACAACGATATTTTTATAATAACAGAATCAGTTTATGAAAAGGGGTATCGTGCACATGCCTGTGCAAAAGAACCTATTACTGTTCAGTGGATAAGGGAATTTGCGCACAAGGGTGTATTCTATGATATAGGGGCTAACGTAGGTTCTTACTCACTGATAGCAGCTTCCCTTATGTCAGATGAAAATGTAGTCGTGGCATTTGAACCTGTATTCTTCAATTTCTACAGATTAAATGAAAATATACTGATTAACCGGTTCAGCAATAAGATAATTCCACTGAATATCGGACTTACTAATAAAAATGCAATCGAAACTGTATATCTTAACAATCTGGATTTTGGTGTTACTGCGAGGGCGATAGGAGATAAAAAGCGGGATCTTTTTACTAAGGCATTATGCCTGACACTGGATTCAATAATACAGACAGGTACTCTCCCATTCCCGGAGCATATAAAGATAGATGTAGATGGAGATGAACTGGCCGTCCTGGAGGGAGGAGCAGAGACACTCAATGACAGCAGATTAAAGTCACTTATGATTGAAATTGATGAGTCTGACGTTGAGCAGTCAACAAAGACTCATGAAATTCTGATAAATTCGGGATTCAAACTGTACGATAAAAAACAACTTATGTCCCGGAATCTATTCAACACTTTGTTCATAAAGGAGTGACTTGAAATGAGCTACGAGGCAAACTTTAATACTGCATTAACATATATGAGGTCCGGGCTTACTGACCGGGCAGTAGAGTGCTTGCACAAGGCACTGGCAGGAGTATCTCTGAATGAAAAAAACAAAGACAATGTGGTTTATCTAAGGATACTGACCCTTCTTGCAAGATTGGGCATTGAACGAGGAAGGAGATATGAGGCGCTGAATTATATTAATGAGGGATTAAATTTGAAAGATAACCATTCAGACCTTCTTTTTCTAATCTCTCTTTATTATTTCGATGAAAAAAGGTTCGACGAAATGACCGGGACACTTATAGCCTATCTCGTTTCCTTAACACAATCAGATGCGGCAGGATATGATTATGAATTTACCGGTACGGGTGCATTGAAGGAGGTTTTTGAGCGATTGATACCTGCCTCCTACAGTAAGGCGGCCTCCCATAGAGAAATACGGGATATAATCAGTCAATTGTCAGAAAAGACGGGGGATGAAATGCTCAAACATGCCTATAAAATTATGGTTGAAATTGATGAAAGAAGAAAGGCGCAAAATGCATAGTATCAGGAGCAGGGCAGTTAAAAAGATACTTTTCCCACTGGGTGAAAAGGAATTGAATGCTACAGATTGCCGCGTATTAAATTGCGTGGATAGTTTGTCTGCTCAGGGATATTATGTGGACATATTAACGTATAATGAAGAGTCATTTAATAAAATACAGGAACGGTGCAAGAACCTGAGAAACGTAAATATCCTGATTACGAAACGTGAATCCCGATTCTGGACCATGAAACAGCGTGACAGTTTTTCCAAGACCTTTATAAGGCTCTATCATGATATTATCGTTCCAGGTACAGATTTCAAATTCTGGAAACAGGTTGCCTTCGATGATTTCTTATGGCACGTGACCTCAGAGATATTTCCCAAGATAACGGAGAAATATGACCTTGTACTATTCCCTATACCCTCATTTGAAGAGCCGCCTGCCGGCACATGTGATGTGTTTTATACTAATGTATTTTATTACGCTAAAGAAAATAATGTGCCTGTAGCAGGTCTTCAGATATTCCCGATATATGACCTTCCGCCGATCTTCCCCAGGATAATAGACTATTTTATTGTGAAGGAGGAATATGAGAAGGATTATTATATATCTATCGGAATAAGTGAGAAGAATATCTTTGTTATTGAGGAGATAAAAGGTAGTTACTTTCTATCCACGGTTGAGGACTCGTATAAAAATATAATGTTAAATAAGGAAATATCTGTAGACAAGGATACATTGGGAATAGCCATAATTAATCATACTAAAAACAGGGTGCAACTGCAGGAAATTATCAATACAATAGCGGAACTGGATATTAAGAAGTCCGTATATTTTGTATTGCGTAATTATGCAGTCAGGGATCTTCATGAGAATGATATATTTAATGACTATATGAAACCACACCTAGAAAAAAAGTTAAGGAAATTTTACACAGTGGAAACAGGGGGGACTGTAAAGGCGATATTGAGCTGTGATGTCGTCATTGCTACAAACTATATACTTCTTCTCAGCTTTGCAGGCAGATATAACAAAAGAGGGATTGTATATAATCCATTAAGGATGGAGGTCCCTCAGGTAAAAGATATTACCTTTACTACTTCCCGGGAAGTGCTGAGAGATGCAATATTGAGTCAATATAAAAAGAAACAGGCGACATTAACGTTTGACAACATAATAAAGGGGATTCTGGAAAATGCTGAAAGGTAAGAAAATAGCATGTTTTGTGGCATTGCCGCACCACACAAGGTTCTTATGGCCTATTACTTCAGCGCTGGAAAGGCATGGTGCAAAAGTTATATTCTTCACGACAATGTCAGACTTTCCATTTGAAGGGGACCTTATTAAAAAAGGGAAGACGTGCAGGATGCTCCAGAGTTATGTGAAGGATGATACAAGAAAGAAGATTGACAGCAGTATTGGGGATTTCTTTGATGTATGGTTCAGGAGATGCTTTGAGTGGGATGGCCTGCGGCATTGGCCTTTTGTCCTGATGAACGGTATGATTAATGCCGGAATCGAGGAATATTTCTGTCTTGATGAGTTTATAAAAGATGAGCGGCCTGACATGTTCCTTGCCCTTCATGAACGTAACAGATGGGGCAAGTTAATCGGTCATCTATCATCAAAGTATGGTATACCGTATGTAACGCTTCAGGAAGGTGACTACTACGAAGACAGGTTAAGTTTCAGCGCTCATACGGAGTATTCTACTGCGCTTCTTCTCTGGGGACGTGGAATAGAGGAAATGCTGACAAGGCACAAGTCGTCTCCTGATAAATTCGTGCTTATAGGGAACACCCATCTTTCCACAATCAGGGGTAAATATTTTCAACGTGACAAAATCCTGGAAACAAAAAAAGAACTTAATATCCCGCCTGACAAAAAAGTCGTCTTGTTTCTTGTAGGTGTACAATGGGGTGTTGCACAGGGTGACATGGTATGGGAAGGTCTCCTTAAAGGGCTTGGAGATGATGTAATCAAGATATTCAAGTGGCATCCAAAGGTAACATATTCAGGATTCAAGAAAGATGTTGAAGGATATTTTAAGGAAAAATTCCCTACGTGTATAGTTTTGCACACTTTTGATCCTTACCGGCTTATACCTGTAGCTGATTATTGTGTCACGCTTGGCAAGACTACTCTTGCTGTTGAGGCCCTTTCTTTCGGCAAGCCGTTATTTTCATTGCCGGGCCGTGATAATGAATATGACCATTATGCTAAATGGGGTATATCACAGGCCCTCTGGCCTCCAGGAAACTATGAGCCTTTATACAGGACAATAAAAGACGGTGTTCCTGAAAAGATACAAAAAAACGTAGACAATTTTCTTAATAATTATTTTTACCGGAACAATGCAGTTGCAGTTGACAAGGCAATAGAGGTGATAGACTTCATATTTGATAATAAACAGTCAGGAGTAAAAGAGAAAAGCCGTAGAATTAACGGTAAAGATTTAGTTCCCGGGCGGATAAGCTATATTATACCATCGGGAGATGAACAGTCAGGAGTAAAAGAGAAAAGCCGTAGAATTAACGGTAAAGATTTAGTTCCCGGGCGGATAAGCTATATTATACCATCGGGAGATGATAGTGAAGCGCTCCTTGCTACCCTGACATCCTTATCTCAGAATGTCAGACATGACGACTGGGAGGTAATTATCGTAGTAAATAATGAGGGTATTAAAAGTCTGCTCGACGGTATATCAGGTGATGTCAGGATTGTAGAGTTTGAAGGGGAAAGGTTGTCTGCTCTATATAATAGAGGTGCAGCGTCTTCCAATGGTGAATACCTTGTTTTCCTGAAACCGGGAATCGTTTATCAGAGAGATGAGGGACTGATTGATGTTATCGGAAAGGGGATAGCAGGAATTCCGATAAAGAATGCTGATATGACTCCGGTTTGTCTCGGGATAGGGTTTAATTTTAATTTTACGCCATATTATATCACTGATTACAATGACAGCACCTCGGAACGTCAGATTGATGCTGTTGGAGGTGGTATGATTTCCATGAACAGGGCGGTTTATGAGGTGGTCGGGGGGTTTGATGAAGGAATTGCAAACCATCTTATTGAGCCGGATATCTGCCTTACAGCACGAGAAAAGGGGTATTCAATTGGCTACCTGCCTGGGGCGCTCGGTGTCATATATAAAGATACATTTGAAAATACCCCTTATGATAACAAAAGTGGGACTGCAGATGATCTGTCAATAAATCCCGATAACGAGTGGCAGGGAAGGATAAAATTCTATGTGAAATGGTGTGGCAGGTTGCCCAAGGATGATAATTATATCAGCTTTGCAGGAGAGCTGTTAAAGGTCTGAATTATTTTCATACAGACGCAATTAAATATTTTTTATTTCCATCCGATATTTAATTCGCACAGAGATAAATCGCGACAGGAAAGGGGGTGAAAAAGAAGACAGGTTCATCAAATTCCGGGCATGGATGCCCGGCATATCAATTGCCCGTCACGGGCAGCAACCAAGGAGGGTAAAATGGGTTTAACAATCAACACAAATATAGCATCTTTAAATGCTCAGAGAAACCTTAATAAGTCAAAGTCCCCGCTCGAAACAGCCATGCAGAGGCTGTCATCAGGTCTAAAGATCAATTCGGCAAAAGATGATGCAGCAGGACTTGCTATAGCGACAAGGATGACACGTCAGAGCCGTGGTCTGTCGGTTGCAATAAGAAATGCCAATGACGGTGTTTCCTTTGCCCAAACTGCTGAGGGTGCGATGGATGAGATGATTAACGCACTGCAGAGGATATCAGAACTATCTCTTCAATCCTCGAGTTATAATAGCTCTCTTGACAGGACGTCAATGAACACTGAGGTGTCTGAACTTATCAATGAGTTAAGCAGAATTGTTTCCCAGACAAGGATTAATGGAGAACAATTCTTAAACCAGACCAAGAGTATTGATATTCAGGTAGGTGTTGAAGTTAAAGAGACTATTAATATCTCAACAAGTAATGTATCACCAACCACAATGGGAGTTTCAACCTCCTTTACAAACTCATTAGGGGCTTCTGACGTTGCCAAGGCCGGATATATTGCATATACTCAGGCGACATCATCTACGGCATTAACTTTGGAAGGTGCGACACTCGGTAATGCAATGGCGGCAGGGTCTGATTATCAGAACAATAGTCAGAACGTCATAAACAGGATAAACGAATATACGAATGACACAGGAGTTACTGCATTCGGCTTTGGAAATTCCCTTGTTTTATCTTCAACGCCAATGGTTTCAGCCACTTCCGGCGAAGTTGCCGCAGGATATCTGACTATAAACGGCACGCAGATTGGTACATTTACACAGGCATCAGGTGGCAGCGCAACACAGGGGAATTTAATAACTGCCATTAACAATAAGACGACAACAACAGGTATTACTGCAGTTGCCGTTGATTCCAGCGGCGCTGTTATGAGTGATATCACTTCTCTCAGCAGGGTTGTACTGGCAAATACTACAGGTGCTGCCATATCTGCTTCTTTAAATAGTTCAGTAAGCGGAGGTTCAGGTCTGACTACTTCCGTAATGGCAAGTACGTCAATGTCCGTGTCTGCAGGACAGAATGGCAAGATTATATTTAATGACAGTCTGACTGACACATCCGTTGCGATGAGTACTATAACAGGGGCTGTTGTGGGACTCGGGTCATCCACGGCAACTCTTTCACTTTCGGCGACTACTGTTAATGATATCAGTGTAACATCTTCCGGAAATGCCAACATAGGAATATTGGTTTCAAAAGAGGCACTGGAGTTGTTGAACACTCAAAAGGCGACCCTCGGTGCAAAGCTGAACAGGCTTGAATCAACGATAAGAAACATTGAGAATGTTAATGAGAATGTTACGGCTGCCCGTTCAAGGATAATGGATGCCGACTTTGCCGTTGAGACAGCAAACATGACGAAGTATCTGATCATGCAGCAGGCCGGTATATCAGTCCTTTCTCAGGCAAACTCATTGTCTCAGAATGTGCTTTCGCTTCTCTCCGGAAGGTAGTTTAATATTTCCCGGTAATCCCCTCTCCTGAGATATTCTAAGGGGAGGGGATTGCGGGAATATTTTGTTTGAGTCCCAACGGAGAAAAGATATTAAGGAGATATCACCATGGATATTAAGTCTGTCAACATGAAAGAGTATACGATCAGCGATGAGAAAATCAATCAATCTGTTGACCGTCATGACCATGTCTCTGATAAAGTATCTGTACAGGCGTTGAACAATGCCGGTGAGTCAACTTTAGAGTTTCCCATTCAGACAAAGGCTGTCTTTGCAATTGATAATGATAGGAATGTTGTTATACAGTTATTAGACAAAGATGGCAATGTCGTACGACAGATGCCGCCTGAAGACTATCTCGACATGGTTAGAACGTTAAAAGAGTTTGTAAAGAGTCACTACGATATAGAGGCCTAAGAAACAATTATTATTCTTTATGTTGTAAATAAGGAGAGATTGGATGTCAACGAGCCCTATTAGTTTATCAGGGTCAGGTTTGGATGTAAATTCCATAATCGAGCAACTGATGGCGATAGAGAAAAGGCCTTTGCTGAATCTCCAGAAAAAGGAGGTTGGCTATCAGGCAAAAATAAGCGCATATGGGACATTGTTAAGCGCAGTCTCAAATTTCAAGAGCACTGTAACAGCATTAAAAGATGACAGTTTGATGGAGATGACTGCTTCAGTATCTGATACCACATATATGACAGCCACTGCTGAGAGTTCTGCGGCGGCCGGTACTTACAGTATAGCGATCAGCAGTCTTGCTGCTGCACAAAGCCTTTATAGCATGAGGTTTGGTTCTCAAAACAGTAAGGTTGCTGACCTCTCTTCTGTTGCTACTCAGAAGATAAAGATTCAGGTAGGGAGTAATACGGCTACAGAGATAAGCGTTACATCTTCTAATAATACCCTTTCTGGTATAAGGGATGCCATTAATGATGCGGATGCAGGTGTTACAGCAGCGGTTGTGAAGGAAAACAGCAACTTTGTCATTAGTGCCAGTAATAATACGATCCTTTTTAATGATGGTACGGACAAGACAGCAACAATAACAGCAGGGACTTATACTGGAAGCGAGCTTGCCACAGCAGTACAGACGGCACTAAATACTGCCTATGGCAGCAGTGCATTTACTGTAAGTTACGATTCTGCTGCAACGAAGTTTTCTATTACAAATGGGACAGGCTCTTCAGTAAATTTCCTGTGGGGGAATTCGAGTACTACAGCGGAACAGATACTTGGTTTTGACCCTGTTACTGATACCGTAGCAGACAGCAGCTCTGCAACGAGTGATGACCTCGTAGATGGTACATACAAGCTTACTATCACTTCAGATTCAACAGGTGCGTCCAATTCTCTGAAAATTCAGATTGATGAGGATAATGACGGCACATATGAAGAGAGTGGAGAGACAGACACAGTTGGTTTATCAAGCCTTGCGTTTAATTCTTCAAGTGGTTACACGAATATGACGCAGTCACAGGCTGCGGCAGACGCAAGCATAACAGTCAATGGCCTTGCGGTTTCAAGGTCAACCAATTCCTTAACTGATGTCATTACTGATGTGACTCTAAATCTGGCAACTGTAACTACCAGTGCGATAACCCTTAAAATCGCAGAAAGTTCCACGACATTAAAAAGCAAAGTAACTTCTTTTGTGTCATCGTACAATCAATTGATGGGTAATATAAAAAACCTCAGGGGAGATATTAATAAAAAAGGTATCCTGAGTGGTGATACCACAACGCTTACTCTGTCTAATTTGCTCAGAAGGGTCATAACTACAAAATATAACGATAAAACACTCGCATCCTTGGGGCTAAGTCACGATAAGAACGGAACACTATCAATTAATTCAACTATTTTAGATAGTGAAATATCAGACAGTTCTGCAGATGTGACTACTACGCTCAACGACATGGCTGAATCATTGGAGTCATCTTTAAGTGATTATATCAGTACGATCATACCTGCTAAAAAGAATGGTTATCAGGAATCAATGAAGTCAATTCAGAAGGATAAATCAGATTTTACCAGGACTCTTGATTTGACAGAAACAGCGCTTAGGGCCAAATTCAGGGCACTCGAGAAGGCGTTGAACCAACTTCAGGGGACCAGTAATTATTTGACCCAGCAAATGGATAGTATCGGGAAAATTTATGCATAAAATAATAAACGTGCCAGGAGGCTATTAATGCTAAATGTATCTCATGCGGTTAATGCATACAAACAGACAGTGACAGCTACAGCGACTCCACTTGATCTTGTCATAATGCTTTACGAAGGAGCTATTGATTCTATAGATAAGAGTGTAACTGCCATTAATAATAAGGATATTCATGCCAAGATAAGATGTATAGACAAGGCAATAAAGATTATTGAGGAGCTCCTGTATTCCCTTAATCTTGAGATCGGCGGCGAGATAGCATATAACCTTCAGGACCTTTATCTTCACATGATGCTCGAGCTAACCATAGCGAATGGATTGAATGATGCATCAAAGGCAAGACATGTGGAATCACTTCTGAAAGAATTATTGGAAGGGTGGAAGCATATAAGATAATACGGTTTATTATACGAGGGTAGCCCTTTAATGACATACAGATATATTTAACTACATTTGCATCATTTGGCTACCCCCTATAGATGTGTAACCTATTCAGATTTCAGTCCGGGACGCGTTCTCCATACAGCCAGCGCTGTTAGTCCGGCACCCATAAGAATCAATGTTGCCGGTTCAGGCACTGAATTTGTCTGCCATTCAGCTATGCCGAAACTGGCACAGTTAAGGCAAAAATAATTCCATTTACCGGCGCCCCCATAATTCATCGAGATCCAATCGAATTTGTCTGAATTATGATCATCTTCCCTTTCCCAGTTAGTGAACGTTACAGGCTCGCCGCTAGTCCATTCATAGTGATTATCTGACACTATGTCGTTAAGACCTATCCAGTAGAATGTGTTAGAGCCAAATGTATCAATTAACCAGTCTTGTTCTGCCTGGTCATTAATAGTGACGAGATGCCCTCCGAGTGTGATAGCATTGTTCTCGGCAGTTACCCAATCCCCGAAGACAATATCATACATGTGGCCGGTAGATTGGTTATAGATTGGAGCCGCATTGCCTGACGCTGAAAGTCCAAACACTATAAAGAGGAAAATCAACAATAAGTACAGCTTTTTCATTATTATCACCTCCTTTCGTTCATGGTTTTTCAATCGTTGCTGATATGTATTAAAAGCAAGGCATATACCAGTACCTGACAATATTAAAACCTGTTGATTTGTATGGAGAATTGTCGTGTACAGGTGCGAAGTGTGTTATAAATAATGCACGGCATAGTGTGCATATTGCATGAGTTTATTTAATGTAAGTGCCTTGTATTCGTATTACTTGTTAGATAAATCGTTTTGAGTTAGAATCAAGAGGACGAAACAGGGCAGGCGAGGAGACATATTGAATATTAACTCTGAATTACAACAGTTCTACAATGACGTAATGCAAAGTCTTTCTGCGTTTCAGCGCATTGTTGCAACACTGAATAAGAAATCTGATGTCAAGTCCATATGTGACGAGGTAGTGAAAATACTGTCAGATGAGCTTGGTTTGGAGCATTGTTCAATAATGCTTCTCGATGACAGCGGTAAATACGTGGTAAATCAGGCAGGTGTTTCACCTCCTGATAGTACACGAGGTGAGGAGGTATATAACAGGGCATTCAGAGTGGGAGAAGGTGTTGCAGGTATGGTTGCTAAAAACAATACCCCTATACTCATTTCAGATGTGGATAACGATGTCAGATTTATGAAATTAAAGTCAGCCGTAGACATAGGCTCATTACTCTGTCTGCCTGTTTCTGCCGGTGGGCGGGGTTTAGGTGTATTAAACCTTTCTCACAGTAAACATAAATTCTTCAGCAAACACCATGAGAAGGTCTTCTCTATTCTTTCCACAACAATCGGCCATCTCATAAATCTTGTCCGCCTTCAGAAGGACCTTGAAACATTGAATAAAGACCTCCAGTTAACAGTACTTGAAAGGACCAGGGAGACAGAGGTATCTCACGAATACCTGAAGAATATTTTTGAAAATGCCAGCGATATAATATTTACCATTGATAATGAAGGCAGATTCATTTTTCTTAATAAACGGGTGGAGGACCTTGGTTATACGAAAGACGAACTTGTCGGACAGGTGTTTGATACCCTGTTAATGAGTGAGGAAGCCATACGTGCCTTTGTTCAGGTGCTGAAACAGGGTGGCAGGAAGACGCTTGAGCTTGAGCTTAAAGGAAAAGACGGAACTGTCTGGCAGACATTATGCAGTTTTACACCCCTCAGGAGCAGTAGTGAGGGGATAATTGGTTTACTTGGAGTGGCAAAGGATATTACCGAGCGCAAGATGCTCGAGAAAAGGCTTTTACAGACGGAGAAACTCGCTTCACTTGTTACTTTTGTTTCAGGTATTGCACATGAACTCAATAACAGGCTTTTACCGATATTAGTCTATTCTGAACTTCTCCAGCAGTCATCACTGGAGGAGAATGAATTAAAACTGATAAAGACTGTAAATCGTTCAGCCATTGGCGCAAAACGTATTGTTGAATCATTACTACGCTTCTCAAGACAGGATAAGCCGCACAAAAGCCCTGTTAATATTAATGTTATTCTGCAAAATGTAATATCACTTCTTCATTACAGGCTTTCTTCGAATGCCGTCACCCTTAAACCGGATCTTGATGAAACTATACCAATGATATTTGCCGACGAAAGGCAGATTGAGCAGGTTTTTGTAAATATTATCAACAATGCCTGTGACGCCCTTGAAGAAAAAGGCGGCACAGGCGGCATACTGGAGATCAAAACACGTGCTGATAAAGATGAAACCTGCATTGATATAATAAATAACGGACCGGAAATACCTAAGGAATCTATCGGTAAAATCTTTGATCCGTTCTATACAAGCAAGGAGGTCGGAAAGGGAACAGGTCTTGGACTCAGTCTCTGTTACGGCATAATACGTGAACATGGCGGCGATATAACTGTCAGCAGTGAAGCCGGCGGGACACACTTCACTATACGAATGCCGATACCTTGTCATGCTGATGCATCTTATCTCTCGCTTCAAAACCATATGGAAGAGGTTACAGGTAATTCTGAAATGAAGTTAAAGAAGATTATGATAGTTGATGACGAAGATGATCAGCTTGATGTTATGAAACATATATTAAGGGGTACATATATTGTTACAGGTGTAAATTCAGGCACTGAGGCTATAAACAAATTGAACAATGAAGATTACGACATGATTATATGTGACGTTAAGATGCCGGGGATAGACGGGGCGGGGGTATTTGAATGGGTAAGCAGGAATAAGCCGTATATGGAGAAAAAGATGCTTTTTTCTACAGGTGATGTGCTCGGGGGAAAGGCAGAGTCATTGATCAGAAAGATCGGGGGAAATTATATAATCAAGCCATATAATATGGAAGAGCTGCTGAGAAAGGTTGAAGGTATTATAAGCGCTGATGGATGTTAGTGTTACAATAAATTCGGCAATTATAGCGGTAGATATTCAGAATGATTTCTGTCCCGGTGGAGCTTTACCTGTACCTGATGGTGATAAAGTTGTTTCTGTAATGAATTTATATATTAAGAAATTCAGTGAAATGGGTTTGCATATTTATTTTTCAAGAGACTGGCATTCGCTTAATCATGTATCATTCAAGTCCGCTGGAGGCATATGGCCCGAGCATTGTGTTCAGGATACGAATGGCGCTGAATTTCACTCGGGACTTCTAATCCCGAGAAAGGCAGTAATTATAGAAAAAGGGACGTCGCCTGACAAGGATGTATATTCAGCATTCGAGGGGACATCGCTTGAAGCACAGTTAAAACAAAACAATGTAACAAGACTTTTTATTGGTGGACTGGCTACTGACTATTGTGTAAAGAGCACGGTTCTGGATGCGCTGACCGCAGGATTTGAGGTGGTTTTTCTGTCAGATGCATCAAGAGGCGTTGATGTTAATCCTGGAGACAGTGAACGGGCTATAGATGAGATGCTTGGGGCAGGGGCGGTTGGGGCTGTGTATGGTGATATAATATGGCAGCGGTAAGACGTTAGACGTTAGAAGATTGAAAGAAAGGGATGTTGTGCTGGTTGCAGGGGGGAGATTAAATGGAGCGTAAGTTGTTTACTGCTGACTTTGATGATATCAAGTCCGGAAGAGTT
>Ga0209323_10000672_pt1 | contig 22171 bp, 15 predicted proteins | sample Rifsed19ft2_FD_184014 | JGI IMG/M metagenome (GOLD analysis project Ga0209323, IMG submission 184014) | Soil microbial communities from Rifle, Colorado, USA - sediment 19ft 2 (version 2) | ecosystem: Environmental > Terrestrial > Deep subsurface > Rock core/Sediment | place: Rifle, Colorado...
CTGGAAGAGGACGAGGCCGTTCCGTGCTTCGGTCGAGAGCGCCGCCGTGTCACCCCTGAGGTAACGGTCGATGGGCGCATTCCGCGAGGTGATCGTCTTCAAGAAGGCGGTCACGGCACTCAGGGTTCTCCCGAACGTCGGCTCACCCCCGAAGGCCGTCTTGAACATCTCGACGTACTCGGGAATCTGCTTCAGCCGCTCCGCGAAGAGCCGGCCGTCTACTTGCATGAAATGCGCCTCGGTCAGATGGTCACGGACGAGCGTGGGGAGGTCGGCGCCCGCTAATCGCCCATCCCAGTAGCTCCGCTTGTAGTAGGCCGCGTTCAGAAGCGTCTGGGCGTTCCGGAAGTATTCGCTGCCGGGATAGCCCGTGGAGAGCGGCTTGCCGTCGCCCCACCCGGTGGCCGGATTGTGGCAGGTGTCGCACGAGATGCCACCGTCGCCGGAAAGCCGCGGTTCGAAGAACAGGTACTTCCCGAGTTCCACCTGCTCGGCCTTGGGAGCCTCGAGGGGAGGCAATGGCTGGAGGTCCTGCGCCCCTGCGGCCGAGACCGCGCCGAGGAGGATCCAGGTGGTGAAGCAACTCAGGACTAGTGGTCGCATGGATCTCTCCCCGGTGATCCGGTCACTGACCAGATCGTAGCCCCCGTGCAGGTGGCTGACTTACCGTAGAACCGATGCCGGCTGCCGATGAAAGGTGGGCCCTGGCCCGACCGCACTTGCTGCCCCGCCCAAGATTCAGCCTTCAGCGAAACGCCCCTCGCAGACCTTCTTTTACCAAACTCCTTATGTCTTTTCAACTCCTCTTCCGAGTCCTCCGTCGATCCGTGAGAATCTCCTCGATCGAGATGACGGCCGCTAAGGCTCGTTTCTCTCTTACCGGGCTTCACCACGCGCCTCGCCCAAGGGGCTTAAGGCTGAAGCCGGGATCGGGAGGCGGGTGACAAAGGCCAGGTACGTCAGGACAAAGGCCGCAAGAAAGCCCGAGGTGATGAAAAGCTCGATCCAGCCCAAAGGAAGTCCCGGCTTATGCCAGAGCGAGGGGACCACAAGGAGGAAGCGTTCCAGCCACATCCCGACCACGATGAGGGAAGCGACGGCAGCAAGAGTCATGGGATGCTCCTTAATCCGCCGGCTGAGGAGGAGGAGGAAGGGGCCGAGGAAGCTCACGATGAGGACGACTAAGGCAAGGGGCGCCCACGGCATCTCCTTTGTCCTCACGATGACGTACTCCGTTTCCTCTGGCAAGTTCCCGTACCAGATCACTGCGTACTGCGACCAGAAGAAGTCACCGGCCACGAGACAAAAGCCGAATAGGAGCTTCCCCAGGTCGTGAAACTGGGATCTCCCAATCGATCCCTCCAATCCAAGGGGTCTTCGAAGGAACACCGCAAAAAGAGCGATCCCAGCCAATCCCACGTAGAAGCTGCTCATAAAGAAGTAGGCGCCAAAAAGGCTGCTGACGAAGTGGCGGTCAAGGGACATCACGAGATCGAAGCCGAGGAGGGAGAAGACCAGGGCATAGAAGATGATGAAGAGAGGGCTCAGGATGGCGAGGAGCCGATGGTTCCGCTCCCGCTCTGCTTCAATCCCACGCCATTCCCTGGTGAAAAGGGCCCACAGCCGTGGAACGTGCCCCCGCTGCTGGTCAACAGCCGCTCCAATCTCGGGACGGAGCGAGCAGAAGAGATACGTCAGGCCAAAGCTGTAAAGGGCAAGCAGGCCGAGCAAGTCTCGGCTAAAGAGAAACGGGAGGTTCAGCCAGGTCTGTTTCTCGGGGATGGGGTTGAGCACCCAGGGAAAGAGGATGGGAGACCCCGGGAAGAGGCAGAGGAAAAGGAGGAGAGAGACGGGCAAAAACGCTGCCATCCCCTGAGCAAGCCTTCTCACCGCCTCCCCCCACCTGGCCCGGGTCAGATCATAGGCTGCTGCAAAGACCAGACCCCCCTGAGCCATTCCCGAAAAGAAGAGGAAGTTGACCAGGAAAGTCTGCCAGGCTCTCAACCGGTTTGGCCCTCTGGCCTCGACGAGGAACGTGACCACCCCGATGAGAAGGAGTCCCCATAGCAGTCCTCGAAGCCATTTAGGGAGCTGGATCGGTGCCCTGACCATCTTATCCTCTCTTCTGGATTTTCTGGAGGCTCCGAAGATAGTTGACGATGTCCCACCGCTCCCGGGAAGAGAGGCCCTCCGCCTGCCCGGGCATCGTGTCTCCACCTTCTCTAATCACCGTGTAGAGATATCCATCAGGCTGTTCCGCCGTAGACGTCTGGGTGAGGTCGTCCGGTGGGGTGATGAGCTTCTTGGCGATGGGACCTTTCCCCTTCGCATTGGTTCCGTGGCAGACAGCACAGTAGATGGCAAAGAGCCGCTGGCCCTGCTCAAGAGAAGCGGGGGTGGCCTCCACCGGGTTCTTCAGCTCGCTTGCCTCAAGGAGCTCTACCTTTCGCTCCCTGCCGTGAATGGGCACGGACTGGGGTGGAGGGAGGAAAGGCTGCTCTTGGGGTTTGATGGAGGGCTGATTAGCCATCTCTGTCGTCGGGGGGATGCTGAGAAAGAAGTAGGTCAGCCCGACCGTGAAAAAAAGCACGGCGGCAACCGCCCAAAAGAGTAAGGGGTCAAATCTCGTCACGACGGATCTCCTCCGCGCCACAGGCCTGAAGGACCTCTTCCACCGCGCCGCTCCGGTCCGCCGGGCACCTCACCCAAAGGCCAAACCGGTCCACGGAGAAGCGGGGATCGTAGCCGGGCTGCACCCGAGGCCGCGGGAGGCGGATGTTCAGCAGCATCCCGAGGATGGTGCTCAATGAACCGAAGAGGATCGCCAACTCAAAGGCCATGATCAAAAACGGGGGGATGGAGACAATCGGCTTTCCACCGGTCATGATCCCACCAGCAATGATGGGATAGTTGAGGGAGGTGAGGGTGGCCAGGCCAAAACCGGTGACTGCCCCCAGGAACCCACCCCCTAAGGTGAAGTACCGGACAGGGCTTTGGGGCTTCTCTAGAACCTCCTCGATCTCGTGGTGGGGGACCGGCGAGAAAGCCGTCAGGTCCCGGTAGCCGAGGTCTTTCAGGCGTCGGATTGCCTCGAGGAAGGCATCGAAATAGATGAAGATCCCCACAACCCTGACAGTCCGTTCCTTCATTGCAGCGCCTCTTCTTTCACGGGTGGCGGGACCAGCTCCTTCACCTCGACAATCGAGACCACCGGAAGAAGCTTCGCGAAGACGAGAAACATGAGGAAGAAAAGGGCAGCGTCTCCGGCCAGAATGCTCACCTCAATCCACGACGGCTTGTACGTTCGCCAGGCAAAGGGGACATAGTCGTGGGCTAACGATGCGACGATGATGACGAAGCGCTCACACCACATGCCGATGTTGATCAGGATCGAGATCGTAAAGAGCGAGAAGATGCTCCTCCGGATCTCCCTGACGGCGAACAGGAGGGGCACGATGGCGTTAAAGACCAACATGAACCAGAAAGCCAGGGCGTAATCCCCCACGGCCCGGTAGAGGAACGTCGCCTGCTCGAAGCGGTTCCCACCATACCAGGCGATGAAAAACTCCGTCAGATACGAGTACACCATGATGAGGGTGGTCAAAATCAGGAGCTTGGCGATGCTCTCGAGGTGGTCCCGGGTGATGTAGGTCTCAAGCTGGAAGATCCGCCGGAGCGGGATCAGCATCGTGAGGACCATGGCCAGGCCCGAGTGGATCGCCCCGGCGACAAAGTAGGGGGCGAAGAGGGTCGAGTGCCAGCCTGGGACGATGGAGACGGCGAAGTCCCAGGAGACGATGCTGTGGACGGAGATTACCAGAGGGGTGGCCAGGGCCGCTAAGAAGAGATAGGCACGCGAGTAATGGCGCCACTGGTGATCCGTCCCCATCCACCCCTGGGCCAGAAACCCATAGATCCTCCGGCGCCATCCGGTTGCCTGATCCCGGACAACGGCCAGGTCGGGGACGAGACCGGTGAAGAAGAAGGTCGAACTCACAATGAGATAGGTGCCGACCGCAAAGACGTCCCAAACCAGGGGGGAGCGGAAGTTGATCCAGAGGTAGCCCCGCTGGGGATAGGGGAGAAGCCAGTAGAAGAGCCAGGCCCTCCCAATGTGGATGAGGGGAAAGAGCCCAGCCACGACCAGGGCGAAGACGGTCATCGCCTCGGCGGTCCGATACACGGCGTTCCGCCACTTGACGCGGAATAAGAAGAGGATCGCGGAGATGAGCGTCCCCGAGTGGGCGATGCCGATCCAGAAGACAAAGGTGGCGATATAGACCCCCCAGCCCACAGGATTGTTGAGCCCTGTTACCCCCATCCCGGTTCGGATCTGGTAACCCCACGCAAAGATCCCCCAGGCCAGGACGAGGAGATCGAGGACAAGGATCGTGTAATAGACCCTCCCCGGAGGGCTCATCGTTTTGAGCAAATCTCGGTTGATCTGGCTATAGCTGAGCTGGACCATTCCTTCGACTCCGCTCAGGACAGGCTCACACCTGCTCCGTGTCCTGCTTAATCTTCTTCAGATAGGTGATGGCCGGCTGGGTATTTAAGTGCTCGAGGACCCGGTAGCGCCGGGGATCCCGAGCGAGCTTTGATACTCTACTATTTGGGTCTTTGAGATCCCCAAACACGATTGCCTGGGTCGGGCAGGTCTGGGCACAGGCCGGGATGATCTCGCCGTCTCGAACAGGTCGGCCCTCATCCTTCCCGCGATCTTTCGCCGCCTGGATCCGCTGGACGCAGAAGGTGCACTTCTCCATGACCCCCTTCCCCCGGACCGTCACGTCGGGGTTGAGCTGCCAGTTGAGGGGCTCGGGGAAGGCGTATTGTTTGCTCTTGGGATCCGAGTACTCAAACCAGTTGAAGCGCCTGACCTTATAGGGGCAGTTGTTCGAGCAGTAGCGGACCCCCACGCACCGGTTGTAGACCTGGGCGTTCAACCCTTCCGGCGTATGGTACGTGGCGTAGACGGGGCAGACCGGCTCGCAGGGCGCGTGATCGCAGTGCTGGCAGAGCATGGGGAGGAAGCGGGTCTCCGGCCGCTCCAGTTCTCCTTCAACGTACCGTTCGATCCGGATCCACGCCATCCACCGGCCTTCTTGGACCCGTTCTTTCCCGACGACGGGGACGTTGTTCTCCGCGTAGCAGGCCACGATACAGGCCTCGCAGCCGATGCAGGCGTTGAGATCAATGGCCATCCCCCAGCGGTGCTCCGGATGGTCATGGGGCGGGTAAATCTGCTTCGGTGCATGGTCCTCTTCCGTATGCTCCCCGAGCTGGCTCAAGGGCATCGCCTGGGCGATCTCCCGACCCTGTTGCCGGTCGCTTCCAGCAGGGGACACGAGCTGATGTCGTTTTCCGGTCCGGGTGAGCGTCACCTTTATGGAGAGAACCATGACGCTCCCGGCTAGAGGTTCTGGCTTTGACGGAAGGAGCGCCATCGGGTTTGCCCCACGCTTTTCGGCGTACCGGCCAAAGGCCGTATGGCCCTGGCCCACGGGAATCGCCACGACATCGGGCCGGACCCCCCCGGAGAGGTGGGCCGGAAGCTCGACCTCCCCATATGGGGAGGCAACCGTGACCACGTCCCCCTCGACGATCCCAAGGCGCCCGGCCGCCTCGGGATGGATCTCGACCCAGTTGTCCCATACGATCTGCGTCATCGGGTCGGGAAGCTCCTGAAGCCACGGCCGGTTGGCCATCCTTCCGTCGAAGTGGATGAGGGAAGGGTAGCAATGGAGGTACAACGCCTGCTCAGCCTTGGCTTCGAACGCCGCTTCCTTCAAGGCGAGTTCGAAGACTTGAGGAGACAGCCGAACCGGTTCAGCTCTGACCTCCTTCCACACCCCTCCCTGCTGTAAGGCCTGCTCCCAGAAGGTGTCGAAGGGTGTTCCCGGTTCAAGCCGCTTTTGAAGCTCCTTCCACTGCTCCAGGAGATACTCGTAAAAGCTCGGCCAGGGGAAGCGTTGGGCTATCTTGGGGTCGCTCTGTCGGGCGAGCGAAAGGAGGGTATCGCCCACCGCCTTGGTTTGAAACAGAGGCCGCATCACCGGCTGCATGAGTCCGTAGATCCCCTCTCGCGGGGAGTAGTCGCCCCAGCTTTCGAGGAAGGTATGGTCCGGCAGGATGAGGTGAGCTTCGGCTGTCGTCTCGTCAAGGAAGCTCGAAAAGCTCACGACCAAGGGAACCTTCCGAAGTGCCTCCCGAAACCCTGCCGCTTGAGGGAGGGTAAAGAGGGGGTTGGTGCTGTAGAGGAGAAGGACTTCTACCTTGTCCCCGTTCATCGCGTCGATCAGGCTCAGCATGTCGCGGTAGGTCGCCAGGTTGGCCAGGGTAACGTTCGGACCGAAGCGAACGGTCTTTCCGACATTGCCAACGACGTAGTTCAAGAGGTTGATGGCAACACAGGTCGAGGTGGCGTTGGATCCGGTCATCGCCACCCCTCCCCCGAGGGCGAGGCTTGGCTTTTCCCGGGCGAAGGCCCGGGCGAGCCGAAAGATCGTTCCTTCCGGAAGCTCGGTCCGGATCGCCACGCGCTCCGGGGGATAGGGCTTGACCAGGCTCTTCAGCCTTTCCCGCTCCTCCTGGGGAAGGGCTCCTTCAAGCCCTTCACCCAGGATCACGTGGATCATCCCCAAAGCGAGGAAGCCCTCGGTCCCGGGTTTGATCGGGATCCACCGATCGGCGTTGGCTGCCGTGAGGGAAAGTCGAGGCCCCACGTAGAAAAACGTTCCGATCCGCCCATCCTGGTATGCCCGCATGGCAGCGAAGCCTCTGGCGTAGGCGACGGGCGAGATCCAGGTCTCCAGGAAGTCGGCCCCGAACGAGAGGAGGAATTTGGCCCCTTCGAGATCGTAGGCCGGGATAGCATCGCGGCCGAAGGTGATCCGATTGGCGGTCCGAAGCGGCTCGTAGGCGAAGGGTTCATAGCGAAGGCGGCGTCTTGATCCCAGGGCCGAAAGCCAGGTGTCGATGAGCCGGTCAAGGCCCCCGGAAAGAAGCGGGGTGAGGAAGGCCACCCGATCGGCCTTCCCCTTCCGGCGGAGGTCGGCAAGGCGAGAAGCCACCCGACCCTCCGCCTCGTCCCAGGAGATGGAGTGGAGATGGCCGTTCTGGTCTCGGGAAAGGGGCTCTCGGATCCGGTCGGGGTTATAGAGCCCCTGAAGCGAAGCCTGGCCCCTGGCGCAGAGGCGGCCCTGGTTCACAGGATGAGCAAGGTTCCCCTCCCCTTTAATCGCCCGCCCTTCGAGGGTCTTCACCAGCATCCCGCACCCCGCCGGACACTCCCGGCAGACGGTGGCATACCAGCTGGCCATCCCTGGGATGAGCTCCTCGGGCGGAATCAAGTAAGGGATGAGCTTCTCGGGAGGTTCCGCCCCACAGCCGACAAGGGCTGTGGTGGCCCCCCCCACGCCGATCACCTTCAGGAAGGCTCGCCGATCAATTCCCATCTCGCCCAATGATTTTCCTGTCCCTCTCTTTCAATCCGAGATCCGAAATCGACAATCCGCAATTCACTTATGGCAGGTCCAGCAGTCGATGCTCGCCCTCCGCTCCATATGGCAACTGACACACCGATCCATGTTCACGACGACCACCGCCTCGATCTGGTCCATCGTCTCGACCGGGCCGTGGCACGCCTCACAGGCGATTTCCTTCAGCACATGGCGCTTGTGGGAGAAACGGACAAAATCGGGCTGGTCGTAGACCCTCACCCATGGGATAGGCTCCTCCTTCTCCCAGTATTCCTTGAGCTTTTCTATGCCGGGTTTATCCGCTTTATCTTTATCGGCCGTGAGGCTCCGGTGGCAGCTCATGCAGCGCTGGACGGACGGGATTCCGGCGACCGCCGACCTCCGCGCATTGGCATGGCAGTACAGGCAGGGGATCTGGTTTTGGCCAGCGTGGATCTTATGGCTGAAGGCGATAGGCTGCTCCACCGCGTTCCCGCGGCCCGAGGCGGTGAGGAAGATGACCCCGACTCCGGCGGCCACGAGCAGCACCACGATCACGACAATGCGGACGCCCTTCATTACCTTACTTTTTGGAAAAGGCCTTGATATACGCGATCACATCGTCCACGTCCTTATCCTTCAGCCTCGCTTGAAAAGAGGGCATCGGCTCCTTCCCTTCGATCACTACCTTTTTCAGATCCTCATCAGGTCGCTTGGCGAAAAACCCAGGATCCGAGTAATTGGCCGGCTTCTTCGACAACTCCTTCGCCTTGGGGCCATCTCCTTTCCCAGTCTCACCGTGGCACTTCAGGCACATCATCTTGTAGATCTTCTCCCCCTTGGCGAGATCGGCGGCCTCCCCGGGCCTGGCGAGGACGCTCCCCAACAGGCTGAGGGCAAAAAGCCCTCCCACAACGGCCCTGCTCCGCAAACTTCCCCGTAACATCGACAAACCTCCTTTCCGCAACCAAAAGCGTTCAGTAGTCAGCCATCAGCGCTCAGCAAAAAGCGCCTACCACGCTTTAAAACCGGGTGACGTCAGTTGGGCGGACCGGATCAGCTCGAAGAGGGTCGGCCCATACGAGATCACGATCAAGGCGGCGGGTCAGTCTGGCGTCCCGTCGCCTTCCATCATGTGGCTGGCAGCTTCGGGCCGAATGCTCCCCCTCTACCTTGGGGAGGAGTCAATGTCAAGGGACAATGAGAGTGGGCCCGCGCGACACTCGCTGGCAAAGGGGCACTCCACCGCCTCCTTGGGCCGTTCGGCGGTGCCATGGATCGTCAGAGGAGCGACACCGAGGAGGCGGCACTCCTCCCCGATAAAGGCCCGGAGCAACTTGGCCAATGCCCGGAAAGTTGAAGACACCGGCGCCCTCTCAACCCGTTCGGCAAACGGTTCAACCCATCCTCCGAGATGGTCCCTCAGGAACGCGGTCATGGCGGTGTGGGTTACCTCTTCAGCGTCGCGCATCCCCTCCCGGCGGGCGTACAGGAGCTTAAGGAGGAGGAGGCTCAGGAACTCCAGCTCGACCGCCAGATGGTCGGGAAGTTCCCGCTGAGCCGCCTCGACTGAGCTCGTCGCAGGCTCCCGGAGCTTGAACCCGAAGGCGGTATAGAAGCCCATGAGATCGGCGAGCTCGTGCCCTTTCCTTGCGGCCACAAGAGGGTCGTATTCCGTCTCGTAAGGGGAGATAACCCCTCCCGGTCCAAAGAGGCGCCAATACTCCCCCTCATCCGGGCCCTCCTGAATCTCCATCTCGACCAGGGGTGCGAGAACCTCCCGATGGCGCTCTGGAAGGCACCCGCATGCCTCTCGAAGTCGAGTGAACAACCCTGGATAAGGGATGGGGCCGGGAGGGGAGAACCCCAGGGAGAGGTACTTGAAGACCGAAGCTCGTGCAGCCCACTGCTCGATCCTCTCCATCGTTAACCTCCTCCCGGACGAAGATTCATTCGAACCCAGTCCACATACCCTTTGCGTGGACCGATCTCACCCTTTCCCCCGTCCCAGACGGCGAAGGCCACGAGCATCTCCTCACCAGGACCCCAGCTGGGATCGTTCGGGTCGCCGGTGACGAAAGGACGGGCGATGACGACCGTCCACTCCCCGTTGGCATAGACCCCTTTGCCGACCGCACTCTGGCGAGGGGTTGTCGTCACCGTTCCCGGTCCCTCGGCGATCTGCTCTTCCACCGAGACCCGCTTTTGAGGCTGGGAGCGCGGGTTGCCAAGGACCCACCCCGTCATGTACCGTTGCGCCTCGGGGTTGGTCCAAGCCGTGATGTCGTAGGGTGGCTCACCAGGGACGAATGGATACCAGTCCTCCCACGCATTGGGGTAGAGCTGAGAGATGTCCTGGAACGTCTTATCAATATCCTCCTGCCAGTCGGCCTTCCAGTGGAATTGCAGGACCGGTCTGCCCGGCTCTCCCATGGCGATGTCCGTCGATTCTTTCACCGGAACCATGACCGCTACGGCATCCCGGAATTTATCGAGATACATGACCACGTCCCTGGTGGCGTCCTTCCAGACAAGGAGGAAGGCGATCCATGTCCCGTTGTGGACGGCCTTGATTGTGAGCCCTTTGATGGAGGGGGCCAGGTGCCACGGTCTGACCTGGTCTTGCGGCTTGATGGTTGCCTGGATGGCCGGCACCCCCTCCCAGCCATTCCAGAGCGGATCCACTGGGATCATGCCCTTGATAAAGGGCGCGTCCAATTGCTGGGTCTCGCCCACCGCGGTTCCCAGCAGAAGGACAGCGATCCCGAGGGCAAGCTGAAATCTCGTCCGCATCAAAGTACCCCCTTTCCTCAATAAGCGCTCAGCCGAAACGTCACCCCCACCGTTCCCTCCCCTTTCGAGGGGGAGGGTTGGGAGAAGGTTACGAAATATTGTGGCGGTAGACCTTCCGGGCGTCATCGTAGAACGGCCTGAGATAGTCAGGCTCGGTGAAGGGCACCCGGACGATCTCCCGCCCCTTCTTGTCGAAGCCCGCCGCCTCTCGGGCCTCCGGGAAGACGGTGAAGGTCTCAACGATCTCCTTGGTGTCGCCGAAGAGGTGGAGGAGGCCCAGCAGCTCCGGGTCGTCCTTCCCCTTCAGGTAGGTCTCGACGGCCTGATCGACCCCGGTCCCAAACATCTGGCGGAGGAACTCCCTTGGCACATTGACCGGGGGGATGTAATAGATGTTCCCCTCGAGGCCGACCTGGGGGTAGAGGGGGAGGGCCACTTTCTTCACGTAGACCAGAAAGTCCATCGGGGCGTGGGGCTTGACCTCGTCAGGTTTTGAGAGAAACCCCATCAACCGGATCTTGCCGATGCAGGTGGTGACGCACCGAGGCTGCATCCCCTGCTCAACAGCCGGGTAGCAGCCGATGCACTTTTGGGAGATCCGGAGGACGGGGTTGAAGAGGACCTTCCCGTAGGGGCAGGCTTGAACGCACTCCCGGTAGCCCCGGCAGCGGGTCTGGTCCACCAGGACGATCCCATCCTCCTCCCGCTTGTAGATGGCCTGCCGGGGGCACGAGGCGAGACACGCAGGGTAGGTGCAGTGCATGCAGATCCGTGGGAGGTAGAAGAACCACATGTCGTGGGTCGGCATGGTGAAGTAGGCACCCTTGTCGAGCGTGCCGGCCGCCTCGTCCTCCCCGGCGTTAGAGTGGGTCCAGTCGAGTTCCTCCTTCAGATAGCCGAGGACCTTCTCCCCCCGAGGGGCCGCCTCAAAGATCGTCTTCCCCACGTACTTCTTCCCCTCCCACGGCTGAGGCCCCAGCTTCTCCAGGATCCTGACGTCCCACCCCATCGGGTAGCCGCCGTAGGGCTTGGTCTCCACGTTGTTCCACTGCATGTACTCCTGCCCCTTCCCCACGGTCCAGGTGGTTTTGCAGGCCATGGTGCAGGTCTGGCAGCCGATACACTTGTTCAGGTCGAAGACCGCGGCGAACTGCCGCTTCGGTCTGGCCCCCTCGTAGGGGTACTCCATCTGCCGCTCGATCTGCCAGTTATAGACGTTCGCCATCGCTTATCCCCTCCTGATGAAGAAGGCGCCCTTCAGGTAGCGCTTCACCGCTTTGTTCTCATAGGTCGGGCGGAAGCCGTGGGCCGCTGGGTGCCAGAGACCCTTTCCTCCGATCCCCCCCTCCTCGGCCTTCTGAATCTTCGCCATCGACTCTCTCGGTGCCCCGATCACCGTATGGACATCCGCCAGGAAGCCCTTGCCGATCAGCTGGCCGAAAACCTCCTTCCTCACCAATGAGTCGGTGGAGAGGGTCGGCCGGAGCCACGCCCGCGTCACGGACTGGTGGCTCCCATACCGGAACAAGGCCTGGTAATTCGTCGCCGGATTCTTCGCCAATCCATCGGGGCGCGATTCGTGGCCCCGGACAGAGCCGTGGCTCGCCCCGTACATGTTGAACCACATCCGGACCACGCCACGTGGGGTGCCGGGGTAGTACCGGGCACGGCACATCATGCGGGAGACCTTGTACATGGCATCCCCGGGTTTCCAGCCCCGGTAGGGGCGGTCCTCGGCCCAGCCGTCCACCCAGATGTAATCGCCGTCCTCGATTCCGAGGGCCTTCGCGTCCGCGGGGTTGATATCGGCGTACCCCTCAGCGAGGAACGGCATCCGCTTGTCCCGGCGGTAGACGTCACTGAAGGGTCCGAAGACCATGGCCAGGAAGTCCGTGTCGGTCCCCGTCGTGTGGGCACCGTGGCGGTACTTCGGGGTATGAAAGATAAAGGGGTAACCGGCCTTGACGAGCGGGCTCGGGTGCTTCTTGAGCACCTCCCAAGGCATCACCAGGGTCAAGACCTGGCGGACATCGGACTTGGCAAAATCCTGAGGCGAGATGCCGAACTGATCCGGCGGGATCGGCCGGACAGCCGGATGAGGTTTCGCCACGATGACGCTCGGCTGGTAGAAGGTCGCCTCCACCGGCTCCTTGTAGACCAAGAGGTTCTCCCCGAGGGTGATGAACTCGTCCTCCTCCCGGTAGAACTCGAGCCGCCCGGTCTTGGTGTACCAGGGCTTCGATTCGTTGGTCTGCTCCCACCCAGTCTGTCTTGGCGTCGTCCGGGTCATCATCAGGGTGGGAATCCCATCGCGGGCTCGCGTCTCCAGCTCCTCGAAGCGGTACCCTCTCGTCGCGTTGGAGCCGCTCAAGATCCGGTTGAGATACACCTCCACCCGCCCCTCGTGGACGAACCTCCAGTAGTCCAAGAAGCGCTTATCCCCGGTCATCTTGGCAAGGACGGCGGAGATGCCCGCCGGCACCTCGACATCGGACCGGGTGTCGAAGAGCCTTGGGTGCGGCGTCCGCGGATAGACGGTGAGGAAGGGATTCGTCACCGAGGCCGTCATGTCCGGGAATTTGAACTCGTTCCATGCATCGACCGGGAAGACGATGTCCGAGTACTCGCAGGTCATCGTCCACCACCACTCGCTGGTGGCCCAGAGCTCGATCTTCGGCAGCGTGTTGGCGATGACGTCGTAGGCCCCCTTGGCGTTTCCCAGGATCGAGTTGCTGTTGGTGACGAAGACCGCCTTGGTGGGGGTCGGGATGTGGGTCTTTCCGGTGAACAGCTTCGTCCCCACCCTGAGAGGCCGATCACCGGCGTTATAGTAGTGGACCGACTCCCCCTTCCAGTAAAGGCGGGGGCGCGCCGGCTTGGTCAGGTCCAGCTCGATGTCGAACGGGTTTTCGCCAATGTACTGGGGGAGGCCGTTGAAGAGGGCGGCCCGGTAGTTTCCGGCGTAGCTCCCTACGTTTCCACCCTTCTGGCCGATATTGGCGGTCAGCGCCGCTACCAAGAAGATGGCGCGGTCCTTAAGGTCGGCGTTGAAGAACTGGTTGGGCCCCATCCCCACGGGGATCAGTGTCCTGGCCTTGTGCTTGGCGATCTCCCGGGCGAGGCTCACAATCGCGGCCTTCGGGGACCACGTCATCTCCGAGACCTGATCGGGGGTAAAGTTCTCGTCCAGGTAGCGGCGCATCAGGGTAAAGAGCGGGGCAACTTTCACCTCCTTGCCGTCAGTGGTCTTGACGGTGAATTCCCCTTCGAGCGCCGGATCGAGACCCGCCCGGTCGAAGTGCTCGCCCACCTGATCGCGGGAGAGGGGCTTTGCGCCGCCGCTCTTCCGGTCCCACACCACGAGGTCCCCCCACTCTTTCCGAAGCCCCTCCGGAATGAGCTGCTTCTCCTGCAGGGCGAACGGCGGCGGGGCTTGGCCGGCCTTGAGGACGGTGGTGAAGTTGGTGAGGTCGGCCGGCTGATAACCCGGGATCACCTCGCCGGCCCTCAGGAGCTTCAACGTGTCGAGGCGCACCAAGAGTGGCAGGTCGGTGAAGCGCTTGACGAAGGCCTCGTCGTAGCGCTTCTCGGCGATCAGGACCTGGGCCAGGCCCAAGGCGAAGGCGGGGTCGGTTCCCGGCCGGATGATGATGACCTCGTCGGCCTTGGGGGCCGTGGCGCTGTACTCCACGGACACCACCACCACCTTGGTCCCCTTGAGACGCGCCTCGGTGAGCCAGTGGCTGTCCGGCATCTTCGTCGCGATCCAGTTCATCCCCCAGACGATGATGAGCCCAGCATGTTCCGCCGCGGACAAGTCGAAGTCCACCGTTTGCTGGCCGGTGACCATGGGGTGACCGGGCGGCAGATCGGTGTGCCATGAGTAGTTATCCCACCCGCGGGCGCCCAGGGCCTTGTCGGGGCCAGCCTTGCGAATGTGGCTGTCCAGAAGGGCGAGGGCATTTCCGAAGCGGTAGTGGCCGTAGATCCGGGTGGCGCCCAGGAGCGGCATCCCGCCACGGACCTTCACCGTCTGGGTGCCGGCTCCCTGGGTCGCCTCCACCATGGCGGGGTCGTACCCCTGGCCGGTGAGGAGGGCCTGGCCCGCCTCGCCGCTGTAGGTCGTGGCGATGTTCACCAGCCCCTTCGCCGCCACCTCCAGCGCCCGATCCCATGAGACCTTCACCCACTCGTCGGTACCGCGCTGAAAGAACTCAGCCGGAGGTCGGCCATCGGCATCACGGGGAAACCCCTGCTCCACCCATTTGAGGAATCCCCGTCTCACCATCGGGGCCTTTACTCGGCGATCGCCATAGAAACGGCGCATCATGGTGAGCCCCTTCTGGCAGCAGCGAGGCTCCCACCGGTGCGTCGCTTTGTTTCCATACAGGTCCGTAGCCTTGCCGTAGCCGTAGGTGGGCTCGATCCTGACGATCACGCCATTTCTGACATAGGCTTCCAGGAGGCAGTTGTGGGTATCGTTGGGGGCGCAGAGAAAGACGAACTTCGAATCGTGCCGCCAGATGTCCCGGTAGACAAGCTCCCAGTCCCGGCTTGGATAGTGGGCCAAGGGGTTATCGACCTTGACCGGCTCCAGGAACTGACCGAACGCCTCTTCAACATCGTAAAGGGAGGCTGTCGTGGCTCCAACCGTGATGAACTTGAGGAAGTCACGCCTGCTCAACTGACCCATCGTGTCCCTCCTCGCGACGCGGATGCGTCACGTCGTGATTGCGAGCGCGGCCTCGCTGCCATCCGCAGGGAGAACTCCGATCTGTCGGGAAGTCTGGTCGCGTGACCTGCAGGGCGGTGGCCTCCTTTTCGTGCTTAGAGCCCTGAGGGCAGCTTCGTGGAGACGGTGTTGCCGTGGGAATCGGCGTGCATGGGGAAGCAATGGGGGTGCCACTTTCCCCCCGCCGAGAGTTTCGAACCGTGATACAGGAATGCCTCAGGGCATCTTTTCGCGTGGCGTTCATCAGCTTTTTTCTCAAGAGGATCGCGCATGAGACATTGCTGTCTCATGGGACGGAGATTTCCAGCTATCGCCCCTTCTCAATCTGCAGGCGCTGCCAGACCGAAACCGTCTTCTGTCCATCCCGATCCCCCTGGGCGCCGTCCCAGACCGCAAAGGCCACGGGGAGGGACTGGCCCGGAGTAAATTGCGTATCCCGGTCGCCCTGCGACTGCATCTCCCTCACCATGACGACCCGCCACTTCCCTCCCTTCCAGATCCCGCGCCCCTGCACGTTCTGGTCCTCTGTGGGTTGGGATGTCAGCGTGCCGAAGCCCAAAGCGTTCAGGTCCTCCACTGATGAGCGGCGATTTGGGGTCGAGAGAAGGTTGCCGGCTCCCCAGCCAGTGAGGAACGTCGAATCGTGGGAAGCCGTCGGTGCCTTCACCTGGGCGGTGACCGAGCTTCCTGGGGGGGCGGTTTGATTAAAGGGGTAAAGGTCAGCCGCCATTCCAGCGTAACGGTCCTGGAGATCCCGGTACCGTTGCAGGTCGGCTTCCCAATCCGCCTTCCAGTGCCAGATATTCACCGGGCCGTGCTGATCTCCCATGGTAAAGGAGGGCTCGGGATGCCCGGCGCCGTGAAGCTCTGCGGACATGGCCGGGAATTGAATGGCGACGGCGTCCCGGAAGTCCTGTGACCGCAATACATCCTGATTGATGATCGAATCATCCCACTCCAGGAGAAATGCGATCTGCTTTCCGTTGTGGACGGATCTCACCCTCACCTCTTCGACCGGTTGCTTGCGGATCCAGAGCGGTTCGAGGTGGACCCGGACAAAAGGAATCTTCGACCACGCCACGGCAAAGGGGTCGAGGGGGAGACTGCCCGGCACGAACCTCGAGACGACGGTCCCGGGCTGGCTCGGGGCCGGCTCCGTCAAGGGCGCTTTCGCCAAGGAGAGGGTGTAATAGGCGAGGGCCCACGTCTCTTCCGGCGTGAGGGAGTCACCGTACGCGGGCATCGGGGTGCCGCCGATCCCCACCTGAAGTGTCCGGTAGACATCCTGCACGGTGGAACCACGTTTCATACGCCCGGGAACCGTAAAGTCGTACGGGACGATGGAGTACCCCCATTCGTCCTTCAACGTGGCGGCGGAGGGGCCATCCCCCTTGCCGGAGAGCCCGTGGCAGTCGAAGCAACCGGCCTCTTTGTAGAACTTCTTCCCGAGGGCCAGCAGTCCGGGGCTCCGCGGTGGCGCCTTCGGGATCGCCACCGGATCTCCGGGGCTCTGTGCCTGGAATACCGGCGAAAGACTCTTGATGTAGGCCACCACCGCCCACCGGTCCTGCTCGGTGAGGGCGGCCCAGGAGGGCATCGACGTCCCGGCGATCCCATTGGTGATGCTGTTGAACAGGTCCTGATCGGTCGGCAAGGTCATCGTCGAGTGGATCTTGAACCGGCCGCTGGTGAAGTCCCTCGGCTTCGGGTAGAGGAGATACGCGGCAGACCCGTCCCCCCGCCCATCCGTTCCGTGACAGACGGCGCATTTCTTTTCATACAGTGCTTTGCCCTCAGCGAGGATTTCTGGGGTTGCTTGCGCCTTCTCCCCCGCGGTGGCCGATAGGATCCCGTGCATAGCGAACCCGGCCAAGGTAAAAACCAACGCCATCCCGATCCCCCTCCAGACCTTGGCTCCCCTCTTCGCGTCCATTAGTCTTCCTCCCTTGGCTCGACGGCGCACAGATCGTCCATTCCACAGGAGAAGCAGCCCCCTTCAGGCTCCTGGGGAATTGGCCTGACATCTCCCTCGTGAAACTGAGCAGGGTTCACCGCGATCCGCCGGCATTCGGCGGTGATGAACGCCTCCAGGGACGAGCCCACAGACCGATAAAAGCCGTCCGAAGCCTTCCGACTCAGGAGCTGCGCAAAGAGGGGGGCCCAGCACCCGAGGTGCTCCTCCAGAAACTTCCGCTGGGCATCACGGCAGATCGAGGCCTTCTCTTCCCCGTGGTGGGTCAATGCATAGGCCTCCTTAAGGGTTAGAAAGCTCATGAACTCCAGTTCGACGGCGATGTGGTCGAGCCGCTCCTTGGCCCGGTCCGACACCTCGACGCCGAAGGCCCGGTAGAAACCGGCAATGTCACCTAACCGCTGGGCCTGCTGAAAGACGTGGGCGCTGCCGTATTCGGTCTCGTAGGGAGGACATTCCTGCGAGATGGTATGGCCGAAAATCTGCCGATATTGCCCCTGAAGAGCGTCCAGGGACAAGTCGTGCGAGGCCATGGCCGTCAACGCCTCCTGTGCTCCGTCACCATCGAGGAGGGCCGGGAGGATCGGGCGTAGCTCAGAGATGCTTTCTTTCGTAATGCCCGAAGGGAACGCGTCATTCGGGTAGAGGAGGGCAGCCGAGAGGAGCCGATAGACGTGACTCCGCGTTATCGCTTCGTGAATCGCCTGTTCAGTTATTTTCCCCGCCATGCGTCAAGTCCTCCGAGGGCGTTGTCATTTCGATGTATCGACCTGCGGTCGCCTCTCCGGTCTGGCCACAGCGGACGCGGCATGAACGGGAGGATCGGTGTCTGCCTCATTTAGATAGAGTTCGGATGCTTCGCGGGCCGTGTATAGACCGGTTCCTCCACCGTGAGGCGCGCAACCTCTGTACCGTTTTTGTCAAAGCCGATGACCGTATCGTTGTACATGCTCCAGGGCTTACCGTTGATCTCTGTTTCGAAGACCTTCTTGCCTTCGACGATTTCGTAGCGGAAGATGATCTTCTGGGTCGACCGGAAGAGCTGGAGAACGGCCAGCAGCTCTCGGGACGGGGCCATGTATTTGTTGACAGCGTCGTCTGCCCCGGGACCGAACATTTGCCGCAGATATGCGCGGGGAACCCACCGGGGCGGCATATAATAAATGTTCGGCTCGGTCCCAAACTGCGGATAGAGGGGCAGGGCGACCTTTTCCACCTTGACCAAGAAGTAGAGGGGATTTGCCCGATCACCGGCCCAGTCTCCGGTGGTCTGGTCGATCCGGGCCAGGCCCTGGAGTCGGATCTTGCCCACGCAGGCGGCCATGCAGCGCGTTTCGATGGGGACGCCGTCGGGGGTGATGTGCGGGTCCTTCCCTTCGATGCGCGGGTAGCAGGCGACACATTTTTCGCTGACGCGCGTGGTGCCTCGGTACATCGCCTTCTTGTAGGGACACCCCTCGACGCACTTTTTGTACCCGCGGCACCGCGACTGATCGATCAGGACCACCCCGTCCTCCTGTCGCTTGTAAATCGCCTTCCTCGGGCAGGCCGCAAGACAGCCGGGATAGGTGCAGTGGTTACAGATCCGCTGGAGGTGGAAGAACCACGTCTTGTGTTCCGGGAGCGAGACCCCCTCCTTGCTGAACCCCATGCGGTCCCCTTCGTACGGCGGCGCGGTATCCTCGAAAATGTTGGGGGCCCGCCACTCCTCGTCACCGGGGATGTACCCGAGCGCCCGGGTGTGCCCCTCCGGCCCGTATCGTTTGACGGCCGCCTCGAAGATGGTCATCCCCTCAAAGACGCCGTAGGGCCTCTGTGCTCCATCCTTCTGGGAGGGATCCCAGGCGGCCTCGCGTCCCTCGCGCTGGTGGGCCTCGTCGAGCAGTTGCAGCAGCTTCATGTCCCAAAACTGGGGGTAGCCGCCGTACGGCTTGCTTTCGACGTTGTTCCACCACATGTATTCCTGGCCCTTGGAAAACGTCCAGGTACTCTTGCAGGCCATGGTGCAGGTCTGGCAACCGATGCAACGATTGGTATTGAAGACGGCGGCGAACTGCCAGCGGGGATGCCGTTCCTCGTACGGGTAGTGCATCTTTCGGCCGAGCTGCCAGTTGTAGACCGTGGGCATCGCCTTCCTCCTTGAAAAATTGGATCAAGGCTCCAGACGGCTGTCCGTCCTTGGAACGCTCCACCGCGATCGGATCTTCTGGATGAGGGCCCTGACGAACTCCTCTCCCTTCTGCTGGTAGATGCGATGGGTTCCGGCGTAGAACGGGCTCTGGAAGAGATGAAGAAGATGCGCGTCGTCGAGCCCCATCTTGATGTACTCTTCGACGATGCACGCTGCCATCTCCTCGATATCCCCGTCGGGCAGGGCCACGCCGACCATCTCCATCGGATCATCATCTTCAAACGGCTTTTCCCCCATTGCCCTCTTCCTCGTGTTTGGGCCTAGCGTTTCTTGATCTGGACAATCTCCCCTGCCAGGTAGCGCTTCATGAAGTCGCTTTCGTTCCCGGGTGTGAACCCCGTCCGGGCGGGCTCCCAGATTCCTTTGCCGCGCATCCCTCCGTCCTCCGCTTTGGTGACCTTGACCAGCGTCTCCTTGGGGACGGTGTTGAGGGCATGGTTGTCTGCCTCCCCGCCGAAGAGAAAGCTCATGGTCGCCTTGGCCTTGTGGAAGAGGGTGTCGGTCTGATGCATCGGCATATGCCAGTTGCGGGTAAGGGATTGCTGGGAGCCGTACCGAAGATTGGCCTGGTAGCCGGTTTCGGAGAGGGCCAGGCCGTCGGGCCGGGTCTCGTGTGCCTTGACGGTCCGCTCCGTTGCGATATAGGGGGCATGCTTCATCATCACCACCTGGTAGGGATAGGCCGGGTTGTACCTCACCCGAACCATGCAGCGGCTCACTCGGTAGAAGGGGTCGCTCGGCTTCCAGCCGATGTAGGGACGATCGGCCGGGTTAGCATCCAGGTAGACGTAGTCGCCGTCATTGATGCCGAGGTCCTTGGCCGCCTGGGGGTTCATATGCAGCTGGTGATCGCCCACGCCGGGCATCCGCTTGTCCATCCGGTACGGATCGCCGAAGTTCGAATCCCAGATCTGGTTCCAGTCACACACCGACCACTGCGAGTGGACCCGGTGACGGGTCTTGGGAGTCAGGAAGAAGAACCGGTAGCCTTTCTCCCACAGGGGGTTCGTGGTCCGCTTCGCGTCGGCCCACGCCATCTTGATGTTCCGGACCGTCCGCTCGTCCCAATGCATCGCATCCGGCGAGATGCCGTAGTCCTCGGGACGGATATACGGGTTCGTACTCACGATGACGTTGGGAAGATACGGGGTCGCCTCCGGGCCCTCCCGCTGCACGATGAAGTTTTCGCCGTACTCGATGGCCTCGGGGATGTCGCAGTAGGCGTGGAGCCTCCCCGTGTCGGTGTAGAAGGGGTCGCTGTCGTGGACCTGCTCCCAGAAGGGGACCCTTGGATAGGTCCGGAAGAGCATCAGGCAGGCGCCGGGCTCTCCGTACTTGCCGGCCATGATCTCGTCGACCCGATAGCCCGCGGTCGTGGAGGAGGTGTCGAGGAGCTTCTGGATGTAGACCTCCGGCCTTCCTTCGAGGGCGAAGCGCCAGTACGCCGCGAACCGGTGGTCGTTGACGATCGCGCCGAGCTTCTGGGCCAACTCGGCCAGGATGGTCACATCGTCCTTGCTGTCGTAGAGGGGCTTGATGCCCCCTTTCCAAATCTGGAGGAAAGGGTTGGAACAGGAGGCGGTGATCTCGGGGGTCTGGAATTCCATCCAGGAGTTGGCCGGCAGGGCGAAGTCGGCATACTCGATGGAGGCGGTCATCTCGATGTCCACGGAGATGATCATCTCCACCCGGGGATTGACGTTCTTCAGCATTTCGTAGACATGCTTGGCGTTGTTAATCAGGTTCACGTTGTTGAAAAACATCACCTTGGTGGGCGTAGGCATGTGGGTCAGCCCGGTGAACACCTTCCGGCCGTACTTGGGCGTGTTGACGATCAGCGGCAGATCCCCGTGGTTCCAGTAGGCCGGCTCCTCGTCCTTGGTGTACCCCTTCACCTTAACCGCCTGGCCCGGGGCATTCGGATCGAGGTTGGGGTTAAAGGGATCCTCCGCGACCCACCCCTTGAAGCCGGGCCCACTCCAGGAGGATCCCTGGAAGAGGGCCGCCTTGTAATTCCCCGCCCAGGTATGGGAGCCCGCTCCCGGGACCCCGATGTTGCCGGTGAGCATCAAGGGGAGGTAGAAGGCCCGGTTAGACAGGGTGGCGTGGAACCAGTGGTTGATCCCCTCGCCGATATGGATGGCCACCGGCTTGATGGTGGCGATGTCCCGGGCGAGCCGCTGGATGAGCTCCTTCGGGGAATGGGTGATCTCGTGGACCGTGTCGAGGTCGTAGTCCTTGAGATGAATTGTGTACATGGCCCACAGGGTCATCGCCTCGACCTCGGTCCCATCTGCGAGTTTGACCTTCCCCTGCCAATCGAGGGTCGGGTCGGTTCCCTGCTGGGCGAGCCTGTCACCTACGTCTTCTCTAGTGAGGGGCTTCAGGCTTTGGCTTTTTGCATCGAAGACAACAAAGTCCCCGAGCTTCTCGTACTGCTCCTTCGTGAGACCCTGGATCGTGAAGCTGGGGCCGTTCTCGGGCAGCCGCCCGCGATATCCCGGGAAGACCTCGTGGGCCCTGAGCCGTTTGAGGGTGTCCGTCCGGACAAGGAGCGGGAAATCGGTGAAGCGCTTCACGAAGGCCGCGTCGTAGTGCCTCTCCTCCATGAGAATTTTGGTGAGGCCCAGGAAGAGGGCGGTATCGGTGTTGGGGCGGATCGGGATCCAGTAGTCGGCCTTGGCGGCCGGAGGGCTGTATTCTGGCGTGATAACCACGATCTTCGCCCCGCGCTCCATCAGCTCGTTAAAGAAATGGGACTCGGGCATCTTGTTCTCGATCAAGTTTTTCCCGCACTGGATGTGGAGCTTCGAGAAGCGCAAGTCGTTAAGGTCGACGTCGGACCCCTGCAACCCATGGGAGTAAGGATGGCCCGGCGCCTGATCGCCGTGCCAGGTATAGTTCGACCAGGTCCGGCCGCCGAGCGCCTGATCGGGTCCCACGCCCCGGACATGGACATCCAACAGGGCCAGCGTGTTGGCGAAGCGGTACATGCCATACTTTCCGATCACGCCCAGAAGGCC